>ERZ1048872.462-NODE-462-length-45068-cov-13.728390_pt1 | contig 45068 bp, 35 predicted proteins | sample MGYA00383100_ERZ1048872 | MGnify/ENA primary metagenome ERZ1048872 (study PRJEB29581, sample SAMEA5548370) | metagenome | biome: marine; feature: coastal; material: water | depth 50 m | study: Short-term variability in the microbial, nano- and picoplankton...
AGACGGATCGCTTCTCGGGATACGGTGATACCGCGCTCGGCGAGAAGGTCCTCGATATCACGGTGACTTAGATTGAAGCGGTAGTAAAGCCAGACGGCGTAGCTGATGATATCGGGTGGGAATCGGTGTCGCTTGTAGGTAGTGATGGGGCGATTCAATCAATTTCGGGAAGTTAAGTTGGCAGTACCCCCTAGCTGCTTATCGGCAGTATGATGGTAATTCGGGCGCCATCATTGAAGTTCTCTGCAACAATTCTTCCGCCCATGTCGCGGACAATGCCATAACTTACCGAGAGTCCTAAGCCTGTACCCTCGCCTATTTTCTTGGTTGTATAAAACGGTTCAAAAATACGCTCGAGTATGTCTTTTGGAATGCCGCCGCCAGTATCTTCAGTGGTAATGCGCACATTTTTATCATCCGAACTCACACGTAACAAAATCTTGGCGGGGGCATCTTTGTCAGACATCGCATCTCGAGCATTGGCAAGCAAATTCAAGATTACCTGTTCCAATTGTATGACATGTCCCAAAATAGTTGGGCAGCTCTTAGGAAGCTCAGTCACAATCTCTATGCCAGACAACCGTAATTGTGTGCCCATCAAGTCAAGCGCGTTCTCAACGGCAAGTCGAGGATCAATGGCCTCAGGGTCTTCTTTCGCTTCGCGCCCAAACATTCTCAAATGTTGGATAATAGCAGCAGCTCGACCTGTCTGCGCTATTATGCGGGTTAGCTTTTTGTCCAGATATTCGGGGTCAGCGGTGTCTGTCGCTATTTTCCTGCGGCTATTTTCAGCTGCCACACGAATCACATTCAGTGGCTGGTTCAATTCGTGGGCAACTGAGGTCGCCATTTCGCCCAGAGTTGCCAGCTTAGACGCCTGTATTATTTGAGCTGATGCTTCTTTTCGCTCCTTTTCCTGTTCTATCTGCATCTTATTTAGCTCTGTAATATCCTGACCTACGCCGACCACGCCGATGATTTTACCTGATACATCTTTACGCGCTGTGGAATTGAGCAAAATAGAGATACTCTCCCCAGATTTCGTGAGCAAGTCTAGTTCAAAGTTGGAAATTTCTTCGCCCTTCATTGTATTGTTCAGAACATCTGCGATCGAAGCCTTGTAGTCGTTAGTGCGAAAGAGCGCATCACCAGGAAAAGCTGTAGCAAAGCTGAGCCCTTTTAACTCGGTTTTTTTGTAGCCTGTAATTTTTTCCGCCTGTTGATTCCATTCATTGATTTTTCCTTCTGAATCTACGCCAAAGATCGGAGCGTTGGCCGTATCAATCAAAATGGTCAGATCGCGCGCAATATTTGCGCTTTCGATTAACGACAAACTGAGTTGATGAGACTTCGAACGTATACCTGTGACTAAACGCAGGAGCACATACGAGGCAGAGATTCCGCAAAATAAAATCCACGCCAAACTTAGGAAGCCCCCGCGCCCCTCGTTATAGGGCCTGATGCCAGTGGGGATAAGCGGTTCGATTAAAAAGGCGATTTGCGGCAAAAAGAGAGAAATAGCAGTGGCAACGGACGAAAGAATGAGTCCCTTAACGCCAAAGCCGACTGAGCATAAGACTATTGCCAAAACGAAGGAGACTTCCCCTGATTGAGAGAGGCCGTGCTGTAGATTGGCAGACGCGCCGATTGTCATGCAACCCACCACAACAATAACGAGTTTGTGGCGCGACAATATGGGTATGAAGCAACTCAATACGAATAAAAGTACGACACTACAATGAAATGAGTACAACATGAGCCAGCCGGTTTGAAAGTATCGAACAAGGCTGAACGGCAGCAGCAGAAGGAGAGCTGCAGTAAGCCAATAAAAATATTTGTCTGTAATTGGCTCCAAAATCTCTTTCGGAGGCACGACTTGCGTCTGCATTTTTTTGTTAGCCTTAAGCTGCCGACGACCCGGCTGGGGTTCTGTTAATTAAAGTTCATAAATCGATAATAATCAAGCGCTCCGTCTCAGCCAACCACACTGATCCACGGCTCGACACAGGTAATGCTGCTTACCATTGATCCGGACGAAAATTTCATCGATGTAAAATCTATCGCGGTAGCTGAGATTGAAGCGATAGTAGAGCCAAACGGCGTCGGAAATGATGTCTGGAGGGAATCGGTGGCGCTTGTATGTATCGTCGCTGAGTTTGTCTCCCAGACAAAGTTAATTTGACAGTACCCGATTCTCGCTATTTGGTTCAGCTAACTTGGCATTCCCCTTTATTTAGACGACAGCCGCCCAATCCCGAACAAGCTCAGCGCTTTGTAAAATATCAGAGAGGGGTGAGCGACAATGTCTATAACTTTCTGTGTCAGCGGATGTCGCTGGCGCTGAATAATCGAATGGCGTTGACTGCTTCCCTGAACCAACTGGTCAGCAATGAAATCGATGCTCTGTTCACTGAAACTTCTATAACTTTCAACTTCTATTTGTTCAGGGCGACCAAGGTCAATGTCATATTCTTGTTCGGCCCATTGGACATCTACCGCGACACTTTCTTTAACCAAGTTATAGACTTCTGCTGGCGCACGATATGGTCTGCCGGGTAAATCTCTAAAATAGTCAAGATCGACCAAATTTCTAGCTGGGTTTCTGGCGCCTTCAAGCATAACAGGGCGTTGTCGATTAACACTGCTTAAAAGTAGTGCACCTTCATGGCTTATACTCGTGTTTATCGGTTTGCTTTTGGGGAAATCGTCATCTGCAACAATCCCTATTTGCCGAAAAAATGCTGCCGTCAGTCCACAATCTTGTTGCACCGCATCCGCGAAGCTGTATGCAATTAAATTTTCTTTGCCAAAGGCATTTTCGAGTCTCGTAAACAGCTTTTTGAACAGATAGTGCGGGGGATTAGTGTACATAGTCTCCAGGTCTTCGCCTTTTTTCAACCGTTGCTGGATTTCGCTTGAAAGTGCGTGCACTGGATGTCTTAAGCAAGCAACTACAGTAATCGACTCGGAAAGCTCGTTTAGCCAGCTAAAGAGCTCGGTCATTTGAGCCTGCCGAAAATGCCCTACACTCTCTGCAGAAAGTAGTAGTTGATCCGCTGAAGTCTTTTCAAAGCTGCGCAAAAGTCGATTCATCGTAAGCTTATTGAACTTATCGATCGCTTGCTGATCGGGTATACCAATTGCAGATAACCTTTGGCGAACCGCTGGTGCGTTAGAAAAAAGAGCCCGAAGAAGAACGGAATGGTTGCCTTCATAACGATCAGCGTGAGAAAAGCGCCGCGGATAATGCACATCGTACTTGGTCTCAAGCAATTCGGCGTTAGCCAGAATGTCTTGTTGAATAGTTGTGGTGCCTGTTTTGCCTAGCCCGATATGAAGAAACAGTTGCTTGAATTTTTTTGCATGCATTCTGAAAGACCGTTATTGATAAATACCTATCGTTTCTCAGTTCGACGCAAGTCTATTTGCAGCAAAGCCACTATACAAGGACAAAATGACGGAGCGGGGCCCCGGCACGCAATGCCCGCTTTCGCCTCGCAACGCATATTCTGATATAACTCCATTCGAATAGTTGATCTCGCTGAACTCCGTTATGAGCACACATGCCTAAACGAAACCGACCATCAAAGCTGTGCCCCGTTTGCCTGCGCGAATTCGACTGGCGAAAAAAATGGGAGCGCGATTGGGAACAGGTTAAATACTGCTCAAAAAAATGCCGCAGTAGTCGCTCAGCCGAAAAAGCGGTGACTACCACCAGCGAAGCATAGTAGCCGCGCCGCAAGCATTAGCTTATCGTTAGAGACCGCTTTGCAGATGTCACAAATCCACACCTGTCAGTTGACTGCCAACACAGTCCCTTATTGGATGTTACGGAAGTCACAATATTTCGCACATGCTGAATTTCTTCACCCAAATTTGCCTCCACCCATGTCTCTTCCCCAACGGCCATATGCCCACTGACACTAGGGGAATATCAATTCCATTTGGAATAACTATTCAGGTTGACCAACACGCCATAAACCCACATTTTTTCGCTGAGCACATTGTTCTCTATTAGGCGCTATCTACTTAAACGCATATCTGACTGGCATAGACTTGAGTCCACCGACGAACATCGCTTCAACCCACTTGGGCTCTGCTGCCAGCTCTATCCAGTCAATCCGAGAGAGCAGTACCTTGAAAAATATTTCTATTTCCAGCACCGCAAGGTGTTGACCAAGGCACATATGCCCCCCGTAGCCAAACGCCATCTGGTTACGATTGTCGCGCTCAATGTCGAATTTATGAGGGTCAACGATAGCGCGCTCGTCTCGATTCGCTGCGGGATACCAAATGGCAAGACTCTCGCCTTTACGTATTATTTGGCCGTGAAATTCTACGTCTTCGGTGCAGGTGCGCATCATGTGGCGAACGGGCGACACCCAGCGAATCATTTCGCGCGCTGCGGCGTTAGCCAGGTCTGGATTCGCGCGCAGTTTATCCAATTGCTCAGGAAAATCGAGCAATGCCTTCAAACCGCCGCTGGTTGTCGCCGAAGTTGTGTCGTGGCCGGCAGTAGCGGTAATAATGAAATAGCTGATTTGGTCAAGTTCTTCCATTGGTGACCCGTCAACGATCGCATTGGCAAGCACTGTAGCGAGGTCATCCGTAGGGTTATTCTTACGGTCTTCTACCACATTTTTGAAATAAGCGAAAAAATCAAGCAATACACCCATGCCGTCACCTACCTCGTTACCGCGGCCTTGATCTGGGTCCTGACCGCCGAACAACTCCTGGGTAAGCTTCAACATCATTTGTTCTTCTTCTGGCACAACCCCAATAATTTTCATAATGATGCGAAGAGGGTAAAGCAAGGCCACGTCCTTTACGAAATCACATTCGCCACCCATGGCTTCCATTTTGTCCACATACTCATGTGCGATAGCCTCGATCATGGGTGTGAGCTTGCCGATGGGCGTTGGCTTGAACCAATCTCGAGTAACACCTCTAAGCTTGCGGTGTTTGGGGTTGTCCATGTGAATCAGGGTTTCCAGGCCATTGCGGGTGCCAAATTGCTCGAGCAACATTTTCTCGAATTCTTGCGGCACGATGACTGTGCGTGGATTGTTAATAAACAAGTCGTTGTTCTGACTGACGTACTTAACGTCCTCGTGGCGGGTCAATACCCAGAAAGGCTCATAATCAGGATGATCAAGATAAACCACTGGGTCATTGTCCCGAAGATGATCGAACAGAGCGTGCATCGTAGTTTCATTTCCCATAATGGCTGGGTCTAGGATATCGGTCGAGCGATGCATGAAAAGTCTCCAAATCTGTAGCTGAGTGTGCGGAAAGTGCCGAGCGCGTGATTTTACCCAATATCAGGAAATCTTGCTCAGCTATCGCCATCGTCTGACTGGATCAGACAATTCTGGCAAAGGGACGAAGCCTACCGCTAATACTGTGGCTTTGACAACGACTGAGCGCCATTTCGCCACCCACTGTGTACACCGCCATGAATGTTGAGTGACGACTGCCCTTAGTGGAAGGCAAACCTGGGCATTCATTTGCCGATGCTGTCAATTATGGGAAGTTAATTTGGCCATGCCGGATGGAGAAGTAATATTAAGGAAATTCTGGGCTCAATCTTCTGACCCCTACTGTTGCTGAGGTCGGTTGATCAAAAAAAAGCCCCGCTGACAAGGAGGTCGCCAGCGGGGCTTAGGTTAGCCGAAATGCGCTGACGGGTAACCTACTAGCCGATAGCTCTATGGTCACTAAAGGGTAGCTGCGGACACTCTAACCAAACATTGTCTACTGATTGTCAACGCATCTAGTAAAAGTATGTAAATGATATGGGCTAATTACCTCCGAATTGCAGCAAGGAAGCGGCCGTTATTGCAAAAGCGACTGCGTACGCCAATATATCACTGCGTTCCACTCTTTGAAGACCTGCAGCCTCACTCTGAACCTGCAGTGTTCAGGGCGTTTGACCGGCATTCAATGCAGTCAGCGCCTGGTAGGTTGCCACTTTCATCCGAAACTGAGTCGGCCAGGGAGAAGCCACCAATTGAGTCATGACGATTGCGATCAGGTCTTCCTCAGGATCGATGATGAATTTTGTGTCAGCTATTCCGCCCCATGAATACTCACCCTGGGATGTCACTACGCCACTGATAGCAGGCTCCAGCATTACGCCAAAGCCCAAACCAAACCACTGACCGGGATACAGGTGAGACTCCGGGAACTCATTAAAGCCATTGTTGCGCACTTCAGGCGTGAGATGATTGCGTGTCATGTACTGAACGGTTTTTGGCCCCAGAATACGCACACCATTGTAACTGCCACCCCTGCGCAACATGTCACAGAAGATCATGTAATCCATAGCCGATGACACCAATCCTCCAGCTCCCAGAAAGAGTGTCACATTACTGTAGGCTGGCAACATCCCTACTGGCGCAGGTATAAGCCGGTTGTCTTCAGAATCCCAAAGATGATTCCCCGCGAGCCGTAACAACTTATCCTCAGGCACCTCAAAAAACGTATCATTCATTCCAAGAGGTGTGAAAATTCTTTCCTTGAAGAAAACATCCAGCGCCTTGCCACTAAACTTTTCGATCAGAGCGCCCAGTACATTAGTTGCAGCGCTGTAGTGGTAACGGGTTCCCGGCTCATAACGCAGCGGCAGTTGAGCCAAAGCATCAATATAAGCATCCAAATCGGGGCTCCAATTTAATTTCGCTTGCTCATACATGGCATCAACAGGATTATCTGGCCTGAAAGTCGTCGTCATTCCAGCGGTGTGAGTAAACAGCTGTTCAATCGTGACTTCGTAGCCAGCTTCCTCTATTTTTCCATCGTTATAAATACGAAGATCACCCAACTGTGGAAGGTATTTCGATACCTTGTCACTCATCTGAAATGCACCCTCCTCATACAGCATCATCAATGCCACTGAAGTGATAGGCTTGGTCATGGAAAAAATTCTGAACAGGGCATCTGTAGTCATGGGTCTGTCATCGTCCACGCCATAGCGACCGGCTGCCTCAAAGTGAACGATTTTCCCATGGCGCGCCACCATGGTTACTACCCCCGCATGCTCGCCTCTGGCCACCTGGCCCTGCGCAAAATCAGTGATTTTCTGCAGGCGTTCACTGGAGAATCCAACCGACTCAGGAACGGCCATCTCAAGCCCGTCGTTGGGTGTGCTACCCGCAGCAAGCATCGAATAAAAAAGCGCTGTGACCAAGGTAACAACAAACTTCATATTAAATCTCCAAATTGATGGCTGCGCCGCAATCAGGCAATCACCGGCGCCCATGAACATTAATGGGCGAGCCACCAATGATACAGGTGAATTCAAAGGTATTGCTTAGGGCCCCACGGGTGCCCGCTTTTGCAGTTGCAGACTCGTACGCACCTCGGCAGCGGTCATCAGCGTCGCTCCCAGATTGGTAGCGATGGTAGCCGCTCGCTCGACCAATTGAGCGTTAGTGGCCAACTCGCCCGCGCCCAGCCATAGGTTATCCTCCAGACCAACCCTGATATTGCCACCGGCGAGCATGGCGGCGGCTACAAAGGGCATTTGGTTACGACCGATTGAAAATGCCGAGAAACTCCAGTCTGCCGGTGTATTGTTGACCATCGCCATAAAAGTATTCAAATCGTCCGGCGCTCCCCAGGGGATTCCCATGCACATCTGTATTAACACCGGTGCCTCGATAACGCCCTCTTCAACCAGCTGGCGGGCAAACCATAAATGCCCGGTATCAAACACCTCGATCTCAGCCCGAACCCCAAGATCAGTGATCATTTGACCCATAGCACGTAACGTACCCGGCGTATTCGTCATCACATAGTCTGCTTCGGCAAAGTTCATGGTCCCGCAGTCCAGGGTACAAATTTCGGGCAAGCACTCAGCAACATGAGCCATGCGCTCAGTAGCCCCCACCATATCGGTACCTTCAGCATTCAGGGGCAGAGGCGATTCTGGGTCACCAAACACCATGTCACCCCCCATACCCGCCGTCAGATTTACCACGACATCGGTGTCGGAATCACGAATACGGTCAACCACTTCACGGTACAAATCAGTGCGCCGACTTGGTGCACCCGTGTCGGGATCACGCACGTGGCAGTGAACAACAGCGGCGCCGGCCTTGGCCGCTTCGATAGCGCTAGTGGCAATTTGCTCTGGCGAACGTGGCACGTGGGGAGATCGATCCTGGGTACCACCAGATCCGGTTACCGCGCAGGTGATGAAAGGTTTTAAATTAGCGGTTAATGGCATTAGGTCGCTCCTTTGCTAGGTAAGCTCACTTCTTTCGTAGGGTGCTTAAGATATACTGTATTTGCTAACAATAGCATCACCAAACAGATCATGCGCTTCCATCCTGTGGAAGCTGCGAGAGAGCGATGAAGATAACAGAACCCGGCAGAGAAGTTGAGGTTATACATCAAACCGACGTACTGGTTGTGGGCTCTGGTCCCGGTGGACTCGCTGCTGCGCTGGCAGCCGCGAGGGCCGGCGTCTCGGTTTGCCTGCTAGAACGCTACGGTTGCTTTGGCGGCAATATCACAGCCGTTGGTGTTGAGGGCTTTGCCTGGTACAGACATGAGCAGACCATCGACAGCGAAGGCATCGGCGTGGAGTTTGAAACCCGCGCAAAGGCCATGGGGGCCGCGACACCTGAGCCACAATCTGATAGCTACGCCATTGATGGTGAGGCCTTCAAAAATGTGGCTGACATTCTGGTGATGGAAGCGGGCGTTACACCAATGCTGCACCGAATGTTTGTTGCCCCCATCATGGAAGGCAACGTCATTAAGGGTGTTATTACTGAAAGCAAAGCTGGACGCGAAGCCATATTGGCGAAGCGCGTTATCGACGCCACAGGTGACGCCGACGTTGCCCATCGCGCTGGCGCTGCGACGATCAAAACTCCAAAAGAAGACATGATTGCCGTATCGGTCATGTTCTCCATGTCTGGTGTCGACAAGTTGAAGTTCATCGAAAACATCAAGGCCAACCCCACCACTTATCGGGACTGGGACTATGGAGAGTGGAATGTAGAGACCTCTGGCAAAGAAGACGGCATGTTTTCACCCTTCCTGCGTAAACCTTTTGATCAGGCGAAAGAAGCAGGATTGATTCCCCAGAGTCTCAATACAATAGCCGGAACCTGGGGTGCGCTATACGACAATGGAGACCTCACCTACCTAAATCTGGTGCACTTACCCAACCTGGATGGCACTGATCCAGACGACCTGACCGAAGGAGAAATTGAAGGTCGTCGCCAGGCCATGCTGGCAGTTGAGGCACTGCAGCGTTTCAACCCCGGATGCGAAGGCGCCAAACTGCGCAATTTTGGCATGACTCTTGGAGTGCGCGATACCCGCAAGATCGACGCGCTTTATAATATGACGGCCACTGATGTTCGCCAACAGGGTCGATTCGAAGACAGCATCGGTATATTCCCTGAATTTCTTGATGGCTACGGCATTCTGATCCTGCCAACTACCGGCAGATATTTCCACTTACCTTATCGCACACTCTTACCACAGGGCGTGGAGAATCTGTTGGTTGCCGGACGCATCACCGGCGGAGATCGCGACAGTCATGCCGCAACCCGCAATATGATGTGTTGTGCAGTCACCGGCCAGGGGGCCGGAGCGGCCGCCGCTATTTCAATCAAGGACGCAAAGGCACCAAGTGCACTGAGCATCAGCCGCCTGCAAGACGAATTGAAGCGCCAGTCTGCTCGTATTCATTAAACGCTCACTTACAAACCGGACTCACACCATGTTGCTGAAAAACTTCGTCGACGGAAAATATTTGAACAACACCAGCGGCGAAACGTTTGCCGTTATCAACCCTGCCATCGACGAAGAAATTTACCAGGTCGAGATTGCTGACGCGGATGTGATCGCTGCCGCCGTGGAAAGTGCACAGCGTGGCTTTGCAATTTGGTCTGCCATGACGGCGGTCGAGCGGAGTCGGATATTACTCCGAGCCGCAGCATTACTGCGAGAGCGTAACGACGAGTTGGCGCGAATAGAGGTCGCTGATACCGGCAAACCCTGGCAAGAGGCCTCTACGGTAGATGTGGTCACCGGCGCTGACGCCATCGAATTTTTTGCCGGACTGGCGCCCGCTATCGAAGGCAATCAACAAGATTTGGGCGGTGACTTTTACTACACTCGCCGCGAGCCCTTGGGTATTTGCGCCGGTATTGGCGCCTGGAACTATCCACTGCAAATTGCGTGCTGGAAAGCAGCTCCTGCACTGGCCTGTGGCAACGCCATGATTTTCAAACCATCAGAGGAAACTCCCCGCGGTGCCATCATGCTCGCCAATATATTTGTGGAAGCAGGAGTTCCAGCAGGGGTTTTCAACGTTGTGCACGGAAGCGGAGAGGTCGGCGCTCAACTGAGCTCGCACGAGGCAATTGCGAAAGTGTCATTTACCGGCGCGGTAACAACCGGTCAATCGGTGATGGCTTCGGCCGCAGCAACCCTGAAAGATGTCACCATGGAGCTCGGTGGAAAATCGCCACTCATTGTCTTCGAAGACGCCGACATCGAAGAAGCTGTATCGGCAGCCATGCTGGGTAACTTCTACACTCAAGGGGAAATTTGTACCAACGGTACCCGGGTCTTTGTGCATCGGAACATATTGCCTGCATTCACTGAGCAGCTTCTCCAACGCACCGCAACTAACATTGTGGCGGGAGACCCCATGCACGAAGACACCAATTTTGGCGCCCTGATATCGGCAAAACACCGGGAAAAAGTACTGTCGTACATCGACAAAGGCATCGCTGAGGGAGCCCGCCTACTCTGCGGTGGCGAGGCTATGGCGCCGCCCTCGGCCAGTCAGGGTTATTTTGTGGCACCTACCGTATTCACCGATTGTCGAGACGACATGAGTATTGTTCGGGATGAGATCTTCGGCCCGGTGATGTCGCTGTTGAGCTTTGAAGATGAAGAAGAGGTTATCAATCGGGCGAATAATACGGGTTACGGACTTGCGGCAGGCGTGTTCACCAACGATTTGCGCCGTGCTCACCGGGTCATACATCGTATGCAAGCGGGCATATGCTGGATAAATGCCTACGGAAACTCTCCCGCGCAAATGCCAGTGGGCGGTTATAAGCTTTCTGGAGTGGGACGTGAAAATGGCATGGAAACCCTAAGACAACTCACCCAGCTGAAATCGGTTTACGTGGGTATGACACCGCTGGAAAGCCCCTTCTGAAATCACAGTTGGGGATCGGTACACTGCCTAATCAGTTTAGCTGATCGCCAGGGTTCTTATCCTGGAGTTCACTTCATTGTGCTCGACATAGAAACCGCGCAGGTGCCGCTCACCGCTGCCAGGATCGAAGCCCTCTCGCCCATGCAACACCCGGCGGTTATCAAACATCACCATTTCACCGGGCCCCAGCGTGTGGCAGATACGGTACTGAGGTTCTCTTATACGCTGCATCAGTCCCTGGTAAGCCTGGTAAAAATCGAGGAGTTGGGAGCTCGGCAAATCCGCAACATCAGCGATATGTGCATTAAAGGCCAGGCCCGACAAGTCACCCATTGAATCCAGCTCTATGATGCTGCGACGAAAACGTACATCATCATTTTCATCATGGAACCGCCAGGGTATTTGCAAGCCACTCAAAAGATCGAAATCATCTGGTGCCTGTGCGCGTAAGTCAGTGCATATGCGAAACCCGTCAGCAAATACGGAGGCACCACCGGTAACGCTGTTGCGCAGGCAATGCAGAAACTGATACCCGGGTACCTGCTCCTGATTGGGTAAGTCAGTGTGCAGTGGCAGAGGTAAAGCGGTGTAAGCGAGATTATTTGGCGATGGTTTATTCACAACTTCGAAGGTCGTTCCAAAGTTGGTCCGGCGCTTGAAGCCGATCAACTCACCCAGGTTCTCCCCTGCCTGATCGTCATCCTCAAGGCCGTCAAAAATAACCAGGCCATGGCGTTTGGCTTCCTGCAGCGCTTCAACCAAGATGCTGCCTGACTCCTGGCACAGCCTCGCATCAAAACGTGGAATCGCCGGCAGTTCTGCTGCAGACCAATAATTGAGACTGACCACGGCGGGGTCAGCACGATGCTTTCCCGGCCGGTTTTCCCGCAGCCAGTCCAGTGGGTAAATCGACTCAGACGACTTGTCGTGCCATTTCACCAGCAAGTGAGCAGACGCTTGCTGCCACGACGCCGGTGAGATATCCAGGGAGACCGATGTCAGGTCAAAAAGTCGCTCACGAGTATGAGGATGTAACTCTCCTGGATCGTTATCCCGTAACCAGATATACGGGTACGTCGCATGAGTGCCGTCAGACCAGACAAGATGAAATACCGTGGAATCGCAGTCCACTGACAATAGCTCAGACACTGATGACTATTCCTCTCGTCGCCCCAAAAGCGCCAGACCCGCCAATGTGAATAATCTGGTATGGTTTGATTATGGGCCCAGCACACGGGCGTTTCCAGTCCAACAAATATAATTAGAGACACTATGCCCACTCTTGACACAAACCCCGCAGCAATGAAGCCCAGTAACGACTGGACAGTATTCCTTCCCTCCCTGTTGTTGGTCGTGTTACTCGGCGGCGGGCTTATCGCCTACCCCGAGCAAGGCTCCCATCTCACCAGTCTCGCCATGGACTTTGTCACCGGACAGATCGGTTGGCTTTATCTCATCCTCGGTGGTGTCGCACTGATTTTTGCTGGCTGGCTGGCTTTTGGTCCCTATGGCAATGTGTTGCTGGGCCCGGAAGGCGAACCGCCCGAGTACGGCGAGCTTCACTGGATAGCGATGATGTTTACCGCCGGCATAGGCGGCAGCATGATCGCCTGGGGAGTCGCAGAACCGCTGTCCTACCTGCAAACTCCCCCCTTCGGCATAGAGCCGCACTCGGCCGACGCCCTGGAGTGGGCACATGTCTATCCCATATTCCACTGGGGAATTATCCCCTGGGCCTTCTACGCTATCCCCGCCGTGCCTGTGACCTACATGCTTTACATCAAGAAAACCCCGATGATGAAAGTGAGTGCCGCCTGCGAAAGCGCTTTCCCGCTGGCAAAGCACCCGGTTGCCAGTCGCCTCATCGACGTCATCATTGCCCTGGGTATTGTCGGCGGCACCGCGACTTCCCTCGGTTTGGGTGTCCCATTGGTCTCTGCAATCATTGCGGAACTGTTTGGCGTTGTAGATAACTTCACCAGCAAAATGACAGTCCTTATTCTATGGACAGTGATCTTCGGCGCCAGCGCTTACCGAGGCCTGAAAAAAGGCATCAAGGTACTCGCTGATTTCAATATGATACTTGCCTTCGCCGCCCTGCTATTTGTGCTGATTTTTGGACCCACGCTATTTATTCTCAAGCTGACGGTAAATACAGGTGGCCTACTCATCGACAATTTCTTCCGCATGGCGTTCTGGACCGACCCTATCAGTCGCTCCGGTTTCCCTGAGGACTGGACCATTTTTTACTGGGCCTGGTGGATTGCGTTCGCTCCTTTCGTGGGCTTGTTCCTGGGGCGCATTTCGCGAGGGCGCACCATTCGCCAGATCATTCTTGGAATCATCGGCTGGGGCACACTTGGAACCACCACCTTTCTGAGCATCATCGGTGGCTATGCGATCTACCTCGCCAAGACCGATACCCTGCCGGTAGAAGAGATCCTCGCCCAGGCCGGCATGGCGGTAGTGACAGTGCAGGCCATCAATCATTTGCCCGGTGGGAATGTTGCCTTGATGATCTTCCTGGTGCTGTGCGTGATTTTTTACGCCACAACACTGGATTCGGCCGCCTACACTATCGCCAGCGTCTGCAGCAAAAATCTGCCTAATGATCAGGAGCCTCCTCGAATCAGTCGAGTCGTCTGGGCGTTCGCACTGGCGCTACTAGCGGTCGGCTTAATTGCTACCGACCGAATAAAAATTATTCAGGCTTCCACCGTGGTGTTCTCGCTGCCGCTGCTACCCGTTCTGATCTTAATGTGCGTTTCATTAGTAAAGTGGCTTAAAGCCGATTTTGGTAAAACCACTAAGTGAACCAGTGAAAAAATTTCAAGAAAGCGGCATCACATTCCCAGGGCAAGCACTGTCTGCGGGCAAGGCGTCTAGCCTGGTGCCAGAATTCTACGCCTTGGCCCGGCGCATGGAGGGCTGGACAGATGGCGCCCAGATACTTAAGTCCCATCTGGTCAGCACCTGGGTCTGTGAGCTCGTGCATAACGACACAATTCTTGATGCAGTAGAAAACCTGATAGGTCCCGACATTCTTTGCTGGGCCGCTACCTTCTTTGCCAAAGAGCCTGAAACAGATAGTTATGTGGGATGGCACCAGGATATTCATTATTGGGGGCTGGAGCCTGCTGAACAGGTGGCAACGGTCTGGCTGGGTCTGACCGACGCCCATCGTGACAATGGTGGCATGTTTTATATTCCGGGATCGCATCAAGAGGGAGACAAGGACCACCGGCAATACCCGGATAGTGACAACATGCTATTGGGGTCTCAGCAAGTCGATATCAGCGCAGATGATCTGGCATGCAGTGTCTCGGTGGATCTTCAACCGGGGCAATTCTCGACCCACCACGCGCGTCTTTTACACGGGTCTTATAGCAACCTGTCGCAACGACCGCGAATTGGATTATCAATCAATTACATTTCTACCAAGGTGAAGCAGCAAACCAACGGTGGCAGCGACAGCGCCATGCTGGTGCGAGGAACGGACCGCTTTGGCAACTTTGCGCTGGAGCCTCGACCAGAGGCAGATTTCGACCCCGCCAGTATTGCAGCCTACAAGGCCGCCCTGTTTACACCTAGCGGCATAGGAGGCACGGACGAGAGTATCTACAATAAACGGCCGAACTTGGACCTTATTGGCTAGGTGCCTGTCGACAGGCTCTCTCTTCGCCTAATGATTAAAACAAAAACGGCAACATAAATACCGATCACGGCAAGACCAAACCATTCGATTTGCAACGGGGTGAACTGGTACAACAAGACCAGTGAAAACAGAACGCACCAATTACTGACCACGTACCAAAAGTTGCCAAAACGTTCGGCTGTCAGGCCAACATTACGGGTGTAGAGCCTGATCAAAGAATCCAGTGAATTGATGACAAACACCGTGCCCACAAGCACCATCGCCCAGCGCCAGCCAGCGCCAATAAGTAACTCTGTCGAAAAGTGGTAATAAAGTACCGAGAACCAAATTGCGATAGGAATAGAGGGCACCACCAGCAGCGCAATCAATAACTGCCAGGCCTTTAGCCCACTGACGAAGCGGGATACGAATTGCCCGATCATAATGCTCCAGGCAAACCACCAGTAAAGATAGAACTGGTGGTAATCAGTCACGGGCGATACGAAGCGGTGCAAGTTAGTAAAGTAATCGCCCAGATTGCCCATGGAACCCAACAGCCCAGTAACACCCATTTCGGAAGACCACCAAACCCCCGCGATCAAACCAAAAAACAACCAGGTAGAGGAAACACTGAGCACTCTGACGAAACGAATATGGGTACTGGAGATACCTGCCAGCAATATCACGGCGGCCACCAGACCATAGCGTAATGAGTTGCTTATACCTTCGATATAATCGGGCAGGTACTGCAAAAATAAAAAACCGGTAAAGGCGCAGGTGCCAATAATGACAACATCGTTAGCCCATTTGACCAGCGGCAGTTCAAATATTTTAAGGCGAGGCTCCAACACGCAAAAATAGAAGGTCGTAGAAAAATAGAAACCCCAAACAAGAAAACCCCAGAAGCCGAATTCCATAGCGAGAGGATTGGCAAAAGCGTAGGATTCTTCGCTCGCATAGAGTTCAAAGTCGACCAGCGGAAACATCACGAGGCCAACATCCAATCCAGAAGTAAACAAAATGGCTATGAAGGTAAAAAAAGGCACGGGGATTTCACCCACGCATTCAATGTCTCTCCAGTATATGGCGATAAAAATCGCCAGCAGCAGGGTCACCATCACGGCGATGCTGAGTATTAACGTCATGAAGATTAACCCCTGACCGACAAACTAGGGTGGTCCAGCTTCAACTATTAAGCCCTGTTTGGCAAAGGAATCACTGAGTATGGCATCGCGCGCTGCAGGATCCTGGCGAATGGTCAGGTCGAAGAAAGCGAGGGCTTTCTGCTGTTGCATACGATGGGCAAGCGCAGTTCCCAATAACTCGAACTCAGCATCAGGATTGAAGGCTCGCACTGCCATATTGGGCTTGAGGTCTGGCCACCAGTAGCCTCCTGAAACCCCCAGTGTCGAGTGATTAGAATTCGCTAACAAACCCCAGAATACGGGTTGGTCGCTGTCTTCAAATAAGGCGCGTAAAACCGGGTGAGGGTTTTCCCCGCTGGGCAATTCTGTCTCTGCCTTGACGGCCTGTTGTTTGCCAAGACCGATAATTAAAGCGTCTTCCGCGCCGCTCAACAGGAATGTCGGTTTGCTAAGCCTGGTATATGCGATGTCTCCCTGCGCCGCCAACAACGCCGACTCCTGGCCGACAGGCGCCAAGGCTTCGGGCGGCAATTTAGGCCGCTGGTCCAACAAAGCCATTGGCACCACAGCAAACCCAGCGGTAAAACGCGGCTCCATAGCAAGCCCAACCAGCGTGCTTGCTCCGCCAAAAGAGCGTCCAATCAAACCAATTCTCTCAAGTGACAATCGGCCGGCAAAACGCCCGTTAGCATTCATCTCATCCAGTGTATTGAGGGTTGCACGCAGATCATTGAGTCTCTGCAACAGTGCGCGGTCCAGTTGCTGCAAGCTCCCAATCGGGTCGTCAGGATTTGTCAGCGGAGTATAGGTCTGGCCATAGTTTTCTCGGCTGCCGTAGGTCCCCTGCTCACCTAAAAGCGGCAGTATGTCAGCCATGAGAGCGCGGAATTGTGGGTCACCACCCGACTGCGCGAGCGCGGGATCACTGCCAGTCATTGAATACGGTGAATTCCCGGTGTGCTCCGGGGCAATCACAAAATAGCCGTAAGAAGCCAGGTACTCGCAAACCGTTTCCATGTTGTATCGGCTTCCGGCGTCACCGTGGGACATCACCACTACTGGCAACGCGGAGGTACCGGCTGCCAGAGGCGCATTCACCCAGCTTTGCCGTTCCCGCAGAAACAACTCTTCTATTGCTGCATCAATATCCTCGGCGGTGACCCCATCGCGGACGGTATCGGGTGTCAGATGAAAAAAAGTCGTCTCTGTCATCATCAGCCGGTGTACCTGCCTGTTGCCAAACACGTAATCGCCGTAAGTCGCGCGACGCTGTTTTCCGGCGGCCGCAACAGCGGAATCTACTGGATACCAGATTTCGGTAATCAAACTGCGCACACCGCTATCAATGCCCGCTACAGTATCGAAAGCGCGGGACTCGTCATGGATAAAAAAGGTGGACGAGCCCACCGCAAAAGGAGGCCCAGAAAGTGCTTCAGCGGTGCCAGTCGGTTCAGCGCTTATCAGTGTGTCGGGAGCCTTGTTACAGGCAACTGCAAGCAGGCAGAGCAAACCCACTAGCGACCAAAGTCCAGAATGTTTCAAACTGCTTCTCCTTATTTTCCACCACCGGAGCGACGGCCTCTCAGACTATAGCAATAATGATCCTTCGCTGCGTAGCCATCCATCCGATGCGCATGCATTCATTCACGCCGACGGTTGCTTTCTCACTAGCAAAACACCTAAACTTTTGACCTCTCTAAGACGCCAGGGTTGATTCGATGCTACTCTCCTCCGCTGCGAAAAGTATAACCCCATGACGTCTTCGTCTATGGACCCAATGGAGTACGATTACGTCATCGTAGGTGGCGGCTCTGCTGGCTGTGTTCTTGCTAATCGACTCAGTGAAGATCCAGATACCTCGGTATTACTGCTTGAGTCGGGTGGGCGCGACCCCTTCTGGGACTGGCGTATCCGCATGCCGGCGGCGCTGGCTTACCCCATGAACGGCACCACCTACAGCTGGGATTACCAAACAGAACCCGAACCTCACCTGGATGGGCGTATCATGCATTTGCCCAGAGGCAGAGTGCTGGGCGGCTCTTCATCAATTAACGGCATGGTCTACATTCGAGGCCATGCTCAGGATTATGATCGTTGGGCAAAGGAAGACCCCGCACTGAAAAACTGGGACTATCGGCACTGCCTACCTTATTTTCGCAAGTCTTCAACCTTCGAAGCAGGTAAGAATGACTACCATGGTGATGAGGGTCCGCTGCACATCACCCGAGGCCGCGGCAAAAACCCATTGAGCCAGGCTTTTTTACAAGCGACTGCAGAGGCCGGATATCCCTACACCGAAGATATGAATGGCTTCCAACAAGAGGGCTTCGGCCCCATGGATCGTACCACCAAAGGAGGCATTCGCGGCTCTGCCTCGGTTTGCTACCTGGACCCGGTGCGCAAACGGCGTAATCTGACCATACTCACCCGAGCCACAGCGACACAGCTTACCTTGCAAGGGAATACCGTCAGCGGCGTACTATTCAATCACCGGGCAAAGCAATGCGAGGCGGTAGCAGCGAAAGAGGTCATTCTGTCGTCGGGACCTATCAACAACCCGCAATTGCTAATGCTTTCAGGTATAGGGCCGCCGGCGCATCTGCAAGACATGGGCATTGAAGCTAAGCACAACTTACCGGGAGTCGGTGAAAACCTCCAAGATCACCTGGAAATTTATGTGCAAATGGAGTGTGTGCAACCGGTTTCGATTTATCGCTACTACAATTTGCTGGGCAAAGCGCTGGTGGGCGCCCAGTGGCTGTTTACCCGCACCGGACTAGGTGCCAGCAACCAGTTTGAAACAGGGGGCTTCATTCGCAGCAAGGCCGGTGTTGAGCATCCCGACCTGCAGTATCACTTCTTTCCCATGGCCGTGCGTTACGATGGTCAAAGCCCCAACAATGGCCATGGATTCCAGGCTCACGTGGGCCCCATGCGCTCGCGCAGCAGGGGTTGGGTGCGCCTGCGCTCCTCCAACCCTGCAGATGCACCCAAAGTATGCTTCAACTACCTTTCACACGATTCTGACTGGGAGGAGTTTCGAGCAGGGGTTCGCCTCAGCCGAGAGATATTTGAGCAACCGGCCTTTAATGGGCTGAGGGGACGGGAATTGTCGCCTGGGCCAGATATACAGGACGATGAAGCATTAAACGCCTATTTACGCGATGCCGTGGAATCCGCCTATCACCCGTCGTGCACCTGTAAAATGGGCAGCGACGACTTATCGGTAGTGGATGAACATTGCCGTGTTATCGGGCTTAAGGGACTGCGCATTGTTGATTCATCTATAATGCCATCAATTGTCAGCGGCAATCTGAACGCCCCAACAATTATGCTGGCGGAAAAAGCAGCGGATATCATTCGCGGACGAATTCCGCTGCAGCCATCGGACGCGCCGGTCTACGTTGCGGAGAACCGCCATGAACAACAGCGATAAAATGGTGCCGCTGGTCGTACCGGATTTCGACACCTATCCAGTTACCCATCAACTGCAGCGCGCCACTCCTATTGCTCAGGGCATTGAACTACTTTGGAATGATGGACTCACCAACCAGGTACCTGTCATCTGGCTTCGAGAATTCAGCCCCGACCCAGGCACATTTCACTCTGTCACGCGCGAACAACGTATTGCCCTGACAGATATCCCGCAAGACCTTTCCATTGCACAAATGCTTATTGCCGAGGATGGATTCCTCGAAGTTGACTGGATGCCGGAAGACCTTCATAGCCGCTATCATCCTGGCTGGTTACGCTGCGCGGTGGCCGACCCCAACGACCCCATGGATAGTCTACCCGATCGTAAGCTATGGCCACTGCCAGTAACAGTGAAACCGAACTGGTTGGATGGTGCCGCCGTTTACCGCGGCGACACTGATGCGCTGAGAATATGGCTGGAAACCCTGCTGCGTGATGGCATAGGCCTACTCGATGGACTACCCGCCAATAGAGAAGTGATTCCCGCAGTTGTCGAACTCATTGGACCGATCCGCGCCAGTAACTTCGGCGATGTCTTCGAAGTCGAGAGCCTGCCAAGCGCCAACTCCAACGCCTATACTGCACTGCCCCTGAAGGTTCACAGTGACCTCGCAACCCGGGAATATATACCGGGGATGCAGTTTTTGTTTTGTCTGGAAAATGAGGCCACAGGCGGTGAGAGTCTGCTGGTGGATGGCTTTGCCGCTGCCCAGCAGCTCAACAGTGAGTCGACCGAATTCTTTGAAGTGCTAGCGACGCTCCCCGTCCCTTTTGGCACCAAGGATCGTGAGTTTGACCATCGTTATTGTGCGCCTGTGCTAGAGCATAATGCCGTTGGTGAACTGAGTTCGGTGCGTCACACCTACTGGTTGCGCTCACCGATGAGCGGCGATTTCAGTACCTTGAATACATTTTATGCCGCATACCGAAGGTTCCAGGAAATTTGCGACGATCCCGATAACCAACTGCGCTTTCGCCTGCAGCCCGGCCAGTTAATGGCCTTCGATAATCGCAGGGTATTACACGGTCGCGATGCCTTTGACCCCGAGTCTGGTCGTCGCCTATTGCGAGGCTGCTATGGTGAACGCGAAGAGGTGGAATCACGTTTGCGCATTTTATACCGCGCATTGCGAGCACAGGAACAAACACAGCAAACTGGAGTGCGGGCATGACCGACATTAGCAAGGTTGCCGTCATCGGAGCGGGCGTCATCGGCGCCGGCTGGGTTGCCCGATTCATAGAGAACGGTATCGACGTTGCGCTTTTTGACCCAGCGCCGGATGCGGCCACCAAAGTTAAGGCAGTATTGGACAACGCCGACCGCGCCTATCAAAAGCTAACTATGGCTCCGCGCGCGAAGCGAGGCAATCTCGAATTTTCTCCGAGCCTGGCAGAGGCCGTGCAGGGGAAGCAACTGGTGATGGAAGCGGTGCCGGAGAGTCTGGCGCTGAAGCAATCCGTCTACAAGGACATCGAGTCTCACGTCGACGCAGGCGTCATCATTGCGTCCTCCACATCCGGCATCTTGCCGACCCAATTGCAGGAGAAGATGGCAAATCCGCAGCGGCTGCTGGTCGCACACCCTTTCAATCCGGTGTACCTGCTTCCGTTAGTAGAAATTGTGGCGGGCGAACAAACCAGTCCGAAAGTGACGGTGGCAGCAGGAGAGTTTTTCAACCGGCTTGGCATGTATTCACTGCCGATCAGAAAAGAAATCGATGCTTTTGTCGCCGATCGCTTACTCGAGGCGGTATGGCGAGAGGCGCTCTGGCTGGTCAAGGACGGTATTGCCACAACCGCTGAGATCGACGATGCGATCCGCTTTGGCTTTGGGTTGCGCTGGGCGCAGATGGGGCTGTTTGAAAGCTATCGACTGGCTGGCGGGGAAGCCGGCATGCGTCACTTCATTGCGCAGTTTGGACCTTGCCTGCAATGGCCGTGGACCAAATTAACCGATGTGCCTGAACTCACCGATGAGTTAATCGATACGATTGCCAGGCAGTCCGACGAGCAGTCCGGGCACTACAGTTTCAGGGAACTGGAACGCATCCGTGATGACAACCTGATCGCGATTCTCCAGGCACTGAAGATCAATCAATGGGGCGCAGGGGAAACGCTCGGGCGTTACGAGCAAGCGCTGTTTGATGCTGGCGCACGAGAAGAAACCGCAACGGATGAAGATCCTGGTCAACCACTGCTCACTCTGGAACGCACGGTACCGCCAGACTGGACAGACTACAACAACCACATGAATGAAAGCCGTTACCTGCAATGTTTCGCCGATGCCTCCGACGCCCTTTTACGCCGCGTTGGGGTCGATGCGGATTACGTCGCTGATAGTGGTTCTTACTTTACAGTGGAGACCCACATTCGCCACCTGGATGAAGTTGCTGCATTGCAACCAATTAAAGTGACCACCCAGGTTCTCAATGGAGTCGGTAAAAAGTTACACGTTTTTCATCGGCTGTTTCATGGTGATGGCCGGCTACTGGCGACAGCTGAACAGTTGCTTATTCATGTTGACCTGAAGTCGCGCAAGGCCTCGGAGCCAACCCCGGAAGTAAGCAAGTGCCTTACAGAAATCAGCGCCGCCCATGCCGCGCTTGATATGCCGGAGGGATGCGGCCGCGCAATTGGAGATCCGCACTAAAGGCGGTTGGGGAGTGAATCAGGTCGATGCGTTTTGTCGAACCCGTTTGCGTAGCTGCCTGGCCGCGAATGCTCCCACAAAACCCATGAGAGAAAGCCCGACGAAGTAGATGACATAACCCTCTCGCCCCGGAAACCGCTCAAGCAAGGCGGCATTCAATAGAGGGAGGTATATATCCGGGGAATAGCCCACCAACGATATAACGCCAATCGCCAGTCCCTTGATACGATCGGGCACCTCGCAGCTGTCCAGGGTGGCCCAGTAAATTCCGCGCACTGCATAGGTTAAGATACCCACCAGCAACACCATACCCAGCATTAGCAAAGAAGCTGCAGAGGAAGGAAGGAAAGCCATTCCCAGCAGCGAAAATGACGCCAGTACCAGCAATACTCCCAGCACCCGCTCGCGGTCAAGCAAGTCTCCCGCAATACCCGCAGCGGCTGCGCCTATAGGTCGCATCCACAGCTTTGCCACAGTAATAGACCCCACCGCAACTGCCGTTAGGCCAAAGGTCTGCTGTAGGTATGCTGAAAAAGAATAGGTTGCCCAAAACAATTGATAACCGCAGACAATACAGATAGCGCAGAGCCAGATTTCTACCTTGCTAAACACTTGTTTTAAATCTGCCTTGAAATTGCCACTGTGTTGATCGCCCTCCCCCGCGCTGGCATCCGACCGGTGATCATCCAGCACCAGATAGACCAGTGGGCACATGACCAGCAGTACCGCGACGTAAAGATAAATCACCAGCCGCAGTGCTTCCTCCGTGGTTTCTTGCCGCGTCTGCAGCATATAGGCGAACAGCGCGACAGCGATGGTCGCTAAAATCGCCTCGAAAAGGCCCCTACCGCCATCCAGAAAGCCAAAGAATCGGCCTTGTTCATCCCGATGCGCCAGCAGCGCTACAATCTTAATATGCGCCGACCAAAAGGTCAGGCCGGTGGCTATGCCCCAGCCAGCGAAGATAATTTTCAACTCGGTAAACGAGGGCATGGTGGAAAACCAAAAACCCAAGAGCCCAGTTCCTGCCAGCGAAAAAGCAACCAGCAGGCGAGGAGAAGCCTTGTCGGCCAGCCAACCACTGGGCACATAAGTCAGCACAAACAAAACGCCAAGCATCGCATAGCACTGACTGAGTTCGGTGATGGTGATACCAAAGGACTCGAGAATCGACACTTCAAAATTCTGGCGCAGATAAAGCAATGGATAAATCGCCCCAGCTGCCATAATGATGACTACCAGCTGGAAATAGCGATAAGCCGTTGAGTGTGTTTCAGCTGACAAAATCAGTTCTCCAATGTTCCGAGGTCATAGGCGTTGTTCTGCGGCTGTGTATCCGGCCAGTTGGTTCGCCAGACTTCACGCGACACTTCGCCAACAGGCACAGGTTGACGAGCAAAGCCTGGCAGCGGCCTAAGCAAAGGCTTCACCACGGTATCGTATCGAGGTACTGAAAAATAGGGAAAACTATAGCGCTCCGCCCCACTATCGTTTTCTACCTTGTGGGGTGTCGAAACAAATCGTCCACCGGACCAAAGCTCAAGCATGTCGCCGATATTCACCACCAACGCCTCCGGCGGAGCATCAACCCGCAGCCAGTCGCTCCTACCCCTGCAACGCACCATAAGCCCTCCCACAGGATTAGGCGCAAGAATGGTGAGAGCATCCGTATCCTTGTGAGGATGAATGCCAAAGCCTCCGTTACTGGACGCTCGAGGCGGATAGTGCAACAGGGTCATATTGGTCAGGGGCTGCTGAAACATCGCCAGGAACGTTTCTGGCTGGATATCAAGCGCTGCGGCAAGCATAGCCAGCAAACAATGGGCAACGCGATCACAAGCCTGCCAGTATTCGCCGACCGACTGTTGCAGCCTCGCAGGACTATCCGGCCATCGATTGGGACCGTAAAGATCAAATGCATGACAAATAGGGTCACTGGGCTGTACCTGGAAGTGAAGTTTATAGCCTTCGTAGTCGTCTGCAGCGCCACCGTTACCGGGACTGAAAAACTGCCTGGGAATGTAACCGCGGTAATTGCTGCGAGTAATTTGCCAGCGTTGTTTTTGCTCCAACGGCAATGAAAAAAATTGTTTTACATCCTCATAAACCTGGCTTATCAACCGTTCTGGAATACCGTGGCCGACAACGTACATAAAGCCAATGGATTCGCAGGCGCTCACTACAGATGCCGCCGTCGCAGATGCGTCTTGCCTGCCAGACAGCACGTCAGAAACATCGACCAGCGGCAGCTCCTGCATGAACTTAGTGAAGTGCCCCGGCAGCGGGTATGGGGCCGGGTGGCACGACCTCATAACCAGCCTCCTCCGGCTCAAGGTCGCTCATCTGAGCAGGAAAGCCTTCCGCCAGTACTCGGGTATCACAGGCCTCTTCGAGACGTCGTATGATGTTTGGCGACCACTCCCGCTCGCCAAAGCGCGACTGTCCATCTTCGAAGATTTCAATCAGTTGGGGCGATATCTCAAGGGGCACTCCGGCCTCCTCGGCCATACTTTGGAACAGGCCAATATCCTTCAACACCAGGTCCATGGTGAAATTAATATCGCGGCTACCATTGAGAATCACCTGGCTTTCGGTCTCGTGGACAAACGAGTTTCCTGAAGAGATTCGAATAGCCTCATAAACGGTCGCAAGGTCAAGATCGGTTTTGCTTGCAGTCACCAGCGCCTCGCAAAGAGTGACCAGATTAGCGGTGGCGAGATAGTTGGTCATCACCTTAATTTTTGATGCGCTTCCCAGAGGACCACTGTGCAACACTCGCCTGCCCAAAATAGTGAGCAATGGCAGGATGGCATCAAACACCGAGCGCTCACAACCGGCGAGAATGGCGATGTTGCCGGTCGCCGCGCGATGACAGCCGCCGGAAACAGGACAGTCTGCGGGTTGGGCACCAAGATCTTTCACCTTTTGCCCCAATCGCTGGACTTCCCTGTAATCGGTGGTACTCATTTCTATCCATATTTTACCCGGCCCCAGTGCCTCCAGAAGGCCTCCTTCACCCTCCATCACCTCGGCGCAGGCCGCCGGGCTGGGCAAACAGGTAATGATCACGTCAACCGCTTGCGCCATCGCCGCCGGCGAATCTGCCCATTGCGCGCCAGCATCAAGGAACGGCTTGGCCAGGTCCTCATCAAGATCACGCACCATTAAAGAAACATCGTTGCGCAGCAGACTACCTGCTAGTTTGGCGCCGACATTGCCGAGTCCTATAAAACCCACTGTCATCATTGGCCTCACTCCATTTTTCAAATTATTTAATCCGGGCTGGTCAATTGCCTGAATCAGTACAATACTGGATTAAATTGTTCAGGAAAATCAAATATGAAAGCTGCTGTCTGTCGAAGCTTTGGGCAACCACTGGAGATTGAAGAACTCACAATTGCCGAGCCGGGGCCGGGCGAAATAAAGGTGCGCCTGGCTGCCTGCGCGATTTGCCACAGCGATGTCACCCTCGCTGAGGGAGGATGGGGCGGCGAACTACCAGCGGTTTACGGCCATGAAGCTTCAGGTATCGTTGAAAGCATCGGAGCTGGTGTCTCCGAGGCAAAACCCGGTGACCATGTTGTCGTCACCCTCATCCGTTCCTGCGGCAGTTGTCACTACTGCAGCCACGACATCGAAACCCAGTGTGATGCAAGCTTCCATCTGGACGCGAACAGCCCCCTATCCGGCTCTGGCGATGAAGCGGTGTCGCAGGGGCTGAACACCGGCGCGTTCGCAGAGCAGGTGGTTGTCGAGCAGAGCCAGGTTTGTGTTATCCCCAAGGATATTCCACTGGACTCAGCCTCCATACTTGCCTGCGGCGTGCTGACCGGCTTTGGCGCGGTAACTAATACTGCTGCCATTAAACCGGGAAGCCAGGTTGCCGTAATGGGTTGTGGTGGAGTTGGCATCAACAGTATTCAGGGGGCCGTGCACTGCGAAGCATCGCGCATCATCGCGCTGGATTTATTAGACGAAAAACTGGAGCTGGCACGCCAGTTCGGGGCAACCCACACCGTCAACAGCACTGATCAGAACGCCGCGCAGCAAGTGATAGACTTGAGTGAGGGTCGAGGCGTAGATTATCTATTTGTTACCGTTGGCGCGAAGTCGGCAATCGAGCAATCACTGGGAATGCTCGCCAAGGGCGGTACTGCCGTTATTGTGGGCATGCCAGCATCTGGGGTGATGGCGCAGTATGATCCCGGTGAGTTCGCCGCGGCGGGCCAGAGCATCATCGGCTCCAAGATGGGGTCGGCGTCGGTCAGCCGGGATATCCCCGAACTCGTTAAACTCTATCAGGCAGGCAGCCTAAAACTGGATGAACTAATCAGCGGCCGCTATGCACTGGATGACATCAACGACGCCATCGCTTCGGTCCAACGCGGCGAGGCTCTGCGCAACGTGGTGATTTTCTAATGCTAATAAAGGAATTCGAAACTTTTGTGGTCGCCAACCCACCACCGCGATTCGGTGGGCGCTACTTCATTTTTATAAAGCTGGTGACTGACACCGGCATTGTCGGCTACGGCGAGGTGTATTGCGCCACATTCAGTGCACACACCGTCGAAGCCATGCTCAAAGATACCGCCGAGCGCTTTATTATCGGCCATGACCCCTTTCATATCGAAAAACTGTGGCGCTCTGTTTACGGAGCCGGTTATACCCTGCGGCCCGATGTCTCGCTGGTGAGTGTGCTCTCCGCGTTGGAGATGGCCTGCTGGGATATTGTCGGCAAAGCCTGTGAGAAACCCGCCTACGAACTCCTGGGAGGACAGGTGCATGAGCGTTTGCGCAGCTATACCTACATTTATCCTGACCAGGGCGATGTCTACCCCGAAGACGGCGATGAGAATCATGTTTATGTTAATCCAGAACGTGCAGCGCAACGCGCCATGGATTACGTGGCGCAGGGATTCACTGCACTGAAATTTGACCCTGCGGGGCCCTACACTGTCTTTGATGGCGGGATGCCAACGGGGGAGGAACTGGACAGGTCCGAGGCGTTCATCAAGGCCATTCGTGAAGCTGTGGGCGGCAAGGTCGATCTGCTATTTGGCACTCATGGACAATTCTCTCCCGCCGGTGCCATTCGCCTGGCAAAAAGACTGGAAGCCTATGACCCGCTCTGGTTTGAAGAGCCGGTACCTCCGGAAAACACTGCTGCCATGGCTCAGGTTGCGAATGCCACTTCAATTCCGGTGGCCACGGGCGAGCGGCTTTGCACCAAGCACGAATTTGCCCGGGTGCTACAAGATGGTGCTGCGACAATTTTGCAATTAAATCTGGGACGCGTGGGAGGTCTGCTCGAAGCAAAGAAAATCGCTGCACTGGCGGAAGTGCACTATGCTCAGCTCGCCCCGCATATGTACTGCGGGCCTATCGTTGGGGCCGCCAACATTCAATTGGCAACCTGTTCACCGAACTTTCTGATACTTGAGGGTATAGAAAGCTGGGGCGGTTTTCAAAGTGAACTACTGGAACAGGCCGTGCAGTGGGAAGACGGTTACGTCATCCCCTCCTCCGAACCAGGACTGGGCGTGTCTCTCAATGAGGACGTGGCCAGGGCTAACCCCTGGACAGGCGGAGAATTGCATCTGCAAATGGGGCTTGAGCCAGTACGTTAAAAAGCGTTGATAACCGGGGTTGCCTGATTAGTCCCGATAGTGGCTCAGTGCCGGACCCACCGCCTGTTCCAATGGGCCCAAAAATTCCGCGAAATGAGTCCATTGTTCCGTCGCACCCTGATAAATCGGTTGACGCACCTGCTCTGAGCTAGGCGTACGTACCGCCCGTTTGGTTTCGTGGAAATCGATGCAGCCCTGCTCAAAGGGCAACTGGCAATAATCCAGAATACGCCTGACCTCGGTCTCCAGGTCTTTTACTACATCCTCGTGCTGTACCCGCAGTATTCGACCCGGCAAGACATCTTGCCAGTGCGCCATTACATCAACATAAGCCCGGTAGTAACGTCCAACTTCTTCAAGGCCATAGGTGAATTCCTGACCTTCCGCAAAAAGTTGCTTGAAACCGCTAAAGCAACAGGCCATGGGATGTCTACGCGCATCGATAATTCTAGCGTTGGGTAAAATCAGTTGTATCAGCGGGATATGGCGAAAGTTATTGGGCATCTTATCGACGAAAAACAGTCCTTGCTGGCGATGCTGCCGGGTGTCTTCAATATAGTTTTCGCCTAGCTTCGTTAATTGTTCGGCGTCCATTCCCGCCAGAACGCCCGGATAGGGTGAGTTCTCCTGATTACGTTTACGTCCATTGAGGCGATTGGCCGTTCCAATGATATTAGCCAACTCCATCGTGCCATCTACCTGAGAGTGAGAGGCCAGTATCTGTTCCAGCAGCGTTGAGCCTGCCCGCGGCAAACCCACCACAAAAATGGGGGCAGAAGAATCCGCACCAAAACTTTTTCGCTGCTCAAAAAAATTCGCATCAAACAGCTGCTTTTGTTCTTCCAGTTCTGCCTCAACAAACTCCGGCTTGTACCCGCTTTCTAACCTCTTAAGAGAGTTGCCTCTTTCGTAGTAGCCAAAAGAGTCCTCATAAGCTTCCCTATCCTCCAGCGCTTTGCCCAATGCAAAACAAAGATGAATTCTGTCATTGGGACTGGTGTCAGGGTCCGCCTCGCGGCTGGACATTTGCTGGATTTCTGTATCCGAAAACCGATAGGTCTTCAGATTCGCAAGACTCCAATAAGCATCACCATAATCAGGCTGGCTGCGATAGGCGCTCTGATACGAAGCGATAGCATCATCTGTCCGTCCGACAGTTTTAAGAGCATGCCCCCGCGCTGAAAAAACCTTGGGAAGGTTTCCGTGTTTCGACAGCACCTCGTCATAAATAAAGAGCGCTTCATCAAAGTTGCCGACCGCCTGTTGCTCCGCAGCAAGCGTCACTTCGTAGAGTAAATTAAGGGGTTCGCTGTGATGTAACTGCCGCGCCTGATCCAGTGCCTTGTCAAATTTTTGCCGTTTGTGCAGTACCTGTACATAGTCTAATCGTGCGCGGTTATAGTCGGGATAAAATTCGATACAGCTCTCGAGCAGGAATTCTGCATCATCAAGGATTTGAAGCTTATTACCGATTTCTGCCAGCAGACGCATTGCTTCTTTATGATGCGGCTCCTGCTGGAGATACTGACGACAGATTTGTTCTGCAACATACAGCTTATCTTCGTAAAGTAGACTGCTGACCGTCTGCAGCTGAGGCGGCATGCCACTTAGCCAACGCACGTGGTTCTCCGCTTCCTCGGCTTTTTGTGTCGCACCGATGTACTGATATCTACCCTGCAGTGCGCGCCAACTGCCTAGTAACGCAGGATTGAGCGCTACCGCTTTTTCAAAAGCTGTTGTCGCGGCATCCGCCTCTTGCATTGCAGCCAGGTTGTGCCCGTTCTCCTGATAAGCCCTACCGTATCGCGGATGAGCGCTTATCAAGCGGGCTAGTACTTCTGCGGCGGCGGTATTGTTGGCGTTTTGGCGATAACAAACGGCGAGGTAATAAAGACCTTCCCGATGCTGAGCTTGCTCCACCAACAAATGCTGCAAAGTGCTTATAGCCGCCTGTAGTTGGCCACGCTGCAGCTGTAACTTCGCCTCTCTCAGTACTTCATCGGGCGTGCCTGATACTGTTTGGTCCTGAGCTGTCATTACCGGTAGAAAAGTCCTGTCATAGTGAAAAAAAAAGGCGCTCCCGTAGGAACGCCTTCTGTGGCTTGCGATCTTCGCTTAGCACCGCATCGCGTACATTAAAGCTTGTACGATAATCTCAAGCCGTACGTGCGCGGACGATTAGGAGTGACCTTAACAATGTCATCCTCATTACTGATAAAGAGGTCCGCCAACTCGTTAGTGAGGTTCTCTCCAAACAAGGTAACTACCCAGTTATCACGACTGTAACCCAGCGTTGCATCCCAAGTGCCGTAGCTGTCCATGGCGAAAGATGCTCCAGAGACAATGGAGCTGATCTGGTCATCAGTGTACTGGTATGCGAGCTGCGCAAACGCTGCGCTATCAGCACTTAAATCCCAGTCGTAGCGACCTCGAAGAACATACTGTAACTCTGGCGCAAGCGCTAAAGAACTACCCTCTGGCTCCAGACCAACAATATTGGCCGGCACCTTGGTTAACTCTGTATCGTTGTAAGAGATGTTCACGAACAGGCTGAGGTTGTCGGTAGGCACCCAGACGCTGTCAATTTCTATACCATTGATCTCAGAATCTGACACGTTGTCGATGAAGGTGAGATTGGAAATATCGAAATCGAGCACCCCGATCTGCATGGCTTCCCATTTCACATTGTAGATGGCACCGTTGAAGCGCAGTGATTGGTCAAAGAGTGACATCTTCCAACCAAGTTCTATATTGGTGACCTCATCCGACTGGTAAAAATCCGGTACGAAGGGTGGTTCACCCGGAACAACACTGGAGCCGCCGTTGCGGTTGAATCCGCCGGGGCGATAGCCCTCAGACCAGGTGCCATACACCATGATGTCGTCGTTCAGATTCCACTGCAGGTTGAACTTTAAAATAGTATCCTGGAAGTCAGCCGGGCTGGAATCCTTGAGAACTTCATCAACATTTCTGCCCCAATCAGCATCACCGCTTCCGTAATCACGGTTGGCAAAGTTCGAGCTACCCTTCAGACCGATTTCAATGTCATAGCGACGGGCGCCCGCAGTGAATGTGAGGTCATCAGTAATATCGAAATACAACTCACCGAAAAAGGAGAGCTCCTCCTTGGCGCGGGTGAAGTCGTTAAAGAACGCTACCCCCGGGTTTCGGGCGTTGGGATTACTGGCTGTAGATCCGGTGATTGGCGCGTTCGGCGCAAAGCCCTGTTCAATTGTGGCGGGATAGTTCCAGTCACCACGCTCAACGTTTTCAGTATCGTCGTAGAACACACCCACCAGTGCACGCAGCCGCCTCTCCGCATCGGTATTCAGGCGGAACTCATGGGTGGTACGTTCCGTGTTGTAGTACTGGTCCAGGAAGAACGCCGGCTCGCCGCAATTGGCATAGCCAGGATAATCACAAATGTAATAAGGAATGAAGGGGCCGGAGTCGGCATAACCTGAGTAGTCGGAGATACCCTCTACGGTACGATCCAGGTAAGAACCGGTATAGAGAAGATCCAGGTTGGCGATCCTGCCACTGACAGTCCAAGCGGTGAGATCGAACTCGTCATCGGCATAGTCTGGCTGGAAAGATTCTGAATTCAGGTCGCCAAGAAGTGGGTCGTAATCCCATACACCGTCAGTTTCTATCTCCTGATTGGTGTGCTGCAGTTGCAGATCCCAGTTCTCATTGGGCGCCCAACGCAGGCCAAGGCGGTAACCCTGATAGGTTGCGTCATTGAAGTTATCCTTGACGAGACTGTCATTGCGCGCAGTAGCCCGAGTATCCGGGACAGTGCCGCCAAAGCCAGGGTTAGCCAGGCTAATCTGCTTGGTGCTGCGGATGTTGTTTATGTATCCGCCTTCCTTGACGTTATAAATGGCCACGCGAGCTGCCAAGGTATCATCGATCAGAGGGATGTTGGCATGAGCTTCCAGTGCATTGCTCTGGTCGCCATCTTTGGTATCGGAAATGGACGCATCGAAGCCAGCACTGAAGTCATTGAACTCTGGCTTGTTAGTGATCAGTCGAACCGTACCAGCCTGAGAACTGGCTCCGTATAACGTACCCTGCGGGCCTGGGAGTACTTCTACCCGATTCATATCGGTCATGTAGGGGTCGATGTTACGACCTCCCATAGAGATAGGCGCCTCATCGAGATACAGGGCAACATTGGGCTCAAGGCCGACTGCGCCAGCGATTTTAAGGCCGCCTTTGCCCGCCGATACTCCGCGGATGAAAATTTCGTTTCGGCCCGGACCTCGACCACCGGAGGTGACCCCGGCGAGATTACGAATATAATCCTTAAAATTGCCAATACCCAGGTCTTCCAGGGTTTCTTCGCCCAGAGCCTGAATGGTGATCGGGATATCCTGCGCGCTCTCAGCACGCTTGGTCGCCGTTACAATGACTTCCTCAAGTACCGCGGCTTGCACACCGCTCATACCAATAGCACTGGCGCCCACAGCGGCGGCAATAGAGTGGTTTAATCTTTTCTTTTTAAACATGGCACGTTCCCTCAAATCTGTTATTTTTTGATAGTGTGCAGACGCTTTCTTATTTGACCCTTTCAATCATCAATCGATTGCGGCTTTCTTATAATTTTTAGGCCTTTTCATAGTAGTAAATGAAGAGGGCTAATACAAGGCCAAACGTCGGCGTTTGCGTCGCTTCTCGCACTTAAATAGGGCGCTCAATATTCGTTGTCATTGATGCTCGGTTGACAATAAAGGGCTAACCAAGGTTTTACTCATCCGAGTAATCAAGTAACTTTGAGAATCCTTTACCACAGAGCAAATCAAGGTGATTGTCTACGGCTGCAAAATCTCGTATTACACTGGAAAATTAGAGACCTACCTACGCTATCGTTCTATTGATTATCAGGTCCTTCCCACTGTCGGCAATGAACAAACACTGATTGCGGAAACCGGTGTAGTGCAAATGCCCGTGGTTCAGGACAACCGCGGCAGGTGGATGACGGATACCACGCCGATCATTGCCCAGTTAGAGTCTGAACAAAGCGCTGCCAGCATTTACCCCTTGTGCCCTCTCATGCACATTATCGCGCTGTTGATTGAGGACTACGCCGATGAATGGCTATGGCGACCGGCCATGCATTTTCGTTGGAGCTACCGCGTGAGTCGCCAGTATGCGGCCGAAGTTTTGTATGACGAACTCATCAGGGACAATCCCAATCGATACATTCCGCGGTTTATCGCCTTGCGTATGCTAAAAGCACGCCAGTATTTTGGTTTTGTACAGGGCGACGGGGTCAACAAGCAGAGCAGAGGCCACGCTGATTCTACATATTCCAAATCATTAGAGCTCCTGGAAGCCATTTTCAAACAGCGCCCTTTCATCCTGGGAAATACTCCCACCATCGCTGACGTAGGCTTGATGGGTCCAATGTTCAGACACTTTAGCCAGGATCCCGTCCCTGCCGAAATAATGCGTGAAACCGCTCCAAATGTATTCGAATGGGTGGCGCGCATGTGGAATTCCAAGGGAGGCGATAAAACGCCTGATTTATTAACTGAGCCCGACGCAATGCTGATCAGTTTATTGCGGGAAATCAGTGAAACCCATCTGGCACAGTTACAGCAGAACGCCAGGGCATGGAGCGACGGCAAGAATCGTTTCGACCTGAATATCCAGGGATCGACTTATCGTAACGCGCCCTCTTCCCGATATCGGGTGTGGTGCCTGGAAGAGCTGCAGCGGGCATGGGCGAGCCTGAATGCAGCCAATCAAGCTCAGCTTAAAGCAGTGTTAACGGCACCTGAAGCGGCCATCATCTGGAATCAGGAAAATTTCAAACTATCGAATTATGACAGCGAGAGAAAAGCTCCTTTCAACAAAGCTATCTGTGTCTTTGGCGACGGCATACCGCCGCGCTAGTGCGCCGCAGGCACCTCATCGACGCGCTGCCACTCTATAGTGCGACTCATAAAGCCCACTTTAACCGTGATCTTCATACGGTCCGGTGACGCTAATATGATGTCGGCATTTTTATATTCGCCCATCTTTTCAACATAGATTAGCCCGCTCCAGGTCTGAGCCTCGCTGCCTGTCGCCAGGTCCTTGAGAATTTCCCGGCCAACGCGCTCCGGAAACTTGTCGTTGCGCTCGACTGTGCCACTGCCTTTTTCCAGCTGAATCTCGATCCACCCCGGTTCATCAGCATGCTTCCAGACGCCATTAATATCATCAGCGGCAGCCTGTTGAGCGAACAACAAGACCGCGACACTCAGAATAATTCTAATCATCGTTATCCAGCCTTTAGCTATTCAGTTCACGAGCTGTCATTTTCCCAAGCTGCGACATGTGCACCTCATCCGGGCCATCGGCTATGCGCGAGAACCGGGCGAGAGTGAAGACCTCAGGAATTAGCGTATCCTGACAGACGCCTGCACCGCCAAATACCTGCATGGCACGGTCAGCGACATTTTGCGCCATGTTCGGCGCAACAATCTTTACCATACTGATGTAAGGAATAGCTGCCTTCATGCCCTGCGTGTCCATCACATGAGCCGCTTCCATGGTCAGTAAGCGCGCCTGCTCGATATCGCAGCGACAGCGTGCAATTTCATGCTGCACGCTGGTTTTCTTGATCAATTTCTCGCCAAAAGCCTCACGCTCATCGGCTCGCGCGCACATCAGTTCAAGGCAACGCTGCGCCGCACCCACCAACCCCATGGCGTACTGGAAACGGCCTGGGCCGAGGCGTCCCTGGGCAATTTCAAAGCCACAGCCCTCACCCTTGATCATGTTGCTTACTGGCACGCGAACATTGTCGAACAAGAACTCTGCTTCGCCGCCTGGCGAGTGAAGGTTGTCAAATACGCGCAGCTCTCGAACCAGTTTCACGCCGGGGGTATCCCGGGGTACAAGAATCGTCGAATGCTGGCGGTGGCGATCATTCTCCGGATTGGACTTACCCATCACCAACATGATCTTACAACGAGGATTCACCGCATTGGTGGTCCACCACTTGCGACCATTGAGCACGTACTCGTCACCATCGCGCTTTATCTCAAGTTCCATATTGGTGGCATCAGAAGACGCTACCTGGGGCTCGGTCATGGCGTAGGCACTGCGAATTTCTCCGGCCAGCAAAGGTTTCAACCACTGCTCCTGCTGCTCACGGGTACCGTACTTCGCCAGTACTTCCATGTTACCGCGATCAGGTGCATTGCAGTTAAATACCGCCTGGGCCCAAATCACCTTGCTCATCACTTCAAACAATGGAGCAATCTCTACATTCGTCAGACCGGGACTCCAGGGCTCATACTCATGGGGCAGGAACAGGTTCCACAAACCCTCTGCTTTTGCCAGCTCGCGCAGCTCATCAAACCAGTCCGGCGTTTGCCACAGATTGTCCTGATTTAAAGTGAATTCGTTCCAGTCGTGCTCGCGAGGATAAACGTGCTCCTCCATAAACGCTTCCAGTCTGGCTTTAATTTCTGCGACTCTTTCGCTAACTTCATATCCCATCTGCAACACCTCTTTAACCATTCGATGCGGTCATAGCAATCACCGCGCTGTAAACCTTAACCACTAACTTTCTCGCAAATGGAGAGCTCTCTTTGCTTGGCCAAGAAAGTCATACTGGATCTTACTTCCAATCAAGCCAATGACAGCATTGTTTCAACACCCGTGCCCTGAAGCAGCGCATCAACGCGTGCGCGGTCATCATCACCAAGTGCACGATAACGCTCATTCGTCCACTGCAAACACTTCGCCTGATAGGGGAAAGTCTGCTGAGTCCAGGGCGCTCCATCGATCTCAGACTCCCATGACTTCTCTCCCGCTTGCACGGCGCGGGCGTTGGCCAGCTGCGCCGGAGCGTACACGCGTCCTATCTCCTGCAACAGTCCCCGCAGGCTCTCAGGTTGGTCATCGATACCGATCCAGTCTTTTGCTTGTGGCTCCAGTCCACTCTGATCGTTCATCTGATCGACCCAGGCCACAGTGCGCGGCGAAACCTCGTGGGCAATAGCCCGGGGGGTCGGATCAAAGCCCACTAGTTGAGTCAACTGGCCGTGAAGACCGAAGTCGCCGGCGGCGGGCCGATTACCCAACATGAATTTCTGGTTCGCCAGATGGTTCTCCATGGCCATCAGAAAGCGCCGATAACTGGCATCGATCACCGGCGCAGTGGTGTCATTAGACCCAACAACATACAACCGACCGACCTGACGGTCCGTAAAAAATTGCTTGAACTGCTGTAGCGCGTCCGGTGGCAGGCTCACGTCCATACCCAGCGGCAAGAGGGTGCCAGCATTATCCGCGTCCACTTCAGGGTACCAGCGGTAATGGAACATGTATTTGGTGCACCATTCGTCAGCAAAATCCTCGATCAAATAGTCAATAAAGGCCAGGCCAGGGTCGCTGGGTAAAACGGAGCGCTGGGGATACATCTCCTCAAGACGGCGGATAATAGGCGTAGAATCGGTTGTGGCTTTAAGCGCGCCCTCCTCCTCAAAGAAGAAGGTCGGCATGAAAATGGGCTTGGGTTTTTCTACTCCCAGCACATCACACACCTGGTCCGGCTGACCCCAGGTAATCGCGTAAGGCACGCGTCGATAGCGCAACAGCGATACCATTTTCTGAGTGTAGGGGGAGGCAGTGCCCCCCACCAAATGGATTGGTTCCTGTGCACTCATGTAAACACCTCCTCTATCCTCAAGCGAAACTAGCAAATCTGACTCGCTTAAAACATATTGACACATTAACTGCCATTATGTAAACCTGCTGACGTGCTAAATCGATTGCATATGCCAGGCAACAACAGAGGCGCATAGAGGTAACCATGTACAGAGGTGACTACCAACTCATCGGCAGCGAGCTGAGCTTTTTTACCCGTAAGTTGGAAGCTCAACTGCGGTGCCAGCAGATTCCGTGGTGCTACCTGTTCAAGACCGAGGAACGCAAGGCAGAGCTGGAGGCGAAAGCCGGCACCCACTTCATCCCACTGTTGATGACACCGGATAAATGGCTGATTCACGACACCATCGCCATCGGACCTATGCTCAGTGAGCGCTTTGGACAACGAGCAGTTATACCCACAACGCCATTGCAGCGCGCCTGCTGCTTCATCCTGGAAGATGCTTTTAATCACTGGCTGGGTCGGGTTTGCGTGCACTCCCGCTGGTGCTATCCCAATAACGTGGCCTGGGTTGGCCCACGGTTCGGCGCCAACATGGTGCTTGACCGCTCTATCGATGAGAGGCTTTCAGCCACAGAACTGGAGCAATTGGCTTCCATCGGCCCAATGATGTACGAGGGGTTTGGAAAGGCTGTTTGCGAGGCTAACGGCGTGGGCCCCGAACAGGCGACGGCTGTGCAGGGAGATTTCAAAAACATGCTGGACGCCCTCGCCGCTCATTTCGCTGACAACAATTTTTTACTGGGCGACAGGCCCTGCCTGGCCGACTTCGCCCTGGCAGGCGCCAGCAAGGCTCACTTCATCTGCGACCCCGAGCCAGAAAGCTGGCTGGGGCAACATCGCCACATGCTCCAACAGTACACGGATCAATTCTTCGGCGACTGGCAGGGCGATCTTGCGCCCTGGCCCGAAGATGACCAGGTGCCTGCAACCCTGTCGACTTTGCTGGACTATCTTCAAGGCAGCTACTATCAATCGGCGCCCGCTAACATTGCCGCCGGCCTCGCAGGTGAAACGTATTACGAATACGACTGTGGGTTTGGAACCACGCATGCCCGCACCCAGCGGCGACTCAACGTGGCGAGACTGCACGTGCAAGATGAACTATTAAAAGCAGGTGCAACAGACGATGATCAGGTAAAAGCCCTGTTCGCCGGACGCGGCATACTGGAACACTACTTCGCTTAAACCAGGAACAATCACGGTTTTACCCACGACAGGAATTCACCATGTCCACCCGAACCAAACTCTGGCTAGTGCCGGCCCTTCTCTATGGTATTTTCGTTTTCTGGTATACCGATTTTAGTGGTCCGTTAAGCGACAATGAGGTCGATCAGTTCGTAGCCACCATGAAAGCCAACGGCAGCGAACCAGAAACCATAGCCTTCATTCAAAAGTTCGCTCGGCAAGACAGCGGGCGCCAGTTCCTGATGGTGAATAACATCGACATGAACGAGAGCCCGCCGAACGTGGAAGGCGCCGAACCGGGAGAAAGCGCGTCTAAGCTCATGGGTCGCTACATGGCACACATGATACCTGCGCTGCTGGCCCGCGCCTGCCACCCAGTGCTTATGGGCTCTGCTGTCTACCCCACCATGGACTTGGTCGGTATCGAGGGCGCTGAGAACTGGGATCAGGCGGCACTGTTTCGTTATCGCAGCCGCCGTGCCTTACTCGAAATCGTCACCAATCCCGCATTCAACGGAAAACATCACTTTAAGACCGCAGCGCTTGATAAGACCATCGCTTATCCCATTGAAACCAGCCTGTATCTCGGCGACCCCAGGCTCTTGCTGGGACTGATCATCCTGGCACTTACTGCACTGATTGATGGTTGGCGGCTTTCACGACGGCAGCCGAATAACTAAAGGCTCAGATCGCAACGTCATTTGAGCCTGCAGCTGCCACTTGACCACCATCCAGCACCAGCGTGTGGCCTGTCATCCATGCGCTTGCACGAGACGATAAATAAATCGCCGCGCCTGCTGCATCTTCGGCATCACCCATCCTGCCACGGGGAATAACTTCCCTCAGTCCAGCGCTGATTTTTTCATCATTGACGAGGACAGCCGTCATCTTGCTAGGGAAAAATCCTGGCGCAATGCCATTCACATTAATATTTTCGGGCGCCAGATCAACGGCCAAATGCTTAGTGAGATGGACTACTGCCGCTTTGCTGGAGGAATAGGAATAGGTTGGCATTCCAGGGTGGGTAAAGCCATTGATCGAAGCGATATTGATCACTCTGGCAGGGTCGTCATTTGTAGCGGCTGCTCTTAACGCAGGCGCTAACTGCTGAGTCAGAAAAAACAAGGATTTCACATTCAAGTCCATCACCTTGTCCCAGGCGGATTCGGTGAAGTCATCGAAGCTGGCTCCCCAGGACGCTCCGGCATTGTTGATCAATATGTCAATTTTTCCCTCAGCATTTTTCACCTGTTCGGCAAATGCCACCACACCCTCATTGCTGGATAAATCAGATTGAATAGCAATGCACTGGCCAAATGCACCCAGCGTCTCCTCGGCGGCATGCAGCTCGGCTTCTTTACGCGCCGTTATGTAAACTTTGGCCCCGTTTTCCAACAAACCTTTTGCCATCATTGCGCCAATGCCGCGAGAACCGCCCGTTATCACTGCCACCTTGCCCGACACATTAAATAGATTTTTCATAAATACCTTAACTTTCTCGTTTAATGAATTTTTCAACGCCCGCCATCATACTAACAGTCGCAACATCTTTCGCCGTTTCAGCTAATTTAGTTGACCAGAGTGGTACCGCCATCCACGGGAATGACTTGCCCGGTGATAAAAGCACCGGCCTGACTAGCAAGCATGAGCGCCACGCCCGCTATATCACTGGGCTCGCCCCAACGACGCATTGGAATGGTCTGAAGCTCCTCTTCAAACGCAGCTTGGTCCTGGCTAAGGAATTCCGTCATCTTGGAATAAAACCGACCCGGCGCAATCGCGTTAACTCGAACATGTGAAGGCGCCAGTTCAGTTGCGGTAATTCTGGTTAGCTGATGTATTGCAGACTTTGAAGCCGCATAACTAAAGGTGTCTAGGCCATTACCCACAATACCTGCTACGGAACCAATATTAATAATCACAGAGGTTTGTTCTGCACTCGCCCTGGCTTTCAATAATGGCGCAAGTGCTTGAGTGAGAAAGAACGGACTCTTCACGTTGACATCCATTACTTTATCCCACCCTACTTCTGGGACCTGACCAAACGGCGCTGCCCAGGCCGTTCCTGCATTGTTAACAAGCACATCAAGATAAGTTTCTCGCTGATTCAGCTCGGTGACTAGTTGAGTAAGCCCCTCGGCAGTCGATACATCACCGGGTAGCGCAATACATTCACCAAATTGGCTCAGCTCCTTTGCAGCCTCAATACAGGGCTCGGCTTTTCTTGCGGTTATATACACTCGCTTGGCGCCAGCCTCCAGAAAACCCTGGGCCATAAAGGCACCCAGCCCCCTTGAGCCACCTGTCACCAGACATACTTTGTCGTGCATCGAAAAAAGATTCTCAATCATACTTACCGTATCCTTCAGTATTGGGGACAGATCTCTCTAGAGCCGTCAAAAGACACTGCCTGCCCACGATATTTTTAGTTGGGGGTATAGACGTACTCGTCGCCTTCCGCAAATTTCTCAGCCAAAGTTTTATCTACCATCACCGGCATTTGCGTGACTGACTCATAAAGCGGACCACGAGAACCGGCCTGGTGTGCTGCAAGTAATGCCTCCAATTCTTTCAGTTTATCAGGGTAGCTAGCTGCAAGGTTATTCTGCTCCGTGGGGTCATCCGCTAGATTGTATAGCCACTTCTGCAGACCGTCGGTGGGGCGGTCATTCAACTGTAATTTCCAGTCGCCATGGCGCACCACCTGATAGTGCCCGTTCTGCCAAAACAGGGTGTCACGATCCCAGCTTTGCGCTCCCTCGCCGGTAACAAGTGGCAGTAAACTCACGCCATCAATTGCAACTCCCTGTGGCTGTGAAGCGCCAGCTGCAGCAGCGAGCGTCGGCATCATATCAATATGCGCAACAGGAGTATCCACAGAACTACCGGCAGCAATTCTCTTTGGCCACTTAACAAACATCGGCACGCGAAGCCCGCCTTCAAACATAGTGATTTTCCAGCCGCGGAACGGACTGTTTACATCCTGAATACCGATATAGCCCGCGCCACCATTATCACTGGTAAAGACGACCACGGTGTCATCGGCGATGCCTTCTGCTTCCAGCGTATCGAGGATGCGGCTTACACTGCGATCAACTGCCCGAATCATGCCCGCGTAAACCCGTTTGCGGTGAGGTTCAATACCGCTGAGCGCGTCGTAGTCTTCTCGCGTTGACTGCAAGGGGGTATGCGGTCCCCAGTGAGCAAGATAGAGAAAGAATGGGCGGTTCTTGTTGGCCTTGATGACCTTTATAGATTCGTCAGTCCAGTAGTCGGTGAGATAACCCGCGGGTTTGAATTTATCCGCATCACCAGAGTTATAAGAAGCTGAAAAACCCATGCCCGCCCAGAGAAATCTGTCTATCGGGTCAAAAGAGACCTTGGCGTTGACAACATTGGGGTCGTCCTCCGGCAAATACAAACCACTTTGCATGAGCAAGCTGTCGTCAAAGCCCTGATCGTGAGGCGCCATGCCGTTTTCGCGCCCCAGATGCCATTTGCCAATGTGTGCCGTGTAATAGCCCTTTGCCTTAAGGGTTTCGGCGATGGTCACCTCGGAAGCAGGTAAACCCTTGCGCTCATAGGGCGGCTGGCTTTCCTCCAGCGCCTCATCATAAACACTCACAGGAAGCCCGCTGTCCATAGATGCGGCGACCACACCGACTATTTTAGCCATGCCTGCAGGCGTAGGGGTAAATTCAAAGCCGGTACGCGTAGGATAGCGACCGGTCATCATCATTGCTCGCGACGGCGCACAAGTGCTGGCACCAGAATAGGATTGGGTGAATACCGCGCCTTCGGCAGCCAGCCGGTCAATGCCCGGCGTCTGCATGCCGCCAACTCCCCCGCCGAAGGTGGAGATGTCGTTATAGCCAAGATCATCGGCCACAATCAGGATGATATTAGGTGGCTGCTCACCGCTCGCCGAGGTCTGTTCGGTAGGCCCTTGCTGCCAGGGAATTTCCCGAGTAGGGGCAACATCGGCGTATTTTTGACTGGTCTTGTACTTGGCCAGCGCCAATATAATATCGGCTCTCTTTGACCAGGCGACTCCAACACCGACCAGAACGACAACCAGAAGAGAAACCAGAAACTTTTTCATTGGGGCTTATCCCCAAGCCATTGGCCGCTAAAGCCAGTGGTTTCGATATTGAGCTGACCCGCCAATCCGGCGCTGCGGTGCGCCCCAATTTCCTGCATCTGTGGCGATTGCATTACCTCAAACATGGCCTGACGCGAGGGCCAGACCGCCAGCGCTACGACGTCCCACAGTTCCTCTACCTCGCCTAGCATCAGGCGCTCCACCTCGCCCTCAAAACCAACGCTACCGCCTATGCCTTGCAGCAATTTCTTTATACCCTGCTCATACAGTTCATATGCCTCGCGTCCGGTGAGACCGGTTTCACGGCCATCCTCATACTGCGCTTTTTCTTTGAACTTGAGCAGATTGACCATACAGATCGGGCCCTCGGCGCCGGGAGCCAGAAAGCCCTTTATCTGCTCTTCATTGGGGTACACTTTGTTGACGACTTCCATCGTGATTTCCTCTACTGATATTCGTGTTCGCCAGCGGCACCTGCTCGCCGCTACAGCGCAGTGCCTGCAAGTTCTTCAGGCGATAATTTCAAGTCCCATCTCCGCCAGCGGAGCCACCATGTCACCCACTTCGCCCGCCGATGCATTGGACGCATTACCCTGGCTTGCGCGCTTGGCCACGCCCTGGGAGATTGCCGCCAACCGAAAGAAGCTGAATGCCAGGAAGAAGTCCCAGTTGTCGATGCGATCTATCCCCCTGTATTGGCAATAGCTTGCGATGTAATCCTGTTCGCTCGGCAGGCCAAGCGACTGCAGATCAAGCCCTCCAAGACCGCCGGGGGCCATCTGTTGCTGTTCACTCGCCGGCAGGCGCATGCCCATGCATTGGTAGGCCAGGTCAGCGCAGGGGTGCCCGATAGTTGACAGTTCCCAGTCCAGCACCGCTATCAATCGCCTATTGTCCTGGGCGTACATCACGTTATCCAGCCTGAAGTCACCGTGCACCAGGGTCACCTGGCCGTCGTCGGCTGGGATATTCGCCTCGAGGTAGCGGATCAAGCGGTCCATAGCATCGATCTTCTGCAGCTCTGATGCCCGGTACTGTCTGCTCCACCGCCCCACCTGGCGCTCGAAGTAATTACCCGGACGGCCGTAATCGGCCAGCCCTGCCGCTTCGAGATCGACACTGTGTATGCTCGCCAGGGTGCGTGCCATCTGGTCATACATGGCCCCGCGGGTGTTGGGACCATCTATCTCACCGAGTGCTGGATTCCAATAGACATTGCCGTCGCAATATTCCATCAGGTAGAACATGGAGCCGATTACCGCAGGATCCTCACACAGGTGATAGACCTCGGCAACGGGCACATCGGTGTCCCGCAGCGCGGCAAGGACACGATACTCACGGTCGACCGCATGGGCCGACTTGAGCAACTTTCCGGGCGGCTGTCGACGCAACACATAGGTACCGGAGTCAGCGTCGATCCTGAAGGTTGGATTTGACTGGCCGCCAGGAAATTTGCTGGCGCTCAGCGGTCCCTTGAAGCCAGGCACATTGGCTTGCAGGTATGCTGCCACTACTCCTTCATCAAGTGTTGTTACTGAAGACATCAGGGATCCTCGCTGCTAAAAAATGCCATACGCTTGCCCCTGGGGCGGGGCACTTTGTGCTCCTCGGGCAGACTACAGAGCCTGCCCATATGAGTCGTGCTACCGTCTGCATACTCCCACACCAGTTGTTCGCCCTCCAGATAGCGCTTCACGACGACCGGGCCCCAACCAAAGGCATGAAAATCCAGCATCCCGTTATTCCAGATCATGCTCGCCGAGGAGCGCATGCAGTATTCGTTGCTGCCAATAGTAAACAGCACTGAACCTTCGGTATCGTCGGTATTTAGGCCCGCCGTGCTGTTGGGGCCATAGTCGTGAATAACCCCACTTGTGGTCACCACGACACGGCTGCCGCACTGCTCCACCCGCTCCAAGTGTCCCACATGGCCGCCCTTTACCCCGACCCACAGGCCCCGGATATCGTCCGCGCCCTCTGGTAATGGCTCGGTACACTGAGCCAGGACCGGCATAGGGAAATGCGAGTAGCCGCAGCCCGGGGTGTTGCCCTTGGGGATATCGGCAGCCAGTTTACCGCTGCCGTCGAGTTCCGACAGATCACAGTAATTGAGGGTACTGCCGTCACCCGCCAGGGTGGCGGGGTCCGTGGTCAGTGGCGGGCGAGAAGAAAAGTATGCCAGCCAGAACAGGAACAGAAACAGGCAGAGCGGAATCACGACAAGGGCGATGAGTATTTTCTTGATCATAGCGTCAGGATTTCCCTCGGACTAGTTGTCAGGCCATTACAGAAGTACTTGTCCTCACCGGTCAGAATCAGCGCAGCGCCCTTGCCACAATCCACCTCCACCGTATCGAGAATATCCAGCATACGCTGCTGCCACTCTGGACAAATCACGTTAGGACCTGCGTTCATGGTCACCAGGTGAAGGTCGCCCTCTTTGGTGTAATCAATCATTGTCGAAGCTCCTGCAGAGAGGTTTAGGCTGCGGCGACAGCCGCTGGCTCTTGTTCCTCGGCGTTAACCAACGCGGAGAAGCGCTGCTGTTGATAGTCGGCATCACCGAACAGGGTGTTGGCGATCATCAGGCGCTTGACGTAGGAGCCCACCGAGAGTTCCTCGGTCATGCCCATGCCGCCGTGCATCTGGATGCCCTCACCGCCGATCCTGCGGCCGGCGCGGCCCACCATGACTTTCAGCGCCAGCAGGCTGCGCTGGGCGTCCTCATCCCCGGCATCCAGTGCGCATACCGCGCGGTAGAGCAGCGACTTGGTATTCTCACAGGCGGCGAACATATCCACCATGCGATGTTGCAAGGCCTGGAAGGAGCCGATATGAGTGCCGAACTGCTTGCGGGTTTTCAGATACTCCAAAGTCTGGGTATTGAGTGATTCCATAGCACCCAACGCGTCTGCAGCAACCGCAAGTATGGCCTGGTCTAACACGGGATTCATCAGTGTGAAGCCCTCTCCGAGCTCACCGACAACGGCGTCTGCGGTGACATTATCCAGCGAAACATTCGCCGCTTCGCGTCCGTCGGTCATGCGGTAGGCAGTAGTGCTAACTCCTTCAGCGAACGCATCAACCAGTAACAGGCTCAGGCCATTCTCATCTGACTGCTCACCGGAGCTGCGCGCCAGCACAATCAGCTTGTGCGCGCCGCCGCCGTTGAGTACTACTGTTTTCTCTCCATTGAGTACCCAGTTCACACCATCCTGACGTGCGCGGGTTTTAACGTCGGTGATCGTATAGCGGCTTTGTCGCTCGGCGAAGGCAAAAGCACCCTGCAGCTCACCGGCCACGATCTGCGGTATCAGTTCGCTTTTCAGTTCCTCGCTGGCGCCGGCCTGCAGCAATCCACCAAACAGTAATACTGTCGG
>ERZ1048872.467-NODE-467-length-44694-cov-9.215439_pt1 | contig 44694 bp, 40 predicted proteins | sample MGYA00383100_ERZ1048872 | MGnify/ENA primary metagenome ERZ1048872 (study PRJEB29581, sample SAMEA5548370) | metagenome | biome: marine; feature: coastal; material: water | depth 50 m | study: Short-term variability in the microbial, nano- and picoplankton...
ATGGCTATTTCCAGCATGCTTATGTCCAGCAACCTGTCTCACGGAGCAAACGTGTCGCTGTTTTGGGTGGAATAGTTGAGACATGATAGCCTGTTCCGAGTTCAAAACCCGCAAGAGGTGTAATCCTCGGCAGGGCTTCGAGGTGCCAGTGCCAATATTCCGACGCCTGGTGAAGTGTGTTGGATGAGCGAAATGGGAATTGATGAAGCCACCAATTGTAGCTCGCTCCAGGCAGAAGGAGTTCCAGCGCTGCTGGAAAGTGTTGTGTAAATCGTGCAATATCTTCGATGCAACTCTGGTTTTCAGTGTGAAAAAAACAAGAAGGCTCCTTGCTGATAAGCCATGCCTCGAAAGGCTGGCGAGGTGCTGGCGGGACAATAGCTACAAAATTTTTGTAGCTATGAATCACACGGTCCTCATCATTTGCATCAGATAAGATATTACGAAAGAGTGTTGGTTGATGAATGATGCGATCGCATTTCCTAGATATTGTTGGTGGGATGCAGTCAATCGCAATCAGTTGGCTGTGGACGTGTGCCAATGAAGATCCTGCCTGCACACCACCGTTTTTGAAGATTGTTGCCCATGTAATACCAGAATCTTTGGAGAGCTGTTTCATCCTCTGCTGGCAGATTGTCCAGACTCCAACCCAGTCAGCAAAAGGAATCTGAAGGACCGATTCAATGTGATGTGGTGACTCTATAACGACATCATGAATGCCATGGGCTTGCATGCTACTTTGTGTTGTTACGACTGGGCCTGCGTTATTATTGCTAGTTTGTGTTGCAGGACTGCCGACCTCAACGATGGGATATCTATTGGGAATAATCCTTGATTTCCAATCCAAGGCATCATGCGAAGGCCACTGCTGTACTGGATCTGGAGTCAGGCTGGAATTTGCAATACAGAACGGACAATTTACTTCTTGGCAGTTTATGAGGTCATTTGGACGAGCAGCGCGTCGTGGTGCAAGATAGATATATCGGTTCGAAAGAGGATCATGGCGAATCGTGGGTTCTTGTGAATGATCGAATGAAAATGACATGCGTGAACCACTCGAATGAATGAGAAAGGGGAGCAAATACACCTCTTATTGAACGCTACAATCGTCGCCCGTACACTCAAGGGCTATAACCAGTTGTGCTAAAAAGAGTCATTCATCAGAGTGTATTTTGGCAATTACGTATATCCTGTTAAGAGATTCGGAGAGAATATCATGCTTACAGTTGGCAACGAGTTTCCCCAGTTTTCTGCCCAAGCCTGCACCGGTACGGAAAAGGAAGACATCAAGTTGCTCACATCAGCTGACTATTCGGGGAAGTGGACGGTCTTCTTCTTTTACCCGAAGGATTTTACGTTTGTTTGCCCAACGGAATTAGCTGAGTTTAACAAACAGCTAAAATCATTTTCAGATCGTGATACGAGTGTAGTCGGTGGCAGTACCGATAACGAGTGGTGTCACATGATGTGGCGACGATCACATGCAGACTTAAAAGATCTTGCCTATCCACTGATTGCTGCGCAAAAACTTGCTGCCGAACTCGGTATCCTTGAGCAAACAGAGGGATACTGCCAGCGAGCAACGTTTATTGTCGATCCGCATGGAGTCATTCAATGGGTTGATGTGAATCAAGGCCGAGTTGGCCGAAACGTAGCAGAGGTTATTCGTGTTCTTGATGCTCTTCAAAGTGATGAACTTTGTCCGTGCAATTGGAAGAAGGGCGACCCGTATCTCAACGTGTAGAAGTTTGTAATGATGGGATGAACGCGTTCTGCAATAGGGGCAATCTATGCGTAGTCGATTCCGTCCGCACTCTTGGAAGAAAAAGTTTCGTGATTCTCTACGGGGTCTCCAGCGTGCTCTGCGGACACAGAGTAGTTTTGCTGTTCACTTATTGATTGCGTGCATCGCCGTTGTAGCTGCGGCTCTACTCAGAGTAACCACGGTTGAATGGGGGCTTCTTACTGCTGCCATTGGCATGGTCATGGTCGCAGAGATATTCAACACAGCGATCGAGTCATTGGCGCGTGCGGTCGATACACAGTTTCATCCACGGTTACGAGATGCATTAGATATTGCCAGTGCGGCGGTTCTTATTGCAGCAGGAACCGCAGTTTTCATCGGACTCTGTATCTTTCTACCACCACTCTACCGACTTTGCTTTCGCGTTATGTAGAGTCCACTATTTTTGAATGTCATAGCAGAAGATGTTGTCCCCGTCCCGAAGGTACAGCAACCCATCGACAATGACCGGGTGCGCCCAGCACGGTCGATCACCACTGTCAGGTATTTGGAAATACGAGACTTCTTCAAAAGCAGTCGGATCAGCTTTGACGAGAGCAAGAATCCCATTTTGATATTGGATATAAAGATGTCCATCGGCAGCAACAATGGCTGCAGATTTTTGTCCGCCAACGGTACTACGGTTCTTCCACACCACATCGCCTGTCATGAGTTCGGCACAAATAATAATTGGTTGGTCATCAGCACACCCGTAGAGGTGATCGTCTATGAGCACAACTCCTCCGTGCTTATTTGCCAATTCTTTTTTGAGAGGGAAAATAACCTTTGATGTTATGGATCCGCCAGGACCAGGAGTTTGTTGAATAAGAGCACCCCCTCTTTTATATCCAGCAACGAAATAAACGAGATCGTCTTTAATAATTGGCGTCGGAATAACAGCAGTTGTCTTTTCAATAGGAAATGTCCACAAGAGTCTGCCGGTTTCTGCATCAACGGCAAATGCTCCAGAGGCAGTCGTTTGTACATATATTTTTCGGTCGGCAACTTTGCTAATAACAATGGAGGCATGGCCGGCACCACGATCATCTGGAACAGTACATTTCCAAATGATCTCCCCATTTTTTCTGTTGAGAGCAACCATGGTGGTTTGGCTTCCACCTGGCGTACACACAAGTGTGTCGCCATCGATGAGCACAGATTCGCTGTATCCCCAATTATCACCTTTGTCACCACCAAAAGCGGCTTTTAGATCAATCGCTTTTCCAAAATCTCCGGTCTCAGCATCACAGCCAATGAGTGTGCCATGCGGTGTGATGACGTACACGATACCGTCGGCAATGGTTGGCGTACTTCGGGAACCCTGCCAGTCGTCTTTCCCACTATTCCAGGCTTCACCGGTTCTTGTATGCCAGATCGGCTTTCCGGTGGCGCGGTCGAAGCACGAGAGATATTCATCAGCATCTGAGGCAGTCGATGGTCCGTCACCCAGTGTGAAAATTCTATTACCCACAAGGGCGAGACTGGCATAACCACGGCCTGCACCCTTTGAACGCCATACAAGTCTAGGACCGTCCTCAGGCCATGCTTCCAGTAAATCAGTGTCCGGCGCAATGCCAGTGCGGTCACTACCACGAAACGTCGGCCAATCAGTTGCCCTGGAATTCTGCACAATTACCAAGCAAAAAGAAATGATTAGACAGCTATATCGAAAATTGCTCAGAAGGGACCGCATGGAATTTTCTCCAGAGAAGTTTGCCGCGGCGGCGTGCACCGGCAGTTCGTCTTTGTAGTATGACAATTCTTAGCTTGTTCGACCACTCACTTGGGACGTTAATGCGATAAAATCCAAGAACCATGGACACAGTCTACCTCATTCCCCAACCTTCATATCAGTGTGTACAAAATCATGTATTGAGTGTGACCAATCTTATGAGTTGCATTCAGAAAAGAAGATTTTTTGAAAAACGAACAAAAGTGATCAAAAATCTAAAACCTATATTTACGACGCAACGGCTTCTTCTTTGGGCGGTTTTTGGCTAAACCACATAACAACGGAGTAGAAGACTGGTGTAAAGAAAATGCCGAAGACAGTAACACCAAGCATGCCGGAAAAAACTGCAGTACCAAGAGCGACACGCATCTCAGCACCTGCACCTCGGCCAATGAGCAGAGGTACAACACCAAGAATAAACGCGAGAGATGTCATTAGAATTGGTCGCAGTCGCTGAGTCGCTGCCTCAAGAACTGCCTGCATGCGTGGCAGGCCATCGGCTTCACGCTGCTTGGCGAACTCTACAATCAAAATGGCGTTCTTAGCTGCCAGCCCAACAAGAACAAGAAGCCCAATTTGAGTGAAAATATTGTTGTCACTGCCGGCAATCCAGACACCTGCTATGGCTGCTAGCAGGCACATCGGTACGATCAAAATAACAGCGAGTGGTAACAGCCAGCTCTCATACTGAGCAGCCAGTACAAGAAATACAAAAAGAGTTCCCATTGCAAAAACAAAACTCGCAGTGTTACCAGCAAGTATTTGTTGAAGAGACAAATCGGTCCATTCAAAGTCAATGCCCGGAGGAAGTAATCCTTGTCCGTCAGGAGGTTCTGCTGCGAGTGTTTGAACCAGTGCAATGGCATCACCAGAACTTGTGCCAGGCAGTGTCGATCCAGAGAGATCAGCAGATGGTGCAAGGTTGTATCGTGTGACAACCGCAGGACCGCTGGTATCTTCGACGGTCAGGAGTGTTGCCAGTGGTACCATTTCCCTTTCAGCATTTCGAACTTCAAGTCTGCCGATGTCTTCCGGGCGCATTCGGAAAGGAGTATCAGCCTGTGCCATGACCTGCCAGTTTCGGCCAAAGGCGGTAAAGTCATTAACGTAAGCACTGCCGAGATACACCTGCAGTGTCTGATGAATAGACTCTATTGATACACCGGCTGCTTTTGCCTTTGTACGATCAATGTTGATGAAAAGTTGAGGCTGATTTGCCTGAAAGGTTGAGAACAGTCCAACAAGTCCTGGCTGCGCAGTGAGCGCATCAGCTAAGCCAGCTGTCGATTGCTCGAGTTCAGTTGCTCCGTGTCCTGTGCGATCGACAACTTGAAGCTTAAAACCCCCTGTATTTCCAAGACCATCAATCGGTGGTGCATTGAAGACGACACAGCGTGCTTCACGTACACGATGAAATGCTGTTCGCAATGTTTTTGCTATTTCAAAAGATGATTGTTCTGGATTGATAACTCGAGTCGCAAATGGATCAAGAATAATAAACATGCCACCAGCATTCGAAAGGCTCACGCTCGATAATAAGGAGTAGCCTGAGACAGATATTGTGTGGGCAACGCCGGGTGTCTCCCCAGCAATCTTTTCCAGTTCATCAATGACACGAGCTGTTCTCTCGTGACTTGCTCCTTCGGGGAGCACAGCATTGACAAGAAGATACCCCTTGTCTTGTTCTGGAATGAAGCCCACAGGGACTGTATTAAATCCAAAATACGTGAGACCCATCAGAGCAACATAAATCCCCACCATCACTATGCCAATTCTTAAAAGAACGCCAACAACTGCTCCATAAACTCCGGTTGTGACATCAAAGAAGAGATTGAAAAGTTTAAAAACCCACGCGAGAAACATGTTGAAGATGGGTGTGATAAAAAATCCACAAGCAAACCCGGCTCCAAATACACTGAGCCTGACAGCCCACATAGAGAAAGAAGACGTAGGTCCGTCAGCAATACCTACCCAGACAAGAGCAAAGTCTTCAGCAATCCAGAGTGCCAAAAGGCCAGTGAGTAAGCACACCACGGTGGTTGGTAGAGCATCATTCTTGCGGGGTGTCCTAGTATCCGAATCATTTGTAGCGTGCCCTTTGAAAAGGATTGCTGCTAGCGCCGGAGACAGGGTGAGTGAATTGACGGCTGAGAATGCTGTACTCGCAGCAATGGTAATAGCAAATTGTCGATAGAACTCTCCACTTATACCCGTAATAAAAGCTGTTGGAATAAAAACGGCTGCCAGTACCAAGGCAATTGCAATCAGTGCACCACTGACTTCACGCATTGCTTGCCGTGCAGCTTCGCGTGGTTGAAGTCCCTGACGAATTAATCGCTCCACATTTTCGACAACGACAATAGCATCATCAACGACAATTCCGATAGCGAGTACGAGTCCAAATAATGAAAGGTTGTTGAGTGAAAAACCGAGGCCGGCCATGACCGCGAAAGTGCCAATCAAAGAAACTGGTACAGCAATCATGGGTATTAATGTCGCCCGCCAGTTTTGGAGGAATAGAAGGACGACAATGAAAACAAGAATCACTGCTTCAAAAAGTGTTTTCACCACTTCTTGAATACTTTCTTCTACGAAAACAGTGGTGTCATAAAGAACACCATATTCCAAACCTGAAGGGAAGTTTGTAGCAAGCTTTTCCATTTCTTGCCGGACACGTTTCGCTGTTGCAATCGCGTTTGATCCGGGACGCTGGAAGATTGCAAGTGTTATTGTCTCGTCACCATCGAGACGACTTGCTGTATCTTCATTTTTGGCACCCAGTTCGACTCTTGCGACATCACGAATCCGAACAATTTCTCGACCAACGACCGGTGTTCCAGATGTTGCTGGTGTGTCATGTCCAGTTTTTATAATGACATCTTCAAACTCTTTCGGATCAAGGAGTCGTCCTGTGGTGTGGAGAGGCACTTGAAATGCTATTCCATGAGATGCAGGTGGCTGGCCAAGCCGGCCGGCCGGCACCTGGATATTCTGCTCGCGTAATGCGCGGACAACATCACCCGCAGTCATATTACGAGTTGCGAGTTCATCTGGGTGAAGCCAGATTCGCATGGAGTAGTCACGGGCTCCAAGAAAAGAAACATCGCCCACACCATCAAGTCGTGCTATTGCATCCTTCACTTGAATCAAAGCGTAGTTGCTTAGGTAGAGCTGATCATACCTGCCGTCTGGTGAAAATAGATTGACACAAAGAAGAATGCTCGGCGATTTTTTTTTGGTGATCACCCCTTGCCGCTTTACCTCGACGGGCAGTTTGGCCTCTGCAATCGCTACACGATTCTGTGTCAATACTTGAGCGAGATCGATGTCGGTCCCAAGTTTGAATGTGACATCAATAACGGATTGCCCGTCACCGGTGCTTTTCGATGAGATGAACAGCATATCTTCGACACCGTTGACCTCCTGTTCGATTGGGGTTGTGACGGTATCCGCCACGACCTGAGCAGATGCGCCGGGATACACGGTTTGGATTGATATGGTTGGTGGTACAACCTCCGGGTATTGGCCTACGGGAAGCCCGATGGCAGCAATACCACCAACGATCACAATGACAAGTGAGAGTACTGTTGCAAAGACTGGCCTGTTGATAAAAAACTGGCTGATCACGGGCTCGTCATTTCTTGTGGTGTTTGACGAATCATTGAATCTTCAAGAGGCTGCACAATACTGCCTTCACGGGCTCGTGACATACCAGAAACAACGATGCGTTCAGTGCCGTTAAGACCATCTTCAATGACACGGAGCGTTCCATCACGAGATGGGATGCTTCGTCCAGTGGTTACGGTTCGATATTCAACGCGGTTTTTTTCATTGACAACGGCAACATATTTTCGACTCTGGTCGATGCCAAGAGACCGTTCTGGGACCAGCATTGTTTCCTCTGGTTCAGCAGTTGTAAGCTGCACACGCATAAACATGCCAGGTGTAATGAGTTCGTCTGGGTTGGGCAGGAGTCCGCGGCATCGCACCGTTCCAGTTGTTGGCTTCACACCAATATCTACAAAGTCCAGAATGCCTTTGTGTAAAAATTGCTCTTCTGTGACGAGTCTTGCAGCAATAGGAATTTCAAGTTCTTTAATATCTCGCCATGTGCCGACTTCACCACCACGTTTTGCGATTGCTCGCTGACGTGCGAGCAGCAGTGCACGTTCGTCAGTATCAAAATACACCTCAATCGGCGAAGTGGTAACTACTGTTGTCAGCCGTGTTGCTAGCCCACCAGTTCCTGCAACGAGGTCTCCGACATCTACTTCACGTGTGCTGACTCGACCTGTCAGTGGTGTTGTCACCTGACAAAATTCGATATCGAGTTCAGCTTGAGCGACTGCTGCACGAGATTTATCAAGCATAGCTTTTGCAACATCTCGCCTCGCAACGAGTATTTCGTACTGTTCCCGTGTTACGACTGCCTTTGGAAGTAGTTTTTGATAGCGAGAAACTTCACTCTCCAGTTCATTCAGTTCAGCAAGCGCTTTGGCAACGTCAGCCTGAGACTGGTCACGGACCACGAGATATGGGCGTTGATCAATTGAAAATAAGAGATCATCCTTTATTATGCGCTGGCCGTCGCTGAAGTGAACCTGTGTGATAAATCCTGAGACACGAGCTTTAATTTCAACGGTTTCGACGGCAGCTGCATTTCCATTGAATTCCAAAGGATTGGTGAGATTCTGGATGCTTGGTTGTGTGACGATCACCGTAGGAATAGGTGGTGCAATGAGAGCAGGACTTGGGCGTTGGCAGCCCGTGAACATACAGAGAGCAAGCATAAAAAGGAGAAAGAAAAAGCGAGATAAATGATGCATGAACACGTAGCGACATTCCTGAGCACAAAGAAGACAAGAGATCTTGGGTTCTATATTATTGCACGTTGAAACTGTCTGCGACCTCACTACCCGCAAAAACCGGATTATTGAAACTTGTAGTGCAAATTATGCACGCGGCTGTGCCTCGATTGAATGGTATTTTGAGAAACATTTTCGTATTCAGTCAGAGTGGCGTGAACTCTTGGTTCTGGCGGGTATGATAGGAAGAACGCTATGAAATAATTTCCTTCCCTTTTCTGGAACAAGTCAGTGGCAGAATCAAATCACTCTTCAGATGCCCCTCTTCATTTTGCAGCCCGTACATCTATTGAGCAAGTTGAGGAAGGCAACGAACTCGCTCCTAAGTTTGATGACAAAGGATTTATTCCATGCGTCACAACGAATTACACGACGGGTGAGTTACTGATGGTTGCCGTGATGAACCAGGAAGCGCTTGAAAAAACAGTGCTCACAGGAGAAGCTCATTATTTCAGTCGTAGCCGTCAGTGCCTCTGGCACAAGGGAGCGACAAGTGGTCTTGTCCAGAAAGTTGTCGAGATGCGAATTGATGATGATCAAGATTGCGTCTGGTTACGAGTTGATGTAACCGGTGATGCGAGTTGTCATGTCGGGTATCGCTCCTGCTTTTATCGAAAAGTACCAGTAGGCCTTCAGCGTGAGAACAGTACAGAACTTGAGTTTCTCGAAACCGAGAAGACTTTTGATCCTAAAGAAGTCTACGGCGATGCCCCTAATCCAACGCAGTTGTAATTTTAGCCACGAATGCTGAGTAAATCTTCACTATGCCTGATGCATCAACAACCCAACTCGCACTTATTCGCCAGCTGAAATTCTGTGCCGGTCACAGGCTCTATCGTCACGAGAGTCGATGCGCTTTTTTTCATGGACACAATTATCGTGTTGACCTTGAAGTAGTGGCTGCAAACGGTGGTCATGAAGTTGATGAAGTTGGTCGAATTGTAGATTTTTCACTCATCAAAAAACGAATGCTTGGATGGCTTGATGATCACTGGGATCATGCATTTTTGATTTATGAAAAGGATGAAAATGCACTCACTGCCATACAGGTCGTAGAGCCTGTCAAATATTTTGTTATGCCGCACAATCCGACAGCAGAAAATATGGCACGATATCTTCTTGAGGTCGTGAGCCCTTACGTGCTATCAGATCTTGGTGTTATCGCGAGACAAGTTTCACTTTGGGAAACAACCGAAGCATGTGCCGTCGCAACACGATCAGAACATTCGGTAGCCAATGTTCCCGTTGTGCCCGGTGTAGCTGTCGTGAAAGATAGTAGAAGTTCGGTGGTGTCATGAGTGCCTCAGAAACCGGTGGTGTTCTTGGGCGTTTTCCAACGACTCGTTTTCGTAGAAACCGGCAGTATAAATGGCTTCGCGAGATGGTGGCGGAAACAAGTGTGACACCACAAGACCTTGTCTGGCCACTTTTTGTTCATGACAAAGTAGGAAGTGAACCCGTTGTGGCGATGCCTGGTGTGAATCGCTTGGCAATTGATGGTGTTGTACAAGCGGCATCTCAGGCAAAGTCTTTGGGCATTCCAGCAATAGCACTCTTTCCAGTGATTAATCAGTCACGGAAAACGGTAGATGGGCAGCATGCTGTTGATCCAGATAATCTCGTCTGTCGAACTATTCAAGCAGTGCGAGCTGAGACAGGAAATGATGTTGGCATCATTTGTGATGTTGCACTCGACCCGTACACGACTCATGGTCATGACGGTCTTCTCGAAAACGGTCACATCTTGAATGATGAGACTGTCACCGTGCTTCAGCAGCAGGCTCTCGTGCTTGCTCAGGCAGGCTGCCATATCGTTGCACCGTCAGATATGATGGACGGTAGAGTAAGAGCAATTAGAGATGCACTTGATAAAAACCATCATGATGAAGTTGGGATTCTTTCATACGCAGCAAAGTATGCCTCCGCATATTATGGACCCTTTCGGGATGCGATTGGCAGTCATGCAGCTCTTGATACAGCAAAATCCCTTGGTGTCGGCGATAAAAAAACATATCAAATGAACCCAGCGAACTCAGATGAAGCTGTACGAGAGGTTGCCTTCGATCTCGACGAGGGTGCAGATTTGGTTATGGTCAAACCAGCCATAACGTGTCTGGATATTATCTATCGGGTCAAGAAAACCTTTGGTGTCCCCACATTTGCCTATCAGGTCAGTGGGGAATATGCAATGATTCAGGCCGCTGCCGAAAACGGCTGGCTCGATGGGCAGCGGGCTGCTTTCGAAGCAATCCTTGCGATGAAAAGGGCTGGTGCCGACGCGATTCTGACGTATTTTGCAGCACAAATTGCGAGACAGTGCTGAAACAGCAGTTGGAAAAGAGATCAACACGCGTGTTACGCCATTTTTTTGGATCTTTCTACCAGAGGTTCGTGTTGACGGGATACGGATAGATTTCTCATGATCTTGGGATTGAGGATGTGGAAGAGTCGTTTGCTTTTCATCATCTGACTCAACTGGTTCCATACTATGACGATTACCGTCGTCGGAGAAAAATATCCCTGAAAGGATGCTATGCACGTTTCACGCATTTCGGCCCAATGCCTCGCACTAATTGGATTCTTCAGCCTTATGCTGTTCCCTGTTTCCGCCAATGCGCAAACTCCCTCGGCAGTCGACACTGAATTAGAACGAGTGCGTGGGAACTGGCGAGTTGTTGAGCTTGTTGAAAATGGTCAAGAAATTCCAGATGAACAAATGCAGTACTGGCTTCCTGGCGGAGGAAATTTAGAAATCGTCGACTATACGATTCTTTTTCAGTCGCCAATTGGTGGAAGTAAGACAACGCGTGAGTTTCGTATTGATCCGACGTCGTATCCCAAGCGAATCACAATCAAGAACAAGGATACCGAAACAGGGAAAGGCATCTACAAATTTGACGAAGGAAAACTTGTTGTCTGTTTTTCTCGAGACGTTTCAAAAGTGCCCACTGAGTTTGGTGCACCAAAAGATTCTGCACGCGCTTTGGTCATCTTAGAAAAGTATGAGCCAAATAATTCAGCAACTCAAAAAGGTGCACCACGACCAACACCGAAGCCAGTCCATGATAATCCACCGGATATGAGTCAGTGGCAGAGTGCGAATCCAGCACCACCACCATCGGTAGTACCTGCTGGCGGTGTGACATCACGAGTCCTTACAGATGCTGAAGTCCGAGAAATGGTTGTTGGGACATGGCGAATGACAGATACCGAAGGATCCGTTGACATGACGTACAACGTTGATGGAACATTCCAAACGTATCGGTATTATCAAAGGATTCAAAATTTCCAATCCGTATTTGTACCTTCTCCAATCTCGAGTGGCACATGGATGATTTCGAATGGACGACTGATTACACACGTCACTGCTTCGGCACGAGTTGGAATGACGAATCAGACACTTACGCCAGCTGTTCGATCAATTTCTCAGACAGATCTTATTCTTGTCGATAACTTTGGTCGTGTATCACGATCTGTTCGTCTTCGATAAGTCCACGAATAGAAGAAAGCTTTCCCAGTCTGACCTGCAGAGGCAGGCAGTCTGGGAAAGCGTTTAATTCTCGCACACCGGAATGCACTGTCTGTAAAAGTGCCGAACCTCTCCAGTTTCTCTCTCTTCAGCTACAGATTTGTAGAAGACTTCGGGCAAGCTACCGCGACTTTGCCAATTCTGCCGATAAAAAGGTAGAAACCGACGTTTTTATGTGGCGGTACTTTCGTTTGTACTGCTCGGACTTTTGTGGAGTGGAGACCCCAGTCGTGGTGCGGCCGGGAATCAGACAGCGTCTTTTAATAAAGCTGCTTCGGGCAGTTTCCGGACTCGTTCTGTCTAGTCTGTGCTTACTGAATGTCTACGGGCTTCAACCAGAGGACCAATTTCCTGAAGGTGTTGTGAGTCCAACACGGTTTGAAAAACTACAGTTTGAGCCAGAGCAGGTTCTTGGGCCAGAGCAGGTTCTTGAGTCAGAGCAGGTTCTTGAGCCGGAGCAGCTTCCCGCGCCGCCGCCGAAAATGAATCTTGATCAGGAGCAGGTAGGTGAGTCAACTGACTCACAAACAATGCTTGCACCAGATCAGCCTGGCAATATCGAGCTCGGTGCGGGTCGAAGCTTTAACGGCCTTGAGGACCAGACAGATACCGTTCTTGATCCAAATCAGGTCGGCAATCTGATGACGCGATTAGATGCCTTAGAAAATGGTGGGGAAGGTCTACCGCTCATTCGACTGAGTGGATTTTTTCAGCTCGATGACGGTATCTATGGACAAAATACAAAGGCTCAAAATTATTTTGGTGACATGCTCAATGGAGTTGGTTTTCGAAGAGCACGGCTTCAGGCTATCGGAAAAGCAACAGAGTCTACTGCTTTCACAATTGAGATGGATTTTGGTCTGTCAGGCCGTCCAAGTTTTGTTGATGTCTGGGGTGAACAAGCAGACCTGCCTTTTTTTGGGACGATTCGTGTTGGGCAATTTCGACAGCCTGGCACAATGGATAGCTGGACAAGTATCCGCCATTTAAATTTCTTAGAACGTTCAGCACCTTTCATGGCATTTGATCCATTTCGGCGTGTCGGCATTATGTCCTATGCCATGAGTGAGGATGAGCGTACAAGTTGGGCGTATAGCGTGTACGGTACTGGCCTCACATTTTTTAATGCTGGTTTTGAAAGTACGTACCAGACATTTGGAGACAACACGACTGGAACACAGCTCAGTGATGATGGTGGTGTTACCTTTTCATCCCGACTTACCCATCTGATTCATTACGATGAACCATCTGATGGACGGTACTTGCTACATGTTGGGACGGGATTTATTTACTCGCAGCTAGGTGGGGATTCGAACACAAATGCCACCTTTGCCAAGAGTTTCCGTTCCAGTACGTTTCCAGAATTCTTTGTTGGTGATCCATCAGCAGGTGGCAAAATTACAGCCGCTGGGACTCCCTTGGTCCTGGATACGGGCCGCTTTCAGGCGACCGACTTCACTCTTTATCACTTTGAACTTGCGTTTAACCGTGGCCAATTTAATTTTCAAAGTGAGGTCATGTTGGAACCTGTAAATCAGAAAGTAGGTCCACTCCTCCTCCAGTCTGGCGCATACATGCAATGCGGCTATTTCCTTACAGGAGAACATGCAAATTACTTGAAACAAGCTGGTGTGTTTGATTACAACGTCAATCCATTTACACCATTTTTTGGAACTGGTCGTAAGGGACGAGTTCGAGGGTGGGGTGCATGGGAGGTGGCTTTCCGGTGGTCATATGTCGACATGGCAAATCGTGGATATGACACAGCGAATAATCTTCCTGATCCGACGAGCAACTTTGCTCCGCCAGAACCCCAGTTCGGCGTCCTCAATGAATCTACATTGGCATTGAACTGGTGGTGGAATCGTTCGATGCGGCTGCAACTGAATTGGATCCATAGTATGCCGAACTACACAGGGAGGACGACAAGTAAAAACGCTCCGACCATTACTGGCTTGGTTCCCTTTGATATTATTGGCGCACGATTTCAAGCTGAATTTTAGGAGACAGTATGCGGTCAATTCTTTTCATGATATTTTTTTTAATCTGTAGCGTTTCTGCAGAGGAGAAGGAGGATGTCCCAAATAATCGAGATGGCCATTGTGACCTCTGTGGAAGTTGTCAGTGCATTCGACGAGTTCCCGTGGCGAAGCCAACAACAAAGAAAATAGAGAAAATATGTGTACACGTAAAATATGAAGATGAGGTGATACCAGGCCCTAGCTGTCTATGCGGAGAACATCACGGGCACGATGCGTGTGGTTGCTTTTGGTACCGGTTGTGGAAGCCCACGTGGGCGAAGGTAATTACTAAAAAGATTCCTGTTTCAACGCGTGTGACTCGAGAAGTTCCTAGTTATGAATGGGTTGTCGAAGAACGTTGCTGCCAATGTCAATAAAGCTCTGTGTTTTCAAACGGATCAATGATTTTGGCACACTGTATGGCACTCTTATTTGCTCCTCTGGTACTCTGTATTCAGAGGAATGTGTTCGCGAAAGCCAAAATACAGTCGGAGCCTTGTAGCCACGGAGTCTTCCCACTCTGTTTGTTTTCTCGGAGTCTTTTTTGAGCACGCTTTTTTGGAGCCAGGCAGATTGTCCGTAATAATGCATCAAAGTAAACGAGTACTTCTCGTTGAAAATCCAAATGCTGGTGCACGTGACAAGCATGTGCTGCTCAATGATCTACGGGAAGGACTCCTGTCTGCAGGTTTTTCCGTTGTACAGGAGAGTGAACCTGAAAAAATTCGTCAGCATATCCATGCAGCTTCTCGTTCGGAAGAAAATACATTGGTGTGTGTTATTTGTGCAGGCGGTGACGGTACGATTGGCATGGTTGCGAATTGGACCGATGCAACAACACCACTTGCGATACTCCCACTAGGGACAGAAAATGTCCTAGCGAAACAACTTGGATTTCATGTCGACATTAGGCAGCTCATCGATCGGATAAGTAGTTCAAAAACATTTTCAATTGATGCAGCAGAAGCCAACGGACATCTTTTTTTGGCAGTTGCTTCAGTTGGTTTTGATGCTGAAGTGGTTCGGCTTCTCAGTGCCCAACGAACTGGTCATATCGATCACACAACATGGATTGCACCAATTTTGCGTGCAATTGGAGGCTATCATTTCCCCCTGATTCGTGTCTGGACTGAAGGAAAGAAAAAAGCAATTCATACGCGATGGGCATTTGTCCTCAACGTACCGCGCTATGCACTTGGATTGAAATTTGTTGCGGAGGGTGATTGTACTGACGGGCAACTCGATCTGTGTTGTTTTCGTGGTGGACATTGGTGGAATGGAATTTGTTATTTTATTGGAGTTGTTTTTGGATGGCATAGAAGCTGGCGTGACACACACGTTGAACAAGCGACATCAATTTTGATTGAATCTGATGAATCAGTTCCATATCAGCTCGATGGCGATCCCGGTGGTGAGTTGCCGCTTACAATTCGCGTTCTTCCGGGTCGTCTCACATTTGTTGGCAGCCTACCTGAATCTTGAAGTTGGCTGTCGAGGGTCTGTCTGATTATTGATCGGAGCATGACTCGCGGAACTCACAAGCCGTTGTTCGAATTCAGTACGACCCGGCCTACTTGCCTTGTGGGCGAAACGCCTGGATGCGTTGTGGGTCTGTTTCCAAGTAGGGAGTGTGTGCATTGCCTGTATGGATAAGATCAATACAGTAGGGAATTGCAGGGAAAATTGCGTCGAGGCATTCATGAATACTCTTCGGGCGCCCCGGAAGATTAACGACCAGTGCGTTACCACAGACCCCTGCAGTTTGCCGTGAAAGAATGGCAGTGGGTACATATTGAAGGGATACCTGTCGCATGAGTTCACCAAAGCCTGGCAGAAGTTTAGAGCAGACCCGTTCAGTGGCTTCAGGCGTTACATCACGAGGCGCTGGACCGGTGCCACCAGTCGTGATAACAAGACAACATCCATTCTGCGACATGCTTTCAATAGCCGTGGAGACACTCTGGAGGTCATCGGAAACAATCTGAATCTCAGAGTCCCACGGAACTACAAGCACTTCTTGAAGATAATTTTGAATTGCAGGCCCACCCTCGTCAGCATACACACCGCGACTCGCACGGTCTGAGACAGTCAGAATTCCGATACGAATTGGGGACTTGCTATTCATTGATCCATCAAATCCATAACTCACCCAAGGACACCTTTTGTCTCGAGAAGTTCGATGATGGCCTCCACGCATCGACTCACCGGAAGTTCGTCTGTTGGAAGTACAAGATCTGCCTGTGTCGGAGGTTCGTACGGTGCTGATACACCAGGGAAGTTACCCAGTTCACCCGCATCTGCTTTTGCATACTGGCCTTTTTCATCACGTTCTCGACAGATTTCGATGGGTGCCGAGAGGTGAATAGTGAGGAACCGTTCTGTGCCAACAAGTTCGGCAGCTTTGAGGCGTGACTGTTCATCAGGTGCAACGAATGCAGCAATCACAATTAAACCAGCATCATTTGCAATCTTTGCAACCTCGACAGAACGTCGCAGATTCTCACTCCGTTGGCTTGCTGAGAAGCCAAGGTCACGGCTTATGCCAAGTCGCATGGCCTGCCCGTCAAGTGACATCACGGCACGTCCATCATCAAACAGCCTCCGCTCCAGTGCCTGAGCAACTGTTGTTTTTCCGGAACCAGTGAGGCCCGTAATAAGAATTGTCACTGGTTTTTGACCAAATCGAGCGTAACGTTCCTCGGGCGTCACTTCGCTTGAAGAAGCAGTGAGTCCTTCGGTGGCTGGCTCATCGTCCCAGTGGGCTGCACCCTCTTCCCGCTCACGATCGAGAATCATCCCTGCACCAACGGTCCCGTTTGTGAGTCGATCAATAATAATAAATGAACCCGTTGCTCGGTTGCGTCGATAGGCGTCATGAGCAATAGGAACGGCAAGCGTCACCGCACAGCGACCAATTTCGTTTAATACTAGCGTTGGTGCTGGTTCTCGATGAAGTGTATTGATATCAACTCGATATCTGAGAGAACTGACACGTCCGGGTGTGACCTTACCGGTTTGTTTAAAAAGATATTCTTTTCCTGGGACAAGTGCTGTTTCGTCCATCCAGACAAGCATTGCTTCAAACTTTTGATCAACCTTGGGAAGATTACCAGCACGAACAATCATGTCACCACGACTGGAGTCAATTTCATCCTCGAGGGTAAGAGTGACTGACTGTGGTGCAAATGCCTCATCGCGTTCTCCATCGAAGGTCACGATCGATTGAATACGACTCTTCTTGCGAGACGGCAAAGTGATAATCTCATCACCTTTGCGAATGATTCCTGATGCGATAGTGCCGGCGAAACCACGAAAGTCAAGGTTTGGACGCGTTACGTATTGAACAGGAAAACGAAAATCTTCCATATTTCGATCGGACCCAATGTAGACAGATTCCAGAAGCGTCATGAGAGGCGGGCCCTCATGCCATGACATCTTGTCACTGTTGGAAACAACATTATCGCCTTTCAGCGCAGAGATTGGCATAAAGTGCACATCGGGTAGATCAAGTCGGGCAGCAAAGTCAATGTAGTCTCGCCGAATGGATTCAAATGCTTCCTGACTGTAATCCACAATATCCATTTTGTTTATGGCTACGATAATGTGCTTGATGCCAAGAAGAGACACGATAAATGAATGTCGTTTTGTCTGAGGCAGAACACCGTGCCGTGCATCGATTAAAATGATGGCGAGATCAGCAGTTGACGCTCCGGTGGCCATGTTCCGTGTGTACTGCTCATGGCCGGGTGTATCAGCGATTATGAATTTTCTTTTGTCAGTCGAGAAATAACGATAGGCAACATCGATTGTTATTCCTTGCTGGCGCTCATCTTCGAGTCCATCAGTAAAAAGTGCGAGATCAACCTCTTCACCAGTTGTCCCGTAACGCGTTGTATCTTTTTTTATTGCAGTGAGTTGATCTTCATAAATCATTTTCGACTCGTAAAAGAGTCGACCGATAAGGGTGCTTTTGCCGTCGTCCACACTGCCACAAGTGATGAACCTCAGGAGTTCTTTCTGCTCATGTTGCGTAAGGTATTCATCAATATTGGTTGCAATAAGTGCTGATTGGTGAGACATAGACTAAAAGTATCCCTCTTTCTTCTTCTTCTCCATTGAGCCCGCTTCATCGGAGTCAATGAGTCTTCCTTGTCGTTCTGAGAATGTGGTGAGGAGCATTTCCTGAATAATTTCAGGAAGTGTCGTCGCCTTTGAGTCAACGGCACCAGAGAGCGGGTAGCAACCAAGTGTTCGGAATCGAACATTTCGCATTTCGGGCTTCTCATTTGGTTCTAATTGCATTCGATCATCATCGACCATGATCATGACACCTTCTCGCCATACGATCGGCCGTTCTTTTGCAAAGTACAGCGGCACAATTGGAATTTGTTCAAGATGGATGTATTGCCAGACATCGAGTTCAGTCCAATTCGAGAGTGGAAATACTCGTATGCTTTCGTTTTTCTTGACCTTCGTGTTGTAGAGATTCCATAACTCAGGCCGTTGGTTTTTCGGGTCCCAGCGATGAAATTCATCACGAAAAGAAAAGACTCGTTCTTTGGCACGACTTTTTTCTTCATCACGACGTGCACCACCGAAGGCTGCATCAAAACGATATTTATCAAGTGCCTGCCGCAATGCCTGAGTCTTCATGACGTCAGTGTGTACTTTGCTGCCATGAGTAAAGGGATTAATTCCTTGAGCTCGGCCTTCTTCATTAACATGCACAATGAGTTTAAAACCTAATTCTTTAGCAATGTAATTATCCCGCAATTCATACATCTCCTGAAACTTCCAGGTAGTGTCGACATGCATCAGCGGAAATGGTGGCTTGGCAGGGTAGAAAGCCTTTTCGGCTAATCGAACCATCACAGCCGAATCTTTGCCAACGGAGTAGAGCATGACGGGGTTGTCGAACTCGGCAGCTACCTCACGGATGATGTGAATGCTTTCGGCTTCAAGCTGTCGAAGGTGGGTGAGCGAGTAGGCGGTCATCGGGTCTCATGGTTGGGAAAGTGAAGATTTTCACGTACTGTAGGAAAAATCAGGGCCACGAAGCAATTCCGCCTCAGCCCTGCATTTTTCGCGTATTTGGCAAGATTTAGTGTGTACATTTTGGAGATTGCGAACATGGGTAATTTAGTGGAATGACTGATATTTTCTTCCGGAGTCCTTCGGCATGAAAAAAAACATGATGAATACAATGTTTCAAACAAATGTGGTCGTGTGGATATTTCTCTGCAGTATTCTGTACGGAATATGTTTCTTTCAATCGAGCTATGCAGCTGAACGAAATATTATTGTTTTCGTGACGGATGATGAGTCACCAACGTTAGGCTGCTACGGTGACCAAGTTGCTGTGACTCCTGCTATCGATGCGCTGGCGGATGATGGGGTTGTGTTTGATAATGCCTATGCAACAACAGCGAGTTGTTCCGCGAGCCGCTCAGTTATTCTTTCAGGATTACATAATCATGCCAATGGTCAGTATGGGCATCAGCATGACTTTCATAAATTTTCGAGTTGGTATGACGTAGTGAGTCTGTCACTTCCACGAGCACTTACGCGAGCTGGTTACAGAACTATTCGGATTGGGAAGTACCATGTGGCACCTGAAGAGGTGTATCACTTTGAGTCAGAGCGGAAGGCCTCTCCTCGCAATGCGGTCCAAATGGCAAATGCTTGTGCAGATGTCATCAACTCAAAAAGTGAAAAGCCATTTTTTCTTTACTTTGCGACGAGTGACCCTCATCGTGGTGGTGGCATTGATAAGGACTCTGCATTAATTCTGAAGCCAGATCTTTTTGGGAACAAACCAAAGCGGGGGAGTCACAAGGATGTAAAAGAAGTTTTTTTTGAACCTGAAGATGTTCAGGTTCCGACGTTCTTGCCTGATACGCCTGAAACACGGAGTGAGCTTGCTCAGTATTATCAGTCGTGTGCCCGAATTGATCAGGGCCTCGCACGACTCGTTGAGCTTTTGAAAGAAGCCAATATTTTTGACAAGACACTTATTCTTTTTACCAGTGACCATGGCATGGCTTTTTCTGGTGGAAAAACAACAGTCTATGAACCGGGCCTACGGGTTCCGTTTGTCGTCTACGATCCATATGTGAAGGTTCGCGGTTTTCGGAGTCAGAGTATTATTAGCCACACGGATATTGTTCCATCCGTGCTCGATTTTGCGGGCGAACTCGATCACTCAAAACAGCGGCCGAAGCACTGGATGCCACCTGAAGAATATTGGCAGGAAAAGCCATATGCGACTAATGAAAACCATGGACCGCGGAATGGTTTACTCGCATATCACGGTCGTTCATGGTTACCGATTCTTACTGATCCTGATATTGAAATCCACGATGTGCATTTTGCGTCACATACGTTTCATGAGATTCAGATGTATTATCCAATGCGAGCAGTGAGTGATCATGAGTGGAAATTGATTTGGAATATTGCACATCCGTTACCGTATCCGTTCGCATCAGATCTTTGGGCTGCCAGTAGTTGGCAGTCTCAATATCAACGTAGTCTTGACGCTCCTTACGGAAGTAAAACAGTCAAAGAGTATATTTATCGACCCCGATTTGAATTGTATCACATCAAGGAAGACCCAGAAGAAACAACGAATCTTGCTAATGATCCAGATCATGCAAGAACACTTTTCAAATACCAAGAAAAGCTCAAGGAAATGCAACAGAAGTTTAGAGATCCTTGGATTACCAAATGGAATTACGAATAGTTTTTATCTTCTCCACAAGAGCTGTAGTGAGAGGCCAAGGCCCGGGTCGAATTCGATGACATCAGTTCGGCCGGAAGTAAAACTTGTCCCTTGGAAAAGTTCACGATCAAAAAGATACGAGGCCAGAAATTCCAAGCTGAATCCAGCTCCAATTTGTCGATCAAGTCCAATAGCAGCACGTTGGTCGAATACATAGAAACGTTCTTTTTCGATCGTACGATCAGCTAGAAAGTAGATTTGCGTATCGGTACGGTAGCCACCGAATAGCCAGAGTTTGTCAGCAAGGCGTCTACGGATCATTGCGTTTACATTCACGATTGGGAAATAACTAAACGTGACTTCCCAATCATCGTTTGGTCGCCATTCCAATCCGGCAGGCAGACCAATCTTTGCCTCAAAGGTATCATCTGGCTTATAGAGATAAGCGATACCTGGAAGTGGGTAAGGTAATTGTGACGTTGGTGAATAGAAGAGACTAAAACTCCAGTCATCACGCTGGTTTCGCGCTGGTACTGTCGCAAAGAGAATCGACATAAGCGTCAGGTCACGACCAGCATGAAAAGGTTTATCACTCGCTGAACCAAAAAGAAATGTACCACCAACGGTACTTCCAGAAGCAAGAGGACGAATATGGGTAACGCCTGTTTCGACGAGCCAAAATTGACTCGGTACAGCCTCACCAGAATCTGGTAGGACTGCATTTGTTGCAAGCTCAAGCCGACCAAATTTAGCAATTGCCAGCCAGAGGGGCTTCCCCTCTTCTGGGATGCCAAGGGGCATAGCCAATCGAGCAAACTGTGCATTCATTTGCAGATTTGCTGGTTGGTTTACAACAGGTGTGTTTGGCGCCCAAAAACCGCCTATGGTCACTGGCGCGGCGCGACCGAAACTTGGTTTTTTTCGTCGTGAAGATCCCGGTTCAATTGGATCAAGGTCAGCAATTGGTTCACTGGCAAACGTGTCCTGTTCGATATTGAAATCAACCGGTGGTAGGAGATCAATGCGTTGGCTTGGATTACGATACGGAGTCCACGGGTCTGCGGGACCGGAAAATCGTGTCTCGGCTTCTGGTGAACGTACAGGTTCTACCCAGACAACATCTTGTGCTGAAAGCGCACTCGCCATAAGGCAGCACGTGATAGATACCTGCAGGCGTAAAAGATGTGGTGGCACAATAAATCCGCAGGTGGTTTAGGAAGTTCGCGTGAGACCTTAGCGAGCTTGTGAGAGTCGTGCAATTGCGGAACCGAAATGCCCGAAAGCACATTTTTGCTCGTTGTTTTTGTGAATTTGTGCAAATGAAGCGATGCGATACCGAGCTGTCGTATACATTGCTTTTAGTAAAATTCATGAACACATCAGGCTTGAACGAGGTGGTCATGAGAAGCATGGTCTCATCAAGCGCTGTTTCAGAGTTCGGAGTTCACACCATGACAAAACTATTCGATCTTGATGAATTTGTGCAAAAAGCAATTCAGCATCATGCTTCAGATATTCACTTTCAGACTGGAGATGAACCACAGTTTCGAATAGATGGTTCCGTCCGACAGATTAATTTGCCGAAAGTATCATCCCAGCAGATTGAAGACCTTAAGAGTCTACTTTTAGATGATCGTTCATCTCGGCAACTTGAATCGCACGGTGCCGTTGATCGTGGCTATCAAGTAAAAGGTCCTGATGGGAAACAGGTTTGTCGACTACGAATTAGTTTTGCAAAGTGCTTTGCTGGCTTTAAGGTTGTTTGTCGTATTGTTCCGGATGAAATTCCGACTATTAAAGAATTTGGTATGCCGGATATTTTCGAAAAAATTGCTCTCGAAAATACAGGGATGGTTATTGTTTCAGGGGTGACTGGAAGCGGGAAGTCGACAACTATTGCTGCAATGATTCGTCATATTAATCAGCATCGGAAAAAGCACATTCTCACACTGGAAGATCCAATCGAGTTTATTCATACTCCTCACCAATCAATTTTTACACACCGTGAAAAAAATGCGCACTTCGATACTTTTTCAGATGGGCTTCGCACGGCGCTTAGACAAGACCCTGATGTCATACTCGTTGGTGAGATGAGAGACACGGAAACAATTCAAGCGGCCATGCAGGCGGCAGAAACGGGCCACCTCGTGTTTGCAACAGTCCATTCGGCGAGTGTGAAAGATGTTCCTGAGCGTGTGATCTCGACATTTCCTGAAGATGAGCAGGATCAGGTTCGTGCACAGATAGCGAATGTGTCAAACAGTTTCATTGCACAGTCTCTCGTTCCTAAAAACGGTGGAGGAAGTGCTGCTGCCTTTGAAATATTGCGATTGAATAATGCCGCTCGTAATCTCATTCGAGAACATAAGAGTTTTCAGTTGAATTCAATTATGCAAACTCAGCGAAGAGAAGGCATGGTGACGCTTACTCAATCTTTTATTGATCTCTACGCAAAAGAAGTCATCTCGGCTGATGTGCTGCTGGCGCACGCACCGGATGTAGCACGTGCTCAAACGTTTATTCGGGAAAATCCACAGTCTTCATAGAGTGTGCGTGCTATGTAAAAAGTCAATCGGATGGTCATACAGGGGGAAGATTAGAATGGTCAATCAAAAAAGGCGTTCTTTCATCGCGAGTGGTTTTTTTAGTGGTATCGCTGGCTGGGTACAGGCATCTGGTGATACCGCTGAAATGCAAGAGACTCCTCAGGAAATAAAAGGGCCTTTTTATCCGATAACGCCACAAAAAGACAAAGACTTCGATCTCACACGCATAGCTGGTCAAGATGGTACTGCACGGGGCACAGTCATCTGGATTACAGGAGAGGTCTTTGATTCCAAGGGCGATCCGATTGAAGATGCGTCAGTTGAGATTTGGCAGGCAAATGCAGAAGGTCGTTATCACCATCCACATGATCCAAACCCTGCTCCACTCGATCAGTATTTTCAAGGATGGGCTATTGTGCCAAGTGGTTCAAAGGGCGCGTTTCGTTTTCGTACGGTCATGCCCGGCAGTTACCCAGCTAGTCCCGGTTGGGAACGTCCGCCGCATATTCATTTTAAAGTCATGAAGCGAGGTTTTGTTGAGCTGGTGACACAGATGTATTTTCCCGGCCAATCACTCAATGAAACAGATCGTTTACTACAGCGTAAAGAACCCGCAGAACAGAAGTTGATGATTGCAGAAGTTTTGCGAGATAAACACGATAGTTTTTACTATCGCATTGTGATGGAGAGGGCATAGTAATACACCCCGCCCTGATGCGGTGCCAATGACTTCATGTGCCAGAAAAAGTGCTGAGGAATAAAGGTAGGATTCGAGCGTGCCTGTATGACTATTCAAAAAGTGATGATGGAACTCATTGTTTTCGTGATCCCATTGTTCTTTCTGTCTGGTGACGAGAGGGTGCAGGCACTCCAGCTCAACGGTCCGCTACATAGTGAAATACGGGGCAATGTTTTCAAGCCTCAGTTTTTAGAATCTGTAAAGGATGTTGTAAAAATTCTTGGTTCACAAAGTGCTGTAGCAATTAAGCAGCAGATGCAATTTGAAACACACGGAGTGCTCGTTTTTCAGTGGTCAGGATCAGGTCATGATTCACTTGTAATAAAGACAATGAATGATAACTTGGCGACGTTTCAATACACACGTGGGAGAACACGAGACCTTCGTCAGCATATTCAAGCCTTTGCACTGGACAAACGAATTGTCTGGAAGGTTATAGGCTCAGATGAGCGAGATGAATGAAGTCAAGCTGAACACAAGCTGAACACAAGAGAACCTCAAGGGGGAGCATAAAGTGATTCAAGACTCTCTAAGGTTTTCTGCCTGACGCCGTATTGTCTTGAGTTCACTCTTATCTTTTCGTCCAAGATTCCGTAGTTGCATTGTCATTCGCGGATTTTTTTTCAAAAGTTTTTCATGCCGGGCAAGAAAATCCCAATAGAGCGTTGTGAAGGGACAGGCTTCAGGCCCATGTGAAACTTTTGGTTTATATCGACATGTTTTGCAGGCATTACTCATTCGGTCGATGTAGGCACCCGTTGCACAATAGGGCTTGGACGCCATGACGCCGCCATCGGCAAATTGGCTCATGCCGATGGTGTTTGGTAGCTCAACCCATTCAACAGCATCGACGTAGACTGCAAGATACCACTGATGAATGTCTTCCGGCTTGACTCCATACAGCATGGCAAAAAGACCGGTCACCATAAGACGTTGTATATGGTGCGCATATCCGTATTCGAGTGTCTGACCAAGTGCATCTTTCAAGCAATTCATGTCGGTATCGCCAGTCCAATAAAAGTTAGGTAATGGCTGATTGGCCCCCATGGTATTTCGTTGGGCGTATTCCGGCATGAATCGCCAGTAAATACCGCGAACATATTCTCGCCACCCAAGAATTTGTCGAATAAAACCTTCGGTTGCTGCTAGAGGTGCAGATCCATTTCGATAGGCTTCTTCAGCGGCGGCAACAGCATCGCGTGGGTCGAGAAGTTTCAAGTTAAGAGCGACTGAGAGGCGGGAGTGATAAAGCCAAGGTTCACCAGTCCATATTGCGTCTTGATACACTCCGAAGTTGGTTAAACGATATGCAATAAAATCTCGTAACGCTGCACGTGCATCTTTCTTTGTGACAGGCCAATCAAATTTTTCTAATGATCCTGGATGTTTGTGGAATCGTTTCGTGACCAGATCAATGACGGTATTCGTTACGGCATCTGGTTTAAATCGTTTTGGTTGTCGTAATGATTCAGGTCCATTTTTCCCAAAACTACCACGATTCTCTGAATCGTAATTCCATTGTCCGCCAGTGGGTTCACTATCATCCATCAAGATGTCAAAGCGTTGGCGAAGTGGGCGATAGAAATACTCAAGTCGCAGTTGCTTGCGACCTGCAGCATGTTCTGAAAATTCATCGACCGTTGTGAAGAAATGACGGTCGGGACGTATTTCAAGAGAAACCCCAGCAGCTTTCGCAGCCTCTTCAAGGGCTGCACGAACTCGCCACTCACCCGGTTCCACACAAATGAGTCGTGCTGGATGGAATCCCTTCTTTTTGAATCGACCCAGACTAGCGTTGAGAGCGGCAGCCAGTGAAGTGGGTTCACGAGGTTTTTTTTTGTCACAGAGCTCAAGATAGTCAACGGTAAAACCATCATGTGACAACTGGTCACGAAAATGCCTCATCGCAGACAGAAAAACTGCAATCCTTGCTTTGTGAGTCCAGACATGAGTCGATTCTTCTGCCACCTCAGCCATCCACACAACGTCTTGTTTTTTATCAAAGTCATCAAACGCAGCACTTGAAGAATCAAGTTGATCACCCAGAACCAGAACAAGATTACGGCACATAGTATTGGGGCTTTCGAGGGATACAGAGAGTTCAGAAGATCAGTTTTCGAGATGCTAAACGACCAATTCCCGTTGATTTAAGGAGATTTTAAAAATTCCGAGGAAACGCCGTTAGCGGGGGGCTGGTTTTACGGTTTTAAACGATAGCAAGAACTATAGCGTCAAAAGTCCCACGTGGGACACACGAGAAAGGAAATTAAAGTGATTGCCCTCGCCGAGACACGTCGCCGACTTCCAAAGTCACCAAAAGCATCCCAGAGAAGCACAAGAATCAATTCAGCAACCGCACCAAAAAAGTTGGTCGGACTGTCGCCTGCTGAAAAGCGTCGAAAAACTATTTTGGCTAAAAAAAGAGCGGTCCTTTTTGAGAGAGCAATAGAATACATCGGAGGTGATGTATTCCTTGAAAAAGATGCAGAATTGCTTGCCAATTCACCACCGGCAGATGCAAAAATTCCGTTGGCGGGGTCAGCAACCGATAAAAAAGCGGCAGCAGGTCGTTCGCTTTCACCCTACCTTGCGAGCTTGTACCAGAATCGTCTGCTATCGAAAGAAGAAGAACAGTTCTATTTCCGAAGAATGAACTGGCTAAAATTTCAGGCTATTCAAAAGCGAGATCGGCTTAATCCAACACGGGCAACGATGAAGCAGATGAAGCAGATTGATGGCTTACTTGCGGAAGCGGAAACAGTTAAAGCTATTCTGATTACATCAAACCTGCGACTCGTCGTTTCAATTGCGAAAAAATTTAACGAGCCCAGTCATTCATTCGATGAACTCATTAGTGAAGGCAACGTCGCACTTATGCGTTCGGTTGAAAAATTCAACTTCGCTTTAGGAAATCGATTTAGTACGTACGCAACGTATGCAATCCAAAGACATTTCTTTCGAATCTCCCACAAGAGCCGGCAGTATCGGAACCGTTTTGCTTCCGATGACGAGCCAGTCAAAGACCGTGCCGAAGAACTTTCAGACCACGAGTCATGCTCGCCAGAACAGGTTCGATTTTTAAAAGGCTTGTTCTCAAAATTCCTAGATTCGCTTGAAGTTCGTGAGCAGCAGATCGTATTGGCACGCTTTGGGTTCGACGGTGATAAGCCAAAAACATTTCGTCAGCTGGGCACAGAGATGGGTGTTTGTAAGGAACGAATTCGACAAATACAAACCCGAGCCATTGCAAAACTACGAGCTATGGCGGAAGAAGCCAAACTTGAAAAAACTATTGGCGACTGGCTGTAGACTGAACGGGTCAACTGGAACAGATAACGTTGGAAGAATAATTCCGTGGAAAAAGTACTGATTATTGGCGCTGGGGGTATTGGCTCGGTTATTGCTAGCTCAGTCGTGGCCTCCGGAGGCAAAGTTTTTATAGCTGGCAGGACTCAGCAAAATCTTCAGTCTCAGGCCGCAGCATTAGGCTGTGAATGTGGTCTTGTAGAGGCAACTAACGCTGCGTCGGTTGATCAGTGTGGGGACCAGGCATTCTCCGCTTTGGATGGTTTAACAGGTATCGTTAACTGCGTTGGTTCAATTCTCTTGAAACCCGCACACTTAACGAGTCCCGAGGAATGGGATGGGACAATCACAGCAAATTTGACGACAGCTTTTCATTGCGTTCGCACTGCTGGACGATTGCTACGAAGCTCAGGTGGTTCGGTCGTGCTGCTTTCCAGTGCTGCTGGCCGAATAGGTCTTGCAAATCATGAAGCAGTGGCTGCGGCCAAAGCAGGTGTTATTGGACTCACCCGTTCTGCGGCTGCGACATACGCTCGTGCTCGTATCCGATTCAATTGTGTTGCCCCGGGTCTAGTACGTACGCCACTCGCCGCGGGTCTGTTATCGAGTGATCTGGCTGAGAAGGCCTCTGTGGCAATGCATCCACTCGGTCGGATTGGTGAGGCAGAAGATATCGCAAGTGCAGTCTGCTGGTTTCTCGATCCAAAAAACTCATGGCTTACCGGTCAGGTTCTTGGGGTGGACGGCGGTCTTGCTGACGTGAAAGCAAAAAGCTGATCGCTGTATTCGCTGATCACACTATTTTCCCTCACAGACAGCATACTTGCTCAAAGACAAAATAGAATTTGCAACAAACAGCCTTTGGAACATGCCATGTCCGCCCCTTCAAATTCCAACCTATTGCCTGTTGCAAATCCGAATGCTGCACTTGATGAAATACATCATATTGCAATTTCTGTGAAAGATGTTTCTAAGGCGGTTGGATGGTACACAAAGCATTTTCGATGTGACATTGAGTACCAGGACGAGACATGGGCACTCCTTGCATTTGGAAATACTCGGCTTGCTCTTGTGGTCCCAGAGCAGCATCCTCCACACATAGGATTGATCCACCCACAAGCCGAAGCTTTTGGTGAATTGAAACCTCATCGAGATGGCACACGCAGCTGCTATGTCGCTGATCCTGCCGGAAATGCTGTCGAAGTCCTTGCTCCGATCGGAACGTGATGCGTAACGTAGGCTCTGGTATGCGACCCTTGGTCATTCAGTTATTAATGACCAGCTTTATGACAGGGCTCATCTGGTTTGTTCAGGTCGTGCACTATCCTTTAATGGAAGGATGGCCTCATGACGATTTTGGAAGTTGGGAAGTGGCACATCGGGAGCGTACCGGCCCGGTTGTCATTCCTCCCATGTTGATTGAAGGCGTTGTTGCAGTCTGGCTGCTTGTGCATCGGCCACGGGGTGTCAATCCATTGATGCCAGTCCTCGGAATTATGGCCTTACTGGGAATCTGGGGAAGCACATTTTTTCTTCAGGTGCCATGCCATTTGCAGCTCTCCACTGGCTGGGACGCTCAAACACACCGTTTTCTTGTCACTTCGAATTGGATTCGGACAATTCTCTGGTCATTCCGAATGGCCCTATCTGTAGGGATGTTTTGGCAATTTTGGCTGCTGTGTAAGCCAGCCTTGGCCGATCTTGCGTCTCCCCAGCAGGACTCCTAATCTCCCGTTCATAGTCGTATAAAGATTGTGCTCGTACGGTTTTGGCCAGGGAGGTTGCCGGATGTCTGTTTCCATTTCAAAGGTTGCAAAATTAGTTGATGGACAACTTGTTCAACCTGCTCACAGCACAGTTGAACTAAAGATTACATCAGCATCGACTCTTGAGACAGCAACTGGAGGTGCCATCACACTTGTGGACTCTGTTGAACGGTTACCAAGTTTGACCCAGAGTAAGGCAGCCGCTGCTATTGTGCCGACGGGTGCTGGACCACAGGACCGACCGACAATAGAAGTTTCTGATGTTCATCAGGCTTTTTCGATCATTATTCAGCACTTTCGTCCGCAACGTACTCAACGTCGTCTTGGTGTAAGTCCACAAGCTGCAATTGATCCTTCAGCTCGACTCGCCGGTAATGTCGAAGTCTTACCATTAGCTTTCGTAGGTCCAGATGTTGAATTGGCCGAAGGTGTTGTGCTTCACCCGGGAGTTCGTATTGGTGCTGGCTGCAAAATTGGTGCTGGAACCACTATCTTTGCTAACGCCGTTCTCTATGACGATACCGTGGTTGGAAAAGATTGTATTATTCATTCAAATGCCGTTTTGGGAGCATATGGATTTGGGTATAAACCAGACCTATCAGGGCTGAAACTTTCTTCTCAACTTGGTTGGGTTGAATTAGGTGATCATGTTGAAGTCGGCGCTGGAACAACAATTGACCGTGGAACGTATGGTCCGACGATCATTGGTAGTGGGACCAAAATCGATAATCTCGTCATGATTGCTCATAATTGTCGGATTGGCCAACACAACATGATTTGCTCTCAGGTGGGTGTGGCAGGAAGTACAAGTACTGGTGAATGGGTCATCATGGCCGGTCAATGTGGGCTACGGGATCATATTCATATCGGTGATGGTGCAGTATTAGGCGCTCGATCAGGTGTTTCCAATGACGTACCTGCGAAACAGACGGTGCTTGGTGAACCAGCCATTGACCTCAAACAACGGAAGTTACAACTCGCATCAATGTCAAAGCTTCCTGAAATGCGCAAGCAGGTGAAGCGACTTCTCAAAAGGGTCGAAGAATTAGAACAAGGCTCTCGAGGATCAACCGAAGAGTCGTCCTCAAAAGCAGCCTGAAATAGAGTTCTGAAAGAGATCTTTGAGAACGAGTGTTTTTCAATTCACCAGATGAAGAGTAGCCGATAACACAATGAAATCCGTGTCCGGAGATGTTCCTGAATTACCATCACTCGATGGAGAACTGGTCGGCATTCTTGCGGGCTGGGGACGCTTTCCAATAGCTACCGCTGAAGCGATTCGCAGACGTGGTGGTCGGGTTGCAATTTTAACGATCCGATACCATGCCGAAGAATCACTAGAAGAGATAGCCGATGTGTATGGAGAAGTCGGTGTAGCCGAAATTGGAAAAGCGATTGAATTCTTTCGGCGAAACGGTGTGCGTCGAGCAACAATGGCCGGCAAAATTCATAAAAAGAAACTTTTTTGTCGATTTGGATGGCTTCGACACCTTCCTGACTGGCAGGGACTAAAAACATTCTGGCCACATCTTGTAAGCCGCAGTAAAGATAACCGTGATGATTCACTTCTTGGAGCAATCGCGGTTGCATTTGAGAAGTCTGAAATCCGTATTTGTCCGGCGACAGATTTTGCTCCAGAACTTCTAGCCACTGAAGGTGTACTAGCTGGCAAGCCCTTATCAAAACGCCGGATGTCCGATGTTATTTTTGGATGGCGACTTGCAAAAGAACTTGGGCGTCTCGACATTGGACAAACAGTTGTGGTGAAAAACCAAGCACCAATTGCTCTTGAAGCAATTGAGGGTACCGACGAATGTATTCGAAGAGCTGGTCATCTCTGTCGTTCTGGTGGTATGACGGTTGTGAAAGTTGCAAAGCCTCAGCAGGATGAGCGATTTGACATGCCGACTATTGGCATCGGAACACTTCAGTCAATTCGAGCAGCAGGAGGCAAGGTGCTTGTCATTGAGGCCGAAAAAACAATTCTTGTTGATCAAGAGCAGATTGCTGCATATGCGAGTCGTTGTGGCATAACTGTTGTGAGTTGTTATGACGTTGCTGGAGTGCCATTGTTGGAAAAACCTCGCTATCGCATCGCCTAAATGTTTCGCTTTTCAGTGTAATGAAGATAGACTTGGAGAATGTCTATCCTATTGCTGCCACAACATATGCGGATCGTTTTTCAAACAGTTCTTTTTATACTCGGTTTCAGTGCAGTATCACTCTCAGCTGACAATACTCCCCAGGATAAGAAGTCAGAGACCGCCTCGAAGCGGGCATTGGCAGTTGATCTCAGAATTGATCGAACTGTTGAAATCCCTCCGTCTCAAACGCATTACATGGGTCGAGAGATTGCTCAAACAATGCACTACACAGGAGCACCGTGGCTTGTTCGTGAAAGTCGTCAGCGTGAGGAGGACTGTCGCCTTCTTCTTGAAGCACTTCAAATACAACCAGGACAAACAGTCTGTGATCTCGGTTGTGGTAATGGCTTTTATACCCTCGAATTAGCCCGACGTGTTGGGCCTGAAGGCACAGTGTACGCGGTTGACATTCAACCGCAGATGCTGCGACTCCTTGTCACGCGGGCTCGGCAAGAAAAACTTTTTAACATTCAACCGGTCCTTGGGACATTCATCGATCCTCGATTGCCTAAAGGAAAGGTTGATCTTGTATTTTGTGTTGATGTGTACCATGAGTTTTCCCATCCTGAAGCAATGCTTGCACGGATTCGTGAAAGCCTTTCAGTTGGTGGGCAAATTGTTCTTGCGGAGTTCCGTGGGGAAGATGCTGGAGTCCCAATCAAGCCACTTCACAAGATGACAAAAGCACAGGTAAAGAAAGAACTAGAGCCTAATGGCTTTACGCTCGAGCGTGAATTTGATGAGTTGCCCTGGCAGCACCTCATGTTTTTTGGTTTGCAGGAATAAGAAGGCAGCACAAAGGCTATTTCTGCGGCAGCTGGCAGCTTTCATCGTCACATCTGCCAGCGATCCACAGTCGTCGCTTTGCCACAAATGCATAGAGCCAATTCCAGAGCGGTAGTGTTCCTGGAATATGCAAAAGAAGAGCGAGCGGCCAGAGCAGTGGAAGTTTTCGAGAGAGATAACGAACCGCAACGGCACCACCACGGGCATTCCCCTGGGTATCAATCACAAACATTTGTTCTTGTAACTGCTCGGAAGAAAGTTCCGGAAAATCGATCAAAACACTTGATTCATGTAAGGAGGTGTAGATGAAGCGTCGCCGCACATCGAGTGAACGAAGGATCGCAATCTGACGTTGGCAGAAACGACACTCTCCATCAAAAAGAACAGTGTCGTGTGCCGGATGCTTGCTCGTGATGATCATTATAAATTGCAGATTTCCGGGCACTTTTTGTGAAACCGGCCGGGTGCATTGTATAAGCCAGGTGGTGTTTTTATTCCCAGGTGGTGTTTTTATTCTTTGATTAGCCCATTTGGGAGGGTGCATAGATTAAGGATCGTAATGGCTCCTCCTGAGATAAGTAACCACGGAGCCCATTCCGGTGCAGATATTGAATTCCCAGTTCCTCCGGCCAATGGTACAACCACAGCCGAATCAATAAAAAGTAGTTCAACACCTATCAACGTAGCGAAGATTCCAATCGCCAGAAAGATACTTTTCCACATAATGTAGCCTGAGAGTCAAATCTTCCACCAGGGCGGTAGTCTCCGTGCCATCGCCTCTCATTAGACATCGACTGACTAAGGAACCAAGCTAGAGAAGCCATGCCCATCGGGCAACCTAAACCATCTGTGACAATAATTCGGGCACGTATCTTCCTGATCAACAGCAGTTCTTACTGACCAGCAGCAGCGTCAGTTGTTTGATCATCCTCTGCTTCATTTGGTGTCTGTGCTGTACCAGCACGATGTTCAGCCGTCGTGCCTGGCACAAGTTGTGGCTTTCCGCTGGTTGTTTCAATAATCTCCCGGAGGTCATTGCCATCAATAACTTCTGCTTCAATCAATCGACTTGTGATCGATTCAAGTGATGTGTGACGGGTCTGTAATATCTGACGGACCTGAACAATGGAGGAATCAATGATGCGGCGAACTTCTTCGTCGATTTCACGAGCAGTCTCTTCACTATGACTACGAGTGGGGCCAAAGTCCGTGCCTCCGCCGGTCAGGAAAGGCGAACGCTGGCTTTCTCTGTAATTCACTCGGCCCAATTGGCTCATGCCGTAGTCCATCACCATTGAGCGAGCGATTTCACTTGCCCGCTCCAAGTCATTCTGAGCACCCGTTGAAATATCTTGATAGACCATTTCTTCAGCGATCGTACCAGCGAGGAGAACTTGAATTCTACTTTCAAGCTCACTCTGTGTGAGAAGATAGCGATCGTCCTCTGGACGCTGCATGGTGTACCCTAAGGCTGCAAAGCCACGAGGTATGATTGAAACTTTATGGATCGGATCAGTATTCGGTAGCGAATATGCCACCAAAGCATGTGCTGCTTCGTGATACGCTACGCGTTTCTTTTCATCTTCATGAATTACGCGTTTCTTTTTCTCGAGACCAGCGGCACCGCGTTCAACAGCCTCATTAAACTCCTCCATGCCCACAGATTTTTTGTTGTTGCGAGCTGCAAGTAATGCGGCCTCATTCACAAGGTTGGCAAGATCTGCCCCACATAAACCAGATGTGATACGAGCTACCTGTTCAATATTAACTTTCGGATCAAGTTTCACATTAAGAACATGGACCTTCAGAATTGCCTCACGACCGCGAACATCAGGCCGGTCAACAAGAACATGCCGGTCGAACCGGCCCGGTCGAAGCAATGCAGGGTCAAGTGTCTCTGGGCGATTTGTAGCTGCCATCACAATGACACCAGAATTGCTGCCGAATCCATCCATTTCAACCAGCAATGCGTTGAGTGTTTGTTCCCGCTCATCATGCCCACCGACTACACTCGAACCCCGTGTTTTTCCAAGAGCATCAAGTTCATCGATGAAGATAATACTCGGGCTTTTCTGTGCAGCCTGTTGAAACATGTCACGAACACGAGCGGCTCCAACACCAACAAACATTTCAACAAAGTCACTTCCTGAAAGCCCAAAGAAAGGAACGCCAGCTTCACCAGCAATTGCCTTTGCAAGAAGGGTCTTGCCAGTTCCTGGGGGACCGACAAGTAAAACACCTTTCGGGATATGACCGCCAAGCACCTGATATTTTTCGGGGCTTCGAAGGAATTCAACAACTTCTCGTAGCTCATCGACAGCCTCATCGATTCCTGCAACATCATCAAAGCTTATGCCGAGGTCTTCTTGCGCATACATTTTGCCCCGACTGCGGCCGAATGCCATTGGGCTGCCAGCGCCTCCGAGTCGTCGAACCATTAGGAAAAATCCCAATGCAAGCAGTCCTGTCAACACCAGCATTGGCATCCAGTTCCGCCATGGGCTTGGTGGGTCTTCGTATCTATAATCCACTTTGTTGAGATCTAATAATTTTGAGAGTTGTCCTTCGGAGTTTTCACTTGGCAATTTGGCAGTTTGAAATCGCAACTGTTCGCCTTGAGCACTACCACCCTCTTTCAATCGACCATCATCAATAGGTCGTAGGCCACCCCGTCCATTGCCTCCCGGTAACGGGACTTTTCGCAGTGTGCCAGTGACTTCAAATGCTCCGATCACAACGTCATTGATCGAGCAGAATCGGGAAACAAGTGGAGACCCTTTGGCTGTTTCGCCTGTGATAACTTCTACAAATTTCGGCGAGCCAGTTTGATCTTCTTCTTCACCCGCAGCACGGATGAGTCGCTCAAGGTCGGTGTAGCTAAGTTGTACTTTTTGGCCATTACTAAAAAGACTCGCTGCAAAAAGGCCAGCAACAGCCACAGCAACAAGAGACCAAACGAGATTTGAGCCACCGAAAGCCTGTTTTCGGTCGCCTGAACGCCGACCAGGGTCCTTCTCAGTATTTTTTTGATTCATATGACGAAATGTCGCAATCGTTTCATTTTTAGAGGCAACAAAGCATTACCCTCTATCGTAGGCTCGAAAGAAGCCCGCGACAAATGAGTTGCATGGCATCCGGGGACAGGAGTGCGTAAACTAAGAATCTTCGTGTTTTGCCGTGTTTTCATATCTTCCCAGATTGACCTGTCCATGATATCACCCGACCGCACTGTGGCTTCGGCCACTTCAACGGCTGCTTCGGGCGCACAGGTCATGGCGGATCAATCGGTTGGTTTTCAAATGTCTCAGAATGACGTTCCACTGCGTGTTGCCGTTCTGGGTTCAACCGGCAGCATTGGGAAAAATACCCTTGAAGTCATTGCTGCATCGGATGGTCGGTTTGAAGTCCATTTGTTATGCGGGCACCGTAGCATTGATGTGTTAGTTGAACAGGCTCGCATTTACCGACCTCGGTGGGTTGTTGTAACTGATCCCAAAGCCGCAGCGGCAATCGGATCTGGAGCATTTCCGGAGGGTACAGAACTTGTCATTGGACCAGAACGACTCGAAGAACTTCTTGCCTCGCCAGAGGTTGATCGGGTGGTTTCAGCGATTGTTGGTGCTGCTGGTTTGCGTAGCACTTGGTCAGCGCTTGCTGCAGGTAAGACTGTGGCACTTGCGAATAAAGAAACATTGGTGACGGCGGGTCCTTTAGTGACACAACTGGCCGCACGTTCCGGTGGTGTTATTGTTCCAGTTGATAGTGAGCATTCTGCGATTCATCAGGCACTGCGAAGCGGTCGTCGCCATGAAGTGCAACGAGTTGTACTCACTGCCAGTGGTGGGCCATTTCGAACCCATTCCAAAGAACAACTGTGTGACGTACGGCCGGAAGAAGCACTTCAGCACCCAACCTGGTCTATGGGTCCAAAGATTACAATCGACTCAGCGACCATGATGAATAAGGCACTTGAAATCATCGAGGCTCGTTGGCTTTTTGATTTACAAGCTGATCAGCTTGGGGTGGTTGTACACCCACAATCGATTATCCATTCATTTGTCGAATTTGTAGATGGTTCAGTGATTGCCCAGCTTGGACCACCAGATATGAAATTACCAATCCAGTATGCATTAGCCTATCCGGAAAGGTACGATGGCCCGGCTCAGCGGTTAGATTTCGGTGTTGCGCAGCGACTGGAATTCAGCCCTCCTGACCTGGAACGATTCCCAGCCGTTCGTCTCGGTTATGATGTTGCTGCTCGAGGTGGCACTGCTGGTGTGGTTTTAAATGCTGCAAACGAGGAAGCGGTACAAGCGTTTCTTGATGGTGTAGTGAAGTTTCAACAGATTGCTGAATTGTGTGAGCGAGCAGTGGAGGAGCATCCATTTCTTGGTGATCCGACACTCGAAGACATACTCAGACTTGATGTCTGGGCCAGAAAGGAAGTCCAAACGTGGATGTGTTGATGTCACAGAATGGTGTACTTTTTCCAATGACTTTCATGGGAATATGGATTCTTCAACCAGCAAGTTGGCTTGTCATTTTGCAAGTCGCTATTGGTCTTGGATTCGTCATTTTTGTTCATGAACTTGGACATTTCTTGGTTGCGAAAGCTTGTGGTGTCAAATGTGAAAAGTTCTATATCGGCTTTGACATTAACGGTTGGAGTCTTGGTAAATTTACATGGGGTGAGACGGAGTATGGCATTGGTATTCTCCCGCTTGGAGGTTATGTCAAGATGCTCGGTCAGGATGATAATCCTGCGGCAGCCGCTCGAGAGGCACAGCGAGCGAAAGAAATTATTGAGTCTGGTGACCTGCCACCGGAGCCAACTGCTGACCCACACCCAGCATGGGATCCACGAAGTTATCCGGCCCAGACAGTTCCTGAGCGAATGGCAATTATTTCTGCCGGAGTGATCATGAATGTGATCTTCGCAGTATTACTCGCAGCATGGGCATTTGGTCTTGGAGTACAAGAACTCACATGCGAAGTTTCGAGTGTCCGACCTGGTGGTGCAGCCTGGCGAGTTGGATTGCGTACCGGCGATGAAATTGTTGCCATTGGATCAAAAACCGAACCGGTATTTACAGATTTACAGAAAGGTGTGACGCTGGGTGATCCTGTGAAAGGGATTGATTTCACGGTGCGACGACCCTCTGATCAAAGTGAACGCACAGTGACATTACACCCTGATACCGACCTGGGTATTCCTACGGTCGGTGTGACAAGCCCTTTTTCGGTCACCTTTCCCGATAATCTCGAGCCTGGTCTTCCTGGTGCTGCTGCGCGAGCAAAGCCTGCTTTCGAGGCTGGAGATACGATTCGTGCTGTGGATGACGTGCCGATAGCAAGCTATGCCGACCTGATCGCGTCCCTTTCTGGCAAAGTAGATTCAGACGTTTCGATTTCGGTCACTCGTCAGGGAAAGGATGTCTCTATTGTCGTTCCTGCTCAGCCACGACATGAGACTGGTTTAGTAATGTCAGCTGGCCCAATTGCAAGTGTCCAAGCAGATTCTCCAGCCGCTGCAGCTGAACTGAAGGCGGGGGACCGCATTGTTTCTATTGATGGTGAAAAACTTGAGAATCCTCTCACTATTGATGACACGCTGAAAAAGCGAGCTGGCGAAACTGTCTTACTGGGTGTTCTTCGCAGTGATGCAGATCACAATGCTTCCGGGGAACTTGTCCCTGAAAAAATTGAAGTCACACCACGAAAGGTCACATGGATCGAGCAGGCTCGATGGCCTCAGAGTCCGGTTGCTGTCTCCACCCTTGGCATTGCCTTTAACGTCGGTTCTGAGATTGTGGAGGTCGAGCCAGGTTCACCAGCCGCTCTCGGAGGTCTCAAGGCAGGTGAATTGGTAACACGAGCACGATTTGCAAAAAATGATGAACCTATAGATGAGGAAGATCCAGGCGTCGAATTATCCGAAGAATCACAGAGCTGGCCTTTTGTGATGGCAATGCTTCAGCAGGCACCGAAAGGAACACGCTTGCAATTAACGGTGCAATCATCAGACGGCCTTGCTCGAGACGTTGAGTTGAAGCCTATTGAATCTACGACGGATTTTGTTCTTGATCGAGGCCTTGTCTTTCGTCCGGTATACCGTCTTGTGAAAGCCAGTTCTGTCGGTGCTGCAATAAGTAAAGGTTTTTCGAAAACAGGAGAAGACCTGTCGATGGTCTATCGTTTCTTACAGAAGATCACGAGTAATCAGATTAGCCCACGACTCCTCGGAGGACCGATTGAGATTGCCAAGCAGGCAGGAAAGTCAGCTGAAGAAGGTCTTGGTAGGTTGTTGTTATTTCTCACAATGCTCAGTGCGAATTTAGCTGTGATCAATTTCTTGCCCATTCCCGTTCTCGACGGTGGGCATATGGTCTTTCTTATGTACGAGTTTGTCCGTGGAAAGCCACCGAGTGAAAACGTAGTCGCAGCCCTGTCCTATGTTGGCTTAATTTTGTTGCTGTCGTTAATGCTCTTTGTGTTTGGGCTGGATCTCGGCCTGATTGCCAGGCGGTAGTGACGTTCGGTATCGATATCAATGATTTTGTTTGATTTGGATGACAAAATAGGGTTTTTCTATACCCTGGTGAATGATTGACGGCTATCGTTATAAATAACGAAGATGTCGGAGTTCACCATGACAGCTGAAATGCTATCTAGCCTGCCGAAAGAATTAAGTGCTGAAGTCGATACTGTTGTTTTTGATGTCGTAGGCACACTCCTTGAGCCATCGCCATCAGTTGCCAAGGCTTATAAAAATTCTGCTGAGGCATTTGGTGTCACCCTTGCAGAGGCGGATATTTCGAATCGGTTTTCTGTTGCATGGGAAAAGCAGGAAGTGTTCGATTCTCAACAACAACCAGCCTTTCGAACGAGTCGTAGGCGGGAGTACGAACGTTGGAATCAAATCGTATGCGAAGTCTTTGAAGGGCATGCGGTCGCTGAAAAGATTTTTGAAGACCTCTGGACTCACTTTGGAAAGCCATCATCGTGGCGGCCTGTGGCACAGGGATGTCAGCTTCTTGAGACTGCACGCGAAGCAGGATTGAAAGTGGCAGTGGCCAGTAATTTTGATGAAAGATTGCTACCACTTGCTCAATGCGTTGAACCACTTATTGGTATTGAGGACATCTTTGCGTCATCCGAGATTGGTTGGAGGAAGCCAGCGGTTGAGTTTTTCAGAACAGTTGAGTCACGACTCTGCAAAGACCCACGTCAGCTGCTTCTCATCGGAGATGATCCAAGACTCGATATTGCGGCTGCTCAAACTGCGGGATGGCAAAGCATGCGGATTGAGTAACATAGTGAAGTTGCCGACGTTTTCTGTTACGACACGTTGAACCCATATCGAAGCGATCCTTGTGATTACAGGCCCACGCTAAAGAATATGCGATGGGACATACCTGCCTGGTAGATCACAGTTGGAAACAGATCACAGTGGTAAACTGCGTCATGCAGAGTCTATGTAACGATTCAGTCACGGCCTCTCTGCTCATATTGCTTCACAGCATTGCATGGGCTGTATTGGCCCTGTTCTGCTGACAGGTGCATTTTGGTCAGTTTTTTAACGATATCTTGTACCAATGTCTTCACCTGCACACATGAATTCAGCCATGTATGACATTCCGGATAATGCCGGAAGCACCGCTTGTCTTGCTTGTCATGAAAATCACAAAAGATTGGGTCGATAGTTTACTAGCGGTTCCAACTTGAAGGGATTCAATTCTGGTCGCAAGAGGTTTCTCTCTTTAATTTGGCGAAGAGTTGAACCAGCGTATCAGTGGTCTTCAAGTTGGAATGAAAAACGACCGGGATCAAAATAATTCAGAGGACCCACAATATGTCTGCGGTAAAAAAGTCATTCACTCGAGCTGTGTTAACAAAGACGTCTCAGTGGCTCAGGGTATCTGGCCTTACTTTTTGTACATCTGCAGTATGTTTCTTGGCGTTGAGCTCAGTAGGCAAAGTGATGGCTACTCAAGACTGTGACTCGTTTCTTTCAGGCTGTGATACGAGTAATAATTGTCGGCAATTTTATCTCGGCGGTATCGTTGGTGCAGACTTCGGTACGTTGAACAAAGAAGAGGGTGTCGCAACTGTTGTGCCAAATCAATCTCTCTTTACAGCTGGTGGTACGCTCGGGATGCGATATCTTCGTGATGATGGCGCGTGGCGTTTTGAATTTGAAGGCCGTGGGCGTGATCAAATTGATGCTACGGGAGTAGAGTCAGGTGCAGTTGCCACTGTCGCCGCTCGTGATGGTTGGTCAACGATGGTGAATGTTTGGCGAGACTATAAGGTCGTTGGAGATTTTAATCTTTACGCTGGTGCTGGTATTGGTGCCGGTGGGTATCGATCAGTAGTGACTGGCTTTACGGGACCGGTCCCACTCATTGAGAGCAATGAAAATGTTTCAAGTTTTGCCTGGCAAGCCGGTGGTGGCTTAATTTATGACGTGTCAAATCGTATGGCAATTGATCTTGGATACAGATTTTTTGCACTCGGTGATAACCAGGCAAATATTCGCATCGGTTTGCCACCAGTACCTGCTGGTAGCTATCTCACAAATTATTCTGCCAGTGAGTTGTTGCTGACAATTCGAATCTATGAACCTTTCCGCCGTTGGCGGTAAGCGGCTGAACTTTAAAGCTGTTCGACGGGGATATCAAGCACGAAACCACTTCATGGCAGAGACTGTGATAACCAGGGTCAACCAAGACCTCGGCACAGCATTGCAAGGTGTCCGTTGCAATGCGAGAGCATGGTTGAAACAGCACGGCCGTAGTGGCTTTCAATAAGAGCCTGAGCAGCGTCACGAGTCAGCGTCATTGTCGCTCTGCACCAGTTTCAAGAACCGCCATAAACGCCTTCTGAGGAATATCGACTGAGCCAATACTCTTCATCCGCTTCTTCCCCTCTTTCTGCTTTGCCCAGAGCTTTTTCTTTCGAGAGATGTCGCCGCCATAGCACTTTGCAGTGACATTTTTTCGTAGTGCAGAAATCGTTTCCCGGGCAATAATCTTGGTACCGATCGCAGCCTGCAAGGCTACCTCAAACATGTGGCGATCAATTTCACCACGCAGTTTCTTGACAATCGCTCGACCTCGTCTGTCGGCATCTCTGCGGTCACAAATAATCGAAAGGGCGTCAACCTGTTTACCACCAACAAGAATATCAAGTCGTGCAAGATCTGCAGGAAAGTATCCCTGTAATTCGTAGTCGAGTGTGCCATATCCACGAGTCACACTCTTTATTTTGTCATGCAGATCATAGATCACTTCACCCAGCGGGAGATCAAACGAAAGCATTGCCCGTGTTGGTGAAAGATATTCAGTTTTCAGAAAGACACCACGTCGGTCACTGCACAGTTGCATTACAGGGCCGATAAACTCTACCGGTACCAGGAAATTACACCGAACAATCGGTTGACGAAACTCTTCAATCTGTCCAGTATCTGGAACATCCTGGGGATTTCTGATTTCAAGCGTCTTGCCATTCTTTAGAAGAAGCTGATACGTCACGTTGGGTGCAGTCTGAACAAGATCAAGGTCCGCTTCTTGCTCAAGTCGCTGCTGGATGATTTCCATATGCAAAAGGCCAAGGAAACCACAACGAAATCCAAACCCAAGTGCCTCGCTACTCTCAGGCTGAAACTCAAATGAAGGATCGTTGATCGCGAGTCGTTCAAGGGACTCTCGCAACTCCTCAAAGTTTTCACCCTCAGAGGGGTAGAGGCCACAGTAGACCATCCGCTGAGGTGCTTTATAGCCTGCAACGGCGGTGGCTCCGTCTTTGCCGGGGACTGTAAGCGTGTCACCGATATGAACATGCTCTACATCTTTGATGTTACAGACCAGATACCCTACCTGGCCGGCAGCAAGTTGGTCGCATGATCGACGTTGCGGAACAAACTGCCCAAGATCAATGACCTCATGCGTGACCCCTGTTCTCAAAAATCGAATCTTCTGTCCTTTTTTCACAGTGCCATCAATGATTCGTACATAGGTAATGACACCACGATAGCTGTCATAGTGACTATCAAAAATGAGTGCCTGTAACACTTTATCAGGATCACCTTGTGGCGGTGGTATCCGATCAATGATGGCACCTAATAATGTATCGATGCCGATACCAGTTTTTGCACTCGCGCGAATGACTTCATCGGACTCAATGGCAAGAGACTGTTCCATTTCAAGAAGCACTTCATCAACCCTCGCATGGACAAGGTCAACCTTGTTGATGACAGGAACAATTTCAAGATTTTCATTGATGGCAGCATAGGCATTGGCAACCGTCTGAGCCTCTACACCTTGAAACGCATCAACAAGCAAAACAGCTCCCTCACAACAGGCAAGAGACCGTGAAACTTCATAATGAAAGTCGACGTGGCCGGGTGTATCAATAAGGTTGAGCTCATACAGTTCGTCATTATGACGGTATTCCATTCGAACTGCTCGAGCTTTGATCGTAATACCGCGCTGCCGCTCAAGCTCCATATCATCGAGCATCTGTGTCTTGAGTTGACGTTTCTCAACGGTGCCAGTGTTCTCTAGCAATCGGTCGGCAAGTGTGCTTTTGCCGTGATCAATGTGAGCAACGATTGAAAAGTTGCGAATATGCTTGCAGTCGAACGGCATTCAGGAAATCTTTCCGTGAGATGAAGAGAGTGTCTAGGCGTGCATTGGAGTATTGTGTTGCTTCCAGGCGAGTCGACTGAGGCCAGCTGCACCAATGGACCCTGCATTACCGCCGAGTGTGGCAAATCGAATAGCTGTCTTCTCAGCGAGTGTTGGAAATGTATGGCGGCGGACACAGGTGTCTATACGATCAAGAAATGCTCGCCCAACAGGGTGGTCTTCCCGGCCAAACGTCATCGCTCCGCCTAGGATGATAGCCGATGGATCAATCGTATGCATCAGTGTCACGATCCCAACGGATAGCCAATCAGCCGTTTCCATTAGCAGGTCCATGGCAACCGCATCGCCCTGTTCAGCATGGCTGCCTATCAATATTGGTGTTATTGATTCCCCGAGGGCGACAGCATCTGCGAGGCTTCCTGTAGCACCATTTTCAAGTCGTTCAGCGGCTCTTGCCTTCAGTGCTGTGGCACTTGCATAGGCCTCAAGATGACCCGGCTGACCGCACGGGCAAATCCGAGCTGTTGGTGAAGAGTCGACAATAATATGTCCGCACTCTGAGCCGTGGCTGTGCGCTCCTTCAATTGTCATATCGTGGATGATGATGCCACCACCAACGCCGGTACCGAGTGTGAGAAGCACCAGGCTCGAATCGTCTCGCCCAGAACCTACCCAGAATTCTCCGTACGCGGCTGCAGTTGCATCATTTGCATACGTCACGTTATGGCCACAATGCTCTGAAACACGTTCCCGGATTGGAAAATTTTCCCAGCCGGGAAAGTTGCCGGGTTTGAGGAGAATGCCTGTTGAGAGATTCTGTGGGCCGGGAGTGCCAAGACCAACAGCTGATATTCCAGAACGATCTCGACCGACACAACCTGCCAGCAGTCCAACAGATTGGCCCATGCGAACAGCAGCATTATCTGGCCCATGTGCAACATTGGTTGGTTCGGTGTGAAACGCGATCAGCTGGCCACTGTTGTCAACGAGAGCGACTTTGATGTTGGTTCCACCGAGATCAATACCAACAAACAGCGGGCCAGAGACATCGGCTACCGGTCGGAGTAGTTGCGGTGTTTCAGTTGCTGGCATCAGGGGAAGTATCTTTGGGCGAAGGTGTGTTGGAAGTCTCAGGATCAGGTGAGATCACGGTCTTTTTTGCAGGCCTTTTTTCTGTCTTTTTTTCTGTTGGCGTCACTGATTGTGCTGCGGCTTCTATTTCACGATCAGCGGCAGCCTTTGCCTCATCGGCTGATTGTCGAGCAGAGCGGGCTTTTTTTACTTCTTGCTCAGCAGCACTGGGCTGTGGCGGTTTCTCATTGCTATCAAGATTAAGAATTTCAATAGTCTCAATTTCAATGACTTCACTCGGGGGTGGCTCCTTTGACCAGCAGCCAAAAAACAAAGCACTTGAATAGAGAAAACAAATGATGCACAACGCTTTTGTACAGGAGTTCCACGTTTTATTCATGATGAGATTCCTCATAAAGGAAAAATTGTTTTATGAGATTGTTGCATATTCATTCCGTATTTTCACAACGAAGTATGAGCTAGCTAGAGTACGGCTTCAATGACTTGTGCTGGAATGAGCCATTGCAGTTCTCCTGAATGACTAAAGCCATTTTCAAGGCAAATTGACGCGATAGCACCTTTTTGCATCCGAATATCCGCCGTGCCGTCTCCGATTGCCTTTGCAACAAGTCGCCCGACACATGGAGCATGACCGACCCAGGCCACACGTGGGGCTTTTTCTGCACTGGTCCACTCTGTGATTTCAGGCCAATTTGAACCGGGAGCAAGTGCGTCATGAATTTCTAAACGGGGTGTTTTGAGCACGTCAACCATGATCTCGGCAGTTTCACGTGTCCGCACCAAGGGGCTTGTCACAATGAGGTCAACATCGAACCCATATTTCTTCATGGATCGCATGAAATTTTCAAATCGCATGCGACCTTTCTTGGTGAGACGACGATCGTAATCATCTTGGTCGAGTGAACCCTCTTCAGCCCACGCATGCCGAATAATATAGAGATGTGTCGGTAACATATTCATGGTTTTGATTGTGGAAGCCCTCTGGTGTGATAGCAAGTTCAGGCCGCAAGTTCAGGCC
>ERZ1048872.469-NODE-469-length-44665-cov-10.187492_pt1 | contig 44665 bp, 36 predicted proteins | sample MGYA00383100_ERZ1048872 | MGnify/ENA primary metagenome ERZ1048872 (study PRJEB29581, sample SAMEA5548370) | metagenome | biome: marine; feature: coastal; material: water | depth 50 m | study: Short-term variability in the microbial, nano- and picoplankton...
GGGGTACAGTTTGAGTTGCCAAAAAGCTAAGATTTTTTGGCTCCGGCGGTAGGGATCGAACCTACGACAAATTGATTAACAGTCAACTGCTCTACCGCTGAGCTACGCCGGAATACTCTGAGTGTCTTAGCAATGCGCGTTTGCGGCGTCCAGAGGGATTTACGCGCAAAGTGACATTTTCTTTCAATTAATTACCAACTAATGAAAAGCGCGCATTTTCGTTCGGGATGCCATCGCGGGAGACCAACTTACGACCTTCCAAATCAATGAGATGGGCGAAAACATTGCGGGTTGCTGCTGAAATGAGGGCCGCTGGCGTTTCGGTATAAATCGCTTCTGCAAGCGCGCGCGCCGTTGAAGCATCTTCTGAAAGCGCGGCAAGAATCTGGGTCTCGCGCGATTTGCGATGTGCGATCAACCATTCGATCCGCTCAACAGGGGTTGTGATCGGTGCCCCGTGACCCGCGTGCATAATTCGCGGTCTAAGCGCTTTGAGTTTTTCGCAAGAGATCATGAAGTCCGTCAGATCGCCGTCAGGGGGTGACACCAAGGAACTGGCCCAGCCCATTACAAGATCGCCACAGAAGACGACGTCACCCCAAGCAAAGCACATGTGATTGCCCATATGACCGGGCGTGTGATGCGCTTTGATGCGTTGATCACCCGCTTGGATCTGGCTTTGATCGAGTATCAGCACATCAGGTTGAAAATCGACATCAATGCCTTCGCCACCCGAGGCCATGCCGGAGGCTAAACAGGCTTTCATCGCAGCACTTTGGCCCGCGTTGCTTGGACCAAATGCGAGAATGGGCGCGCTCGTTTCCTTCGACAGAAGCGCAGCAAGCGGTGAGTGGTCCACATGGGAGTGGGTTACGAGAATCTGCGTGATCGTTTGATCGTGGCCACATGCTGCAAGAATCGCGTCTAGATGCGCGTAACTTGCGGGGCCGGGGTCAATTACTGCAATCTCGCGATGGCCGAGGAGATAAGTGTTGGTGCCACGAAATGTCATGGGGGAGGGGTTTGGCGCGACGATGCGGCGCAAACCCTTCTGCAAAGCGACGACTGCGCCAATATTCGGATTAAAGTCTTGCTGCTCCATCGGCTCTTCCCTCCTGCGCGCCCTAAGCCTAGGGTGACGCATGTTCTTTGCTTGGCTCAAAAACTATATGCCGCGCAGCCTCTATGGTCGAGCGGCGCTGATCTTAATCTCGCCGGTTGTGACATTGCAATTGGTGGTCTCCGTGGTGTTTATACAACGTCATTTTGAGGGTGTAACCGAGCAAATGAGTCGCGGTGTTGCGCTGGAATTGCGCTATCTACTGGATGAAATGCAGGGGCTTCCGACACAGGCCGGTGCGTTGAATGCAGTGCGTGATGCGACCGAAAGCCTGAATTACGACTTCAGTTATGTCAGCGACGCGCAGCTCCCGGCGCAAGATCTGCGACGCTGGTATGATTTTTCCGGCATTGTCGTTGTGCGTTCGCTTAACGAGAATCTGCAAGAGTTACGCCGTGTTGAGATGCCGGATGATCGTCACATTTTTGTCTACACGGATACAAAGTTAGGATTGTTGAAAATTGGCTTTGATCGTCCTCGGGTTTCAGCAACGAATCCACACCAACTCCTCGTGAATATGTTGTTTTTTGGCGTATTGATGACGGTTATTTCATTCTTTTACCTGCGCAATCAATTGCGTCCCATCACCCGCCTAGGTCATGTTGCCGAAGCTTTTGGTCGCGGGCAGACCTTGCCCTATCATGCCTCTGGTGCGGTAGAAGTCCGAGCAGCAGGCAATGCATTCTTAGCAATGCGCGCGCGGATTGAGCGTCAGATTGAACAACGCACGATGATGTTGTCGGGGGTTAGTCACGATTTGCGTACACCCCTGACCCGGCTCAAGCTGGGTCTGTCGATGTTGGAGGATGAAGATCGCGAACCGCTCGAGCGTGACGTTGAGGATATGAGGCGGCTCTTGGACGAATTTTTGAATTTCGCCAGCGGCAGCGCAGAAGGGGAGCAAGAACTCAGCGATCCTGCACGTCTCACGCAATTGGCAATTGAGGATGCCGTACGTATGGAAATGGCAGTTAAGATGCTCAAGGCAGAAGCGGGTCCCCACGTGATGCTCAACCCGCTGTCTATGCGGCGGGCCTTGGACAATCTTATTGGCAATGCTGTGCGTTATGGAACACTTGCGCAGGTTTCGGTTTTGAGAACGGAGAAAACCGTGACGTTTCGTGTCGAAGACGACGGGCCGGGCCTTGCGGAAGATCTCTATGGAGCAGCCGTTAAGCCGTTTGTGCGTCTGGATCCTGCGCGCAATCAGGACAAGGGCACGGGCGTGGGCCTTGGACTTGCGATCACCAATGATATCGCGCGCGCCCATGGGGGTAGTTTGCGGTTTTCGAAAAGTGATACACTTGGCGGGCTGCGCGCCGATATTGTGATCAGAGCATAGAAAAAGCCCCGCCAATTAATGGCAGGGCTTCGATAATGTGCTTTGCGAACGCGGCCTTAGCGGTTCTCGATATCCGTATAGTTGCGCTGCGTTTCACCAAGATAAAGCTGGCGCGGACGGCCAATTTTGTTCTGTGGATCTGCAATCATCTCTTTCCACTGGCTCACCCAACCAACTGTGCGCGACAGGGCGAAGATTGGTGTGAACATCGACGTTGGGAAGCCCATCGCCTCTAGGATGATGCCGGAGTAGAAGTCTACATTCGGGAACAGCTTTTTGTCTGCGAAGTACGGATCAGCAAGGGCGGCTTTCTCAAGTTCCTTGGCGACTTGAAGCGTCGGATTGTTTTCGACACCAAGCAACTCGAGAACTTCGTCCGCAGATTTCTTCATCACCGTGGCGCGCGGATCGAAGTTTTTGTAAACGCGATGGCCAAAGCCCATCAGGCGGAAGTCATCGTTCTTGTCTTTTGCGCGCGCAATATATTCAGGAATGCGATCCGGGGTGCCAATCTCACGCAGCATTTCAAGGCAGGCTTGGTTCGCGCCACCATGCGCCGGACCCCAAAGGCATGCGATACCAGCGGCGATACATGCGAACGGGTTCGCACCTGAAGACGACGCAAGGCGAACGGTGGACGTGGAAGCGTTCTGCTCGTGATCCGCGTGGAGCGTGAAAATACGGTCCATCGCGCGGGCGAGGATCGGGTTTACTTCATACTCTTCTGCAGGCACGGCAAAGCACATGCGCAGGAAATTGGATGCATAGTCCAAATCATTGCGCGGATATACAAAGGGTTGCCCGATCGAGTACTTATACGCCCAAGCCGCAATCGTTGGCATTTTCGCGATCAAGCGGTGCGATGCAATCTCGCGCTGGCGCTCATCTGTGACGTCTGTGCTGTCGTGATAGAACGCTGACATCGCACCAACCACACCAGTCATAATCGCCATTGGGTGTGCATCACGGCGGAAGCCACGGAAAAATCCGGTCATCTGTTCGTGCAGCATTGTGTGACGTGTGATTGTTTGCTCAAAATGCTCAAGCTCTGTTGCTTTTGGCAATTCGCCGTAAAGCATTAGGTAGCAAACTTCTAGAAAGTGGGAGTTTTCTGCAAGTTGATCAATTGGGTAACCACGGTGCAACAACTCACCTTTGCCACCATCGATGAAGGTAATCGTGCTGTCGCAGCTTGCAGTAGATGTAAAACCAGGGTCATAAGTAAACACGCCAGCTTGCGCGTAAAGTTTGCGTATGTCGAGCACATCGGGACCCGCCGTTGGCGAGTAGATAGGCAATTCAACCGAGGTGTCGTCGAAGCTCAGCGTAGCGCTGCGTTTGGCGGTATCAGACATATGTATCCCTTTTCAAATCTGCCCGGGGCGCGGATCGCTCACGGGTCGTGTAACTGTTGGGTCTTACCGAAGTCTTACCCGTCCTGTTGCGCGGCCTCAGAAATACGAGCCAAAGACTCGTCCTTGCCCAGAACCAACAACATATCGAACACGCTTGGTGTGACAGCGCGACCAGAAAGCGCCGCCCGAAGAGGCCCTGCCATCTTGCCGAATTTGGTATTGTTCGCTTCTGCAAAATCGGCGGTGACCGCCTCTAAAGCGTCTCGGGTCCAGCTAGCAGTTTGCAACTGCGGCGTCAACGCATTCAGTATACCACGGGATACTGAGTCGAGCGCTTTACTGGCTTTTTCATCCGGCACGATTGGGCGTTTGGCGAATATAAACTGAGCTTTTTCAAGAAGTTCAGGGAATGTTTTCGCGCGTTCTTTGAGACTATCCATCGCCGCTGACAAAAGCGCGATGGTTGCGTCATCAAGAAGGTCATCACCGCGCGCTGCAAGAAAATCAAGCAGTTCATTCTGCAAAGCAGCATTATCCGAGCTCGCAATATGCTGACCGCACAGGTGCTCCAGTTTTTTGGTGTCAAAACGGGCCGGCGATTTGCCAATGCCGCTAAGATCAAACCACTCTTTCGCCTGCACATCGCTGAAGAATTCGTCGTCCCCATGGCTCCACCCCAGTCGCGCGAGGTAATTGCGCATACCCGCCGCAGGGTAGCCCATCAGTTGATACTCTTGCGCGCCGAGTGCACCGTGACGTTTAGACAGTTTTTTGCCATCAGGTCCGTGAATCAGCGGAATATGCGCGAAGACTGGAACGTCCCAGCCCATCGCTTGATAAACCATCATTTGACGCGCCGCATTGCTGAGGTGGTCATCTCCGCGAATGACGTGCGTGACGCCCATATCGTGATCATCGACAACAACGGCGAGCATGTAGACAGGCGTGCCATCAGAGCGTAGCAAAATCATGTCATCCAGTTGATCGTGGCCAATTTTCACATCGCCCTGCACCTCGTCACTGATCACCATTGTGCCGCCTTCGGGTGCGCGCACGCGAACAACATAGGGGAGATCAGGATGGGTGCTCGTATCCGCATCGCGCCAAGGGCTGCGATAGAGCGTGGATTTACCCTCCGCACGCGCGGCCTCGCGGAAGGCTTCGATTTCGTCTTGCGTCGCGAAACATTTGAACGCTTTACCCGCGGTGAGCATCTCATACGCGACCTCTGCATGGCGCTCTGCGCGTTCAAACTGGCTGATCACATCGCCGTCGTGATCAAGTCCAAGCCAAGACATGCCTTGCAGGATCGCAGCCGTTGCTTCTGGGTTTGATCGCGCGCGATCCGTGTCCTCGATGCGCAATAGGAATTTGCCACCGCGACCGCGGGCGTAAAGCCAGTTGAACAAGGCCGTGCGCGCCCCGCCAATATGAAGATAGCCCGTCGGAGAAGGGGCGAAACGTGTAACAATTTCAGCGGACATAGCGCGGTTAACCTTTCGGTAAGCATAAATTGGCTAGAGTTGAGATCCTGATAGCTTCCAGTTGGCGCAAGGACAAGGACCCGCATGAGCCAGCATAGTCCGTGGCGCGAGCAGCTTAGTACAGAGCTAGGGCAAGGATTTATCTTTGCCCCCGTTGTGCTTGGCTTGGGCATCCTTGTCTATTTTGAAATGCCGGAAGAACCGCTGCTTGTTATCTCGCTGCTTAGTCTGCTCCTTGGTTTCGGATGCGCAGTTTTGCTGCGGTTGTCTCCCTTTTTTTGGCGGCCTTTGTTCTGGGGCATCACCTTGATTGCTTTTGGTTTTGGCTCTGCCGCATGGCGCAGTGCGGCCGTTGCTGCGCCGGTTCTGAATTGGCGTTACTATGGACCCGTTGAAGGCCGCGTCGTTGGCTTAGATCGTTCTGCATCCGGCGCGTTGCGGGTGACTTTGGATCAAGTAAAACTTGGGCGAAAAGGGCCGCGCCAAGCCCCCAAGCGCGTGCGCGTTTCGCTTTATGGATCATACGCGGATGAAAGACCGATTGCAGGGGCGCGGGTGATGACCACAGCACATCTATCGCCGCCAGCGGGACCTGCTGAGCCGCACGGTTTCGATTTTCAACGCCATGCTTGGTTCACGCAGATCGGTGGTGTCGGATATGCCCGCGTGCCTTTGTTACTTGTTGCCTATCCGGCGGAGGGCTTAAGTTTTTTCAAACTGCGCATCGCCTTGTCTAATCGGATTAACCTGCATCTTGACGGGCAAGCAGGCGCCTTTGCAGCGGCCGTAATGACAGGGGATCGCAGCGGGCTGAGCGTGGAGACATTGAAAAACCTGCGCCACAGTAACCTCGCGCATTTACTTGCAATCTCGGGACTGCATATGGGGCTTCTTGTGGCCTTCGTTTTTGCAGCCCTTAGGTTCGGTCTAAGCCTTATTCCGTCGCTTGCGTCAGGCAGCGCAGTTAAAAAGATCGCCGCCTTAGGAGGCTTGATCGCGGCAGGGGGATATCTTGGTCTGTCGGGCGGGTCCGTCGCGACGGAACGCGCTTTTATTATGGCGGCAGTCGCCTTGGGCGCGGTCATGTTAGAGCGACGCGCGATCAGTCTTCGCGCGGTTGCATTGGCGGCGATGATCATCCTGATCCGGCGACCCGATGCGATCACGGGGCCGGGATTTCAAATGTCATTTGCGGCGACGACAGCTTTGGTTGTGGTCTTCAATACGATCAGCCGCCTTAACGCAGGAAAACCGCCGCGCCACGTGATCTGGCGCATGTTCAAGGGCACCGTCATTTCATCTGCGGTGGCAGGCCTTGCGACCTTGCCCATTGCAGCGGCGCATTTCAACAATATTGCGCAATTCGGTTTGATCGCAAATCTCGCGTCGGTGCCCCTGATGGGGATATTGGTGATCCCCTTGGCGGTCGTCGCGGTCTGCCTTTTACCTGTGCATTTGGAGTGGTTGCCCCTAACGGTTATGGGCTGGGGCCTTGATTGGATTTTGTCCGTCGCGCGTGAAGTGTCTAGTTGGGACGGTGCGATCCACAAAGTGCCCGCGCCGCCGAGCTGGGCATATTTGACGATTTGCTTTGGGCTGTTGGGTATGGCGCTGATGATTTCCAAATTCCGCTTTGTTGCCCTGGCACCTATCGTGGTTGGTGTGTTTGGCTGGGTCACAGTTCAAAGGCCGGATATTTTGATTTCGGACACTGGGGTTTTGGTGGGTGTGCTCGGCGCAGAGGGACGTGCATTGAGTAAGGAAAAAGGCGCGGGTTTTGTTGCAGGTGTTTGGCTCGAGAATGATGGCGACCCGAGCTTTCAACGCGCAGCTGCGCGGCGATGGGACGGACCAAAAGGTGCCACACGGATTGGCGTGCATGTTATTTTTGCGGCCGCGGGCAAGCGCGGGTTAGACGCGTTTGATGGCTGTAAAGCCTCTGACATTGCAGTGTTTTCTGAAATGTTTGAACGCGATGTGCCCTGTCGTGTATTCGACCAAAAGAGCCTGGGGCGCTCAGGCAGCATCGCGATCTCAATCAAGGAAAACGGAGCTTTGAACGTGACAACGGCCCGCGGAGTAGCGGGCCGTCGATATTGGAACGACAAAACGCTGCGAAACGCGCGGTTCGGATACTAGTAGCTGCGGATCAAGCCGACCAAACGCCCCTGAACTTTGACCTGCTCATGCGAGAAGAAGCGCGTCTCATAGGCAGGGTTCGCTGCCTCAAGCGCGATCGTGGTGCCGTTGCGGTGGAACCGCTTAAGCGTCGCTTCCTGATCTTCGACCAAAGCCACCACGATATCGCCGTTATCCGCCGTGTTGGTTTCGCGGATCACAACCGTATCACCATCATTGATGCCCGCGTCGATCATCGAGTCGCCTTTAACTTCAAGCGCATAGTGCTCCCCCGGTCCAGAGAGCATCTGGCTGGGCACTGCAACATTATGCGAAGCGTGGCTGATCGCCTCAATCGGGACACCTGCCGCGATTTGCCCCATCACGGGCAGCTCCATCGCATGGATCGCTTCAACGGGTTGCGCGTTACGCGGCGCAGGAACGTCAGGTTTACCACCCTCAACAACCCGTGGCACAAAGCCCGCAGGAGTCATTCCCAAGCTATCAGGCAGCTTCACAATTTCTATGGCGCGCGCACGGTGGGCAAGGCGGCGTATAAATCCGCGCTCCTCTAAAGCGGTTATCAAGCGATGGATGCCGGATTTAGAACGCAGATCCAACGCCTCTTTCATTTCGTCAAACGAAGGGGGAACACCGTCTTTTTGCACGCGTTTGTTAATAAACTCGAGCAGGTCAAGTTGTTTTTTCGTCAGCATATCTGCATCCTCCTGCTGTTCATTTTTATTTTGTTCTATCGATGTTCTTGTTTTGTGTCAACAATTTGTTCAGTTTGGTTAAAGAGGAACAAACGCGACCTCTGCGCCAGTTTGCAACGCGGGATCATGCGGCGGGCGCAATAAAAGCGCGTTCGCTTGAGCAAGTACTGTCAGCAGCGCGCTGTCTTGACGCTCAAACGCCGTTACTTGTCCATCTTCAATGCGCGCACGCATGTAATGTGCGCGGGGGCCATTTTCTGGTAAATCCTGCGCAATACGCGCTTTGGCGTGTGGCAGCGGCGTTTTGCCCAGCCCGAGCATTGCGCGGATCACAGGCTGCACAAAGACAACTCCACAGACCATAGCAGACACAGGATTGCCTGGCAGACCGATCATAGCAGCGTTACCGAGCTTGCCCGCCATGAGCGGTTTGCCCGGACGCATCGCAACCTTGTAAAACGCGCGCTCCATCCCGAGGGTTTCTGCAACATCGCCGACCAAATCATGATCCCCAACGGAAGCGCCACCAATCGTGATGATCAGATCGCTGCCTTTGGCCAGTTTGATGGCCGTTGTGAGGGCGGGAATCGTGTCATGCGCAATCGGAAGCACGCGCACGCGCGCGCCGATGGCTTCGAGCATTGCTTTTAGTCCGAATGTGTTTGATGCGATAATTTGATCTGGCCCCGGGCTTTCACCGGGCATCACCAGTTCCGTTCCTGTTGAAATTAACGCGACATCGGGGTGGCGTGTGACAGACACTTTGCTGATGTTCATGGAGGCAAGTAAAGCGATTAACTGGGGCGTCAGGATTTGCGGCGCTTCCAGAGTTTTACCTGTTTTGAAGTCGGTCCCAGCGGGGCGAATGTAGGGATTACTTTCGCTCGTTTCGCGAATAGTGATTTGATCCTTAGTGGCGTCAACGTCTTCTTGAACAACGACCCAAGTCGCCCCTTCAGGAACAGGTGCACCCGTAAAAATGCGCACCGCTTGGCCCTGATCTACAGTACCTTCGAAGCGCGTGCCTGCGGCCGCTTCGCCGATCACTTGCAGCGTGCGGCCAGTAACGTAATCGCTATCGGAAATCGCATAACCATCCATTGAGGACGCGGGGAAGGGTGGTTGATCACGCTGAGCAGTCACGGGGTGCGCTAACACGCGACCAGCCGCTTCGCGCAAAGGCACTATTTCAACCTCAAGTGGGTTTACTAGCGCGAACAGAGTGTTGAGAGCCTCTTCAACGGAAATCATGACGCTTCATAGCGACCAGACTTGCCACCGTCCTTCAACGTGACGTGGATGCCGCCAATGTCCATTGTCTTATCAACGGCTTTGATCATGTCGTAGATAGTCAAGCCCGCGACGCTGACTGCGGTTAGCGCTTCCATTTCAACCCCAGTTTGCCCTGTCGTTTTCACTGTACCGCTGATCCGCACACCGGGCAAATCAGGATCAAGGGTAAGATCAAGCGCGACCTTTGAGATCGGCAAAGGATGACACAGCGGGATCAGATCGGGCGTCTTTTTCGCACCCATGATGCCCGCGAGCTGCGCGACGCCTAGAACATCACCTTTTTTCGCGGTGCCACTGGAAATGATCTCAAACGCTTCAGCGCTCATGCGCACCCAGCCGGAGGCTGTCGCTACTCTGGCTGTGATCTTTTTGTCTGACACATCGACCATATGCGCGTCGCCTTTGGCATCAAAGTGTGTAAGGCTACTCATGCGCCCATGCCTGCGCTGGTGGATGCATTGCCCATCAACGCCCGCGTGGCGCTTTCTACATCGTCTTGGCGCATCAGGCTTTCGCCAATGAGGAAAGTGCGCGCCCCGAATTTTGCCATTTCGGCAAGGTCAGCAGGGGTGAACAGCCCGCTTTCCGAGATGATCAAACGATCCTCAGGCACCATCCGGCTGAGTGTGCGGGTTGTGTCTAAAGAGGTCTCAAATGTCTTGAGATTGCGGTTGTTGATCCCCATCAACGGCGATTTTAGAATAGAGGCGCGCTCCAGTTCAGCCGCGTCATGCACTTCGAGAAGCACATCCATACCCCAGCTAAAAGCGGCGTCTTCCAGCTCTGCCGCTTGGGCGTCAGAGACAGAGGCGAGAATGATCAAAATGCAATCCGCCCCGAGTGCGCGGGCCTCAGCGACTTGATAGGTGTCATACATGAAATCTTTGCGTAGTGCAGGCAGGCTAACCGCGTCGCGCGCGTTACTTAGAAACGGCTTCGCACCTTGAAAACTCGGCGTATCGGTGAGTACAGACAGGCAGGTCGCGCCACCACGCTCATAGGCTTTGGCCAGCGTTGCAGGATCGAAATCTTCGCGGATCAAGCCCTTGGAGGGGGAGGCTTTCTTCACCTCCGCGATCAGCCCATAGCCTTCACGAGAGGCGCGCATCAACGCATCCGCAAATCCACGCGGCGCGCTGGCTGCTTTCGCCTCTGCCTCTACTGCCTCAAGCGATTTAGCTGCTTTATCGGCGATGATTTCTTCAAGCTTGTATGCTTTGATGCGGTCTAGGGCGGTTTGGGTCATGTCAGTCTCTAACTTTGTCGCAGCGGTCTATGGTCTTGGGTCATTTAGCTTTGGGTGATCGTTGACAAGGCCTCGATCTTGCCTTTGGCGGCCCCACTATCGATGCTTTCACGTGCCATTTCTGCGCCGGATTTAAGGTCGCTGGCCGTGCCTGCTACCACCAAAGCGGCGGCGCTGTTCAAGAGAACTGCATCGCGATAGGCGTTTTGGGTTCCATCCAAAAGCGCGCGAAAGGCGGCACCGTTTTCTTCGGGCGTGCCACCCATGATATCCTCGAACGGGTGTACGGGCAGGCCCGCGTCCTCTGGGTTCACTTCAAATTCGCGCACTGTGCCGTTTTCGAGCGCAGCGACCCAAGAGACGCCAGCAATGCTCAGCTCATCAGTGCCGTCACTGCCGTGTACCAACCATGCCACATCAGAGCCGAGTTGCCCCAAAATTTCTGCCATAGGACGGATCAGATCGCGACGGTAAGCACCTGTGAGTTGACGTTTCACGCCGGCAGGGTTGGTCAGGGGACCAAGAATGTTGAAGATCGTGCGCGTGCCAAGTTCCGCGCGGGTGGGCATCACGTGCCGTGTTGCGGGGTGGTGCATAGGGGCCATCATGAAGGCGATTCCACACTCGTTTAGCGCTCTTTCAACGATATCCACACCGACCATCACATCGATGCCCATTTGACCAAGCGCGTCCGCAGCGCCTGATTTCGAGCTGAGATTGCGATTGCCGTGTTTTGCGACCGTGATACCTGCGCCTGCCACAACGAAAGCCGTCGCAGTTGAGATATTCAGTGTGCCTTTGCCATCGCCGCCGGTGCCGACAATATCCATCGCATCGATTGGTGCTTTGACCGCGTTGCATTTGGCGCGCATCACTGATGCTGCGGCAGCGTATTCATCCACGGTCTCACCGCGCGTGCGCATCGCCATCAAAAGACCGCCTATCTGGCTCGGCGTGGCTTCGCCCGTAAACAAAATCTCGAATGCGGCTTCCGCTTCTGCGCGGGTTAAATCACGCTCTGCGGCTGCATCAATCAGGGGCTTTAGGGCATTGCTCATGCGGGAACCTTCATCGTCTTAAGGAAATTTTTCAGCATCGCATGGCCATGCTCGGAACGGATCGACTCTGGATGAAATTGCACGCCGTGCATAGGCAATTCTCGATGTTGCAGCCCCATGATCGTGCCGTCCTTTAGTTCTGCGGTGATTTCAAGCGCATCGGGCAGACTGTCGCGTTCGACCACCAGCGAATGGTAGCGCGTGGCTTGGAAAGGGCTTGGCAGATCTTCAAACAAACCACGGTTGGTATGCTGAATTTCACCCATTTTGCCGTGCACAATCTCATGACAGCGCACGACCTTGCCGCCAAAGGCTTCGCCAATGGTCTGATGGCCCAAACATACCCCCATCAACGGGGTTTTCGTGCTTGCTGCCAAGCTGACCATATCGAGACAAATCCCAGCCTGTGCAGGGGCTTTGGGGCCGGGTGACAATAATACGCCCGCAGGATTTAGTGCCATAGCCGCCTCTGCGCTCATAGCGTCATTGCGGATCACTTTCACATCTGCGCCCAACTCGCCCAGATAATGGACAAGATTGTAGGTGAAGCTGTCGTAGTTATCGATCAAAAGCAGCATGAAACGCCTCAATTCGTCAAATTCGACCTATCGTGCAGGTCCAGTTGCACCCTACATGCTCAGGACAGCGCCCGAGGGTCAAGAGGCCCCTTGTCTTGCGCTGTGCAAAGGGTCAAGTTAGCCACGAAGACAGCACATGGGTTCAAGGCGGGTTTACTGTGGCAAATGGTGTATTTTCTGGTGTGATTTGGGGCGCGCTCGTCGCGGTTGCGGGGGCGGGCGGTTTGTCCTTGGCCTATCCCGATTACAAACCAGGCGGATCTTCCGATGAGATGCAAGAGGCTGTGGTTGAAGAGGTGCCCGCGAAAGAAGAGGTTGCGGAGACCGTGGTTTCTGAAATCCCAGCGATGGACGTAAACGAAACGACTCAGCCAGAGGAAGTTGTCGAAGACCTAGCACAAGATGTTGCGTCGGAGGAGCAGCCCGAAACACCAATGGCTGACGTCTTTGCAGAGGATGAAGTGTTTGATCCTGAAGCGGGTGAGGCCGAGCTTGAAACGGCCGAAGTGGCTGAAACCGAGCAAGCGGAACCAGAGACCGTTGGCGCAGATGCGGTAGAGGCCGAGCCAGAGGCAAAACCAGAGGCAGAAGCAGAGGCAGAAGCAGAGGTGAGCGGGGCAAAAACGCCCGTCCCTGCAGTGGAAATCGAGCCAGAAACTGCCGCAGAAGAGACGCTCGAAAACGCAAATGCCGCAGAAAGCATAACGGACAAGATCATCGCAGCCTTGCCTAAGCCTGTCGGCACCGTGGGTGATTTGGCACCAGAGGTGACGACCAATCGCTTGCCCTCTCTGGCCACAGAAGAGGTTGAGACAGAGGACAGCCCGAGCACCGTCGCATCGCCACCCTTTGAGCGGTTTGCCTCAACAGCACCGATTGAAAACGACAAGCCCCACATGTCTATCGTCTTGATCGATACAGGCGATAGTTCACTGGGCGTAGAAGCGTTGGACTCTTTCCCTTATCCACTCACCTTCGCTGTGGATGCGAGTATACCGAACGCCGTCGAGCGGATGCAGGTCTATCGCGACAAAGGATTTGAGGTCCTCGCATTGATCGATCTGCCGCTCGGCGCAACAGCGTCGGACGTCGAAGTCGCGATGAGCGCGTATCTCGCGTCGGTTCCGGAGGCTGTCGGCATTCTCGAAGGGGTTGAAACGGGCGTGCAAACCAGCCGCGAAATGGCCGACCAGCTGACGCAAATCATTCTCGATAGTGGCCATGGCATGCTTTTGCAAAAGAGCGGGTTGAACACTGCGCGCAAACTGGCAGAGCGCGAGGGCATTCCTGCAGCCACAGTGTTTCGCGATTTTGACGGCAACGGCCAGTCCGCAAGCGTTATGCGTCGGTTCCTTGATCAAGCGGCGTTTCGCGCGGCTCAAGAGGGTGGCGTTGTGATGATGGGACGCCTTCAGGCAGAAACAATTTCTGCCCTACTGATTTGGGGCCTTGCAGATCGCGCAAGCCGCGTGGCGCTGGTTCCGGTAAGTGCGGTTTTGAAGCAGGACGCAACTGACGAAGGTTAGATATGATCTGCAAAGACGCATGTCTGCGTCTGGGTTAATTCCTGTGACCAGAGTCTCGCAATTTGATTGGAAATCTGCCCGTTCTTCATCGGGCGCATTTCGTACGGCCCATATACAATAACCCAATGCCGCGTGTTTCGACGTCCAAGGAAAGCACGCTTTGATGATCAACTGCGCATGGTTTTTTCTGGCTTTCGGTTAGTCGCCTTTGATCGCTTGCAGATAGAAACTATCGGCGGTGAGCCGGTCGATATGCACACCGTAGCCTTCTTTATGCATCACACCTAAGTCGCTGCGGGCTAGAGGGTATCCGCACGCAGCGGCTTCTGGATGAAGAACGCGCGCTCTGATCCAGCTTACGTTGCGCCCCGCCCTTTGACTTAAGCATGCGCAAGATTGGTGGTGCCGACGACATCGCCGGCCTAGTGACCCTTTTCGTACCAATCAGCCGCGCTGTCGTGATCAGGTGGATCGGCACTTTCGGCCAATTTGCCAAGCGCTGTCGTCGCAGGTCCTTAGCCCAAACCAGCGGCTGCTTTGAACTCTAGACCAGCACGTTTTCGATCCATCGCGACCTCGCTCGAGCCAAGCGCGAAAATCGAGCCAAGATTGTAGTAGGCCCGTACTTCACCCGCTTTCGCTGCCTGCTCGAACAGATCCACTGCTTTGAACGTGACTTTTTGAACGCCGCACCCTTCATCATTGGCAGCGCCCAGAATGTTCAACGCCATCCCATTGCCTGCTTCTGCGGCCTCGCTGATCACAGCCAATGCGCCCGTCATAATCCCAATCAATATAGGCGAGACGCGCGGCAGCGATCTTGCCCTGCGTCGGAGCGGCAAGGGCGGGCAGAGGCGTGGACAAGGCGGCAATCAAAGCGAGTGACAATAAACGCATCACGAAATGCTATCTGATAAATGAGGGTAGATTAGCGAAATCTATGTGCATGCATAGGGGGGGTACGCGTGCGTGTTAGTTGTTGCCATTCCCTGTAAACCGGCTCGCATCCTCAGCAGCCTTACGGATCGCGCCGGATTTGTGGACTGTCTCCATATATTCGGCCTCTGGATCACTGTCATAGACGACGCCACCACCCGCTTGGATGTAGAGCTTTTCGTCCTTCACCACTGCCGTGCGCAGGGCGATACACATGTCCATATCACCGCCCGCAGAGAAATAACCGCAACCGCCGCCGTATACGCCGCGCTTTTCCGGCTCTAGCTCGTCAATGATCTCCATCGCGCGCACTTTCGGTGCACCAGACACTGTGCCTGCAGGCATACCTGCGAAAAATGCGCTGAGCGCGTCTTGGTCTTCGTGCAATTCGCCCACGACGTTAGACACTATATGCATGACGTGGGAATACCGTTCTACGATGAATTCTTCTGTGGGGCGCACGGTGCCGATTTTGGCGACCTTGCCCACATCATTGCGACCCAGATCAAGCAACATCAGATGTTCGGCTAGCTCCTTTTGATCGGCCAATAAATCTGCTTCCAAAGCCTTGTCTTCTTCTGGCGTCGCACCGCGTTTGCGGGTGCCTGCAATGGGGCGGATCGTTACCTCTTTGCCGAACACGCGCACGAGAATTTCGGGTGACGCACCGATCACCTGAAAAGCACCGAAATTGAAGTAGAACATGAAAGGCGAGGGGTTGGTGCGTCTTAAGGAACGATAAAGTGCGAAAGGCGGTTGTTTGAAGTCCTGACACCAACGCTGGGAGGGGACAACTTGGAAAATGTCACCCGCTTTGATGTATTCCTTGGCCTGCTCAACAGCGTCCTTGTAGCCGTCGCGTGTGAAGTTGCTGACTGGCTCTGGCGCATCTTCGGCTTGCCCCAGATCACGGGACGCGGCGGGCATCGGGCGTTCAAGATCGCGCACAGCGTCCATCACACGTTCCGCTGCCTGCGCATAAGCAGCGCGCGCAGACTGGCCATCGCTGACCCAAGCAGGGCTGACGACGGTGACTTCCCCTTTAACGCCATCCAGCACCGCCACCACGGAAGGGCGCAGCATGATCGCATCCGGCACCCCAAGCACATTGGGGTTTACATTGGGCAAGTGTTCTACATGGCGGATCATGTCGTAGCCAAGATAACCGAACAGGCCAGCACTGGCTTGCGGCAGGTCGTCTGGCAGATCGATATGGCTTTCCGCGATCAGCGCGCGTAAGGCATCTAGCGGCGGTAGCGTTTGTGGTTCAAACGCCTCATTATCATAGCGCGCCATACGGTTGAGCGAGGACGTTGCCCCCTCAGAGCGCCAGATCAGATCCGGTTTCATTCCGATGATCGAGTAGCGACCCCTGATTTCGCCACCCGTCACGGATTCGAGCACGAAGGCATCTTTTTGCGCCCCCGTCAGCTTGAGCATCAAAGACACAGGTGTGTCTAAATCAGCTGCAAGCCGCGTAAAAACAACCTGATTTTTGCCAGCGTCATAGGCTTTGGCAAAATCATCGAAGGAGGGGACCAGCGCCATGGGCGTTACCCTTTAATTAAAGTTGGCATGCACCGCGTTGAGAGCATTTTGATCAAGTTGAATGCCCGCGCGTTGCTGGATTTCTGTCGCGTAGGCTTCAAAAAGATCCTGCGCGACTGCGGTTGCGGCCTGATTGTTGAGCTGTGTGCGTAAGGCTTGGATGTCATCGCTGTCTTCATCTGCCGCGAGTACATCATCAAGGCGTACGATCAACACGTCTGTGACATCGTCAACCACCACGCTCGCGCCTTTTTCAGCCTCGAACAGCGCAAGGATCGCAGCGGGTGGTATGTCGGCCACGAACCCCGTGCGCGTTACTTCGGTCAAGGTGTCAGCCTCTAGATCAACATCTGCGAAATCGCTTTCTGCGGTGATTTGGGACAGCAAAGCTTCCGCCTCTGCGCGCAGCGCTTCAAGCGTGGCTTGCGTGCGCCAACCTACGCTGACGCGTTCGGTGATTTCGGCCAAAGGCTGCGGACGTGGTGCGAGCACTTCATCAAGACGCATCGCGAAAATGCCGCCATCTTCAAGCACTTCGATCTTTGGGAAGTCATCAACCGTAATCGCCTGCGCACCTTCGCGAAAGACTTCATAGGCAGCAATCCCGTCGCCTGCTTCGCTGCTCCAATCGATGTTGCCCAACACCATATCGGTTTCTTTTGCGAGATCCTCAAGCGTTGCGCCACCTGCGAGCAGATCGTCGATATCATTGATCTGTGCTTCGACCACTCGGCGGGCACGATCTGCGGCCAGCTCATCGCGCAGTTGTGCGCGCGCGTCTTCAAAGGAGGTTTCTTGCGCGGCAAGAATGCCGTTGATGCGGAACAGGGCAGGGCCAAGATCACTCTGCAAAGGTCCGACAACGTCGCCGGTTTCAGCCGCAAAAATAGCTTCGCCCGCAGCGCCAAGCGCGCCTTGATCCAAATCACCAAGATCTATGTCCGCCAACGCAAGGCCACGATCTTCAACCAACGTCTCAAAAGTGGTGCCGCCTGCTTCAAGCTGCGCTTTCGCAGCGCTTGCTGAGTCGTCGTTGCCGTAGACCAGTCGTTCGATCAAACGGCGCTCCGGTTTGTTGAATTCGCTTTCACGTTCATCGTATGCGGTTTGCAGCATAGCTTCATCCACCTCAACCGTGTCTGCGATCATGTCGGGCGAGAGCAGCGCGTAAGTGATCTGCTTGGTCTCTGGCAGGGTGTATGCGTCAATATTTTCATCGTAGTAGGTCTGCAATTGCGCCTCGGTCGGCTCAGCAACAGGCGTTGCCAAATCTTCGGCTTTCAGCCGTGCCACAGTCGCGTTGCGACGCTCGCCAATGTAGGCAACAAGAGTGTTAGCATAGGTGTCCGGCACCGTGTTGCCTGACAGTATCGCGCCCTGCACCAGTGTGCGCGCTGCTTCTTCGCGCAGGGTTTCTTCGAATTCTGCTTCGCTCAGACCCGCGTTTTCAAGCGTGAAACGATAAGCTTCGCGGTCAAATTGGCCGTTTATCCCCTGAAACGCGGACATGCTGAGGATCTGTTGTTGCAACTGTGCGTCACCGACGGATAGGCCAAGTTCTGCAGTTTCATGATCGAGCGCCCGAGTTGTGATCACACGCGCGAGAGCTTGGCGATCGACACCCAAGGCCTGCGCGGTCGAGAAAGGAATATTCTGACCCGCTTGCGCAGAGATTGCGCGCAGATCTTCTTGCAGGGTGCGTGAATACAGCTCAACCGAGATCGTTTTATCCCCCACAGCCCCGACAGAGCGGATATTGCCGCCCAAATTCGTCGCTCCGAAGCCTGCCAAACCGACAATCAAGAGCGCCAGCAAAATCCAGATGAATGTCTTTGAAAGTGCGTTTCCACGTCCGGCCATGATGCGTTTAACCCTATAGCTATCAGCCGCTTTAGTCGCGGCGTTTGCGAAGGTTTACTTGCCCGCGCGGGGCGGAGCAAGCGAGAACCGAAGGGCTTTCAAACGTGTGAACAATTCGGCGATGCCCGTGGCATCAACATTCGCAAAAGCGATGCGCAGATGCTGTTGGCCTGCTACTTCATTTTCAGGCATGAACATGGTGCCGGGCAGGGCCAGAATACTCGCTTCTTCCACGAGCTTCTGGGCCAGAACGTCGGACGCCATCTCAAAGGGATGTTCAAGGTAGGCAAAATATGCGCCACACCCTTTTAGGGTCCAGCCTTTGGCCGCAAGTGCTGGCATTTCCGCTTCAATCGTGGCGCGACGCGCTAGGATCTCAAAACGCTCCCCTGCAAGCCACTCTGTCAGGTTCCGCAATCCCCAAAGTGCTGAAAACTGTCCGATCTGGTTCGGGCAAATTGCGACGGTGTCGAGGAATTTCTCGGCCTCGGCGAGCAAATCTGGCGATGAAATCAACGCCCCGACGCGATGCCCCGTCAAACGGAAGGCTTTGGAAAACGAGTAAAGATGGATCAGCGTTTGATCCCAATCCGCTTGTTGAAACAGTCCATGCGGCGCGCCCGTTTGGCTATGAAAGTCGCGGTAGGTTTCGTCGATGATCAGCTTGATGCCCGTCTCTTGCGCTAGTTTGAAAAAGGCGAGGACCAGCTCTGGCGGATACTCAACACCCGCAGGATTGTTTGGCGTTACCAGTGAAATCGCGCGCGTGCGCTCGGTGATGAGCGCACGAGTGGCCTCGGGATCTGGTAAAAGCTGTGCATCGGTTGGGATTGCGAGCGCCGTGACACTCGCCATATCGAGCCACATTTTATGATTGAAGTACCAAGGCGCGGGCAAAAGTACCTCATCGCCGCTTTGCGCAATGGCACTGATCGCGGCAGCGAAAGCTTGATTGCAGCCGGACGTAATCGCGACATTGTCTGCAGTCAAAGATGCGCCATAGGCAGCGCTCCACTGCGTCGCAACTTCCGCGCGTAACTCGGGCAATCCCATGACGGGGCCATAAAGATGTGCTTGTGGCTCATTCACGATGATATCAGCCATCGCGGCGCGCATTTGTTCAGGCGGCAGATCAACTGGGGCTGCTTGGCTGACGTTGATCAATGGGCGATCTGCAAGAAAGGTTACCCCTTCCAGCCAGCGCCGTGCCTCCATAACAGGGGGGGCAAAAGTGTGTTCTGTCGCAGAACCCATTGTTTAATCTTGCCCGCGATAAGGCTGTACATATTGCAGGGCCATGTCCCATGGGAAGAAAATCCAGGTATCCTGCGAAACACCTGTGATGAACGTATCTGTCTGCGGCTCTCCTGAGGGTTTGGCGTAGACACAAGCGTAATGGGCGTTCGGGTAGAGCGAGCGGACGAGTTCCAGTGTTTTACCGCTATCGACCAGATCGTCGATGATCAGAATACCAGTGCCGTCGCCCATTAATTCCGCATCTGGGGCCTTTAAGACCTTGGCTTCGCGCCGCTCCGTCGCGGCCCCGCCGCCAGAGTGATAGGAGACAACAGCAATCGTATCAACTGCGCGAATATCAAGTTCACGCGCAACAATCATCGCGGGGGCCATGCCGCCGCGTGTGATTGCAACGACAGCTTTCCACGCGCCGTCATCCGGCCCTTTGCCATCCAAACGCCACGCCAGCGCGCGCGCATCGCGGTGTAGCTGGTCCCAGCTTACGTGAAACCCTTTTTCATGTGGCAAACGGTCAGTCATTGCGGCAGTCTCCGGTGGTATGTTTAGCGGCTGAGCATCAGCTTTAGACCCAAAAAGCCCAAAACAGAAGCCGCGATTCGATCAAGGATAGGTTTGGCACGCAGATAACCCGCGCTGACGTGTTTGGTGGAAAAGGCGAGGACGAGCGCGCTGCCGAGCAGCAATTCGATCACCAGATGATTGGCAAAGACCAAGGCCTTGTCAGCGAATGCCATCCCATGTGGGAAGATCACCATGATTACAGCACCCGCAAAGAGTACGGATTTGGGGTTGCTCAGATTGACAAGCACACCGCCAAAGAACGCGTGCAGGGGCGGGGTAGGCGCGTCGCCCATCGGTGCGGAAGCATGTTTCCAAGTCTGGTAGGCGATCCAGAGCAGATACAGCGCACCAATGGTTTTCAGCGCGACAAAGGCCCAAGGGAACACTGCGAAGATCGCATCAAGCCCCATGAACGCCAAAGCGGTCCATGTCGCGGCCATCACGCCAAGGCCCCAAACTGTGTAAAGCCCTGCCATCCGTCCGCTCGCCAAAGTGGTGCGGATGAAATACAACATCGCGGGACCCGGGCTGGCGATGGCTGCCAGCAGGGTCAAGTTGAATGCGATGAGATGGGCCGTTTCCATGCGGGGCTTAGTCCTTGGACATGTCCGGCGCGTCGACTGCTTTCATACCGACAACATGATAGCCTGCATCCACGTGATGGGTTTCGCCTGTGACGCCTGAACCCAGATCACTCAGCAAATAGAGTGCGGATTTGCCCACGTCTTCGGTAGTCACATTGCGACGCAGGGGGCTGTTGTACTCGTTCCATTTCATAATGTAGCGGAAATCACCGATGCCGGAGGCCGCGAGCGTTTTTATAGGACCCGCAGAAATAGCGTTGACGCGAATGCCGTCTTTGCCGAGGTCTTCCGCCAAATACCGTACGGAGGCTTCCAAAGCGGCCTTTGCAACACCCATAACGTTATAATGCGGCATGATCCGTTCTGCGCCATAATAAGTAAGGGTGATCGCGCTGCCACCTTCGTTCATCAGTTTCTCTGCGCGCTGCATGATGGCGGTGAACGAATAGACGGAGATATCCATGGTCATCGTAAAGTTGTCGCGCGAGGTGTCGACGTAGCGGCCGCGCAGCTCGTTCTTGTCGGAAAAGCCGATGGCATGAACCACAAAATCAAACGTGCCCCAGCGCTTCTCGATTTCTGCGAACAAGGCATCCATCGATTCTTCGCTGCCCACATCACACGGTACGACAAAATCGCTCCCAAGTTGCGCCGCAAGCGGATCAACACGCTTTTTTAATGCATCACCCTGATAAGAAAATGCGAGCTCTGCACCTGCGTCTGCACAGGCTTTGGCAATGCCCCATGCGATGGACTTGTCATTGGCTAAGCCCATGATCAGACCGCGTTTTCCGGCCATAAGTGCGTTGGACATTTTGACTGCTCCCGTTTTTAGCGTTAAATTGTCTTTAGGGCAATGACCCCAGGGCATCAAGCAATAGGACCTCTCGTAAGCCTTGTTCGCCTTGATTACTTGACTTAAGCGCTAATTAACGAGGTCCATCAGGCGTTAAAGAGGTTTCAGTCCATGTCAGATAGAAGCGGTATTTTTGCGGGCAACGATCCGTTTGTGATTGCCAAAACGTGGATGTCGGATGCTCAAGAGAGCGAGCTGAACGATCCCAACGCGATCGCGCTAAGCACGGTTGATGCGGAAGGGCTGCCCAATGCGCGCATGGTCTTGTTGAAAGACATCGAAGATGCGGCGTTCGTGTTTTACACCAACTACGAAAGCGCCAAAGCAGCTGAACTTGATGGCGCGGGCAAGGCGGCCTTCGTGATGCATTGGAAATCGTTGCGTCGTCAGATTCGTGTGCGCGGTCTGGTGAGCAAAGAAGAAGGCCCGCAAGCGGATGCATACTATACCTCACGCTCACTCAAAAGTCGCCTTGGCGCGTGGGCAAGCCAACAATCCCGCCCTTTGAGCGGACGGCCCGCTTTGATGGCGGAGGTTGCGAAGGTAACAGCGCTGCACGGTCCATCGCCCAAGCGGCCACCGTTTTGGGGTGGATATCGCATCACCCCAGTAGAGATCGAGTTTTGGGCGGATGGTGCATTTCGACTGCATGACCGGTTCGTTTGGCGGCGACCGACCGTTGAGTCTGCTTGGGATGTCTCACGCCTAAATCCGTAAATTTCATGTTACGTGAAATGATAACTAATTGTTTTAACGTAACTTAATCTCCTTGCTAATTTACGCTCAATTTCATCAGATGTCAGCGGAACGAAGCAATTCAAATTGGTACCAATATATGAATATCGAAGAGACAGCCCGAACCGTTCGAGGCGCTGTCAAATGGTTTGATCCCGCAAAGGGCTTTGGGTTCGTTGTCGCAGAGGAAGGCGGTGCCGACATTTTGCTGCATGCAAACGTCTTACGCAACTTTGGCCAAAATTCCGTCGCAGAGGGTGCTGTGATCGAAATTTTGTCTCAAGAAACGGATCGTGGGTTACAAGCCGTAGAGGTCCTTTCGATCGACCCACCGCGTCACACGGATCGCCCGGCGTTGCCGGATCTGGAAGATTTCGATCTCGATCAGCTTGATCAAGTCGTGCTGCAGCCCGCACGCGTGAAGTGGTTCGACAAAGGCAAGGGCTTTGGTTTCGCCAACGTGTTCGGATCCGACGCGGATATCTTCGTGCATGTTGAAGTGCTGCGCCGTTCCGGCTTGGCCGATTTGGCTCCAGGGGAGGCGTTGGCACTCCGCGTGATCGATGGTAAACGCGGTCTCATGGCAATCGAGGTAAGCGCATGGGAAGCAGCGATTCACTAGCTCTTAAGGGTCTGCTCGGTGCTCTGGCGCTTTGCGCGTCGCAACTCAGTGCGAAACAAGACTGCGCGATTGACCGTGTGCTGGTCAAAGGCGATTTTGGCGAGGCACGTTTCACCATTGAAGTGGCCGATGAACCTGCGGAGCGATCGCAGGGTTTGATGGACCGTGAAACAATGCCGCGTTCTGCGGGCATGTTGTTCGTTTACGAGGCGCCGCAATCAGCGAATTTTTGGATGCGAAATACTTTGATTCCCCTCGACATGATTTTTGCTGATCGCGGTGGGCGTGTGCGGCATATTCATCAAAACGCGATTCCTCATGACGAAACACCGATTCACGGTGGGACAGACATTTATGCTGTGCTCGAAATAAATGGCGGTTTGAGCAAGAAATACGGCTTTCAAGTTGGTGACGCGCTGCAACATCCCGCCTTTTTTGAAGGACCGCCAGTTATTCCGTGCAAAGAGTAATTTTGGGCTTTTCAAGCGCATAGTACATCGCTAAGTAGCGCCTTAGTCGGGGCGTAGCGCAGCCTGGTAGCGCGACGGTTTTGGGTACCGTAGGTCGCAAGTTCGAATCTTGCCGTCCCGACCACTTCACAATGTAACTTGCAGTATTGAGCCTAAAGCCTGGCTGCTGTCCTTGTGTATACACTAAATGTAGATCTTGGAGCGCCACCACCACTAGCTGTTGTGGTCATTTGGGAGGGTAACGCAAATTGATGTGACATCATTGCCAACTCATAACAACTTTCCGATGTGGTCAAAAATTTATCGACCGGTCAAAATTGATTAACGGCTCGTTAGGGATTCTTCGCGTATTGAATGAACTCAAATAGCTAAGTCTGCTGCAAACAAAGGTTTTTAAGGCCCGCGAAAATTATCAGCACCTTGTGTAAACATTGCCCTGAATCATCCGCGTCGGTATCGACTCAAATACACGCCCAAGGTCAACGCAAAAAACATCACAAAAGCGTAAATAATTTTATTGACCATGCACGGTCAAATACGCCAGATTGTGGGAGCGAGGCAGGTAAGCCACAAGATATAGTGGTGCAAGTTCTCTAGTTCGATACTCTCAGCTGCGCCCTGTGTGGGGCGCTAGGCGGTGTCTTTTGTGTTCAATTGACCTGAACCGCGGAGCTTTGTCCTAACCTCGCAAAGAGGCGCGCAGGCGCAGGTAACTGTACTTTGAGTAATGGGAAGGCTCGAAACATGAAGATTAGCAGACATTTTACTAAAGCAGGCGAAGACGCATACGCCTCACTCGATTTCGTCACAACCGTTTCTGAGATCCGAAACCCAGATGGATCCATTGTGTTCAAGCTTGATGATGTCGAAGTGCCCGACAGCTGGTCGCAGGTCGCCTCTGACGTGATCGCCCAGAAATACTTCCGTAAAGCGGGCGTTCCCAACAAGACAAAGCAAGTGAAAGAAAAAGGCGTTCCCGCGTTTCTTTGGCGCTCTGAGCCTGCGAAGGATAATGACGGATTTTCCGGTGAAACTTCCTCCAAGCAAGTCTTTGATCGTCTCGCAGGGGCGTGGACCTATTGGGGCTGGAAAGGTGGTTACTTCTCAACTGAGGCCGACGCTCAGACCTATTATGACGAAATGCGTTTCATGCTAGCGACGCAACGCGCAGCACCAAATTCCCCACAGTGGTTCAATACGGGTCTGCACTGGGCTTATGGTATCGATGGTCCCGCACAAGGCCACCACTATGTGGATTATCAGACGGGCGTTTTGACGAAGTCCAAGTCCTCCTACGAACACCCGCAACCACATGCCTGCTTTATCCAATCCGTCTCTGACGATCTGGTTGGCGATGGCGGCATCATGGATCTTTGGGTCCGCGAAGCACGTTTGTTCAAATACGGCTCCGGCACTGGCACGAACTTCTCCTCCCTACGTGCCGACGGTGAGCAGCTCTCAGGTGGGGGCAAGTCCTCCGGCCTGATGGGTTTCCTAAAAATTGGTGACCGCGCAGCTGGTGCGATCAAATCCGGCGGCACGACGCGCCGCGCGGCGAAAATGGTGATCTGCGATGCGGACCACCCTGATGTTCAAGAGTTCATCAATTGGAAGGTGAAGGAAGAGCAGAAAGTTGCGTCCATCGTTGCCGGCTCCAAAATGCACGAACAGCACCTCAATGAGATCTTCAAAGCGATCCGCGCTTGGGATGGCTCCTCCGAGGATGCCGTTGATCCGAAGAAAAACAGCCAGTTGAAAGACGCTATTCGCGGCGCAAAGAAAACCTCGATCCCCGAGACCTATGTGAAGCGCGTTCTTGATTACGCCAAGCAGGGGTACTCTTCCATAGAGTTTCCGACATATGACACAGATTGGGATAGTGAGGCCTACGCATCCGTGTCTGGTCAAAACTCTAACAACTCTGTGCGTGTCACCGACAGTTTCCTCAAAGCAGTTGAAGCAGATAGCGATTGGGAACTCATCCGACGCACAGACGGCACAGTCGCAAAGACGATTAAAGCACGCGATTTGTGGGAAGACATTGGTCACGCCGCATGGGCTTGCGCTGATCCGGGCATCCAGTATCACGATACGGTTAACGCATGGCACACGTGCCCCGAGGACGGCGAAATTCGCGGTTCCAACCCGTGCTCCGAGTATATGTTCCTCGACGACACGGCATGTAACCTCGCGTCGATGAACTTGCTGAAGTTTTACAAGGACAGCAAATTTCAAGCGGACGAGTATGTGCACGCGACACGTTTGTGGACTGTTACGCTCGAAATCTCCGTAATGATGGCGCAGTTCCCATCGAAAGAGATCGCGCAGCGCTCGTTTGATTTCCGCACACTGGGTCTTGGCTATGCCAACATCGGTGGCTTGTTGATGAACATGGGTCATTCTTACGATAGCGATGAGGGCCGCGCGTTTTGCGGTGCTTTGACCGCTGTGATGACGGGCGTGTCCTACGCGACCTCCGCTGAAATGGCGGGCGAGCTGGGCGCATTCGCGGGTTACGAGAAGAACGCGGGCCACATGCTCCGTGTCATACGCAACCACCGCAACGCCGCCTACGGCGCGACTGAGGGCTACGAGACGCTCGACATCAAGCCGGTTGCGCTTGATCTGGCAAACTGCCCTGATCAGGACCTGACTAAGCTGGCGATGGCCTCTTGGGACAACGCGTTGGAGCTGGGTGAGAAGCACGGCTATCGCAACGCGCAGGTTTCTGTGATTGCGCCGACGGGCACAATTGGTCTGGTCATGGATTGTGATACGACGGGGATCGAGCCTGACTTCGCGCTGGTCAAATTCAAGAAGCTTGCTGGCGGTGGTTATTTCAAAATCATCAACCAGTCCGTACCAGCGGCACTTGAGAACCTCGGCTACGGCTCTGCCCAGATCGAAGAGATTGTCAGCTACGCGGTTGGTCATGCTTCCATCGGCAATGCGCCTGGCATCAACCACACATCGCTGATCGGTCACGGCTTTGGCGCGAATGAATTGGCGAAGATCGATGCATCGCTCGCATCCGCCTTCGACATCCGCTTTGTCTTCAACCAGTGGACGCTGGGTGAAGAGTTCTGCACGGGCGTTCTTGGTATCCCACGCGAAAAGCTGAACGATCCGACGTTCAACCTGCTCAGCCACCTTGGCTATTCCAAAGCAGATATCGACGCGGCAAACGATCATGTCTGCGGCACGATGACTTTGGAAGGCGCGCCTTACCTCAAAGAAGAGCACCTTAACATTTTTGATTGCGCCAACCCCTGTGGCAAGAAGGGTAAGCGTTTCTTGTCTGTTGATAGCCACATTCACATGATGGCTGCGGCGCAATCGTTCATCTCTGGCGCGATCTCCAAGACGATCAACATGCCGAATGATGCGACAATCGAGGACTGCCAAAAAGCCTACGAACTCAGCTGGTCCTTGGGTGTCAAAGCCAACGCTTTGTATCGTGATGGCTCTAAGCTGAGCCAGCCATTGGCCGCTGCGCTGGTCGAAGACGATGACGACGCGATGGACGTGCTGGAAAGCGGTAACATCACCGAGAAGGCTGCTGTTATTGCAGAGAAAATCGTCGAGAAAGTGATCGTCAAAGAGATCGTCAAATCACACCGTGAAAAGATGCCGGAGCGCCGCAAAGGCTATACGCAAAAGGCAGTCGTAGGCGGTCACAAGGTCTATCTACGCACCGGCGAATATGAGGATGGCCAGCTTGGTGAAATCTTTATCGACATGCACAAAGAGGGCGCAGGGTTCCGTGCGATGATGAACAACTTCGCCATCGCAGTGTCCGTGGGCCTTCAGTACGGCGTGCCGCTGGAAGAGTTTGTGGATGCCTTCACCTTCACCAAGTTCGAGCCGGCGGGCATGGTTCAAGGGAACGACAGTATCAAGAATGCGACCTCGATCCTTGACTATATCTTCCGCGAGTTGGCGGTTAGCTATTTGGATCGCACGGACCTTGCACATGTGAAACCTGCGGGCGCGTCGTTCGACGATCTAGGTCGCGGCGCAGAAGAGGGCGTGAGCAACGTGTCCGAGCTTAGCGACACGGCAGCAAATAACTCTTTGGAAGTGCTAAAACAGATTAGCTCAACTGGGTATTTGCGCAAGCGTTTGCCACAAGAGTTGGTGGTGCTTCAGGGCGGACAGGCAGGCGCTGTAGCGCTCAGCGGAACCTCTGATCCAGTTGCAGCATTGCAAACCTTGGTGCCTGAAGTGAGCGTTGCAGTTGCGATGCCTACCTCAACAAATACGATGGCAGTGGGCACAGCGACAGGCTTGGATCAACGCACGAAAGCTAAGATGCAGGGTTATGAGGGCGATCCTTGCGGTGAATGCGGCAACTACACGCTTGTGCGCAATGGAACGTGCATGAAGTGCAACACCTGCGGCGGGACATCCGGCTGTAGTTAAACGCGATGGAGTGCGCGAATTTCCTAAAAATTCGCGCACTCGAAAATTCAATCACGAGGTCCTTCCGGGGGTCTCTGACGCAAATCAGGCCGCAGGCAAAAAATATTCCGAGCGGTGATTAATGATGAGCTTGAATTTGTGAAACTGGGGGGCCTTTTGGCACCCCATTTTTTTGCCGTTTCAGGGTACTAGCTTACCGTCGCTGATCTGATCACTTCAGCGACGCGTGTCAGTTGATCCGCTAGTGGATTGCGTTTACGCCAGATCATTCCGATTTGGCGGGACGGGCGAGGTTCCGCAAAGCGGGCGACACTAACATTGGCAGCAGGGGTTTCCACCGCGATTGCCATTTGCGGGATCAATGTCACGCCGATCCCGGCGCTGACCATTTGCACCAAGGTCGTGAGCGAACTGCCATCTAGTCCATCGCGCGGCACGCTTGCGCTTGTGCTACAAAACGCCAAGGCTTGGTCGCGAAAACAATGGCCTTCCTCAAGCAAAAGCAAGCGCATTTTGCGCAAAGCCTCCCCATTAGGTACGGGTTTGCCTTCATCTTGCGCGGGTCGCACAAGCACGAAATCTTCGTCAAAGAGAAGGGTTTCTTGCAGGCTTGGCTCTGACGTCGGCAAAGCGAGGATCGCAGCGTCAATCTTGCCGTCCGAGAGTTCGTTCAGCAGCTTAGGCGTCAGCGTTTCGCGCACATGGAGATCTAGGTTGGGATGTTGCGCGCCTAATGCCCCCATGATCGCGGGTAGCAGATAAGGCGCGATGGTCGGGATGATGCCAAGCCGTAAACGCGCCAGCGCTTGTCCGCCAGAGGCGCGTGCGACATCGCTCAGCTCTTCCACGGCCCCAAGAATAGAGCGTACGCGTAGGATCAAATCCTCACCTGCTGCGGTTAGTCGCACAACGCGGGCACCGCGTTCAAACAGGGCAATGCCAAGCGTTTGTTCCATTTCTTTGATTTGGACCGAGATCGCAGGCTGCGAGATCGAACATATTGCAGCAGCGCGCCCAAAGTGGCCTGCGCGCGCTACGGCGTCAAAATATCGAAGCTGTTTTAAGGTAAGTTCTGCCATAGCTTTTAATTATCGAAGAAATCAAAAAATGCAAATGTAAACTATTATGTGGCTCTGATACGGTTTGGAGGAATCATTCATCAGGAGATCGGTACTATGGACGGCAATAACGTCAATCAGGCAGGCAAATGCCCTGTCATGCATGCTGCAAAATCTGACACACGCTCCAACAAAGATTGGTGGCCAGAGCAACTCAACCTGCGCATTCTCAGCCAGCAGTCCAACAAGTCCGACCCGATGGGAGAGGGGTTTGACTATGCTGAGGCGTTCAAAGCGCTGGATCTGGATGCCGTGCGCGCAGATCTCACGGCTTTGATGACGGACAGTCAGGACTGGTGGCCAGCAGATTATGGACACTACGGCCCGTTCTTCATTCGGATGGCATGGCACAGTGCGGGCACATACCGCACAGGCGATGGTCGCGGTGGTGCGACCTCTGGCACGCAGCGCTTTGCACCGCTGAACAGCTGGCCTGACAACGGCAATTTGGACAAGGCGCGCCGTCTTCTTTGGCCGATCAAACAAAAATATGGTGCGAACCTGTCTTGGGCGGACCTAATGATCCTTGCGGGCAACGTTGCGATTGAATCTATGGGTGGCAAGACCGCAGGTTTCGCAGGCGGTCGAGCAGATGTGTGGGAGCCGGAGCAGGACATCTATTGGGGTGCAGAAGCTGAATGGCTGGAAGTCAGTGGCGGCGAGAACAGCCGCTATTCTGGTGAGCGTTCTTTAGAAGATCCGTTGGCGGCCGTTCAAATGGGTCTGATCTATGTGAATCCGGAGGGTCCAGATGGCAATCCTGATCCTGTGGCATCGGGTTTTGATATTCGCGACACGTTTGGTCGCATGGGGATGAACGACGAAGACACGGTTGCTTTGGTTGCGGGTGGTCACACTTTCGGCAAAGCGCATGGTGCGGGTGATCCGGCACTGGTGGGTGCGGAGCCAGAAGGTGCCGCGATGCATCTACAAGGCCTTGGCTGGATGAACGATCACAAGAGTGGCGTGGGCGTTGACACAACGACCTCCGGCATCGAGGGCGCATGGACACCGAACCCGATCCAGTGGGACAACGATTATTTTGATGTGCTCTTTGGCTATGAGTGGGCGCTGACAAAGTCGCCTGCGGGTGCGCAGATTTGGCATGCTGTTAATCTTGCGGAAGAAAACCACGCGCCAGAGGTAGATGGCTCTGGCAAAAAGGTTCCGATCATGATGACCACGGCCGATATGGCCATGCGTATGGATCCGGCTTACGAGAAGATCTCGCGTCGTTACCATGAGAACCCAGAAGAGTTCGCGGATGCTTTCGCGCGCGCTTGGTTCAAGCTCACGCACCGCGATATGGGACCTAAGACTTTGTATTTGGGTGATCTAGCACCTAGCGAAGATTACGACTGGCAGGATCCGATCCCAGCTGTGGATCATCCTTTGGTAGATGCGAGTGACGTTTCCGCACTTAAGAGCGATATCATAAAGACGGGTCTGTCTGTACAAGAGATGGTTCTGGCTGCTTGGGCGTCTGCGTCCACATTCCGTGGCTCTGACAAGCGCGGCGGTGCCAATGGTGCGCGTGTGCGTTTGGCTCCGATGAAGGATTGGGAAGCGAACAATCCCGCGCAACTCGCCAAGGTCTTGAGCGCGCTTGAAGGTGTTCAAGCGACGTTCAACAGCAAGGGCAACAAAAAGGTCTCGCTGGCTGATTTGATCGTGCTTGCGGGCAGTGTTGGTGTCGAGAAAGCTGCAATGGATGCTGGTCACTCCGTCGAAGTGCCGTTCACTCCCGGTCGCATGGACGCGAGCGCGGAGCAAACGGATCATGAGCAGCAAGATGTGCTAGAGCCGCAAGCCGATGGGTTCCGCAACTATGCGGGTGCACGATACACTGTGTCTGCGGAGGAGTTGTTGGTTGATAAGGCGCAGCTCTTGGGGCTGACAGCGCCGCAAATGACGGTTTTGCTTGGCGGTATGCGCGCGATGGGAGCGAATTTTGATGGCTCCAATCATGGTGTGCTGACGCAGAATGCGGGTCAGTTGAGCAATGATTTCTTCGTGAACCTCTTGGATATGGGCACGGTTTGGGCACCTGTCTCTGGCGACGAAGACGTCTTCCAGGGCAAGGATCGCAAGACGGGCGCGAAAAAGTGGACCGGTACGCGTGTTGATCTTGTATTTGGCTCCAACTCTGAGCTGCGCGCTTTGGCTGAAGTCTATGCGAGTGCTGATGCAGGGACGAAGTTTGTCTCCGATTTTGTTGCGGCTTGGACGCAAGTGATGAACGCTGATCGGTTTGATCTGGCTTGAATGTTTTCGGAGCGGCTTTTGCCGCTCCGATCGTCTGGGGGACTAGTCCCCCAGACCCCCTAGGATATTTGTGCAAATAGGAAGGCTATAGTTTTTCGATTTTGATATCTGCGGGTTGTATCGTGCGATTTTCGAATGTGATTGGATTGGGTGCATAGTTGAACCAGAAGCGGTGCGTGTCGGTATCGCGTCTTCGCAGACCGTCGGGGAGGCGGGTGGTTTCGATCTCTGCTTTTTCTGTAATCATTTCCAAAATGTCTACATATGTTTCAGCATCAGGCCAGCCTGCCATGTAGTGCAGCTTGTCTGCGCGCATCATGGCCGCTGCGCCGGACTTAGTTGTGAGCGTTGTTTCTGCATTGCCGTCTAGCTCTTCAAACCAATGCAGGAATGCACCACCGTTTTCTAGCTCGATTCGTGCAGAAGGTGGGAGGCTTTCAACGCGAGCGACGGTGCAATCCAAACCTTTGATATTTGGTCCCATGGGCAAGGGGATGCTGAGATCAGTGGTTTTGCTGCCCGTACGCGGGCCGAGAAGTGCCGTGCCTGCGAAATTTTCTAGCGTTTGCGGAGTTTCCAATAGACCTGGTGCAAGGACCATATCGTATCCACTGAGGTCGGTGTCCGGCGCGACGATATCCAGCGACAGGCCAAGTTTGCGCGCGGCGCGATAAGTCTCAAACGCGAGGCGGAACATGTCGAAGTCCGCACCTTGAGGCTGTGCCTCCCATGCCCAGCACGAGGCGTAATCAAAGATCAGTGCGGCGCGTGAATTGGCGGTTCCGACTTCAGGCCACTTGGCGAGTTCGCTAGCGACCTGGCAGGCTTCAGCAAGTGCGGGGGCGGGTTCCGCATCTGGGCGTAAAAGGCCTGCGTGCATTTGTTCCTGCGCGAAAGGCGCTTGGCGCCAGCGGAAATAAAGCACGGCTTCTGCGCCATGTGCAAAGGCTTCCCAAGCCCAAAGGCGCGCCATGCCGGGCAAGGGAGCAGGGTTGTAGGGTGCCCAGTTTACAGGCCCCGGCTGTTGTTCCATCACCCACCAGCGACCTTTTCCGACCGCGCGATAGAGGTCATGGTGGAACGCCTGCATGTCTGGATCGCCTTGTCGTAAGTAGCGGGCTTTGTGGTCTTCTGTTGCTTCGAGACGATCTGACAGGAAGCCAATTGGATAGCTGTCCCATGAGGCGATATCGAGGTCCGCGCCGACCGCATAGTGATCGAAATCGGTTACGCGGCCCATGTAATTGTGGATGAGCGGCGCATCTGTGTGTTGGCGCAAGATATCCGCTTGGACGCGGTTGAAACGCACGACCTGATCGGAGGAGAACCGCCGGAACGCCAGTACATGCGCGGGGTTTGGTTCTGTCACCGTGAGGTTTGGGAGGGCGATCTGATCGAAGCTGTCATACTCCATCGACCAAAAGATATTGCCCCACGCGCGGTTCAGCGCATCCGTGCTTTGATAGGTTTGCGCACACCAGTCCTGAAAAGCGCGGGTTGCCGCCGCTGAATAGCTGACCGTTGTCTCATGGCAGCCATATTCATTATCAGTTTGCCATGCTTTGACATGGGGATTTTTACCGAAGTGTTGCGCGAGGATTTCAGTGATGCGGCGACATTCATTTTTGTAGCCTTCATGAGAAAAGCAATAGTGGCGGCGCGAGCCAAAGCCGCGCGCATTGCCTTCGGCCTCCACGGCGAGCATGTCGGGGTGTTTGTCGAGCATCCAGCGTGGTGGTGTCGCGGTGGGCGTGCCGATGATCACCTGCAATCCCGCTTCCCCCAACACATCGATAGCGCGCGCGAGCCAGTCGAGGTGTAAATCTCCGGGGCCTGGCTCCAATCGGGACCACGCAAATTCGCCGATGCGCACCCATTTGAGGCCTGCCTCGACCATCTGCGCGGCGTCGATTGCCCAGCGATCTTCCTCCCAGTGCTCGGGATAATAGCACACGCCAAGTTCACGTTTCATAGGATCACCTGATGTTCTTTTTGCCCGCGCCCAATGCCTTTAAGGCAGAAGATCATGCCGTTTTCGCCAAGCGGTCCGTCGATGCCTTCAGTGGCGGACGTCACGTAGAGGTCGCTCAGATCGGCACCGCCAAAGGCGGGGCAAGTGGCGTGCTTACCCGCGACGGGGTGGCTGGCAAGCAACGTGCCGTCTTGCGTGTAAGTGTTAACGCAACCCGCACCCCAAAGGGCGACACAAAAGTTGCCATCCGCATCAATAATCGCACCATCGGGGGAGAGATCGGCCTCGTTTAGGTCAAGCCAGATCTGCGCTGCGCCATTCGGCCAGCCTGTCTCGGGATCGAGCGGCGCGCGCATGATTTGCTTGGTTGCCGTATCGGTGTAGTGCGCGTATGCGCGATCGGGGCTAAAGCAAATCGCGTTGGAGATGGTCACATCTGGCACTAGCTTGCGAACTTCACCGCGAAAAAAGCGATAGATCGCCCCTGCGGCCGGTTCCGCGTTAAAGCCCATCGTGCCGATCCAAAAGCCGCCCCAAGGATCTGCGCGCCCATCGTTGGAGCGCGTGGTGCTATCGTAGTTTTCTATTGCAACAATTGGCTCGCTAAGCGTGCCAGAGGCGATATCAAAGCGGTGTAGGCCAATTTCCGAAGCGATCAAAAGTCTCGCGTCATCAATCCACCCTGCGGCAGAGACGCTTAGATCGAAGGTCCAGCTTTGCGCCTTGGTGTGTAGGGTGCGTGCATTGATATCGAACCAGAAAAGTTCACCGCGCGTTGGATGCCACAAAGGCCCCTCGCCAAGAGAACAGGGGCGGTCGTCGAAAATCATCCTAGTTTGGCCTTGTCATAGGCTTGCACCATCGCTTTAGCGCGCGTGGCGACCTCTGCGGGCGTGAAGCCGGGCTTATAAAGGGCGGAGCCGATGCCAAAGCCATTTGCGCTGGCGCCGATCCATTCTGCGAAATTCGTGTGATCCGCGCCGCCGACGGCGTAGACCTGCGTGCCAATTGGAAGAACTGCGCGGATCGCTCTCAATCCATCAAGCCCGAGTAGGGAGGCTGGAAAAATCTTGAGACCGTCTGCACCGGCGCCAAGGGCTGCGAAACATTCCGTCGGGGTCATCACGCCTGGAAAACTATCAAGACCCGCGAGCTTTGTGGCAACAATCACTTTTGGGTCTGCATTCGGTGAAACAATCAATTTGCCCCCCGCTTTGGCGACATCGAGCACGGTCTCGACGGTAATCACTGTGCCCGCCCCGATTTGAGCATCGTCTCCAAAGGCTTTGGCCATTGCCTCGATAGACTTGAGCGGGCTAGGCGAATTCATCGGAACTTCGATACGCGTGATGCCCGCCTCGATGAGGACAGCTGCGATGTCTTTGGCTTCAATGGGATTCACGCCGCGCAAAATGGCGATGAGGGGACGGCTCATACTTAGGTCTTTCTGTTTAGTGCTTTGTAGGTAGCGCTTAGGCCTGCAAGGGTGACAGGTGCTGCATCGGTGATCAAAACAGGAATGCCTTGCTCTTTCAATGCGCTTTCATAGAGCGCGGTGAGGCGGTTTGCGCCAATAAGCGCCACGTTCTGGCCAAGCCAATAGGGCCTTGCCGCAGCCAATTCCAAACCTATCAAAGAGCCGGACAGCTGCGCGCGCGCTACTGCGGGTCTTTGGCCTGCCAGCAGATTGGCTGCGCGCAATGAAAACAGATTGGCTGCGAATTTTTCAGGGCGCGAGAGGGTATCCGACACCGCTGTTGCGAAGGTTGCGTCGTCAAGATCCTCACCGCCAAGCGAGTGCCGAAGGACCGTGCCCGTGCTGATTACATCAAACAGTTCGCCGGTCATGAAGGTGCGAAAGCTTACAATTTCGCCCGCGCTGACATGGACCCATTTTGAATGTGTGCCGGGGAGACATATGACGCCGTCCCAGTTTGGGTTTAGGTGCAGAAATCCTGCGATTTGGGTTTCTTCGCCGCGCATGACATCCGCAGGTATGGCTTGTTTGATGCCTGCGACCAGCCACACTTTCAGGTCATCGCCTTGGCAATTTGCATTCACCGGTGAACTGGATTGCGCTGCACAAGGGACAGCCCTATAGGGTGCTTCCTGCCAGCCCTGACGTGATCCGACCATGCCGCAAGCGATCACGGTGCAGGGGGTCGGCAGGGTCCACTCGTTGATCAGGTTTCGTAAGACAGGCTCAAACTCTTCTGGGCTCAGCGAAGACATGCCTTGATCCGATCGCACTTCATCCAGTACTGCGCCCTCAGCAGTCATCGCAAAGACGCGTAGATTGGAGGTGCCCCAATCGACGGCGATCCAGTCAGGCAATGTTTGAGTGTGCAGGCTCATCCGGTCACCACAACGCCGCCATCAATCACCAAAGATTGGCCCGTCATCGCGCGACTGAGATCGGAGGCAAGGAACAAAGTGCCGCCAACAATGTCTTCAGGCGCGAGGGGAGCATCGAGGCACTGACGCGCTAGGTGTGCAGCAAGTCCATCTTCGGTCACCCACATATCCTTTTGTTTTTGCGTTAAAACCCAACCAGGGGCGAGCGCGTTGACGCGGATCTTGTCAGGCCCAAATTCCCGTGCGAGCGAGCGTGTGAGGCCGTTGATCGCAGAGTTCGCCGCCGTGTAAAGCGGATAGCCCGCATTTCCCATCATATAGGAAATCGAGGTAAAGTTGATAATCGAGCCACCGCCCGCCGCCGCCATCATCGGCGCTGCGTGCTGGCACGCAAAGACATAGGCTTTGAAGTTGATATCCATCATCCAGTTATAGAACTCTTCGTCGATATCGCTTGTTGGATGGCGTTTGTCGTTGGCCGCATTATTGATCAGGGTTGTGAGGGGGCCGTGGCGCTCTGCCGCCTCATCCATCGTTGCTTTGAGACAGGCGATATCAGTGATGTCGCATTGCATGAAATGGGGTCGATTTGCGTATTTTTGCTCCATCTCATCGCAGAAATCTGTGGCGTCCGATCGGCCCACGATAGCCACGCGCGCACCTTGCTTAAGAAAGCCTTCGGTGAGGGCTGCACCGATGCCATTCCCGCCGCCTGTGATATAGACAGAGGTGTCTTTAAGTTCGCTGAACTGTGCCGTCATGAGCGGGGCTCCTTGTGGTGGGGGCAGACGATTTTGCCAGAACAATCAGTGCCTCCGCCACGCAAATTTAGTTGCATGTTTTGAAAGATAGGAAGCATCAGAGTTTTTTACCTTCGATCACCCACATGGTGTCGGGAAAGTCCCAAGGTAGGGTGAGGCCTTGATGCATGAGATAGTTACCAGACACGGTGATGTTTTCGTTCTTGAGGATCGACGCGCCGCGTGAAAGGGCGGGTGCGGTAATGCGATTGCGCAGGATGATCTCGTAGCGTGCCACTGGATCAAGGCGCGTGAGACGCAACGGGCGCGGTGCGATTTGGACAGAGGTGGCTGTTTTGCCTGCGAAGACCACAAATTGCGTGCCGTCTTCCGCGATTTGTTGTTCTGCGATGATCGCTGGATCAGCGCTGTCGAGGCGTAGGATATCTGCGCGTTCCATCCATGTGCGATTGTGTTTCCACCACGCTGTGACGTCTTTCAGGACCGTTGTCTCATGGTCGCTTAATTCGCGCGGATCCATCTCGAAGCCCATATGGCGCTGCGCGGCGACCCATGCGCGCATGGAAATATCGATCACGCGGCCAGAGGTATGACAATGCCGTGGGCCAACGTGCGAGCCCGTGACATTGAGCGGCAAAAAGAGGGCCGCGTCATGCTGCATGCGCAGGCGTTCGAGTGCATCGTTAGAATCCGAAAGCCAAACGCGCTGTGTGCGGCTCAAGATGCCAAAGTCGATACGACCACCACCAGATGCGCAACTTTCAATTTCGACCATTGGAAAATCCGCGCGCAGGCGATCAATCAGCGCATAAGAGCCACGTGTTTGTGCCGCGCCGGGTGCAGGCAGAACGCGGTTGTGGTCCCATTTGATGTAGTCAATCGGGTACTCTGACAAGATCGCGGCCATGCGGCCATAGATGAAATCGCGCACCTCTGGCAGCGCCATATTAAGTGCTTTTTGCTGACGGCCAAGCGTTTGATCCTCCGATCCCAAAGCCCATTCAGTATGCGCGCGGTGGATGTCGCTGTCGGGGTTGATCATCTCGGGCTCAAACCAGATGCCGAATGTCATATCCTTGGAGTGCACGTGATCAATAAGCGGGCCAAGACCATCAGGATATTTGCGCGGATCAACCTCCCAATCCGAGAGCGAGGTCGTGTCGTCATCGCGTTGACCGAACCAGCCATCATCCAAAACAAAGCGCTCTGCTCCGAGGTCGGCGGCGCGATCTGCGATGTCTTTAAGAACGTCTAGTTTGTGGTCGAAATAGACGGCTTCCCAGCAATTGTAATGCACAGGGCGCGGGCGATCGGGCTTTGGGAACGTCACGATATTATCGCGCACATGGCGCTGGAACGAGACCGCGCAGCCATTCAGACCATCGTAGCTGTAAACTGCGTAAAGCGGGGCGGAGGAGAAGCGCGTCGCAGGGGCGGATTCGACCCTTGGCGCGTTGCCGAATTGGATTTGACGGCGCCCATCGGGCAGCTCTTCCGCGATCATCTTGTGGCCACCCGACCAGCCGTAGTGGAAGGCGTGCGCGGTCCCTGTGGTGTTGGTTGCGCCAAATTCGGGGATAATAAGACCGGGGAAATGTTCGTGCCCCGTGCGTCCTGTGCGGTTCTCGCGCATACGAATGCCGGGGGACCATGCTGTGCGGTGCGGTTGGAATTCACCACACCAGCGACCCGCGAAATCGATCATATCCGCGCATTGCTGCGAGGCGGGAAATACAGGTGCAGAGAGCCAATCCAAATGAACTGGGGCATCGGCATCAAGGGTCGCTTGTGCCGTGATGATATGGGTGATCAGGTCAATCGCGAATGTAGCTGTGTAATTGAGACCATGTCCTTTGTCGCGATAGATCAGTGTTAACGCATCCTCGGAGACATCATCGCTCTCAAAGCAAAACTTTGGCAGCAAAGGTGTGCCATTTTGTGAACGGATGATCATGCCGGGTTGACCGGGGAAGGTGCGCGAGGCCTCGGGGCAAATGCTCAAATCAGGGTTCTCGTCCAGCATCCCGCCAGTTACATCGAGCGCATGTGCCGCGTGAATAGTCGAAAGATCTTCGCGCGCCGGCAGGGGCGCACCCCAATACACCACTTGCGGTAAACGCGCACCTGTAGCGGCCAGCACCAGCGTTTGGCGACTGCAATCTAGTCTCCAATGTTGCATCTTATTTAACAGCACCCAGTGTAAGGCCCGCGATGAAGTGCTTCTGCATCAGGAAGAACATCAAAACAGGGGGAAGGGCGGCAACAATAGAGCCTGCGCTCATCAAGTGATACGCCGCACGGTATTGAGAATTAAAGGCAGTGATGCCTGCCGTGACAGGCTGCGCATCAGGTCCTTGAGTGAGTACGACGGCCCAGAAATAGTCGTTCCAAATGAATGTGAAGATGAGTACCGCAAGCGCCGCTAGTGCGGGCTTCATCAAGGGCAGAACCACATAGAGGAAGATTTGCCATTCGCGCACGCCCTCGACACGGGCCGCTTCTATCAAGGGAAACGGCAGTGCGCGGATGAAATTGCGCATGAACAGCGTGCAGAAGCCTGTTTGGAACGCGATGTGAAACAGGATCAGGCCCGTTTTGGTATCATAAAGGTTCATGTTCACAGTCAGATCGCGCACCGGCACCATCAAGATTTGGAAGGGTACGAAGTTGCCTGCGATGAACATGAAGAAGATCAGCAAGTTGCCTTTGAATTTGTAGATACCCAGCGCGAAACCCGTCATGGCAGACAGTGCTATCGTTCCAAGTACAGTTGGAACCGTGATCAAAACGGAGTTCAGAAGGTAGCGCGGCATATCGCTTTCAAAGAAGACTTTTCCATAGTTTTCAAAGAAATTGAAGCTGCTCGGGATGCCCCAATAGTTGCCATTGGTGAAGTCTGCATCCGGTCGGATCGAGAAGACGGCAACCGCAATTAACGGCAAAAGCCACATGATAAGAACCATGGGCAGCAGACCTTGATATGCCATTTGATAGCTGCGTGACTTTCTTTCGATTGGGGTGGGAAACATCAGCGTGCCTCCTTTTCTTCGCGCCACATGGAGTAGAGGAAATAAACGATAAAGCCGAGCATGATGAAGAACAGTACTGTCGCGATTGCAGATCCGTATCCCATGCGGAAGCCAAATTCAGAGAGGCTTTCTTCAAACATATAGAATGACAGAACGCGGGTTGATCCGAATGGTCCACCGTTGGTCATGATTGAGATCAGATCGAAGCTGCGCAAAGCGCCGATGATTGTCACAACAAAAGCGATAAACGTCGCAGGTTTTAGTTGCGGCAAGATCACGTACCAGAGCATCTTGTGCCCTTTTGCGCCATCTAGGCGGGCGGCTTCTACTTGCTCTGGATCAACAGCGTTCAGACCCGTGAGGTAGAGGATCATACAATAAGCGGTCTGCGGCCAAAGGCCCGCTGCGATGATCCCATAGGTCGCCATTGTCGGATCACCGAGGATGTTCAAGGAGCCCATGTTGAAGAAGCCAAGGATCGCGTTCAGCAGGCCCTCTCGTGGGAGATAGAACCAAGAAAAGACTAGGCCCACAACCACTTGGCTGATCACGAATGGGAAAAAGAACAAAGACTTGTAAAGACGAATGCCGCGCACGGTCTGGTTCAGGAACAACGCGATGAATAAACCCATAGGGATGGCGAGAAGATAAAGCACCAACCATTTGATGTTGTTCCAGAATGACACTTCAAATTTGCGATCCATCTTTTGATCGCCAATGCCGAGCAAGCGCTCATAGTGCGCCGTGCCCACATAGGTTTTATCGCCCAGACCGTCCCATTCGTGGAAACTTATCCAGAAGCTTTGAAAAATCGGCATGACGACGTAGATCGAAAAGAAGACGATGCCAGGGATCAAGAACAGCCATGGGGTTATGGCGATCTCGTTGCGCCTGTACCAACCACGATTGGACGTAACAGGGGTGTCGGCGGGTGCTGACATATCGATCTCTCCTGAAATTGGCGCATATTCGAAAACACTCTTCGGCAGTGCTTGCGGATAGGCAGGGTAGGTGGCCACCCCCAAATGGGGGAGTGGCCGAAAGTGAAGCGTTAGAGCTTACTTGTAGACGCGCGCACGTGTCTCTTCGAGACGTGCAAGGATGTCGTCCAAGTTGTCCGGGAAGACCATGAATTCCTGCAAGCCTTCCATGCCCGCAGACGCCATCTCCGCTGGGAAGTCACGGTCAAAGAACTGTGCAACGCCGCCTTTTGCGTTGTTGGACAGCATGTCGAAGCCCTTCGTGATGAACTTGTCGTCCGCAACAGAAGACGCGGAGTTTACGGGCAACTGGCCCAGCTCGTTGCCGTTGATGTCTGATTGGACAGCTTCCGACGTTACAAAGCGCAAGAACTCACGTGCGGCGTCTTTGTTCATGGCACCGGACGGGATGTGGAACGTGTCTGTCGGAGCGTCTTCGCCCTGAGGTACATCCGCGATCAGTGGGAATTGATAGAAGCCCAGTTGATCGTCTGTGAGGCCCGCTTCACGCAGTGGCGCAACTGCGAAGTTACCCATCAGGTAAGCTGTCGCTTCGCCCTTAACCATGAACGGAAGTGCTTCCTGCCAGGAATAGTTTTGGTGGTCGTCAACAAATGCGCCCATGTCGATCAGCTTGCGCCAGTTTGAGAATGTTTCACGTACACGCTCATCTGTCCACTCAACACTGCCCTGGGCCAGTTCCATGTGGAAGTCGAAGCCGTTTGTGCGCATGTTCATGTAGTCGAACCAACCGCCCGCAGTCCAAAGGAACTTGGAGCCGATTGTGTAGCACTTGCGACCGCTCTCGACGATCTTCGCGCAGTTCGCCATTTCTTCGTCGAACGTCGCTGGCTCAGAGAGGCCCAGCTCTTTGAAGATGTCTTCGCGGTAATAGATGCCCCACTGGTAGTAGGTGTAGGGAACGCCCCACTGCTTGCCGTCGATTGTCATCGCGCCTTTTGTTGATGCGAGTGCCTCGAACGCGGGCTCTGCCCAAACGTCGGAAATATCTTCGAACAGACCGGCAGAGACATAGGGGCCCATGCGATTTGCAGCATACCAGTTCACCACGTCAGGCGCGTTGGCACTGAGCGAGTTACGGATCTGTGTTTTCCACGCTTCGCGGTCAACAACCGTGAGGTTTACTGTCAGATCGGGGTGCTTTTCGTCGAACTGAGCGGCAAGACGTTCCATCACTGCGCGTGGCGCAGGGTTGGACATGTCGGATGTGATGTTCAACTCACCAGACAGTTTCGCGTGGCCGTCTGCAAATGCAGCGCCTGCCAGAATGGTGGTGGCTGTGAGCGTCGCGACGGACGCTTTAATGATGGAACGCATGGTGTCCTCCCTAGATGCATTCGTATGTCGAAAAGGGCGCGCGATATCGCGTCACCCCATCGGTCTTTCTTTTCCAAATTTTGGTTCCATTATTTGAAACTTAGTTTTGGATATTGATACTAAATCGCGAACGGGCTAGGCTTGTCAACAGCCAACACATGCGGCAATGCAGCAATTTTGACGCAAGCGCGCGGGGGTGGCAGAGAGGAAGTGGCGATGTCTTTGGACAAGACCAAAAGTGACGGAACAGTTGGTAAGGCGTTGGAGATATTGGATCTTGTCGCCTCCTTCGGTCGACCTGTGCGTTTTTCTGATGTGCTTGATGTCGCCGAATTCCCTAAGGCCACGGTCTATCGATTTATTCAAACGCTCACCTCTCAGGGGATGCTGAGTTATGATCCCGATCGCCAAACTTATGCTCTGGGAATTCGGCTTGTACGACTGGCGCACTCCGCTTGGCAGCAGTCCTCATTGGCACCAGTCGCGCATCCGCATATCGAAAAACTTGCGCGCGATGTTGGCGAAACCGTGCATCTTGCGCAGTTGGATCATGCGCAGGTCCTCTACGTGGACAAGATTGACCCCGGAAAACCGATCGAGATGTTTTCGCAAGCCGGCAAAGTTGGCCCCGCCTATTGTACGGGCGTTGGCAAAGCGATGATGGCCTACCTTGAAGCGCCGCATCTGGCTGAGGTCATTGGTCAGCAAAGTTTTCATGTCTTCACCGAATTCACGCTTTCAGACGAAACCGCGTTGCGAGCGGAGCTGGTCGATATCCGCTCTAATGGATATGGTTTTGATCGTGAAGAGCATGAGCCGGATATTATTTGCGTGGCTCTGCCAATCTTGACGGCGCGGGGCCGTGTTTTAGGCGCTTTGTCTGTGACAAGTTCAACGCAGCGCACTAGTTTGGCGGCGCTTGAGGCTTTGGTGCCACGTATTCAAATGGCGGTAACCGCTATCGCAAATGAAGCGGAAAGCTGGCGTTTTCCTGATCAATCGAAATTTCAATCCATAGAGACGGCAAAGGGGTAGGCTTATGTCTGGTGTGACGCTCAACAAGGTCATTAAGAAATATGGTGACGTTCAGGTGATCCATGGGATTGATCTTGAGATTAACGATGGTGAGTTTTGCGTGTTTGTTGGTCCCTCGGGCTGCGGTAAGTCTACATTGCTGCGCATGGTTGCGGGCTTAGAGGAAACAACGGGTGGTCAGGTTCATATAGGCGCGCGTGATGTCACCCGTGCAGACCCGTCAGAGCGTGGCGTTGCGATGGTGTTCCAAACCTATGCTTTGTATCCGCATATGACCGTGCGCGATAACATGGGCTTTGGTTTGAAGATGAACGGATATCCGAAAGCCGAGATCAAAGAGAAAGTTGCAGAAGCGAGCCGTATTCTGAAGCTGGATGAATATCTTGAGCGTAAGCCTGCGGCGCTCTCTGGTGGTCAGCGTCAGCGTGTTTCTATTGGTCGTGCGATTGTGCGCGGGCCTGAGGTGTTCTTGTTTGATGAACCCTTGTCGAATTTGGATGCTGAGTTGCGCGTAGAGATGCGCGTGGAAATTGCGCGTTTGCACAAGGAAATCGGCGCGACGATGATTTACGTCACGCACGATCAGGTCGAAGCGATGACCTTGGCCGATAAGATCGTTGTGCTGCGTTTGGGTGTGATCGAACAGGTTGGTAGTCCGATGGAGCTTTACCGTGATCCCGACAATAAATTTGTAGCTGGTTTTATCGGATCGCCTGCGATGAACTTTATGGGCGGTGTGATCGGGGAAAGCGGCTCTGTGCAAGTGCCCGCTTTGCAGCGTGACGTCGCGACTGGTGTTGGTGGAGCCGTAGGCAGCAAGGTCAGTTTTGGCCTTCGCCCTGAGCACATCACGATTGATCCTGCAGGGAGCACGCATAAAGTTGATATGACCGAAAGCCTTGGCGGGATTTCTTATGCTTATCTGGTTGGGGAAACCGGTGAGCGCATGATCGTCGAAGAGCGCGGCGATGAGCGTTCGCGTGAAGGTGATGTGGTTGGTTTGAGTTTTGAAGATAACCGGTCGTATGTTTTTGATGCGGCGAGCGAGATGCGTATTCGTTGATGTTTCGGATCGCTTGCACGATCCGACCGGGCGAGGGGCTAGCCCCTCGCGCTGCCCAAAGTTTATTTGTAAAGATGAAGCTTAGTCGACGGGCAGGCCGCTGGCCACTGTTGAGGGTCGGCCAAGAGGGCGATTGTTTTCTGATGCGCCAGTGAGGCTGTGCAGGAAGCTTTTCAGATCAGTAATGTCAGTAGGTGTCAGTGTGATTGGCACGATGTCGAGCGCACGGCTTTGGCGTGCCATTTCGCGTGTGTCGGATTGGATTGTGAAATCAATTGCTTGCAGCCATGGGGCATTGGGAAGGTTCGCCATATCACGGGTCCAGATGTCGCGCGAAGTTATCGGATTGCTGTGATGTTGGATCATGCTTTCAAGCGTTGGAAAAGCGCCGTTGTGTCCGTATGGCGCGGTGAGGGCGACGTTTCGAAGCGATGGCGTGCGAAAGCGGTAGGCGTCCTTTAAAGTGTCGCTTTCGCCCATGCGGCCTACGTCGCGAGGCATGGGGTCGAAGCGGCGTGTGCGGCCCGGGCCAAAGGTGGGCAGGCCAAGCGCGTGGAACTTTTGATCGGTGAACAGCGGGCCAGAGTGGCAGGAGGCGCAGTTTGCTTCGCCAAAGAAAAGGTCCATGCCGCGCTGGGCGGGCTCCGGGAGACGGGTTTGCTTGGTGAGGTAGGCGTCGAACGGACTGTCATGGCTCGCCCATTCCGAATTGATGAAAGCGCCCAAAGCATTGCCGATTTGCACGATTGTGAGGTCTTGTGGGGCTTCTATTTCATCGAATGCTTCTGCAAACATGTCCGCATATTCGGGGATAGAGCGCACGCGCTTTGCGATAATCGGCCATGCGGCGTCGATGCGGTCATGCACCGCGCCTGCGATTTCGTTCTCTTTCGGGTTACCCGCCATTTCAAACTGCGCTGTCAGGGGAAACAGCGCTTGCGCTGCGGTGATGTTGTCGAGGCCTTGGGGCAGCCATTCCTCTGCGGGGGAGTTGAAGCCATTGCCGTAGATATTTGAGATCGACAACCGACCATCATGAAAAATGTTGCGGATGCTCTTGTG
>ERZ1048872.472-NODE-472-length-44365-cov-35.340871_pt1 | contig 44365 bp, 40 predicted proteins | sample MGYA00383100_ERZ1048872 | MGnify/ENA primary metagenome ERZ1048872 (study PRJEB29581, sample SAMEA5548370) | metagenome | biome: marine; feature: coastal; material: water | depth 50 m | study: Short-term variability in the microbial, nano- and picoplankton...
GTCCGCTTATTTGGCCTTGGCACATACCGCAGCTAAAGGCAGCTTTGAGCCCAAAGCAACGAATGCTGCATGGCACACGAATGGCAGCGATGCGGAGTGCGTCGCCTTTCCTGAGGTATTACGGACTGGATGAAGTCGCGACCTGTCAACGCTCTATTGTTCCGGAAAAATGGGCGACATCACCGCGCCAGTATTGACGTCCGATGCTGATTGGCTTGTTCTGACTGTCCAAAATTGTTTGTTCCATCAAAATCCCGGCACAGGGGGGCGTCAGTTCCAGCGTTTCGGCTATGTGGGGCGGAAAGCCGATCATGGAAATTGCCACCCGGCTATGGGTTGCTTTCACGCCATATACTTCTTCGAAAAAGGGAACCAGCGGTCGTTTCAGGTTTCGAGATTTCAAATCGGGGAAACGATCCGCCTGAACGTATTCCTCTTCGACGAATGCCAGTTTGTTTCCCACCCGGCAGATTCGCGAGTATTTGTGGATTTTGGTCCCATCGCTGATCATTAGAGCCTCAGATTGGGCAGAATCTGCCGCAACTGTTTCAAAACTTTGCACTTCGATTTGAACCTCGCTTTTGCGATCGATGCCGGTTGCAAAAAAGCTGATGGTTGTACTCAGATCATAGTCAACGCTGGGTTCCGCAACAAAGCGGTTGGAACGATCCTTTGTATAGGCCAGCCCCTCTTTTTCCAATTGAATCAACGTTTGACGTGCCGTTGCTCGGCTCACGCCAAACCGTTCGCTCAACGCACGTTCTGATGGAAGTCTGTCATGTGATCGCAACGCCCCCTGGCGAATTTCCTCAGCCAGCTCGGATTTGATCTGCATGTATTTTGGCGTCGGTTTCGAAGTCATTTAAATTTTCTCTTGGTACGTACCAGTTATCACGATAACATATCTGGTACGTACCAGAATCTCATCGATTAGACCATAATCGACTGGATTCCCAACAACCGCAACCGAGACCGCTGGAAGTAGCGACCGAGAAAACAGGAGAGGGCACGTCATGCAAAGGTTCGCGGGTGAGTTAAGCAGAATGATCAACTGGGTTGTTGAGCGGGTCATCGCGACGCTCATGCTTGTCCTTGTTTTGGATGTTTGGATCGGTGTCATTGATCGTTACCTTTTTCACTGGCAACTGCCCTGGCCCGAAGTTGTGGCACGTTACTTGATGATCTGGATGGCGTTGCTGGCAATTTCTGCAGGAATTGCGCGTCGTGAACACATTGGGCTCACAGCATTAACCAGCAGAATTCCGACCGCATTTCGCAGACCGATCGCCGTTGGTGTCGAATGTATCGCGCTTGTCATGTTTTTAGCCATTGCCTGGTATGGCCTGGACTTCGCCGAGAAAGGAGCCCGCAAATTCGCACATATCTTCGGCATGTCGCTTTACTGGCCCTACATGGCGCTGCCAGTGGCAATGGGAATTGCCGCATTGCAATCGCTTCTCACGGCCGTTCGCGACCTTGGTGACTATTCCGCCTTTGAAACAGTGGAGTTCATCGAATGATTGTCGCCATCGTTTTTGTTGTCCTTATCGCAATTGGCATGCCTATCGGCTTTGTTCTGGGGGCCGCGGGCATTGCCGGTTTGATCCAAATGGGCGGCACCGGGTTTCTCCATCTCACGCCTGCTAAGGTATTCCACGGGTTGAATATTTTCCCGTTTCTCGCAATGCCATTCTTCATTTTGGCCGGCGAAATCATGAACCATACCGGCATTACGGCCCGATTGGTTGGACTGGCGCGTGTTTTGGTCGGCCACCTGCGCGGCGGGCTGGCACAAACCAACATGGTTGTGTCCGTGATGTTCGCCGGGCTGACAGGATCGGCCACATCGGACGCTGCTGCATTTGGCAAGACGCTTGTACCGCAGATGGTACGCCATGGATATCAACGTGACTATGCCTGTGCCGTTACCGCTGCTGGGTCAATCATCGGGCCGACCATACCACCATCGGGATTGATGGTGATCTATGGTTCTCTGCTGAATGTTTCTATCGGCGCCTTGTTTGCAGCGGGTATTCTGCCGGGCCTCGTGATTTGCCTGATCTGCATGGTGGTGATCCGTCTGGGGGCGAATGCCAATAACCTGCCGGCCGCTGAACGCCGCGCAGCCCTGATTGATATGTGGCGCGAATTCAAAGGGTCTATCCTGGCCCTAATCATGCCGGTGATCATTTTGGGCGGCATTCTTGGTGGCATTGTCACACCAACCGAAGCAGCATCTATCGCTGTCGCCTATGCGCTGTTTATCGGCGTCTTCGTTTACCGCAGTATCAGCTTTCAGGACATGTATGGCATGCTTGTGCGTACCGCGCGGATCACGGGTGTGATTTTTGTCATTATCGGGTTTGCGACCATCCTGGGCTGGTGGCTGAGCTTTAATCAGATCCCTCAGGCAATCGCCACTCAGATGGGGGCCATGTCGGACAACCCTTATGTGATCATCGCGATGATCATGGGTTTCCTGCTTATCGTGGGCATGGTGATGGATATCACGGCCACGCTGATCATCGTCGCCCCGGTTTTGGTGCCTTTGACCAATTCAATCGGCATGGATCCTGTGCATGCAGGCATCATGATCATTCTCGCGCTCAACATCTCTTTGATGACACCGCCAGTTGGGGCCTGCTTGTTTGTTCTGTCGTCGGTGACGGGAGAAAAACTGGAACGCATTGCCATGAAGCTTTGGCCATTCCTTCTGGCGGAAACACTGGTGATGGTCCTGTTTTCCTTCAATGAAACGCTGGCTCTGTTCTTGCCACGCTTCTTTGGTTTCGTGGAATGGGCCCCATGATGCCATGAGCGCGCAGGATCTCCCTACTGCGTGCTCGCTTCTTCATGCACTGCTGCCCGGTGCGACACACTAAAAACCAACTCAACCAACGGGGTAAAATAATGACAACTCTTAATAAAATCTCGACAATTGGCATGGTGTCCGCGTTGGCGGCCATGTCCGCTACGGCATCATTTGCCGAAACAAAGACACTGCGTTTCACTCACGAAGAGGCAGCTGATGCGTTTAATAGTCCGACACATGCCTGTGCTTCTGTGTTTGCAAACATTGTCAACGCTGACACTAACGGTAGCATTAACGTCGAAATCTATCCGTCCGACCAACTGGGCAGCAACGAAGAAGCCGTCCAGATGACGCAGGACAACACCATTCAAGCGGTTCTTGCATCGACTGGTAGTATGGCAACCTATTATCCAAATATCGACGTTCTGAACCTCGTTTTTGCGTATGACCACAATGCCGCGACCTATGGCGTCTTTGATGGTAAATTCGGCAATGCGCTGGCAAATGACATCGAGGCAAATCTGGAGGGCGTTGAGGTTCTTGGCTTCCCGGATTCAGGTGGGTTTTTCGCCGTAACAAACTCTAAACGTCCGATCGCGAGTGTTGAGGATTTTGATGGCGTGCGCATTCGCACCATGACGATCCCTTCGCATAAGATCATTATCAATTCCTTGAACGGCGAAGCCTATCCACTGGCGTGGGGTGAGGTGTATTCCGGCCTGCAAACTGGCGTGATCGACGGACAGATGAACCCCGTGCCGATCATCGCCAACGCAAACTTTGCCGAAGTGCAGGCTCACCTGACCCTGACCAACCACTTGTTCTCGCCATACACGATGCTTCTGTCGGGTGCATTCTGGGACAGCCTGAGTGATTCTGAGAAGCGCATTGTTCGTTATGCATCGGAATCCTGCGTTGTTGCCAGCCGCGGCATCAGCCGGATCATCGAAGCCTCTGATCGCGGCCTGCCTGCGCTGAGTGAAAAGATGGAAGTTGTGGCACTTACTCAGGAAGCGCGCGACCAGTTCAAGGCGCTGGCTCAGCCGGCTGTCATCGAGCATCTGGCGAATACTCTGGGTGACGATGGCAAAGCGCTTTTGGAAGTGTTCCAACAAAGCGTTGCCGAGGCAAACGCCGATTCCTATCTCGACTGATTTATCTGAACAAAGAAATACAACGGCCCGCACAATCCGGGCCGTTGTTAAACACTGTCTCTTTTTCGGGACGGGTGAATCTTTGGTGATGAAAGGGTAAGACCATGAAAACAAACCGCCTTATCACAACTGTGGATGCTCACATCGGTGGCGAAGTTAGCCGCGTGATCACTGGTGGTGTGATTGATCTGCCCGGCAAGACAATGTCCGAGAAGCTTCACCACATAAACAATGTTGATGACAGCCTGCGCCGGTTTGTATTGCACGAGCCGCGAGGCGGCGTCGACAAAACCACCAACCTTGTGGTGCCGCCAACGCGCGATGATGCGGATGTGGGGTTTTTTCCGATGGAGGCCAATGGCTGCTATCCGATGTCGGGAGCCAACGCAATTTGCGTCGTAACGGCGTTGCTTGAAACAGGTACCTTGCCGATGGTCGAACCCGAAACTCTGGTTCGACTGGACACGGCAGCCGGGTTGATCGATGTGAAAGTGCGATGCGAGAACGGCAATGCTATTGCCTGTACTGTCAGCACGCCCGCATCATTCCCGGTCCACCTTGATCACCCGATAGAAGTCGAGAGCCACGGGACCCTGTTCACTGATGTAGGGTGGGGCGGTTGGTACTACGGCTTTGTCGATGCTCGTAAACTTGGGTTTTCGATCCGCCCTGACGAAGCACGGGACATCGCGGCAGTGTTGCGCAAGGTTGGCACCGCTTTGAAAGAGCAGGTCAGCATCAGCCATCCCTATGATGAGGCGATCAACAAAATTGATTTGGGTGCTTTCCCGTTCATGACACTTGACCCAGAAGAAGGATCCAACATCCATCGCTTTGCCAATATGATGCCCGGTGGGCGCATTGATCGTTCCCCTTGTGGCACCGGTGCTGCCGCCCGCGCCGCGATCCTGCATGCACGCGGAAAAATGAAGCTGAACGAAGAACATATCGCCCTGTCCATCACCAACGGCGAATTCAAAATGCTCCTGCGGGAAAAGCAAACCATCCAGGGAACCGACGTCGTATTTCCCGAAATTACTGGGCGTGCCTTCATCTACGGCACCAGCCAATTGTTCGTGAACCCTGAAGATCCGTATCAGATGGGTATTAGCCTGTCAGATATGTGGGGCGAAGCCGCGCGCGGCTGCTAATTCAGTTACACGGCAAAGAGAGACTGCGTTATGACAAGTTTTAGGCCTAAGAACCGGGCTCAGCCGCAACCGGATATGCTCGCTCTTCGTCGCGACTTTCATCAACATCCTGAGCTGGGGTTTCAGGAGGAACACACAAAGGCGAAGATTGCCCAATATCTGCGCGCCCTTGGGCTTGAAGTACATGAAGGTGCAGGTGTGGTTGGCGTGTTGAAAGCGGGTAGCGGAAATCGCGCAATCGGTTTGCGCGCCGATATGGACGCGCTGCCAATCCACGAAGCCAGCCCACATGACTATGTCTCGCGGCACTCTGGGGTGATGCACGCTTGTGGTCACGATGGTCACATGGCTATGTTGCTGGGTGCGGCGGAGAAGCTGACGCTCAATCCCGAATTTGACGGCACCGTGGTTTTTATCTTTCAGCCAAATGAGGAACATGGGTTGGGAGCGTGCGCCATGATCGACGAGGGCGTGCTGGAGCGTTTCCCGATTGACGAGATTTATGCCATTCACAACCTGCCCGGCGCGCCGTTGGGTCAGGTTTCGACCCGGGTTGGTCAGATTTGCGCCAGCGAAAGCCTGTTTGAGATTGCTATTTACGGTCAGGGCGGACATGCTTCAATGCCACATGTCGGCGTGGATGCCATCACGGTGGGCGCTGAAATGGTCACGGCGCTGCAAATGATCGTCTCGCGCAAACTGACGCCCGCCGCCGGGGCCGTGGTCTCGGTTACGGAATTCCTCACCGATGGACAACGCAACGTGCTGCCTGGCAAAGCTGTTCTGAAAGGTGATGTTCGGGCGTGCCTGCCCGAGGATCGTATAAACATCGAACGCTTTATGCGCCAGATCGTCACTGGAATCGCCGCCGCACATGGTATCACAGTCGAGATGTCTTTTAAGGCTGAGTTCATCGAAACCATCAATGCGCCCGGCCCCACCGACGCGGTGGCCCGGGTAGGTCGTGCCCTGAATCTGGAGACCGTTCCCGACAGGACACCGATGAGTTTCTCAGAGGATTTTGCCCACTTCTGCGCAGCCGTTCCTGGGTGTTTCCTTCTCTTAGGGAATGGTGAAAACGGCGCTTATGGGCGCCCTTTGCATTCCTCCGATTATGACTTCAACGATGCCCTTTTGCCGATTGGGTCTGCCTTATGGGTAGAACTGGTCCGTGATCGTCTCCCAAGCCGAAAGATACACTGATGTCTGATTTACTCCCCCCCGCCAAAATTGCTCACATCGCAGCGACGATGCGCGATGGCGATGCTGCCTTTCACGTAATCTCTCCAGAGGATTTCGCCAATTCCCGCGCAGAGATCACTCAGTGGGAAGGCTATGCCCCAACGCCATTGGTCTCCTTTGCCTCCCTGGCAAAGGAAATTGGGGTCGGCGAAGTGCTCTACAAGGATGAAGGCTCTCGCTTTGGCCTTGGTAGCTTCAAGGCACTTGGCGGATCTTACGCAGCACAGCGCGTGTTGCAACGCCAGATATCTGAAAAACTGGGCCAGGAGGTCACGCTCGCCGATATCCGTAATGGCATCTACAAAGAGGAAGCGGCCCGGATTACCCTAGTTTCTGCCACCGATGGCAATCATGGCCGCTCGCTCGCATGGGGTTGCCAGCGCTTTGGTGCTCCTTGCCGGATTTATATCCACGCCGAAGTGAGCGAAGGGCGTGCCAAGGCCATGCGTGATCTCGGCGCGGAAGTCATTCGCATTCGTGGTGGTTATGATGAATCTGTTCTCCTGGCCAAGAAAGAAGCTGAGGAGAATGACTGGTTCGTGGTTTCTGATACCTCCTGGCCGGGCTACTCAGAGCCGCCACGCGACGTGATGGCGGGCTATGGCGTGATGACACAGGAAATTTTCGACGCTCTGGATCATGCGCCCAGTCACGTGTTCCTTCAGGGCGGCGTTGGCGGTTTGGCGGCGGGTGTCATCGCAGGCCTACGCCAGCACTGGGGCAAAGAAGGCCCCCGTGTTATTATCGTAGAGCCAGAGCTTGCGGCCTGCCTGTTTGAAAGCGGCCGCAACGGTGAGGTCACCAATTTTGCGATAGAGGAAGAAACCCTGATGGCCGGGCTTTCTTGCGGTGAACCCTCGGGCATGGCCTGGGAAATCCTTGCAGAGGAAGCGTCCGATTTCCTCACCATTCCTGAAGGCATTGTCGCACCGACCGTGCGCCTGCTGGCCCGCCCTTTAGAAGGCGACGCCACGATAGAAGCCGGAGAGAGCGCGGTCGCCGGACTTGCCGCCCTGATCGCTGTGCGTCAGGACGCCGAACTCTCGGACAAGCTAGGGCTTGATGCCCGGTCCCGTGTTTTGCTGATCGGATCGGAAGGGGTCACCGATCCGGCGATCTTTGAGCAAATCATGCAAGGAAAAGTCGCTGTGTAGTGCAGTCGCGCATGAAGAGGCCGGGCCAATGCAGCTAATCTACACAGGATCAAGATCATGAAAAAGCAACTTCCTTCCCATGCACAGGTTGTCATCATTGGCGGCGGTATTCACGGCTGTTCGGTCGCCTATCATCTGGCCAAGGAGGGTTGGACCGATGTTGCTCTGCTGGAACGCAAGCAACTGACCAGTGGCACCACATGGCATGCTGCCGGGTTGGTCGGGCAGCTTCAGGGCAGCCACGCCACTACGGCTTTTGCAAAATACGGCATCGAATTGCTGGAAGAGATCGAGGCGGAAACCGGTCAAAACCCAGGATACCGGCGGTCAGGTTCAATCTCGATCGCGACAACTGACGAACGCATGGCCGAATTGAAACGCAAGTCGGATTTTGCCTCGCTTTTTGGCATCGACGCCAACTATCTAAGTACGCCCGAGATTGAAGAACGCTGGCCGTTGATGAACCCTGATGGCGTGCTGGGCGGCATCTATATGCCCAGCGATGGGTCGGCCAACCCGATTGATCTGACCGCAGCGTTGGCCAAGGGCGCACGTCAGCGCGGTGCTACGATCATGGAGCACACCAAGGTGGAAGAAATTCTTGTCACCGAAGAGCGCGCCAGCGGTGTGCGCACGGATCGCGGCACGATCACGGCTGATTTTGTTGTCAATTGCGCGGGGATGTGGGCGCGGGATATTGGACAACAGAACGGCGTTGGCGTTCCACTGCACGCCTGCGAGCACTACTATCTTGTAACCGAAGCGATCAAGGACCTGCCCAGCGACCTGCCGGTGCTGCGCTCTTATTGCGATGGGACTTATTTTAAGGAAGACGCAGGCAAGCTACTGTTCGGTTTTGCCCATAACCACGCCAAACCCTGGGGCATGGAGGGTATCTCAGAAGCCTTCTGTTTTGACTCGCTGCCCTTTGTCGAAGACGATGTGATGGATGTTCTGGAACTGGCGATGAACAGGGTGCCTCTGTTGCAGGAAACAGGCATCCGCACCTTCTTCAATGGCCCGGAAAGCTACTCTTACGATGGGCGCTTTACGTTGGGCGAAGCGCCGGACGTCAAGAATTATTTTATCCTGGCTGGCGTGAACTCGACCGGTATTCAATCCGGTTCGGGCGCAGGACGTGCACTCGCACAATGGATCATGAGGGGTCATCCTCCAATTGATCTGAGTGAAATGGATCCCAGCCGCTGTGAAGAATTTCAGGCGCGCGATGCCTATCTGCAAAACCGCTGCCCCGAAACGCTGGTGCTGACCTATGCCATGCACTGGCCCAACCGTCAGCGTGAAACGGTTCGCAACCTGCGCAGGTCGCCATTCTATCATGCGATGAAGGCGCGCGGTGCATTCTTTACTGAAATCCAAGGCTGGGAACGTCCCGGCTGGTTTGCGCCCGAAGGTGTCGAGCCAAAGATCAAATACAGCTTTGGCCGCCAGAACTGGTTTGACTATGCGCAGGCAGAACAAAGGGCCGCCCGCGAAAATGTGGCGATGATCGACTACACCATGCTGGGCAAGTTGATGGTCGAAGGCCCGGATGCAGAGGCGTTCTTGCAGCGGGTCTGTACCAACAATATGGCAATGTCGGTGGGGCGTGTGGCCTATTCCCTGATGCTGAACGAACGCGGCGGTATAGAAAGTGATGTGACTATTGCGCGGCATGCCAAAAATGCCTTCATGGTGATGAGTTCGATCTCGCACACGCGCCGCGACTATCTTTACCTGCGCAACCATCTGCTGCCCGGAGAAGACGTGCGCCTACGAGATGTGACCTCGGGGTTTGGGGTACTTGCCATCATGGGTCCGAAAAGCCGAGACCTCTTGGCGGCAGTCTGCGACGTGGACGTCACGAACGCCGCGTTCCCGTTCAACAGCTTTCAGGAGCTCTACATCGGGCACGCCCGCGTAAAAGCACAGCGCTTGTCCTATTCCGGTGAATTGGGTTGGGAAATTTTTGTGACGCCGGACTTTGCCGAGCATGTTTTTGACGTTCTTTACGAGGCGGGGCAGGCATTCGGCTTGCGTTTGATTGGTGGCGAGGCCTTGAATGCGCTGCGGATCGAAAAAGGGTTTGTGCATTGGGGCCAAGACATGGCCTATACCGAAGCGCCGCATCAACTGGCGCTAGGGTTTGCCTGCAAACCAAACAAGCCTGTTTCCTTTATTGGGCGTGACGCCTATCTGGCGCGTAAAGAAGAGGGCAAAGGCCCTTTCCTGTGCTCGATCAAGCTGCGTGATCCCGACCCGATCCTGCATCACAATGAACCGGTCCTGCGTAACGGCGAGGTTGTTGGGTATGTGACTGCGGGGGCTTATGGATACACCACAGCTAGTGCAGTTGGCTTGTGTTTGGTGTCGCTGCCAGATGGTGAAGCAGATGTGGACACTCTCGAAACCGGTGAATTCGCCGTTGTGGTGGAAGGCGTAACTTTCAATGCCGATGTCAGTTTGGCACCCTTCTACGATCCCAAGAGTAAAAATATGCTTGGATAGTGAATGGGACGTTAAAAACAATGTACGGTTTCTGTCTAAAAGACTTTTACATCGTGATCGCCGCGCGTGAATAATGTGAATATGGCAAGGCAGTCGTGGTAGAAAGTTCATCAGCAATTGCAAATGATATTCTCGGAGCCACCCTTCCTACGGTGGACGATGCGGGTCACTTCGCGGCTTTCCAAAATTCAGAAGGATACTCAGCCGCGATCAGAGGTTGGCTAACTGTTCGATAGGTTCAAATTCGGCAAGCAATGCAACGGTGCTCGCCGAAAGCGGACATTCGAATAAACGCACCGAAATAGCGCTTTGTCCGCAAAGCTGACAGCTTAATTCCTAACAGTGGAGGTCCCCAATGTGGGGGAAAGTTGCCATCTGATTGTTTGTTGTAGTTATAATTTTGCCGGGCCGACACTATCAAATTGGGCTTAATGTGGCTGTTTGTAGTACCCAGGTTGAATGGCCGCTGACCAACGCAAAACACGGACAGGTTTTTTCTTGGCATGTGGGAAAGCCGCGAGCGTTTACTCAAGGCCCATACAGCTCGCATAATAACTTACTGTAGCGGGCCAATCCGAGAAAATTCCCGTTACCCCAACATCCTGCGCGAGCACGTCAATCACCTGATACATCATTCCGTCTGAATTAATGACATCCCTGATGGACTGGTAATACCAACCGCCGCCACTTTGCAAAGGCCCAGAACGTTCCATTGTCCAAGTAATAATTTTTAACCCAGCCTCACGCGCTTTGACCGCATATTCCGAAGGGACGATATTTCCGTCCTCAAGCTTCAACAACACCCAAATTGGAGGGGCGAGGTAATTGACTCCCATAGCCTTTAGATCGTTCATCTGGTGGACCCAAGTATCGGGATTGTTGGAATTCCAGCCGCTGGCTCTAAAGCTGCCATCTAAGTAGACGGCTTGTTTACCAAACTCAGGCTCGTTCTTTATCCAATACAGAATATCATCAAGGTTGAACGACTGTGCCCACACGTCTGATGCTGGAATGTTAGCCGATTTGTATTCATCAATCATCTTTTGCGCGTAGTCTTCTTGAGTGAAACCGTCGTAAGGCATTTTGACGGCGGCACTTTTAAGCTCTGGCATAAATTTTGTGCCGAGTGATTTGAACAGCGTAATCGACTCCGCATGGGTCATTAATTCACCGCCATCAGCGGCGTAAAGATCCGTGCGCCAGCCAGCGGTGCCATCCATGTACTCTTTGATTGTCAGTGCTTTGACATTCGCTGCATCCATCTTGCCAGTCAGGGCCTTGAACTCAGCCAGTGTGATGTCCGAGGTCCTGCATTCGGCATTGGCCCTCCCGTCGTGTTCGGCTGAAGTGAAACCAACCGTGCATTTAGCCGCTAAATTAGTTGCCAAGATGTCAGTTGTTGTGTGCAGATCGTTCTGTGCGTGACGGCAAACGAGTTGTTTGTCTGAGGTGAAGGTCACGTCACACTCAAGGATGCCAGCGCCCATGCGAGATGCTGCCACGTTGCTTTCGACAGTATGCTCGGGGAACTGCATTGGTGCGCCACGATGCCCGATAGAGAAGTTGGTACGTTTCACTGGATCATTTGCGCAGGACATTAGTTTATTTTTGAGAAGGCCAGGTTCCAACAGGTCTATCAAGTAGAGTGGCCGTGGCCCCGTCGTTATAGGATCAGCAATTACGGGTGTGGCAACAGTAAGAACTAAAAGAATTGGTTTAAACACGTTGGGACCTCTCCAAACTGGATGCAGCCGAATATAACCCATTAAAATTTTGAACGAAGCATTCATTTGCCGAATATGTTTGTCGTCTGCCATACGGAACTTTTCTGCCATTCGACAGACGGCGCTGAAAGACCGGTCAAGGGTCAATTGGGAAATCAGCTAGTGCTAAAACTAAATTTTTCAGATTTCTATTCTGGCGTGGCAGCAAAAACCATTATTCCAAGTTCGCAAAGTCCAAATCTGTTCCGGCTGACCGCGTCCCGATTGAACGCTGTCCAATCTAAAGTTGGCCATTTAGAATCTGCGAAATTGGACACGAACATACTTAAAGTATAAGGTTGAACGTGTTGATAAGAGGTAATTCACGCGCGCGTATTCCGGTTAAATCAAACAGCGCATTACCTAAGGCTGGCATGGATGGGGGAGTGCCAGGTTCGCCCGCACCACCAATAAACGGGTTGTTCTGAAGGAGGCGAACCTCGAATTTCGGAGCGGTGTGCATTCGCACCGCGTCGTAGTCGTTAAAGTTCTCTTGCTGAGCTATACCATCTGAGAAAGTGATTTCACCCTGCATTGCGGCGGACAGGCCGTAGACTACGCCAGATGTCATTTGTGCTTCGACAATTTTCGGGTCAAGGACCACGCCTAAATCGGCGGCGATCCAACATTTGTTGATCTTGATGCCGCTGCCAGTATCTTCAACTTCAATGACTTGAGCAACGGGTGTGCCAAAAGAATGCGTAAAGGCAACGCCGCGACCAATTCCGTCAGGCGTGCTTCCTGTCCAACCTGACATTTCCCCAACTGCTTCAATAACTGCCGTGGAAGGTGCGTGTTCGGCGCCGGCCAAATCAAGACGGAACTGCAGTGGATCTGCGCCTGCGGTATGAGCCAGCTCGTCGATGAAAGTGTCAAAAATAAATCCATTCACAGAAGCGCCAACAGAACGCCAGAACCCCAAAGGCACGTCTATATCGGTTAAATGGCCAGCAATGCGGAAATTTGGAATACCATAAGGTTGGTCTGCAGCACCTTCAACGTGCAACCGGTCTGGGCCTGGAGGAATAGATCCTTGTTGACGCAGTGATGAGATGTGAAAAACTGAAGGCCCTGCAATTTTACCGTCAACAACCGCCGCCCTACCGTCTTTTACGACACCACGGAATCGCGCGAAGATTGCCGGTCGGAAAAAGTCATTGCGGATGTCTTCTTCGCGACTCCACGCCATGCGGATCGGCGTGTTGGGTAACGCTTTGGCAATAAGTGCGGCTTGGACTGAAAAGTCGCTTTCGCCGCGTCGTCCAAAAGCACCACCCATCATGGTTGTGTTGATGGTCACTTGCGCTGGTTCAAGTCCAACGGCTTTGGCGCACGCATCACGGGTGGCGGTTGGCGATTGATTGCCAGACCACACTTCAAGGGTATCACCTTTAAAATGTGCCGTGGTCGTCATCGGTTCCATCGTTGTATGTGCAAGCCAAGGCACATAGTATTCGGCCATCACCTCGGTGCCTGAAACCACGGCAGTCACATCGCCATCGTCGCGAACCACACTGTTAGGTTCGTCATCCAGCGATGCCACGATAGCAGCTCGCAGTGCGGTGGTATCAGCAGGATAGGCCGCTTGAGCCCATATAACCTCAACCGCCTCTGCTGCTTGGATTGCTAACCATGTGTTCGTTGCAATTACAGCAATGCCGTCTCCCATATTAATGATAGCTTCAACGCCATCCATCTCCTTTGCAACTGTGTCGTCATAGCTGATCATACCATTGCGTGTAGGACTCATCCGGACGGTTGCAAATTTCATACCGTCTATCTTCACATCGGTTGCGTATTGGGCTGTACCAGTTGCTTTCCCAACCATATCAAAGCGCGGCATCGGTTTACCAAGGTATTTCCACGTAGATTTATCACGCAGTTTAACGTCTGGTGGCGTCACATCACGTGCGGCTTCCACCAGATCACTGTATGGAATGTGTGTGCCGTCGGGTGTAATTACGGCGCTGTCCTGAGTGGTAAGTTCAGCAACGTCCACCTCAAGTTGTTTCGCTGCTGCAATCTTAAGCGTTTCACGCGCGGACGCACCCGCACGGCGCATTCGTTCGTAAAAATCCTTCATCGAGGTTGAGCCGCCAGTCCCTTGCAGGTCAAGCAATTTGCCAACTTTGCCTACCTGTTGGCGGAGGCCATGTTTGAACGGTGTATCTTTGTAATGCGCACCAGGAATGGCAAAACCTAGAAAGACAGAGTTGTAATAGGCTTGTGCAGGAGGACCATGAAGCACGGAGATATCTTCCCAAGCGACATCTAATTCTTCAGCGGCCAAGGCTGCCAGCGTTGTCTGCACACCCTGGCCCATTTCGGCACGAGGTGTGATCAGTGTGATGCCATCTTGGGTGATCAAAACGAAGGGATTTAGTGTGACCTCACCATCACCGGCTACCAGCGGGTTTGGCGCATCTTTGTTGACTTGATAAATGCCAAACGCGACGCCGCCAACGATTGCGGCAGAGCCGATCAGAAAACTACGGCGTGCGATTGTTTTAGTGCGTCCCATTTTTACACCTTTTGTGCGATGCGATGCGCTGCATCTTTGATTGCTGCCCGAATGCGTGGGTAGGTGCCACAACGGCACAGATTCCCCTGCATGGCATCGTCGATGTCTTGATCCGTAGGCTCGGGGATTTCGTCAAGTAAGGCGGATGCGTTCATGATCTGACCTGATTGGCAGTACCCGCATTGAGCTACCTGATGATCTACCCATACCTGTTGGATTGTTGCCATATTGTCGGGCGCGCCAAGACCTTCAATCGTTGTCACGTGGCCCCAGACATCCGCCAGTGCGACTTGGCAGGAACGCACGGCTTCACCATCAATGTGGACTGTGCAGGCGCCACACGCCGCAACACCGCAGCCAAATTTTGTGCCCGTCAGGCCTATCTCATCACGCAAAATCCAAAGGAGTGGGACATTATCAGGCAATGAGACATCGTATGTAATTCCGTTAACCGTGAGTTTATTTGGCATTTTTACTTTTTCTCTTTAATCGAATACGTCAATTAGAGCTACATAGACGCTTTTAAATTTTGCGAGCTTAGTGAAAGCCCAAGCCAACGTGATCAAAATGGTTTCATTCAGCCACTCCCTGCTGATTTTGTGATCTCACAATAACGGGTCTCATCAAGACCTTTTTCATGTTCATCCGTGTTATTTGGATAATCCTCCAGATGTTCGAATTTACTTTCAAATGAACATTCACGCGTAGTATTTTGATGAATTTGGAGGTGATCATGAACGGAAAAACACTTCTGCCCCATGTATCGGAAATACTTAACTAATCTAAAATTAGGAATAGTGGGCTGCTTCGTGAAAACAGGCCCACGTTTTTGGCGCGCCAAAACAAACCGACAGGTATCCCCGTTCGTTCGCCATCACTCCCACGGCAACCCAATTATTTTGGTCAGGAGCCTAGACCCTAACAACCTGATCCAGCAAAAAACTGTTGCAATCAATAATTATCACACTTTAATATTCTAAAGGCCAATGCAGAATTTAAACTTCCGGCTTGGTCAATTTTGGTTTTTAAAATTTAAAATTTTCTTTTTTTAACGCTACATACAAGGTATTCAAATGGAAAAATTTTACACTTCTAGGGTAATTAAATTTGTCGGTTCAGTTTTTTTGGTCGTTTCGATAGCGACACAGTCAGCACTGGCTTGCACGGGAATTATTATTCGATCGTCAGACGGTACGACAGTACCAGCTCGGACAATGGAATTCGGATTTGACATTCAATCAAACATTTTCGCTGTTCCAGCCGGCACAACAATTGAAACGCTTGGGTTAAATCCAGATGTGTCAGGGTTCACTTATGACGCAAATTATGGGTTTTTAGGTGCAAACGGGTTGGGCATGCCAATCGTGTTTGATGGTGTGAATACAGAAGGCCTATATTTTGGAGCTTTCTACTTCGCCGGTGATGCCGTTTTTTCAGATTTGACGGATGAAAATCGCAGTCGAGCCGTTTCATCTGAAGAAATGGGGAATTGGATCCTTGGTCAGTTTTCCACAGTTAACGAAGTCAAAGCGGCACTGCCGACAATTGACGTTGTTGGAACGTACGTGGCCGAAATTGACGGGTTCGCACCTTTTCACTACGCGGTGACCGACGCTTCGGGTGCCTCAATCGTCATTGAGTACACAGCGAGTGGCCTTACCGTTTTTGACAACACAGTAAATGCTGTCACAAATAATCCATCCTATGATTGGCATTTAACTAATCTCCGTAACTACGTTGGGCTGCAGAGTGAAAATCGTGGGTCAATGACGGTTGGATCAAAAGAGCTTGATCCTTTTGGCCAAGGCAGCGGTCTCTTGGGTTTACCGGGCGATCACTCTTCGCCGGCTCGGTTTGTTCGCGCTGTAGCGTTCGCCAATACATCGCTTCCCTCCGATGACGTGGACGAAGCCATCTTTAAAGCGTTCCACATCCTGAACGTCTTTGACATCCCGAAGGGTTCAATCCGCGATGTGGATAGTGATGGCATCCACACCGACTACACGTTATGGACGTCGGCTGCTGACACGACGAACGCGCGCTATTTTTACAAAACATATCTGACCCAGAGTGTTGAGAGCATCGACGTTAAAAAAGCCGTATCGTCCATAACCGAACCAAAAACGCTGCAAATGGAAAGCGGTTTCATCGTTCGCGACAGAACGGGAGAGTTCTAGTTCAAATGTTGGGCTAATTTTTCATATTTTTTGTTTGCGTTGTGCTGTTGGCTTTTCGGGAAAAAGCTGAGTAAAGGTGGCGGCTAATTAGTGTCGGTCTAACAATGTCACCGGGCTCCATGGATACGTAGTTTCTCGCTCGGGGCGGAAGGTGACCCTGAGCAAGAGGCTCGCTGACTTGTCTCACATTACTGGCCATAATTAACGTCTAGGCTGTAGGTAATGTGAGATACCTTCGTGTCTTATGTCGACAGGCCGTTGGTGAAATAAATACTCTGCGCTTCAAGGTCACAGCGGAATGCAAACACACAACGCCATGGCTCGGCGGATGATTTCTGTGATCGTTTTGAAGAACCGGAACGGAAAACGCTTTGTCATGAAATGGTACTGACTTTAGGTGCTGGCCTCTCCAACCTACGTTCCTTTGATATCACTTTCGCGCCGGTCTAAGATTTTAATTGCACGCTTGGGCGGCTCTTTTGGCACAGCCTCATGCATTGCCAAAACACGTTGTTCAGCAGCGTTGAGCATTTCAGGAATTAGTCTAGTTTCAGGTAAGTTTTTCCAATATTTGAGTGGCATTTCGGACCGCATTGCAGAGGTTTTGATACGTGCTGGGTTGAAGATATTTGAGAAATATACGCCCCATAGCTCTGTTGTGGCGTCTTCTGGCAGGTTAGGTGCTGCGATTGTTTTATGGAATGTGAGCTTGCCTGCTTGAAAACGTGCAGTCCCTGTTGGTGTAGCAATCGTCCAATCCATGTCTGCAAAACGTTTGGCAAAAAAGGGTGCCGCCGCTTCAATGATTCTGTGATCAGGTTCAAACCACGATCCAAACTTGCGCCGCCCGCTCACTGAGGGCAGTTCATGAAATCGGACAAAAGCATGCATCTTGTGGAGATCACGGCGCACAGATTTGGCCATTTTTGCCAAAGACTGCGTCAGCGAGTCGGCTGGATTATGCAGAGGGCATCGGTTGGTTTGATGGCGCATTAGCGCTGCATATAATTGGCTAGGCGCTTGTGTATCTTTGTGGCACAAAACGGACCGAGTGAGATCAAGAAATGATTTTGGCACAAAAACAGCATTTGGCCCGCGGCCCTCAGGGATTGGTTCGCCAGAAAACAAAGTCGCATCTGCCCAATCCACAGCCTCTGGAGGAATGGCATGGCTGGCCAAACACCTTGCTGCCGCGCGCCATGCGGCCTGAAACCCCATTTCAGGAAGTGTGACGCGATACATCAAAACAGACTTAACTGTTCGGGTGGTGGTGCGTAGCGAGCCTTGAGAGACGCGCTGTCGATTAATGATCCGGGGCTCCAATCGGGAAGCAAGATAAACGGTTCAGCTTGTTTCACGCGGGCGCCTATTCTCAGGAGATCTGCGTATCTAACAGGTCCAGACCGCCTCGCGGCAAGGATACGTTGCACTGTTCGAGCGCCAAAGCCTGGTACGCGCATGAGCATATGCCTGGCCGCGCGAGACACATCCACTGGAAATAAAGCTCGGTTGGCAAGAGCCCAGGCGAGTTTTGGATCAATCTCAAGATCCAGATTTCCCGATGGGGCGGCGCTGGTGATTTCATCAAGCCCAAAACCGTAAAACCGCAGTAGCCAGTCGGCCTGATACAAGCGATGCTCTCGGATTAAGGGCGGTTTAATCAGCGGTAGTACGGCCGAGCTTTCCGGTATTGGACTAAATGCCGAATAATAAACGCGTTTTAGTTTGAAGCCCTCGTAGAGTTGATTTGCCGTTCCCAAAATATCGCGATCATTCGCACCGTCTGCTCCAACGATCATTTGGGTCGACTGGCCAGCGGGTGCAAATCGGGGGGGACGTTTTCCTGTCACGCTTCGCTCCCGACTTGCGTCACGGTTTCGGCGGAATCCGGCCATCGCGGCGCGAATACCATCCGGTTGTTTTTGCGGAGCAAGCCTTTTCATGCTGCTGTCAGTGGGCAATTCTACATTAATCGACAGACGGTCTGCAAAGAGACCGGCTTGTTTCAACAAATCGTGGCTCGCTTCGGGAATGGACTTAAGGTGAATGTAGCCTTTGAACCCATGCTCCACACGCAAACTGCGTGCGATGCGGATCATGTCGGACATTGTGTCATCAGGACTGCGAATGATACCTGAACTTAGGAATAGCCCTTCAATATAATTGCGCCGGTAGAATTCAAGCGTGAGAGTGATCACTTCCTCTGGTGAAAACCGAGCACGCTCAACATGCGAAGACACGCGGTTGATACAATAGACGCAGTCATAGATGCAAAAGTTCGTCATCAGGATTTTCAATAGGCTGATACAACGGCCATCAGGCGTGTAGGCGTGGCAAATCCCCGAGCCACCAGAGCTGCCAAGCCCACCTGCCTTTGAATCGCGACGTGTCGTTCCTGAGCTCGCGCAGGATGCATCGTATTTCGCAGCATCCGAGAGGATCGCAAGTTTTTCCTGTAAAGTTTTCTTCATGAGAACAATAGTAGAACATTTATCGATTCCTGCAATAGGCTAGTGCTGTCAGACGGGCTCAAACTTTTCTTCGTTTGCGAGAACGACCGTGAATCCAAGCCAAAAAGCTGACTTCTCACCTTCAAGGCAGCAAGCGCTGGGCCTGATTTAGATAGAGCAGACATTTGTGTTTTTTAAAGCTTATGCCGGGTGAAAGCCCATTCTGACCGATCCTGCAAGTTGCATTGGCGGCCGTCCCCGACATTACGCATTGGCTTAGTAACTTTGAAAGCCAACCAACGATTGCAAAAATCAATTGGTCTAACTTTGTCCCCACTGTGCCAATGATCTCAGATAGAGCCGGCTTCGACCATGAAATTGGACGCGGTACACATCGCAGAGTCGTCCGAAGCGAGGAACAGGATCATTCGAGCGACATAGACTGGATCAATCAGATCGGGGAGACATTGCACCGTTTTTTGAAGTTCCAGCGCTTCCTCTGTGACCCAAAGCTTTTTCTGACGTTCGGTCATAATCCAACCCGGCACAATCGCGTTTACGCGGATGCGATGCGCTCCAAGATCGCGCGCCATTGTGCGGGTCAACCCATGCACTGCAGATTTGGCGGTGGTGTAAGCCGGAAACCCACCCTTGGTTTCCCACCATGAATTCGATCCAATATTAATGATCGACCCAGCACCCGCCTCGACCATGCCTGGCGCGACGGATTGGATGGCGAAGAACATATGGCGCAAGTTGGTTGCCATTCGTTCATCCCAATAATCCGGCGTCACATCCCGCCAGTTATGCCGATCATCACGCGCAGCGTTATTGACAAGAACGTCAAATGTTCCAAGCTCGGCAATGGTGTCTTGCAGGGCGGCAATATCGCGCAGGTCACATAACGCATGGCGCGCACCACAGTTTTCGGACACCTTCTTTGACGCCGCTTCATCACGATCCAGAAAGACCACATTGGCTCCCTGTTCGGCAAATGCGCACACGGTCATCTCGCCAATGCCAGACGCGCCGCCGGTTACCAGAACCTTTTTGTCCTTAAGGCTGGGATAGATTGCAAATTCAGGCATGTTGGCAGGTTCCTTTCGTATTGTTGCCATCATCTATAGAGACTTACGTAGATGACTTCATTGGAAAAATGCGGAGATAAAAATGGCGAACGAGAAAGTAGGATTTATCGGAGTTGGTTTGATGGGGTATGGCATGGCCAAGAATATTTTGCTTGGAGGTTATGCGGTGAATGTCGTGATGCATCGCAGCCGCAGATCGGTCGACGATCTAGTATCGCAGGGTGCGACAGAAGCAAAAGATTTGACTGCACTCGCACACGCCGCCGATATAATTCACATCTGCGCGCCCGGCTCACCCCAGGTTGAGGCGATCATTACTGCAATGATGCCAGAACTGCGTAGGAATACAGTGATCGTCGATTGCTCAACCTCCGAACCTACGTCGACCGAGAGATTGGCCAGTATTCTCGAAGCCAAAGGTTGTTTTTTGGCTGATGCTCCGCTCGGTGGCACACCCGTTCAAGCCGAGGCGGGCGAATTGAGCACAATGGTTGGGGCGCCCGACAATGTCTTTGTTCGGATCAAGCCGGTGATTGATTGCTGGGCGACATCAGTGGTGCATCTGGGTCCAACTGGTCTGGGCCACAAAATGAAACTTCTTAACAACTTCCTGTCCTTGGGCTACGCAGCGCTTTACTCAGAGGCGATGGCTGTAGGCCGCAAGGTCGGCATCAGTGTGGATCAATTTGACAGTGTGATCCGTGGGTCGCGCATGGATTGCGGGTTCTATCAGACCTTTATGGGCTATGCCGTCGACGGCAACAAAGAAGCCCACAAGTTCACGCTCAGCAATGCGTACAAAGATGCGCGATACCTAGCAAACATGGCTGACGATGCCTCGGTATCCAACCCTGTCGGTACAGCAATGAAGAATTCCTTCGCTGCGGCGATCAATATGGGCGGTGACGGGCCCGAAGACTATGTTCCACATTTGGTAGATTTCATCGCCAAACTGAATGGCATGCCGCCAGGGAAAGAGAGCTGATTGCAGGGCGCAGACCTCTGAGGAGATGGTATTAGCAACATCTTGACCAAGATTTAGCTAATGCCTTAACCGGGGCACTTTTTGGCGAGCCACTCCCAAATTCGCGCAAACTTGGAAATCAACCGTGACCTCGCTCTGTCCGAATGGTAGCCGCTTTGCTCCAAATAGGCTTACCAACTCTTCTGCAACCTGAGACCCGTTCGAATTTGCCCGACAGCGCCATGTTGACCGTTTTTCGTATGCCATTTCTCATGGATATTTTGACATCGCTCATTGGCACTGAAATCTGTAAAGCCGTCTTTGAGACTGGTTGTCGCGAACGAATGCTCCCAACCCGAAGTGGCCAACAGCTGTTTTCAAGCTGCTGGTCTCGACAAAACCAAACTTTGCGCTAATTTTAAATCCGATTGAAAAAACTTGGTTCGGTGGGCTCATCACATTTAGTAGGGCACGCAAAAAAATTATTACTTAGTGTACCTCGCCTTTGCTGCGGTATTATAGATAAGGAAATCCAAATGAATTTTTTAAAAAAATTTTGCAGCCTAGTGGTTGCCGGAATTATCAGTTCCGTTGCCAGTTCGGCAAATTCTTGTACCTTCATAACTCTCACAGGAGCCGATGGCACTGTCGTGGCTTCACGGACAATGGAATGGGGCGCTTTCGATCTGTCTCCCATGATGACGTTTGTGGCTGCCGGCACAAAAGCTTCGTCAATGAAGATGCCAGACGGACAGGAAGGCGCACAATGGGTAACCAAATATGACGTCCTGGGGGTTACAATGCTGGGCCAGATGCTGTTTGGAGATGGGATCAACTCTGAGGGGTTGAACGTTTCACTGCTATACTTGCCAGGGTTCGCCGAGTATCAAGCATATGATCCTAACGAAGCTGAAATTTCTCTTGCTCCCGTCGATTTTACTGGCTTCATGTTAAGTCAGTTCGCGTCGGTAGCCGAAGTTAAGCAGGCAGTCGAAAAAATTCGACTAGTTCCCGTTGTCACGCCCGAACTTGGTGTGGCAGCACCTGTGCATTTCTCAATTACTGATAAAAGTGGCGACCAGATCGTAGTTGAATATGTCGGTGGTGCATTGAAAGTGTATGAAAAGACTTTGGGTGTTATGACCAACTCTCCGCCCTACGACTGGCATATCAATAATGCGCGGAATTACATCAACATGCGATCTGTGGATTGGCCTGAAATTGACGCTAACGGTATTGACCTTGCGCCAATTGGATATGGAACCGGGCTATTGGGTTTGCCTGGAGATTTCACTCCTCCATCACGGTTTATTCGTGCGCTGGCTTGGACGGAGACGTCTCGTGCAACTGATGGTGGAGAAGACACGGTACACGAGGCTCTCCGCATACTTGCAAACTTCCAGCTGCCCATGGAAGCGACCGACAAAAAGTTGAATCCTGCGGAACTAGATATTTTGAAGTACGGAGGCACACAGTACACAGTTTCATATGATTTGAAGAATTTACGAGCCTATTTTCAAACAAGCGAAAACCCAAAAGTGCGAAGTGTCGATTTTAACAAATTTGATTTTGGTGGCACCCCAACACCACTAAAAATTCCGATGCGCGATCTGTCGGGGTCGTTTGCGACGGATGTAACACCTATTCGTTAACTATTTTTTGAGGATGAACTGAAACCTAATTTGTTGCGGCTTTTGCGTTTCTAAATGCCCTTAGCGGGCCGTTGGGAGTGCTTTGCACCGCAACCAATGTTTCAAGCCGTAGTGGGAGAATGCCTTAAGCCCCAAGTATGATGATAATTTTGCGCGCCAATCCAATTATAGGTTCTGTGGTAAAGTCGCGAGTGACAGGCCTACTGCGCTAAAGATCAATATCGCCGCAATCAAGCGGTTGAACCAAATTCCCGCTTTTTCCGAAGGCACCGCACGGCCAAGTGCGGTGCCAATTGTTGTGTATATACTATGGGCCAAAAGCGACATCAAAGATGCAAAGAGACTCATAACAATTAACTGGGGCAAAGCTGGGTTGGTGACGTCAATCGCCTGTGGCAAAACAACAGCGACGAAGATCATCGCTTTTGGGTTAGTCAGTGAAATGAGTGTGGCTTGCGCCAAAATCCGCCAAAATCCTGGCCTATAGATGTTGTGTGTCGCGATGCCAGCACCGGGCGAATTCCAAATTTTGCACGCAAGCCATACTAAGTACGCCACACCAACCCAGCGCATGATCGCCAAGAATTGTCCAAGCCATTGGGAAATAAAAGTGAGCCCGAAGGCAACAATAATTGAGTAGACAAGAATACCCGTTACAAAACCTGCCGCACAGGCGATGCCTGCGCGAAATCCATAGCGACTTGAGATTGAAACGGTAAAGGCAACGTTAGCACCGGGTGTCATAGCAGCAGCCAACCAGATAACGCAAAATCCAAATAGAATAGTTGGTGAAACTATTTCAAACATCCTTAGTCTCCATCACGTTTGCCCGATGTGTCTGAGCTACGAGATAAAAAGGCAGCACGGTCAATTTTATTTCGAGACTGTTGTCTCTTCGACTTCGGACCGAATTTGCTACGAAATTTAGAAGGTTGACAGAATTTACGAATGTGTTGGCGTAATCGCGAAACAGCTTCATGACATTCACGTCGTCAATTAGCTTCGCCCCATTTTTCGATCACTGCAGACGCGCAGATCAGGATGGTGATGTCAATCTCAAACTCAGCCTGAAGCAGGTACAGCATTGTCAGCGCTATCTCGACCGGGTGGTTCCCGGTCGAGAATGTCTTGCCGTTTGCTATGGTCAGTGTGATCTTCCGTTCAGACTATCAAAACGCTTCGTCATCGGCCTGTATCGGTGTTGCGCCAAGCAGTTTTCGTGTGACTCCCGAAATATTATTTTAACTGATTAGTGTGACGATTGCGTCACGAGGCTTACGAACTTTACCCATTGGTAAAAGCCAGTCACCGGCTGCGTCTCTGTGGCCCAGTGGCATTAGAACCACCGACCGCAGGCCGCGTTTTCGAAGGTCAAGAATCTCGTCAACGGCAGCAGGATCAAAACCCTCCATCGGCGTGCTGTCGACTTCCTGCTCGGCGGCGGCGACCAGCGCGATGCCCAATGCGATGTAGGCCTGGCGCGCAGCATGGGCGTAGTTCACTTCAGTTTCTCGGGGCACATAATTGGCCTTTAGGTTGTCGTAATAGCCATGAATCAGGGGCAGATCGCCCCTGGCCGCAACATTCAGACCAACGACCTCGTCTATACGTTCGGCTGTGTAGTCGTCCCAAGCCGCAAAAACGAGAAGGTGTGAGCCATCTGTGATTTGAGCCTGACCGCTGGCCGCTTCCGCGATCTGGCTGCGCACGTCAGAGTTGGTCACGACGATCAGTTCAAACGGCTGGGTACCGCTTGAAGTTGGGGCCATGCGTACGGCTTCAATGATTGCATTGACCTTGTCCTGTGGAACTGGTTTTGACGGGTCCATTTTCTTGGTGGCATATCGCCAGTTCAAGTGGTCATTCAGCGTCTTATTTGTCATGTTCTGGTTTCCCTTGTTCAAGTTTTGGTAAGACAGTATACTTTTGATACCTAATAACTAAGAGGAACCGACCGCAGCAGCAAGAAGGCACATTTTTGAACCCCGGTCACAAAAAGGTAACTGCAATGCTAGACGACGAAAAATGCCCTGATTGCAAACGTATCAACGAGGTTCTATCGCGTGTGGGTGACCGATGGAGCGTTCTTGTCGTTACCTCCTTGGCGCACTACGAGACAATGCGTTTCAATGAACTCAAGCGGAACCTTGGCATATCACAACGGATGCTGAGCCTAACGCTGAAGGAGTTGGAGAGGGATGGGTTGGTGAATCGGACCTATCATCCAACGATCCCGCCAAAGGTCGAATACAACCTCACGGAAATGGGAGAATCATTTCGTAAACCGGTGAGCGCACTGGGCTATTGGGCGTTGGAAAACCTCGCCAAGATTGATGCCGCGCGCGAAACCTATGATGAAAGCCAAAGGCGGTAAGATGTACGAGCCCGCCCCAAGTACGCGGTCGACGCCTTGGTCTTTAACTCGTGTGCTGACAGGGAAACTCAAACTGTTTTGATGATGTCGAACGCTCCCGCGGAGACAATATCAAAACTGGCCTGCCGGAGAAGAGCCCGAATTCTTCTGACAGTACCCTGCTCGTAAATGGCGTAGTCGCCGCGCTTCGCAAGGAACCGCCCATTGTTCCTATCGGAGAAAATGCCAAAATGGCCAACAGCATCATTTGGTCTAGCCGAAGTAAATTTCATTATCATCCAGATAGACATCAGAGGCATCCCTAATAACAACGGAAATTGGCTTATCAAATACCTGTTCGCCGTTACTGCCAAGCCAGCCGCTTACTGTGCTAAATTGACCTGTTTGGCTCTCCTCTGGGGAATTTAATATTCAAGTCAGTTTGACGACCATCCGCTTCCATCATTAGTAAAGAAGCCTGTAACGATGTTGCCGGCTGTGTTGTTGTAGATTACAAAATACCCTTGTGGCCCAGTGTTCGCACTGGCAACCGCGGTGAGACCGGTGAAAGCTGTCGCGTCGAGTATCTTATGCATTTTCAAGATTTTTGTGGATTTAAATTTGTTCATCTAATGATGCCGAACATATTGGGATAAGCGTTACGTCATCAATTGGACTTATTCGGTGTTCGAATCCAAAGGTACCAACGTTTGGACGTGTGCTCCAATTTTGAACGGAGACGCCGACGAACTTTACAGGCTAATTCCTGTGCCAATGTTTGAGCATCTGTTCTCAATAACTGGGTCAGAAGGCTTTCCTATGTACCGATTGATAATTTGCTGCCATTTCCTTTTTTAAACGAATGGATTTTGCCATGCAGTCAAAAGTAACTCGTAATTTTTGCCTCAATAATTATTGCACAGAATCTTACACACGATACCCCAGCCCTGTTCGTGAAGTAGAAGTCAGCTTGTCATTTTGGTTTTGTCGTCACTTGCCTGATTGTTGGTTACGTAAGCGTTCAAGTACCAAGAAAGACCGTTGGGGCTTTCACTTTAGGTAAGCGCTTGCCTCCAACGTATAGACGACGCTATTCGAATTGGATCGCGTTGGTGCCGATGAGTGCGATGCAGTAAGTCAAATAACCTATAATAATCAGGCCTCTGAAGAGGTTTCACGATGATTACATTGTTAAATGCTGCCCCTGATACTGGAAACCAAGGCGTGAGCGCGCTATGCCACTCGGTTTTAGCGGGTTTGACGAAACGCGGTGCAGATGCCGTGACTGTGGCGGATCATGGTCGAGGCCACCGGCAGTCCGAATGGAGCTATGGCACCGTCAATTTGGTGGGGCTGACGCATCATCGTCGGTTCTGGCGAGGAGACAGTTTACGTACCGCTCTTTCGATGGTGCGTTTTGGAGGAGGCTATAGCGCGTCAGCACGTGCAATTTCTCGCTCCAAAGCGGTGCTCGATATTTCAGGTGGTGATAGCTTCACCGACATTTATGGCGTCAAGCGGTTCGAAGCGATGGTGTTGACCAAGCGCATGGCCCTCGCCGCAGGTGTCCCGCTCATTCTGTTACCTCAAAAACTGGGGCCATTTCATGATTCGAAAAACCTGAACACTGCGATAGATATCCTAAAGCAAGCTTCAGCAGTTTGGGTGCGTGACGCTCACAGTTTGGCGTTTCTTCAAGAGCAGCTGGGTGCATATTTTGACCCTCAGAAACATCGCCTTGGCGTCGATGTAGCTGTCGCTTTGCCTGAACGCGCACCAGAGATATTATCAGGTAAGTTGTCGCACTGGTTGTCCCCGAGGCGTAACTTTCCCATAGCCGGACTGAACGTGTCTGGTCTGCTATGTAATGCTCCAAATGAGGCGCAGCGACGGTTTCGGTTAGCTGAGAGGCATGACCGGCAGATTGAAGCAACAGCGCGAGAGTTATTATTTGCCGACCCCAATGTACGGCTGCTATTGGTACCGCATGTGCACAAGCCTGAGACTGAAATCGAAAGTGATTTGGCAGCAGCGCGCCGTTTGATAAAACGTTTGGGGTCCTTGGCAGATGGACGTGTAATGGCCGTCACCGAACAATTGGATGCAATGCAGCTAAAGTGGATTTTGGCGCGGTTGGACTGGTTTTCTGGCGCTCGTATGCATGCCACTATTGGTGCGTTTTCCTCAGGTGTGCCGACGTTAGGCCTTGGGTATACGGACAAAGCGCAAGGTGTTTTTGACGAGTGTGGTATTGGCGCAGACGTAGCTGATTTACGGGATATGGATGCTACCGCGCTGTCGAAACGAGCGGTGGAGTCCTTTAAGGTACGCGGTCATATGAGAGAGGATCTCAGAGCTCGATTAGATAGCATTAGAGCACGCGCGGCTGATGAAATGGACTGCATAGCGAGTCAGGCTGGGATCTGAAGCTGTGCGAATTTCATTTGGAGATGGACGGGTTCTCGTTTGGGGTGTTCCTGTATTGGCTGAGGCTGGGGCTCTGGCCCGATCAGTAGTTTTCGCTTGGGCTATTGGCGCAGATGAACTGGGTCGTGCGATGATATTGGCGCTGGCGTTACGAATGGTTGAAATGGCCACTGACGTCGGCGTCGAGCGATTTATTTTGCAAGCGCCTGATGGTGATACCAAAGGAATGCAGGCGGGTTTGCAAGGTGTTGCCATTATGCGTGGCGGTGTTGCAGCATTGGTGATTTTGGCCTTATCCCCTTGTCTGGCGTGGATGTTCGATGATGGGCCAACTGCGGCCAGCTTTGCCGCCTTGGCATTATGTCCTCTTTTGAACGGATTTGCGCATTTGGATTATCGTCGTGCACAGAGGCATTTTCGGTATGGTCAGATGGCACTTGCTGAGGCCGGAGCGACATTGGCGATGTTGGTGGGTTTGGTACCTGCTATTGCGGTCCTAGGTAATCATAGGGCCATGGCGGCGGTTTTGATTATACAAGTAGGAACACGCATGGTGCTCAGTCATCTTGTGGCAAAACGCCAATATGAGGTACAGTTTTGTACTAAGACGCTTTTGCGAAGTTGGCATTTTGGAGCACCATTAATTCTAAATGCAGGCTTGTTGTTTCTAGCGTTTTATGCGGATCGCCTGATCGTGGCAGAGGCTTATGACTGGGCAACGTTGGCGCTTTACGGCGTAGCGATGCAATTGGCTATTTTGCCAGCACAAATCGTAGGTCGAGCCGCGGTTTCGTTAGTATTGCCAACATTGAGGATGGCGCTTGAGGAAGGCCGATTAAGTGCAGTTTGGCCGCGCATCTTGGTCACCCATATGGTTTTAGCAGCGGCTATGGTTGTAGGATTTACGCTGTTGGCACCAACAATGATTGATTTGGTATACGGTAGCGAATTGCGGCCGAGTCTTTGGCTGACTTTCGCTCTGGCTATCGCTGCGGCGAGCATCATTCTAAGAACACCTTATTCACAATTATCCATCACGACCGGCCGCACAGGCGATCCAGCCCGTGCCAATATGGTCCGTGTCATAACCGTTGGCTTGGCAGGTAGTTTTGCTTTGGCGGGATTGCCCTTGGAAGCCATAGCTATAGCCGCTGCCGCAGGGGAAGTTGGCGCAACACTCAGAGCGGTACATTTGGTGGGGTTGGCGCGTCCACTGGAAAAAAGGGTAATGATATGAACGTTGATCCAATCACTTCCGTTGTGGCGCGAAACCAGTGTACAGGATGTGGTGCTTGCGCTGGAGCATTTCCAAAATTCATTCGTATGGTTGAGGATGCAACACATGGGCAGCGCCCTGTCGTAGTCCAGTCAAAAGCTGGGCATTTAGCTTCACAAAAAGCGAAAGCAGTATGTGCCGGAGAGGGAAGCGATTGGCACATACTGCCGGTTCGTGACGAAATTGATGTAGCTTGGGGGCCGGTCCTAAAAACCTGGGAAGGCTGGGCCGAGGATGCCGAGATACGACATCTTGGTTCGTCTGGTGGTGCCGTAACGGGATTGGGTCTTTTCGCCTTGGAAAGCGGATATGCAGGAGGCGTGGTGCATGTGGCTGCTTGTGCAAATGATCCGCGGTTGAATGAGACGGTGATAAGCCACGATCGCCAAGGCCTGATGCGTGGAGCAGGATCACGTTATGGGCAAGCCAGCCCAGTTGATGCTTTGGAACGTATCAAGAGAAGTGACGAAAAGGTCGTGTTTGTTGGTAAGCCTTGCGATGTGGCATCAATCACCAAGGCTATGCATAATGATGCGGAATTAGCTGATAAAATAGCGTTGACTATTGCCATTTTCTGCGCGGGAGCACCAAATTTGTTTGCGACCGACGCGCTGTTAAAGCGGCTTGAGGTACCAAAAAACGCAACGATCAGCGACTTGCGGTATCGCGGCAAAGGCTGGCCAGGTTTGATGCAGGCGACTTGGACTGACGAAGAGGGCCAAGAGCACAAAAGCCGAGGACTGCCCTATGGAGCGGGATGGGGTGGAATTTTGCAGTCGCATCGTCGCTGGCGCTGTCGGGTTTGTGCTGATCATACAGGTGCCTTTGCAGATATATCGGTAGGTGATCCTTGGCATGCACCGCCCACAGGTGACCAAGATGCAGGGCGCTCGTTAATTGTAGCGCGCACGATGCGGGGCCAGGCCTTTGCGGAAGCGGCGAGCCACGCGGGGGCAATTGCGGTAAGAGTGCGGGCGCGAGATGTGATTGCTCGGGCGCAGCCTAATCTAAGCGCAGCCAATGGTGCTGTTTGGGGTCGTCGCGTGGCGATGCGCGCTCTGGGTCTTGCTGCTCCACAGGATCGTGGCCAAAAGTTGTTCGCCCAGTGGTGGGCGCTATCTGGAAAGCAAAAAATACAGTCAATCCTCGGCACCTGGAAACGCGTTGTTCGACATCGGTTGTGGCGGCCTACTCGCGTATCGGACAACACAAAATGACTTTGGATGAAGCATTTCAAGCAAGGCAAACCTGCAATCTAGACGTACTTCGTTTGGCGCTCGCAATTTGCGTGATCGTGAGCCTCGCATGGCCGCTGGCATTGGGCGCCACCGCAATGGAGCCCTTAGAGAGTGCCACGCAGCGTTCTCTGGATGGTTGGGCTGTAGGTGGCTTCTTCTTCATTTCTGGAATGTTGATCACGGCCAGCGCACAACGTGGAACTGGAAAAACTTTCTGGATAGCAAGAGTGCGTCGAATTTTTCCAGGCCTTGGTGTAGCGCTCTTGGTAACGCTTGGGTTAGCGGTGGCTTTTGGTGCCACAGTAACGGTTGGTGAGAGCGTAATCTGGTTTTGTCGCGCTTTCTCTTTGGTGTCGATCGAGCATCGCCTGTCGGAAGCATTTGCTGAAAATCCATTAAATGGCGTGGTTAACGGCCCAATTTGGAGTTTGTTCCACGAAATAGTATCCTATGTGGTCTGTGCTAGTTTTGTAATCTTTGGAGGCATGCGCTGGTCTTGGATAGTGGTGGTTCTGGCGGTTACTGCTACGTCGCTGGCGGTGGTGCATGATGATTTACCTGCACGATTTTCAACCTTCACAACATTGTTTGCGGCGTTTGCTTGGGGCATGGTGGCCTACATCTGGCGTAATTTGATTTTACTGCGCTGGGAGGCTGGGCTGGCTTTAATCTTGCTGGGCGCTGTGCTGCCTTGGTCCGTGGGAATGGGGGCTGTGGCAATGGGGCTGGTGATGCTGGTCCTGCTTGCACCAGAGGTTCCAATGTCGCGCGATGTCTCTTTTGGGATGTACATTTATGGCTGGCCGGTGGCGCAATCTATTGTCGCTTTAATTCCAGAGATTGGTCCAGTGGCATTGGCTGGTTTGAGCGTAATTGTAACTTACCCTTTTGCTGCACTCAGTTGGGATTTGGTAGAGCGGCCCTTTACGACAGTCCGTCGGGCAGAAGTCTGAACTATGGCCCTCGCTGCTCGCAAATCTTCAACAATTTTTGGCGCTCCAGTGCCAATCGTAATCTTTCTATTTGCAATGATGCTGCCAACGGCGGTGTCCGTGAACCTTGGTGGGTTACGTTTATCGGCCTATCGGGTGGTATTGATCTTGATGTTTTTGCCGATGTTTTTTCAACTGATAAGTGGTCGCCGCGGTCGAATGCATGTGTTTGACATGCTTGTGTTGGCACATTGCGGCTGGGCCTTGCTGGCATTAATCAAATGGGGTGGTCTTGCGCGCGGTATCGAGTCTGGTGGTATTTACAGTGTTGAATGCGCGGGCGCCTACTTGATGGGCAGGCTCTATGTCAGAACTTATGAGGATTTTGTGGGTGTGGCACGGGTGTATGTTGGCCTCGTGTTGGCAACCTTAGTTTTTACTATTCCAGAGGCGCTGAGTGGTATTCACATCTTGCATGATGGAATTGCTGCTGCCTTTGGTGGGCCAAAGGCAGCATTTATTGAGCAACGCATGGGAATCGAGAGAGCCTTTGGGCCATTTGACCATCCGATCCTTTATGGAGTGTTTAGCGCGTCAGCTTTTTCGATGGCCTATTTTGTTGTGGCGGAGCGGCGGTTGATGAATTTGGGCGGCATGGCCAAAGCCGGCGGTGTAGTATTGGCCGCGTTCATTTCCGCTTCGGGCGGACCTTATACTGTACTAATGATGCAAGGTTTCGTAGCCGCCTGGGAGCGCGCACTTGGCAAAATGCATGGCCGTTGGGCCGCATTATTTTCCTTATTTGCAATCGTTTACATGGGCATTGATCTGCTCTCAAATCGCACGCCTTTCCACGTTTTTGTTGAGTATCTCACCTTCTCCAAAGAATCCGCCTATAACAGAATTCTTATCTTTGAATACGGCAGTGCCGAGGTGGCACGCCACCCGCTGTTCGGTATTGGTCTTGGCGATTGGACTCGCCCTGTATGGATGTCGGACAGCATGGACAACTTCTGGCTGATAACGGCTGTACGCTATGGATTGCCCGCTTTCTTGTTTCAAGTGGGGCTTTTGCTTGGTCTAGTTTGGGTCGTCGGTCAACGCAAAAATCTACCGATGGAATGGCGCCGGGCGCGCCATGCCTGGGCGTTCACTTTATTTGGGATCGGTGTCGCTGCGGCAACAGTGCATCTGTGGAATGCTCTGTTTGTTTTGTTTTTTTTCCTGATTGGTTTGGGAGCATGGCTCATAGATGCTGTTCCCGCAGTGCGTCGAGTTTTGTTGAAACGTGCGGTCGCGCCATCATTGGTGCAACCCGCGCGGTTATTTTGACTCTCAAATAAAAGGTTTTTGTTATGGATCTGTCGATTGTGATCGTGAATTGGAACACCGAAGACTTGCTGCGTGATTGCCTGCGTTCTGTGAGTGTTGCAATTGGCGATTTACAAGTGGAGGTACTAGTTGTGGATAATGCTTCTGACGATGGATCGGTTGCCATGTTGCAGAAGGAATTTCCATGGGTAACATTAATCGAAACGCAACAAAACCTTGGGTTCTCTGGCGGAAACAATGTGGCGCTGCGGCGTGCGACTGCGCGGTATGTGATGTTGCTCAACACTGATACGTTGCTGCACGATGACGTCCTAAAAGATTCTGTGTCGTGGCTGGACCGACATCCAAAGGTGGGTGTGATGGGGCCTCGGGTGCTGAACACGGACGGTAGCGTTCAAACCTCGTGCAGCGCGTTCCCAAGCTTGCGTAATCTAACAATGCAAACACTCGGCTTAACAAAAATTACGCGTTTGGATCGCTATCGAATGACTGGATGGGATCGGCAGTCAGAACGTCATGTGGACGTGATTTCTGGTGCGGCGATGTTTGTAAGGCGTAACGCAATGCAAGAAGTTGGTCTGTTAGATGAAGCGTTTTTCTTTTACGGCGAGGAAACTGATTGGTGCCGCCGCTTTAAAGAAGCCAATTGGGATTTGGTTTTTACCCCCATTCAGGGAGTGACCCATTTTGGCAATGGGTCTGCGTGTAAGTTGAACCACCGTCGAGATGTTCTCATGACGCAAGGGACCACGCGGCTACACCTTAAGCATGGAGGTGTACCGGCCGGTGTCGCTTGTTTCGCGATTCTGGCGATGCATAACCTAACACGGGCGATGTTCTGGGTCGCCATGAGTCTGCTAAAACGCCCTGGTTCTTGGGACCGTGCAAGCCATTTCATCCGCGTAACGGTGGATTTTCGAAAAGCCTGGCCAGCTACTAAGAAGAGTATCCTCTGATCATGAAGGTGCTTTTGATCGCCCCGAATATCGATGCTGCTGATGTGGGCGAGGCGTTTGTGGCCTATAAATGGGCCCAAAGCCTATCTGCACATGCGGAACTTACAGTTTTGGCGTTCCAACGCGCTGGAAGGCCAGAATTGGAGCAACAATTGCCGGATGCGCGGGTAGTCACCTGGCCCGAACCTGCTTGGGCGCGCAAGCACGAGCGTTTGAATGCTATGCTCAAGCCGGCTTGGCCGGTGTTTGCCAAGTGCGTGCGGAAGTTCGTAAGGCGCGCGCTTTGTGACGGGGAAAGATTTGACATCGCGCATCAATTGATGCCGCAAGCAGCACGCTATACCTCGCCACTGCGCCACTTTAATATGCCCTACATAATTGGGCCACTTGGTGGCGCTTTGGATACCCCTGCGGCATTTCGGAAGGAGGCTGGCAGCGCTCCGCTGTTCACAAGGTTGCGGGCGCTGGATCAAATGCGTTTGAAGTATGATCCATGGTTGCGGGGAAGCTATTCTGGGGCGGCCTGTATTCTAGGGGTTGCACCTTATATGCGAGAAGTTTTGTCCGATGTGCCATTGCGGCGGTTTGAATCCATGCTGGAGCTGGGCATTGAAGAGGTTTCGATCGCAGGAACGCGCATGCCTGCGTCAGGTACAATGCGTGTATTACATGTCGGGCGTGGCGTTCGCACCAAAGGATTGCGTGACACGGTTCGCGCCATGGCAGAGCTCAAGGATTTGCCGAAAGTAACCCTGACCAGTGCGGGGGGCGGAGAAGAGATTGAGATTTGTCGCGCTGAGGCTGAGCGTCTTGGGGTCAGTGATCGGGTGACATTCTTGGGGCGTATATCTCGCGAAAAGGTCGAACAGCTATATGCCTGCCATGATTTGTTTTGTTTTCCTTCCTTCCGCGAACCTGCTGGCGGCGTGCTGTATGAAGCGATGCGTCATGGCTTGCCAGTGATCACTGCAGATCGGGGCGGTCCCGCGTGGATAATTGATGAAACATGCGGTCTCCGTGTGCCGGTTACAACACCAGAAAATTTCGCAAAAGAGATTTCGCAGCGATTACGTCAGATGGCGCTTGATCCTGAAGAACGATGTCGGTTGGGGAGAGGGGCGCGAACCAAAGTGGCGCGTGAAGGCCTGTGGAGTGTTAAGGCATTTGGGTTGATTGATCTCTACAAGTCTACGTTGGCTGCACAAATGGGAGAAGGCTTCTCTCCTTTTGGATAATTTTGGTGCGCGCAAGTATTGTTAAAAGAGACTTTTACTACATAACATCAATAGGTTAAATTGATATATCCAGTTGCTTGAACGGAATAAGCAGCAATTGGAGAATGCGTCATGTTTGGATGGGAAGCGGCTAAACCTGTGGTTTTGGCGGTATCATCGGGCGGGGGACATTGGGTGCAAATGCAACGCTTGGCCCCGGCGTTTGACAATGCGGACGTACATTATGCCACCACGGATAAAACGGCCTCGGCGCAAGTCAGTGAGGCTCGCTTGCACATTTATCCTGACGCGAACAAAGAGACACCGCTACGCTTGATAATGTGTGTAATACGCCTTGCCTGGATTGTGGCGCGGGTTCGACCAGATGTGGTGATTTCCACGGGTGCGGCCGGCGGCTTTACTGCAATTAAACTTGCTCGCTTGATTGGCGCTCGCACCATGTTTGTTGATTCAATTGCCAACGTACGTGGGCTGTCGGTTTCAGCCCGTTTGTCTGTAGGGGTAGCGGACAGAGTTCTGACGCAATGGCCTCGCGTTGCCGCAGTGACTGGCGCTGATTATCGCGGCGCGGTGATCTGATCTTCTTATATTCAGAGGTAATGCAATGATTTTCGCCACAGTCGGAACGCAACTTCCTTTCGATCGCCTCTTATTGGCATTGGATGATTGGGCGAAAAAAAATAGAGACGTGCCCGTGCTCGCACAAACTGGATACAGCTCGCAACGTTTTATTGCGATCGAAACAGTTGCCAAGTTGAGCATCGCCGAGTTTGAAGCGCATTTGGCTTCGGCCAGCCTGATCGTCTCGCACGCAGGTATGGGAACAATCTTGTCCGCAGCAATGATGGGTAAGCCCGTATTGTTGATGCCCAGGCGAGAGGACCTCAAAGAGCATCGTAATGACCACCAGAGAGATACGGCGTGCGAGATGGCGCGGCTTTCCAATGTCACTGTGGTCGAGGACAAAACGGATCTTCATAGCGCCTTGGATATTGCTTTGGCGAATGATTTCGCACCGGTGACAATGGCTCCTGACGGCGAAGTGGAGATGCTTGAAACGCTCATCGACGAAGTTCGCGATTTCGTTTGGGCGCAACAGGACTCTGTGAGGTCGGGTCCAGTACTGAAAAAGTTAGTGTCGTGATGAGAGCGACAATATTGATACCCGCCCACAACGAGGCATCGGTCATTGGCCGAACATTAATGCATTTGACCTGCGCGACACGCGCCAAGGAATTTTGCGTCACTGTTATTGCGAATGCCTGCACCGATGCAACTGCGAGTTGTGCGCGCTCGGTTATGCCCGCAGCGAAGGTTCTTGAAACCGAAGTTGCGGGTAAATGCAACGCCCTGAACCTTGGTTACATGCTGGCGGACAAAACCAAACCGATAATTTGCCTTGATGCGGATTTAGAGATCACAGCGGAGTCGCTTGTGGCGTTGGTCCTTGCAATGGAAGACGATCAAAAGAAGGCTGCTTGCGGTCACATGGACGTGAGTGCCGCGGAAGCATCTCCGGTCGTGCGAGCCTACTACAAAGGCTGGCGTACCAATCCATACTTTGATCGTGGCAAATTTGGAGGTGTTTTCGCAATGGCACCGGAAATGGCAGCCCAGTTGTTTCCGCTGCCATTGGTTACTGCGGATGACGAATATGTACGGCGGCATGTCGGGGAAGATCGGATTGCTTACGTACCAAACTCTCGATTTGTCGCTCGGGCACCAAAGAGCCTGTCAAGCTTGATCGAGGTTCGCCGGCGCAGTCTGCGCGGCGCACGTGAGGTTTCGAAAATGGGCCTTCAAAGCCCTGAACGTGGGAGCTTTGTAACGGTCATTGGGCGGATGTTGCGTAAGCCCAAGTGTATAATTTCGATTGGTGTTTACGCGGGCGTGAATTTGTGGGCCCGGCTGTCGTTGAATAGTGGCTCGTCTAACGTGGGGCATTGGGAGCGTGATATGACCTCGCGCATTGGGGGGTAGGGCTGTGGCCTCCGCTGACCCTGCAAGTGTTAATAATGACTTCGTGGTTCAACCCCTCCCAACTGTGGAGGAGGTGCAGCCAAATCCCGTAGCAGCCATTGGGCGGGCTTTGCGTGGGCGTTGGAAAACCGGGCTATCGGCTGCAGCAATCCTGGTGCCAGCGTTGACAGCTTTGGGATACCTATCGGGTGTTCAGCTATATGAATCCAATGCGATTTTGAGAGTTTACCCTCAGGAATCAAATATTCTGTACGCGACAGGGGAATCATCGGTTCTCAAGATTTTTGACAGCTTTGTGAAAGCTGAGACTAGCCTTGTTGCATCGCATCCCGTCATGGAGAGGTCTGCAACGACGCTTACAGAAATTCGTCCTGATCTAGAGAATGGCGTGAGTGCATCTGACCTGTCGAGATCGATTGAGGTGCGCCGCTCGGATAGCCTGATACTGCTGAAGACAAAGAGTAAGGATGCGGCCTTCGCCGCGCAAAAGCTCGACGCGGTGATCTCTTCCTACTTTGAATTGAAGTCAGAAGCAGAGGAATTGCGCACATCGGTGCGCCTTGAAGAATTGTATTCTCGCGAGCAAGAATTGGTAGCGCGCCTTGATACCTTACGTAGTGATCAGTTGGAGATTGGTGGTGAGTTTGGGCTGAACGCACTGGCAAAAGCGCATATCGAAAAAATTGCTCAAATAGATAGCTTGTCTTCTCGTCAATCAGAAGTAGCGGCGACACTCGCCGCACTTCAGTTGGACGATGTTTCAGCGTCTGCTGACACCTCTGATCAGGAAATTATGCGTGCGACTATGCTTGATCGCGCGATGGCTGATCTCAATTTTGAACGCGCCAAGTTGATGAGTGAACTGGCGGGATTACAATCCGAGTATGTCACCGAAATGAACCCGAGATATGAGCGCACAGTGAAAGCCAAGCGGGAAGAGATCTTGGTGATTGAAACCGCGATGGCCAATCGACGAGAGCAAATTCGGGTACTTGGTCAAACTGGAGCGCTGACAGATGCATCTGAAAGTGGTGATGACACGACCATAAAAGAAATAGAAGCACTTTATGAAAAGGTTTCGGGGAAGCTAAATTTCGCGCGTCAAGAGGCGCGAGATTTAAACCGCCGTCGCATTGATTTGGACCAGATAGAGTCTGAACTCAATGCGGCCTCTAATCTATTGGGAGAAACACGCCGCGCGCTTGAAGTGATCCGTCTGGAGTTTGGCCGGGCGCTGCCGGGATATGCGGAGGTGATGACGCCGCCCTCTCGCATTTTGAAACCTACGGATGACACAAGTAAAATGAAAGCAGCAACGGGTTGTTTGGCTGGCCTGGTTGCAGCGATGGCGCTGATGTCTGGAATGGCGATTCGTGAACGCCACGTGCGTTTTGCCGAAAGCTTGAAATCGTTCGAGATACAGTTGCCAGTACGACAAGTTACAGACTTAGACGAAAAACATCCGCATGCGGCGGACCTTCTGCGCAACGAATTACAGATGCAAAACCTGCGAAAACCCCGCTTGGTTGGCAGTGCGCCGGTAGTCGTGCTGACAAATGCGGGCGCCTCTGACAGTCGCGCGACTGCGTTTGCACTGGCTGAGAGCTTTGCTCGGGCCCGCATGAAAACTTTGTTTATTGATGCTGATATCACGCAGGAGCCTGCTCCAGGTGCAGAAGCAGGTTGGCGTGAATTGCTGGCTGGAGCCTCTGTCGAAGCGCCTGTACCAAAGAGACAACCCGCTTTGTGGGAAGTGGACAGTGGCTCACTATCTTACGTTGGGGATCGCACGGTTTCTGCGCCAATGGTCCGCGACGCACTCCAACAGGCTTCGCGGATGTTCGATGTAGTGATCGTATCTGTTGGTGCATTGCAGGACAGCCTTTCAGCTCAATTCGCTCTGACAAGCGCAGACGTTTGTGTACTCGTGTTGAGCCCCAAAGACTCACGCGTTTCAGCCCAAAGGCTGGCTGAGAAGCTTCATTCGCTGCCTCGCAATGGAAGCGTCGTAAGTCTGCGCAACGCTTTGCCCAACGATCCGTGGTTGGCCGTTCGCACTTAATTTTTACTCTTGGGAGGATTTCACGTGGCTTTAACTACAGTCAATTTAACAACCGTAAGGTCGAAGCTCTTATTTTGGAACCCAAAGCGGGTTTTGGACTTGATGATTTGCGCAATATTATTTGTCGCGGTGTTACCGATTTTTGTGGGAATTGCGATGGCGGTGGCCCTAACCTCGAAGGGAAGTATTTTCTTTGTTCAAAAGCGCGTTGGCTTGGGGGGGAACGTATTCTCTATGTACAAATTCAGATCTATGTACTCGGACGCCGAGACCCGGCGGGCAGAATTAGAGCAGATTAGTGATCGCGAAGGCGTGTGTATTAAAATTAAGCGAGACCCCAGAATCACACCGATCGGGCGTTTCTTGCGGCGCTGGTCCATGGACGAACTGCCGCAACTAATTAACGTAGTTTTGGGGGATATGTCACTGGTGGGACCACGGCCTGCTTTGACATGTGAGGTGGAGAAGTACCCGGAATATGCACATGAACGGCATGCTGTTCTTCCCGGAATTACTGGGCTTTGGCAGGTGTCGGGACGCGCGGATGTCGGGTTCGATGAGATGATTTCTATGGATGTGGATTATGTGCGCTGCGCATCACTAGCTATGGACGTGTCAATCCTGCTGCGAACGCTGGGCGCAGTGCTCAGCGGAAGAGGCGCGTATTGAGTGTTGTGAAGTACGGGAAATCATAATCCTTTGTTTGTAGAAGCTGACTTCATATTGGCAGGTTAGTTGTTCGACCTTTACCCCGTAGAATTTGACCCTTCCATCATTCAAGTACTCGCTGGGAGGGCACTCTCTTGACGGCTGTCAACATAAGGTTTTTGATCTCATTATAGACGCAAAAATCTACATGAAAGAGAATTCCGTCAATGTACGTTGAGAAACTATTGGTACCTTGCGAGATAGATTTTCTCCAATGTTTGACGCAGATGTTCGTCTCCAGCGACGCATACACCTTTAACGACTTCAATCATGCGACGCCTTTTTAAAAGCGTGGTGCTTGCATCACAAACAACACGCCGCATATTTATACTAATACGAGTATTAGGAGGTGTTGAACGATGATAAATGACGATATCTTGGCGCAATGCCCGGACTGCGGCTCAGCGGAAACAATTATTTCGCAAATCAACATACGTTGTAAAAACTGCGGCTTGTTGGAGGATTTCTTGGTCGACGACGCTGTGCGCGAAGGCGTGCCTCCAGAAATCGCGCAATCACTCGATAAAGGGCGAATGCGAGATGTGCTGATGCGCTGGAACTTTGCGGGCTAAAGTGCCGTGCGTTTTTTCTAGCCGGAGTTCTGCAAACTATCGACATTGATCCCTGAGCGTGAGTGCTTTGGGAAACCCGATAAGGATCTCAACTAAATCGCTGGTTGTTATTTTCCGCTCAGCTTTTTATGCGCTTCTGTTGCTAAAGTGGCGAGTGTGCGTTGTGCGGCGTTGCAGGTGACACGCGGTTCAGATAACCTAGTTTCCTTTCAGGCGTACAATACAGCATGTTCAAATTCGTGCGCAGTTTGCGCTTTAGTTTAATTCCAAACTGCACGGTATTGCTAATTCGATGAGGAGACGCGTGGTTTGCGTCGCACGATCAATTCATGTTCCTTGCTCTGATTTACTTTCAGGGGAGTTAGACTGTCCAACGGATTCAATATGAAAAGTGTGTCGGTAAGACAGTGATTGCCAAAGGCATTTGATCCAAGTTACTGATTTCGGCGTATCACATTTTTAATTGTGACGGGTTTTTTTGCGGCAATCGGATTTAGCCGGCTTTGACACATGAAACCGCAGCGCATTGGGACATCTACAAATTTTATGGCAAAAGATGATTTAACGATAGGGTCTTTGGGACTCCATTTTCGATCCCTTGCTATTCCAGCAGCATTTGGGATGTTGTTCGCTACACTCTATAATGTGGTCGATGTCTACTACGCTGGATTGCTGTCGACGGATGCACAAGCTGGAATGGCGATAGGATATCAAGCCTTTTTTATCCTGATGGCGCTGGGGTTTGGTCTTAGTTCGGCAACCAGCGCACTTGTTAGCAACGCGAAAGGCAAAGGTAGCGAGACCGACACGCTACGCTACATTGCGCAAGGGATTACTTTTGGATTGTGTATTACAGCATCATGCATAATCGTCGCCTCGGTGGCAGGACCTTTGCTCATAAAATTGGTGTCTGAACCTGGAAGCTATCGCGATGCAGCGACCGGATATTTCCATTATTTAATTTTTGCGCTTCCGGGTTTCATAATGGCATACGGATGCAACGGAATATTGCAGGCTCACGGAGATAGCCGCAGCATGCAACGCGCCCTCATGCTCGCGTTTCTTGTTAACATCGGACTAAATCCTTTATTGATGTTCGGACTGCCAGGAATTTGGTCGGGCATGGGGTTCAATGGGATAGCAGTGGCGACCATAGTAAGCCAAACTGGTGTCATGGTTTACATTGTGTCGCGAGTGTTTCGCCTTGCGGCCATGCGCTCCTCCACGGCCAGTACCTTTTGGCCGCACAAAAAAAGCTTTCAAGAAATTTTTGCACAGCTTTTGCCGGCGAGCTCGGCGATGATGATAATGTTTGTATCGGGGTTTGTTATTCAGTACGCCTTGAAAGGTTACGGGGGACACGCGGTTGCTGCATATGGCGTAGCTCTCAGGGTTGAGCAAATTTTATTGTTGCCCGTTCTTGGCATGACCGGAGCGCTCCTGCCCATTGCTGGACAAAACTTTGGGGCTCAAAACTTTGATCGGGTCCGCGCGGCTTTGAAGTTCTGTTGGGGTGCCGGTTTGGTTATGACAGTTGTTGCTACGCCAGCACTGTTTTTTGGCAGCAGTTTTGCAATGTCGCTATTTTCCGCAGATCCTGAAGTTGTTCGCGCTGGCAGTGATTACCTGCGAGTTGATGCCTTCCTTTTTCCAATTTACATGATGCTTTTTTCTATTAATTCGCTTCTTCAAGCCTTTAAAAAAGCTGTTTGGACGCTTTGGATCAGCGTCTATCGGCAAGGATTTGGCGTAGCCTTTTTTGTGTGGGTGTGCACAAGCCTTTTGGGGTTTGGGCTGACAGGCGTTTGGATTGGTATCGCGATGGCGGTGACCACAGGTTGGGTGCTGGCGTTGATCATAGTAACGGATGTCGCAAAAAAAGAAATTGGTGGTCTACTCAGGACGTCCCCGTTTGACTCAGCAGTAACTTGATGAGCCAGAACGCTGGGGATGCTCCCTAATAGGCGAACTGGGTCGAAAACAGCACTTCATCACTGGAAGTTGGCTAGCGATGTTGATGCAGATCGCGTTCAGTACCATACTTTTCCGATGCTGGCTGACGAAACCGCTTTACCGTTGAGGTCTGAAGCCCCTCAAAACGCTGGTTGCTAAGAAAGTTAGTGCAGAGATACAAACGATTGACGGTCCGGCGGGTGTGTCCAGCACAAAGGCTGCGCGTAGTCCAACAATGGTGGACAACATTCCAATTATGCCAGCAGCAATAGCCATGCCTTCGGGCGTCCGCGATAGTGGTCTTGCGGCCGCTGCTGGTATGATCAGCAAGGCCGCGATTAGTAAAACCCCGACTACTTTTATTGCAACGGCCACAGTTATGGCCAATGCCAGCGTTAGAACCAGTTGCTCACCTTTAGGATTTATCCCGCTGGCATAGGCTAAATCTTCGTTTAATGTTGCTGTCAAAAGGGCCGACCAACGAAAGCCTATCAATGTAACGACTACTGCAGCACCACTCCAAATCACAAAAAGATCCCCACGCGAGACAGCTAGGATATCGCCAAAAAGGTAGGCCATCAGATCGATCCGCACGCCTGAGATAAAGGATACAGCAACAAGGCCAAAAGCTAGCGCTGAATGCGCTAACACGCCCAGCAAAGTATCCATCGCATAGCCTCGCCCGGATAGAACGCTGACCGTCAGTGCCATAAGTAAAGCCACTGTCATTGTTCCAACGAAGATCGACATCGAGAATGCAAGTGACAGAGCCACTCCAAGGATCGCAGCATGCGCCGTGGCGTCCCCAAAATAGGCCATGCGTCGCCAAACGACGAAACACCCCAAAGGTGCAGCGGCAAAGGCAACACCAATCCCCGCTAGAGAAGCACGCACCATAAAATCATCTAGCATTATTCTGCAGCCTTTGGCTGATCGTGAATTTGATCGCCATGATCATGGCCGTGATCGTGTTCATGTTGGTAAAGTGCCAATGCTCCGCCGGTACCTGTTCCAAACAAGGCTGTGTATTCCGGTGCAGAGGCCACCACCGCAGGTGTGCCCTCACAGCAAATATGACCATTCAGACAGATGACGCGGTCTGACGCGCTCATCACCACGTGTAGTTCATGGCTGATCATCAGGACGGCGCAGCCTGTTTCGTGTCGGACGCGCTCAATTTGTTGGTAGAAGGACGCTGAACCTCTTTGATCCAATCCCTGCGTAGCTTCATCCAGCAACAGTAAATGAGGTTTTCTGATCAGGGCGCGCGCCAACAATACCCGCTGAAACTGCCCACCCGATAGTTGCGAAAGTTGAGCTTTGGCCAAATCCGGTACGCCTGCCCAAACAAGCGCTTGGGCTTTGTCGGCGGGAGTAAACCCACCTGGCAACTTTAGGAACCTTGAAGTGGTGATGGGCAATGTTTCATCGATATGTAATTTTTGCGGGACGTAACCGATTTTGAGGCTCTTGGCACACAATATGTGGCCATTTGCTGGTTTGACCGCCCCAATAATTGCGCGCAGCAGACTGGTTTTTCCTGATCCGTTAGGTCCAACAATCGTGACAATTTCGCCTCGCTCGATGCGTAGCGATACATGTGACAACACAGTCTTGGCACCATAACGGACGCTGAGGTTATCAACTTGCACAAGGCTCATACGTCAACCTTGTCAATACAGGATGGACAAACACCTTCGGCTTCTACCACTGTCCGTTCTATCCGGAAGCCAGTTGCTCGGGCAACGTCGCCCAATGCGCCGCGTGCAGGGGATGACCGTGTTTCGGCTACTGCATCGCACAAGCGGCAAATCATAAATGCCGGAGCGTGGGAATGGCTTGGGTGCGCGCAAGCGATGAAAGCATTCAAACGCTCAATCTTATGCGCCAGACCATTTGTAACGAGAAAATCCAGCGCACGATAGGCTACAGGCGGTTGTGAACCAAATCCGTCCTCGCGCAATCGGTCCAAAATCGTGTAGGCGCCTAGTGCGCGATGCTCTTGCAGTAAAATTTCAAGTACTTTGCGCCGAACAGATGTGAACCGAAGCCCCTCTTTCTCACAACGTGCCTCCGCCGCATCAAGCGTTTCACTTACACATGCGTTATGATCATGGTTTGTGAAGCCGAGAGGGCTAGAATCTGCCTTGTGTGTGCTGGAGTCACTTGTCATGTTATCACATTTCGTCTATTGGGTCCGTAATGTTATAAAATCACATGGAGGCTCTAATGTCCAGAACGCTAATTGCTTTATCAATTTCTGTTACGTTGATGGGAGGAACGTCTTCCGCCGATACTCCTCAAGTGGTCACTGATATCGCGCCAGTCCATTCCCTCGTCGCCCGAGTGATGGAGGGTGTCGGCGCTCCTGAGTTGATCGTGCAACCTGGGGCAAGCCCCCATGAATACAGTCTGCGCCCGTCTGAGGCCTCAGCATTGCAGGATGCCGATATAGTTTTCTGGATAGGCCCCGATCTTACGCCATGGCTGACCGACACGATCGAAACATTGGCCCCGGATGCTGATGTCACAACATTGCTCGAATTAGACAAAACGATTGAATTGGAATTCCGCGAAAGTGCGCTGTTCGAGGCCCATGATCATGATGACCACGGTGATGACGAACATGATAACCATGATGACCATGATGACCATGATGACCATGATGGTAATCATGGGGAAGAAGCGCACGAGGACCACGATGA
>ERZ1048872.476-NODE-476-length-44048-cov-7.016730_pt1 | contig 44048 bp, 47 predicted proteins | sample MGYA00383100_ERZ1048872 | MGnify/ENA primary metagenome ERZ1048872 (study PRJEB29581, sample SAMEA5548370) | metagenome | biome: marine; feature: coastal; material: water | depth 50 m | study: Short-term variability in the microbial, nano- and picoplankton...
GTGACGGCAAACCGGTTTTAATGCTGCATTGCACGATGGGCAACGCCGGTGCATGGCGCGGGCTCATTGAACATCTTGGCTCAGATCACCATTTTACTGCCTTTGATATGCCAGGCCACGGCAAATCCGCGCCATGGAAAGAGCAGGGTGATTATCACACCATCGGCACCGAGATTGCTAAAACATTTCTGGATCAGCCGATGGATTTGATCGGGCATTCCTACGGCGGCACAATTGCACTAAGGCTGGCGCTTGAGCTGCCACAGATGGTGCGCTCATTGGTGCTGATCGAGCCGGTGTTGATCAACCTTGCTTTTGTCGACAACCCGGATTTGAAAGCCATCTATGCCCAAGATCATCAAGGGTTCGAAGAGGCTTGGCAGCGCGGTGATCTGGAAACGGCAGCGCGCGAGTTTTCCCGCATGTGGGGTGATGGACGCCGCTGGGCAGATGTGCCCGCGCGTGCGCAGCAGACGATGATCGATAAGATAGGTATGATCAAAGCCGGCGAGCATAATGTGATCGGGGATCGCTATGGGTTTTCACAGCCCGGCCGTCTGTCTGGCATCGACGTTCCGGTGCTCTTGCTTGAAGGGGGCGTAAGCCATTCAAGCGCCGCGGCGATCAATACGGCGCTGCAACAGCGTCTGCCGCAGACGCAGCGCGCAGTGATCGACGGCGCTGGCCATATGGTGCCGATCACCCATGCGGCCGAGACTGCAAAAGCAATTGGGGGCTTTTGGCAAAGCATTGCATGAGGAAAACCTTACTATCCGAAAAACGTGTTTTGCCCTTTGGGTTTGGGGTGCAGTTTTGATAGCGCATAATTATTTTATTGAATGTAAACCTATGGTATGCGTAGCATTCAAAGATAATATTTGATGCATGATTTGATTTAGGGAATTTTAATATGAAAGCGGTTGAAAAAGCTGTAGCGGCGGTGGTCCGCCCGGTCGGCGCAGATTTAGAATTGCTTTTGTTTCGCCATCCTTTAGCGGGGGTGCAACTTCCCAAAGGCACGGTTGAGCCGGGCGAAACCTGCACTGCCGCGGCGCTGCGTGAGCTGCACGAAGAGTCTGGATTGCACCTGTCCGTCAAACCGCAGCCCATTGGTGTCTGGAACCGCTATATCCCTCACCGCCCAGGCAAAGGCCGTGTGGCGCAAAAACACATCTGGCATATTTTTGCGTTTGAAGTGAACAATCCGCTGCCCAATCACTGGCACCATCGCGCCGAAGGAAGCCCGGCGGAAGACGGTTTGATTTTTGAATTTTTCTGGCGGCCGCTTGGCCCCCGCCTGCACAAAGAAGTGCAGTCATTATTTGCCCCGTCAGTCAAAAAAATCCTGTATCACTATCATCAGGAAGCGATTTTAGCGGGGCCTTAGACCGCGTCGTCTATATCGCTTTGCACAGTTTTCTGACCGATCTTTGGCTCGGTGCCGGCCAAAAGCCGAGCGATATTTTCGCGGTGCCGCCAAAAGACCAAAGCGGTGAGGGCAAGACACAAAGCGATCATCTCGGGGCGGGTATAGATCATACACCACAGCGCCGAACTGGCCACTGCAACCAAAGCCGAAAGCGATGATATGCGGCGCAGCGCGGCCACCACGAGCCATGTGGCGCAGCACGCAGCGCCCAGTGGCCAGTAGAGCGCCAGCAATACCCCAAGCAGCGTTGCCACCCCTTTGCCGCCCCGGAAGCGCAGCCAAACCGGATAGCAATGGCCGAGCATAGCAAACAGCGCTGCGATCTGCGCTGCTGCATCGCCGGAAATGGCAAAGGCCATTAAAACGGCGATGATGCCTTTGCCACCATCCAATAAAAGCGTTAGCGCGGCGGCGGTTTTACTGCCCGTACGCAGCACATTGGTGGCGCCAATACTGCCCGATCCGATATCGCGCAGATTTCCCAGCCCCATAAATTGCGCCAGCACCATACCAAACGGGATCGAGCCAAGCCCATATCCGGCAATGGCCCAAAGGATCAGCGCGGCGCCAGAGCCGCTAACAGCAGGAAAAAGGATCATCCTTCATAGACCTCTCTGCCGGCCACAAATGTCCGCATAACCTTACCCTGCATCCGGGTCCCATCAAAGGGCGTGTTTTTCGATTTTGAATGCAGCTTGAAGCGATCCACAACAAACGGGGCATCAGGATCAAAAAGCACCAGATCAGCACTGGCCCCTACTGTGAGCCGCCCTGCCGCGAGCCCCAGCCGCTTGGCGGGATTAAGGGATAGTGCGCGAAACAGCGTTGGCAGATCAAGATCTCCAGAGTGATAGAGCCGCAGCGCCGCCGGCAAAAGCGTTTCTAGCCCCACCGCGCCCGAGGCCGCCTCTTCAAACGGTAATCGTTTGCTTTCTTCATCCTGCGGGGTGTGCATAGAGCAAATGATGTCGATTAAACCGTCGCGTACCGCTTCAACGATCAACTGCCGGTCATCTTCGGCGCGCAGGGGCGGCTTAACCTTGAAAAAAGTCCTGTAGTCGGCCACGTCAAATTCATTCAGGGTCAAATGGTGGATCGAAGTTCCTGCGGTGATATCAAGCCCGTTGTCCTTGGCGCGGCGCAGCGCCGGCAAGGCGCGGCCAGTGGTGATCTGATCAAAATGATAGCGCACGCCGGTCATCTCAATCAGCGCAATATCACGGTCAAGCGCCATGCGCTCGGCCATGGGCGAAACCGCTGGCAACCCGCGAAGCGAGGCAAACTTGCCTGACGTAGCAGCCGCGCCTTTTGACAGCCCCGGATCTTGCGGATGGCCCATCACCAACGCCCCAAGCGAGCGCGCGTAGGAAAGCGCGCGGGTAAGCACCTTGGTGTCGGTGACCACTCGGTCACAATCGGTAAAGCCCACCGCCCCAGCATCAAGCAAAAAACCGATCTCGGTCATTTCGCGCCCGTCGCGGCCTTTGGTCAGCGCCGCCATGGTCAGTACGTTGACCGGTGCCGCTTCATTGGCGCGTCTGCGGGTAAATTCAAGCGTTTCGGGGGTGTCGATCGCGGGCAGGGTATCAGGCCGGGTCACTATCGTTGTCACACCGCCTGCGGCCGCTGCCTGTCCGGCCGTCTTGAACGATTCCTTGTGCCGCTCGCCCGGCTCGCAAACCTTGACACCTATATCAATGATCCCAGGCGCAAGCACCTTGCCGTTACAATCAATGGATTTGATGTCTTTTGCAGGGGTATCAACTGCGGAGCCCACGGCGCGGATCACACCGTTTTCAATCAGCAGACTGCCGTCTGTTTCAGTGCCGGTTTCAGGATCAATGAGGCGCGCATTGCGTAGCAAAACTATAGTCATGCTGCGCCCTCCGACATTTGCATTTTCCGATTACGTGCCAGTAAATCCATAGCCGCCATGCGGACTGCGACGCCCATTTCCACCTGATCCTGGATCACCGAGCGATTAATGTCATCGGCAATATCACCGTCGATCTCAACCCCGCGGTTCATCGGGCCCGGGTGCATCACAATGGCATCGTCCTTGGCGGCCTTCAATTTCTGGGCATCAAGCCCGTAGCGGTGGTAATATTCGCGCTCTGAAGGGATAAACCCGCCGTCCATGCGTTCGCGCTGAAGCCGCAACATCATCACCACATCGACATCTTGCAGCCCTTGATGCATATCCTCATAGACCTCGCAGCCAAATTCGGCGATGCCCGAAGGCATCAAGGTGGGGGGGGCGATCAGGCGGATACGATTTTCCATTTTGCCCAACAGGATAATGTTCGACCGTGCCACGCGGCTGTGGGCGATATCGCCGCAAATGGCGATGCTAAGCCGATGCAGGCGGCCTTTGGCGCGGCGTATGGTCAGCGCATCCAAAAGCGCTTGTGTGGGGTGTTCATGGCGTCCGTCACCTGCGTTTAAAACGCTGCAGTTGACCTTTTGCGCCAGCAAATCAACCGCGCCGGATTGCGGATGCCGCACCACCAAAAGATCGGGGTGCATCGCGTTTAGCGTGAGCGCCGTATCAATCAGCGTTTCGCCTTTTTTAATTGAACTGGCCTGCATGGCCATATTCATCACATCCGCGCCCAGCCGTTTGCCGGCCAGCTCAAACGAGGCCTGCGTGCGGGTTGAGTTTTCAAAAAACATATTGATCTGGGTCAAACCGGCCAAGACGTCTGAATGCTTGTTTGAGCGCCGGTTGAGGTCAACATAGCTGTCGGCAAGATCAAGAATTTCGGAAATAGCAGCGGGGGAAAGTGGCTCAATGCCCAAAAGGTGTTTGTCGGTGAACCCCATAAATGCGCTCCGCTGAATTTGAGCGGTTCATAAAGCGCTATCGGCTGTGGCACAAGCCCCATGTCAGCTTGCGCAGCACTTTGTGACGTCATCAAGCAGGTGAATAAGGGGCAAATGCGCAAAAACCTCAATCGAAAGGATAAATCTGCCAGTTCGCGTGGATGTCTTTGGGCAATTTTATCCGCACCATTGCTTGCTTTTCCTTTTGGGCCGCACAGGCTAGACTTTCGCCTATGGAATCGCAATTAGACTGGCACAGCGCGCGTGCGCTTTTGGAATGGCAGGTGGAATTGGGCGCAACCGAGGCAATCTTGGATGCGCCGGTGGACCGGTTTTCGCTTGAGACAACAGCGCCAAAGCCCGCCCCTGTGACAGCGCCCGCAGCGCAAGCCGCTGTGCAGCAAGCCAGTGCGCAGCCAGATCCGGCTCAAATAGCCAAACAGATGGCCGAGACGGCTGGATCACTGGACGCTTTGCAGGCTGCATTGGCCGGCTTTGAATATTGCGAGCTGAAGCGCGGCGCGCGGAATTTGGTGTTTAGTGATGGAAACCCTGCCGCACAGGTGATGATTGTCGGTGAAGCGCCGGGCCGCGACGAAGACCAACAGGGCAAGCCTTTTGTTGGCCGCGCCGGACAGCTTTTGGATAAAATGCTGGCTGCGATTGGTTTGGACAGACAGTCCCAAGAGCCCGCAAATGCGGCATATATCACCAATGTGGTGCCGTGGAGGCCGCCCCAAAACCGGGAACCCAGCCCCGACGAGATTGCAATGCTCACGCCTTTTTTGCTTAGGCATATCGCGTTGATCAAGCCAACCGTAGTGGTGGCGATGGGAAATATTTCCTGTCAGGCATTGCTTGGCAAACGCGGTATTTCCAAGCTGCGTGGACAGCTGCAAAACAGCCGCGATATTGATGTGATACCGATGTTCCATCCGGCCTATCTTTTGCGCAATCCAAGCGCCAAGAAATTGGCCTGGGCCGATCTTTTAATGTTAAAAGCAAAACTGGCCGCATCATGAGCCGTATTGATGAAACACTTGAGTTTATTCCGGTTAGGATAGCTGTTCTAACGGTGTCTGATAGTCGCAGTTTGGCTGAGGACAGCTCGGGTCAGACTTTGGTTGATCGGCTTACAAAGGCAGGCCATCAACTGGCAGAGCGCACACTATTGCCCGATGAGCGCTCCCAAATTTCCCAGCAACTGCGGCAATGGGTCGAGAGCCCGGATATTGATGTTGTCATCAGCACCGGCGGCACCGGCCTTACCGGCCGCGATGTCACCGTAGAGGCGCACCGCGATGTCTATGAAAAGGAAATCGATGCCTTTGGCACTGTGTTCACCATAGTGAGCATGCAAAAAATTGGCACCTCGGCAGTACAAAGCCGCGCCACGGCCGGTGTGGCGGGCGGAACCTATCTTTTTGCCTTGCCCGGAAGCCCCGGCGCCTGCCGCGATGCATGGGATGAGATTTTGCTCAAACAGCTCGATTTTCGCCACCGGCCCTGCAATTTTGTGGAAATAATGCCGCGTCTTGAAGAAAAGTTACGACGGAAATAACAAAGCCAGCCGTATAATACTGGCTTGGCAAACCGGTAATGCACACTACAACGTAAGGGCATAGGCGGAATATTGGCGCTGAAAGGGGCAGGAAAGTGCGATTTTTTCGAAAGAGCCTTGTTGGGCTTTTGCTTCTGTCCCTGACCTTGGGGCTTTTTGCCTACGCCGGGCAGATGGTCAGCTCTGCCATGAAAGAGCGTATGTCGCGAAAGCCCCGAACGTCGCAGCAGCGCGAACGGGTGTTCACCGTTAATGTTATCACCGCAGAGCCGCAATCCATCACTCCGATGCTTGAAGCTTTTGGCGAAGTTCAAAGCCGTCGGACCCTTGATTTGCGAATGGCTACGGGGGGGCAGGTTATAGAACTGGCCGAGGGCTTTGTCGAAGGGGGACAGGTGCAGGCTGGCGAAGTCCTTGTGCGGTTGAATGATGCAGATGCGCGCTCAGCTCTTGGCCGCACAGAGGCCGATGTTACTGATGCGATGGCTGAAGTTGAAGAAGCCGACCGTGCGCTTTTGCTGATCACCGATGAATTGGAAGCCGCGCGGGATCAGGCAGACCTGCGCAGCCGCGCGCTAGAGCGCCAACTGGACCTGAAAGAGCGAGGTGTTGGAACTGCCGCTGCGGTGGAAACGGCTGAGCTTGCAGCGTCTTCTGCGGCTCAGGCGGTGCTGTCTCGGCGCAGCGCGGTGGATCAGGCCAAAGCCCGCAGAGCCCAGGCCCAAACCCGCCTGGCAAGAGCAGAGTTGGCTTTGCAAGACGCCAGCCGGCGGTGGAAAGATACGGTTCTAACATCGGAATTCAGCGGGACGCTAAGCACTATAAGCTTGGTCAAAGGTGGTCTTGTTAGCCCGAACGAGAAAATTGGCAGCTTGATTGATCCAGAAACGCTTGAGGTCGCCTTTCGGGTTTCAACCGAACAATACGCACGGTTGATCGACCGATCAGGAAAGCTGATCAAAAGCCAGGCCAAAGTATCGCTAAATGTGTTTGAAACAGAACTGAGCACAGATGCAGTTTTAAGTCGGGACAGCGGATCTGTCGGCACAGGGCAAACTGGACGGCTGCTGTTTGCCAAACTGCTAAACCCGCGCGGCTTAAAGCCGGGTGATTTTGTGACTGTCGCGCTGAGCGAGCCTACGCTGGAAAATATTATCAAGCTTCCATCATCTGCGCTGAATGCAGATAGCGCTGTTTTGGTTTTAACCGAGGACGAGCGGCTTGAAATCGCTGAGGTGCGGGTTTTTCGCCAACAGGGCGATCACATTTTGGTGCGTGGACGCGGTTTAAGCGGCCGCGAGGTGGTGGCCGAGCAAACGCCGGTTTTGGGCAGCGGGATCAAGGTCAAACCACTTAGAAGTGGCGAAGCCAGCACCCCCAAAGAGCCTGAGGTTGTTGAGCTTAGTCCCGAGCGCCGCGCCAAACTTATCGCGGCCATAGAAGGGAATGCGTATATTCCCAAAGATGCCAAAGAACGGATTTTAAAACAGCTCAAGCAGGATAAAGTGCCGGCCAAGGTGGTTGAGCGCATCGAAAGCCGGATGGGAGGTTAGCAATGGTGCGTGATCTTCCCAAAGCTGCTGGCGGCATTCTATCGTATTTCACCCGCCATGGCACCGCAGCAAATCTATTGCTTATTGTGCTGATTATCGCTGGGCTGGTCAGCTTGCCGCGGATGCGCGCACAATTTTTCCCGGATGTTATAATCGACAATGTAACCGTAAGCGTAGTGTGGCGTGGCGCTGGCGCGGAAGATGTTGACGATGCGATTGTGCAGTTGCTTGAGCCAGCTTTGCTGTCAGTTGAAGGTGTCACGGGCGCAAAAAGTACATCGCGCGAAGAACGCGCCAGCATTCTTTTAGAATTTGAACCCGGCTGGGATATGGCGCGCGCAGCGGCCGATATCGAAACGGCTGTAGATCAGGTCACAACGCTGCCAGATGATGCAGAAGATCCCATGGTGCGCCGTGGGGCTTGGCGCGACCGGGTGACAGATGTGATTATCACCGGCCCGGTGGATCCTGCACAATTGGCTCTTTTTGCCGATGAGTTGGTTTTACGCCTGTTCGCAGAAGGGGTGACGCGCGCGACGGTTACGGGGGTGGCGGCCCCAGAAACAATCATTGAGGTGCCAGCGGTTAATCTGGTTGCGCATGATATTACCATGCAGCAAATCGCGGCGGTCATAGCGCAAGAAGTAAGCGCGGATCCAGCAGGCGATGTGAGCGGCGCAAATGCGCGGGTTCGCACCGGTGTGGAAAAACGCACGGCAGAACAGATTAGGCGCATCGTGCTGCGCTCGAACGCGGATGGATCCCATTTGCGCATTGGAGATATTGCACAGGTTCGGGTTGAAGGGGTCGACCGGCAAAGAGGATATTTTGTCAGTGAAAACCCGGCAATTTCGGTGCGTGTGGATCGGTCGCAACAAGGCGATGCCATCGAAATTCAGGACAAAGTTCAGCAAATTGCCGACCGTTTGTCGGAAACTTTGCCCGAAGGCACTCAGGTCGAATTGATCAGAACCCGCGCTGAATATATTTCCGGTCGACTGAATATGCTTTTGGACAATGGGCTGAGCGGCCTTGGGCTTGTGCTTATTTTGCTGTTTTTGTTTCTAAATGCCCGCACGGCCTTCTGGGTTGCAGCCGGTATTCCCACAGCGATGCTTGCGGCGCTTGCAATCATGTATGCTGCAGGCATTACGATTAACATGATTTCATTGTTCGCTTTGATTATCACCTTGGGGATTGTGGTCGATGATGCCATTGTGGTTGGTGAACATGCTGACAGCCGTGCCCGCAAGGGGCTTGGCCCTATTGAAGCGGCTGAAACGGCTGCGCGCCGTATGGCGCTGCCGGTGTTTGCGGCAACCACAACCACGATCATAGCCTTTTTTGGACTGGTTGCGGTTGGCGGCCGATTTGGCGATTTGATCGCAGATATTCCCTTTACCGTTGTGGTGGTACTGGCGGCCTCATTTATCGAATGCTTTTTAATTTTACCCAACCACATGGCGCATTCGCTCAGCCATGGGGTTAAAAATCACTGGTATGATATGCCTAGCCGCGTGGTGAATATTGGCTTTGAGTGGGTGCGCGAAACCCTGTTTCGCCGGTTAATGGCTCTGGTCATTCGCGCCCGCTATGTTGTGCTAGCAGGCACCGTTGCGATTTTGGCGAGCCAAATCGCGATGTTCATGTCCGGCCAAGTGAAATGGCGGTTTTTCAACGCACCAGAGCAGTCTTCGGTCAGCGGTAATTTTGCCATGGTTTCCTCTGCTGGGCGCGAAGATACAATGGAAATGATGCGCGAAATGCAGCGTGCAACCGAAGAGCTGGGGCGCGAGTACGAAGAACGCTACGGGCGCAATCCGCTTGATTATGTGGTTGCCCAAATCGGCGGCAATTCAGGGCGCGGGCTATCGGGTACGGAAACCAAAACACCTGATCAGTTGGGCGGGATTTCCATTGAACTGATTGATCCTGATTTTAGATCGTATTCTAGCTTTGCCTTTGTCGGCGAATTGCAGGATAAAGTGCGTCGGCATCCTTTGGTCGAAACAATCTCGTTTAGGGGATGGCGCTCGGGGCCGGGCGGCGACGCGCTGGATATACAGTTTTACGGCGCAAAGGCAGAGTCCCTAAAAGCCGCATCAGAAGATTTAAAGGCTGCATTGACCCGCTTTTCAGAAGTTTCAGCAGTTGAAGATGATCTGTCCTATGACAAAGAAGAGCTGATACTAGAGCTCGCAGCGCAGGGTCAAGCCTTGGGATTTACCATTGACGGATTGGGTCAGGTGCTGCGCAACCGCTTAAACGGGTTGGAAGCCGCGAGTTATCCGATGGGTCCGCGCAGCGCCGCAATTCGTGTGGAATTGCCTAAAGATGAGCTGACGGCAGATTTTCTAGAACGTATGCAGTTGCGGACTGTTACTGGAAATTATGTGCCACTGGCCGATATTGTCAGCGTCAAACGTCGGTCCGGCTTTTCAACTGTACGCCGCGAAAACGGAATTCGGCTGATTTCCATTACCGGAGATATCTCTGAGGATGATCCTGCGGCTGCAGAAGAGGTATCGCTTGCACTGGAAAGCGAAATCCTTCCCGAGATTGCCAGTAAACACCAAGTGGATTGGCGGCTTGCAGGTCTATCCGAACAAGAAGATGAGTTTCTCAACGATGCGCGCACCGGCATGATTTTGTGTTTGGTGGGCATCTATTTGGTGCTGACATGGGTTTTTGCCAGCTGGACACGGCCGATTGTGGTGATGGCTGTTATTCCCTTTGGATTGGTGGGCACGATATATGGGCATTACATTTGGGATGTTCCGCTATCGCTGTTTACTGTGGTCGGACTTTTGGGGATGACAGGTATTATTATCAACGATTCCATCGTGCTGATCACATCGATTGATGAATATGCCAAAGAGCGCGGGCTTATCCCTTCGGTGATAGAAGGCACGGTGGATCGCCTCAGGCCCGTTATGTTGACCACGCTAACAACAGTGCTTGGTCTTGCTCCATTGCTGTATGAGCGTTCCTCACAGGCGCAATTTCTCAAACCCACAGTGATTACATTGGTCTATGGTCTGGGATTTGGCATGCTCTTGGTGTTGTTGGTTGTCCCGGCCCTGATCGCGGCACAGCATGATGTACGCCGCCATTTCGTTTCGCTTCGCCATGCTTTGTTTGGGCGCGCCAGATCTATGCGTATCGCAACATGGGGTTTGGCGCTGTTGATTGCTGGGTGGTTTGCCGTAACGATGGGGTGGATGATGAATTTTGGAGCCCTGCCGCAGCACCTTGCCAGCGGGCTGCCATTTTTAGCGGCCGATGCCTCAATGCCGATCGCTTTTGCGCTGTTTTTTGTAGGCACTTGCGGGATTATTTTGGTTGGGTTTTTTGCCAGTTTGATCATGCAGGGTGTTGGCCGTCTGCGCGCCTAAGGGGCGCATGTGCCGGCCTCAACCGCATAGTTCGACCCTATGACCGTGATATTCACGTCTGCACGCTGGACACCAATGGGCCGGCCTGCGTCGCTGTGTAAAAAACCCTTTGCCGAAAGTATCTGGCCACTTCGCTTTGGAAGCTGCATTGATACCCAGTGACCCTCGCGTGAATATTCCAGCATCACGATTTCTTGTCCTCCAGTGGGCGGCAAAGACAGCTGGACATCTATTTCCATCGCGTCATCCGATGGGCTAAACGTACAGCTGACTGCTCTAAGATCAGCCTCGATTTTTGAGTAGGGTGCATTGGCCAGTGCAGCAATAATCTTGGGGTCGGGCGTACGGCTGTCTGGCAATAAGCGCCCTGAAAACGAAAGCGACGCCGGTATGCAGATATCATCACAAATGCCCAGCGACGCCTGTAGTTTAAGCTCGACTGTCCCATGGGGATCTGAGGGGTGAACAATCAATGGCAAAACCACATGACCAGAATAACCGATTGACCACATATCTTGCGGTCCAAAAAGCATGGGAGCAGGCCAGATGATTTGTACATCTTGCAAATTATGTGACCCGCTAAAATCAAATTTTGGTGGAAAGCCTGCCTCTCCTGGTGCGCGCCAATAGGTTTTCCATCCCGGTGCAAGGCGAATTTCCAAAGCCGCTGTATACTGCCCGGCGGATTTGAACCAACCGCTGCGGAGATCATGCCCAATCACACCTTGGGTTTCGGCTGCCAGACTGTGCGCGCTCAAGAGCGCCCAAAAACTTAGCCAGGAAAAAATACCGTGTAGTAGCCTCATGCACAGTGAATGCGCGAATATTTGCCATTTGCCAAGACACATTTATGCGATTAGGCCGTGTGCAAGACATTGCAGTTGCATAGAGGGCTGTCTCGGGTCATGCTGAATATAACGAAAGGATTTGGCATGAGCGGGCCTGATCAAAGCTTAGAACTAGCCGGAAAGCTACTGATTGCGATGCCAGGGATGATGGATCCACGGTTTGATGGCTCTGTGATTTATATATGCTCGCACAGCTCAGAGGGCGCAATGGGCTTGGTGATCAACCGTCCAATAGAAACTGCGTCCTTCAAAGAGCTTTGCAGCCAGTTATCGATAGAAGCCACTAATGCACGCTCTATTCCAGTGCTTTTTGGTGGACCGGTTGATCAGTCGCGCGGATTTGTCGTGCACTCGCAAGATTATCAGGCAGAGGTTTCAACCCAAATTATCGGGCAAACGCTTTCGATGACGGCCACACGAGACATCATCGAAGCTGTTGCAACGGGCCCTGCGCCCGAGCAGGCAAGTTTATTTATGGGATACTCTGGTTGGGGCGCAGGTCAGATCGAAGATGAGATTGCCAATAACGGCTGGCTTGTCTCTGACGCCAACGAGGACATGGTTCTGAGTGTTGACCATGGGGGCAAATGGCAATCTGCGTTGGGATTAATGGGAATCGATGCTCTGATGCTGTCAAGCTACGGCGGAACAGCGTGACGGGCATTTATCGTGGCGCTGCCGCGCGCTTGAGCCTGTCGTTGATTGCCAGACCAAGCCCGGTTTGGGGGATGGGGGACACTGCGATTGTTGCTTTTCCCTCAGCATCTAGGCGATGCAAATGAGCAAATAGATTTGCCGCCGCTTCCACTAAATCAGCCGAGAGTGACAAGTTTAGATCGCAATCTACTGCACCAAACCCTAGACGCGCTTCATCAGGACGCCAGTGTTTTGCATCCAGCCGAACCTTTGCCTGCGGCGCATAGTGTGAATTCAACTGACCCGGCGCGGTGATTTTCTCGACATTCGGGCGGATAGAAACAGGTCTGCCGATTTCCTTTTCGATATCCTCGACTGCCACACCCCCGGGGCGCAATAGTACTGCGCCATCATCAAGTTGAACGATGGTAGATTCCAAGCCTACTGTACACACTGCTCCGTCCACAATCGCATCAATGCGGCCGTCTAAGCCGGATCGTACATGCGCTGGGCTTGTCGGGCTAATTTGCCCCGATGGGTTTGCTGATGGTGCAGCAACGGCTCCGCCAAATTGCGTAAGCAAGGCTTTGGCCACGGGATGTTTGGGAACCCGGATAGCGATTGTCGGCAAGCCCGCACTGAGCAAATCCGATAATACGGCGTCTTTTTTTCGCGGCAGCACAAGCGTTAAGGGCCCGGGCCAGAACGCTTGTGCCAATTGATCCGCCAGAGCGTTCCATTGCACAAACCTGCGCGCCGTTTGCACGTTTGCAACATGCACGATCAATGGATTGAACTGCGGCCTGCCTTTGGCTTGATAAATTTTTGCGACCGCATGGTCATTGCTGGCATCGGCGCCAAGCCCGTAGACTGTTTCGGTTGGAAATGCCACCAAACCGCCGTTCTGTAAAATTGTGCTCGCCTGCGCAAGATGCGCAGCTGTGGGGGACAGAGCAAGAGTGGCGATGGTTTTCATATTGACGCGGCGTTTTGGTTGCTGGTTAAAGATGGTCGATTAAGTTAGGCCTGTGAGTTGCGCATAATAGCAAATGGCCGCGATGCCAAGCCTACAGTCAAGGAGTTCCAATGCCATATCAAGCACCGGTACAAGAATATAAGTTTCTCTTTGATCATGTGGTGCGCTTTGATCAAGTGGCCAATACCGCACGTTTCAAAGAGGCAACGCCGGATATGGTCGAGGCGATTATGGGTGAGGCCGGGCGTATGTGTCAGGATGTTCTGGCCCCTTTGCAGAGTGTTGGCGATACAGATCCCGCACGGCTTGAAAACGGAAAAGTAAGAACCTCGGCAGGATTTGCCGAGGGCTATCAAGCCATTGCCGATGGGGGGTGGGTTTCAATGTCGGCCAGCCCAGAGTATGGCGGGATGGGGCTGCCGATGACCATTACCACCGCCGTGAACGAAATGATGGCAGGCGCATGCCTTTCGCTGCAACTCAACCCTTTGATGACCCAAGGCCAGATCGAGGCGCTTGAACATCATGCCAGCGATGCAATCAAATCCCTCTATCTGCCAAAGCTGATTTCCGGAAAATGGTGCGGAACAATGAATTTAACCGAACCGCAGGCGGGGTCAGATGTTGGCGCCTTGAGCGCCAAGGCCGAGGATAATGGCGATGGAACCTATGCGGTAACTGGGCAAAAGATTTATATCTCGTGGGGGGATAATGATTTTTCAGAAAATATCTGCCACTTGGTTCTAGCGCGCCTTCCCGGTGGGGCGGGTGGAACCAAGGGTATATCGCTGTTTTTAGTGCCTAAACTGATCCCTGACAGCGATGGGAACCCCGGGGTTGCCAATACGCTGAAAGTCGTCAGCCTTGAGCATAAAATGGGCCTGCATGGCAGTCCGACAGCGGTGATGCAGTATGATGGGGCAACCGGCTGGCTAATCGGTGCACCGCACGACGGTATGCGGGCGATGTTCACTATGATGAATAACGCGCGGTTGGGTGTGGGCGGTCAGGGCATTGGCGCTGCAGAAGGCGCATATCAACATGCGCTCTTCTATGCACGCGAGCGCAAACAGGGCCGCAGCACCATTGCGGAGGCCTCTGGAACTATTCTTGATCATGCGGATGTGCGGCGCATGCTGTTGACCATGAAAGCCGATATTTTTGCCGCCCGCGCAATCGCTTTGGCCAACGCTGTGGCGATTGATCTAAGCTCTGCCACGGCAGATCCTGCGTGGCAGGCCCGCGCCGCATTGCTCACCCCGATCACAAAAGCTTTTGGAACCGATGTGGGGATCGCTGTTGCCGAAACGGGCGTGCAAGTCCATGGCGGCATGGGCTTTATCGAAGAAACAGGAGCCGCGCAATATAGCCGCGATGTTCGTGTCACCGCAATTTATGAAGGCACCAACGGAATTCAGGCGATGGACCTTGTGGGCCGCAAAATGCTTGACGGCGGCGAGGCCGCTTTCGCGCTGCTGGATCAATTGGCAGGTGAAAGTGAACGCGCAAAGCAAAGTCATCCCGATTTGGCAGATAAGGTTTGGCAAGCAAGCGAAACCCTGCGTGAAGCAGTGGAATGGATGGCAGCGCAAAGGGACTTTAATGACCGGTTTGCGGGTGCAACCGGATTTTTACGCGCTTTTGCGCGGGTGCTTGGCGCACACTATCATCTATGTGCTGCAATGAACGAACCCGAGCCGGGGCCTCGGGAAAAACTTGCGAGATTTTATATCAATAGCTTGCTGCCTGAACATATAGGATTGTTGGATCAGGCACGGCAGGGAGCTAAGGATATTTACGCCTTTCACCCGGATGAGTTGGTTTAAAGATGGTGAAAGATTTACAACGGATCGAGACCCCTTGGACCTCGCCGCCAGAGATTGGCTCTGCAATCGAAGTGGCCAAAGGGGTGTATTGGATCAGGTTGCCACTGCCGATGAAGTTGGACCATGTTAATGCATATGTTCTGGACGATGGCGATAGCTGGACCATTATTGATACCGGACTAGGGCTGCGCGCAACCCGACAGATCTGGCGCGACTTGCTTGCCGGTCTTTTATCGGAAAAACCTGTGGGGCGGGTGATCATTACCCACCATCATCCCGATCATATTGGGCTTGCGGGTTGGTTTCAAAGCGAACTGAATGCCGAGCTTTGGACAACGCGCACCGCTTGGCTGATGGCGCGGATGCTTTGTCTGGATGTTCAGAAAACGCCGCCGCCAGAGACATTGCAGTTTTGGCGGCGCGCTGGAATGGCGCCAAAAATCATTGATGAGCGGGCCAATGGCAAACCGTTTAATTTTGCCGATGCGGTCCATCCGATGCCTCTTGGCTATCGCAGGATACAGCAGGATGATGTGATTGAAATTGGCGGCAGGCACTGGCAGGTGCATATGGGAAATGGCCATGCACCAGAGCATGCTACCCTATGGAACAGCTCTGATAATCTGGTGCTTGCCGGGGACCAGATTATTTCATCGATTAGCCCGAACCTTGGGGTATATGCCACAGAGCCAGAGGCGGATCCGGTCGGCGATTGGTTTGAGTCTTGCGGCCGGTTGGCCAAATTGGCACATCCGGATCAATTGGTTCTTTCAGGTCATAAACTTCCGTTCAAAGGTCTGCCATTTCGGTTTAAACAAATGATTGAAAACCACCATGGCGCTTTGGAAAGACTGGTCGCTTTTTTAGATCAGCCGAAAGCAGCCACTGAGTGCTATCAGGCCCTTTTCAAGCGGCATATTGACGAAGATGAATATGGTTTGGCACTGGTCGAAGCGGTGGCGCATCTCAACCATCTTTACTTGAAAGGTGATGTAACCCGCTGCTTGGACAGCGATGGTGTCTATCGCTATCAAAGCTAGGACTTTGCACATCCAAAGGCCGTTTAAGCCGCTCAGAGGTATTTGAGCCTTTGCTGGGGTGCGACGAGAGGCAGCATCGAAAGAGCGCGAGTAAAGGATGACAGAGGCGAACAAATCAGCTAAAGACACAGCAACAGCTTTTGACGAGGAGTAGCCGGATGGCCAAGCACGAGCACGGATCAATGGACACAGAAGTCCAAGAAAAAACTTTTGATGGGTTTATGTCTTTAGTGAGCAAAACAGCGATTGTCTGCGTGGTCTTTCTGGTCTTTTTAGCGCTCGTCAACGGTTAAATATTACACGTAATCTAAACGCGTGATGTGTAAAGGCAGTCGCTGCCCCTATGATCGCAAGTTACAAAGCCCATACCATTTGCCCGATGGTATAAAGACAGATGCCCCCAAGCAAGATTGCGGCAAATATGTTTTTGGTTTTGTATCCCACCACCAAGGTGACTATTGCGGCGATTAAACGGGGCCAATCCAGCATACCGCCCGTGGCATCCGGCCATAGCACCATCGGCGCGATCAAACCGGGCAGTAGCCCGACAGCGGTATAGCGCAGATGGCGCAGAACCCAGACCGGCATCTTTCTGTCTCCGACCAATCCAAGAAATAAAAATCGCAAGCCAAACGTGCCCAGACCCAGCGCCCAGATAACAAGCCATATATTGCTGTCTTGTGCAAAGTTCATCTGTGGTGCTCTCCAAACCCGCGCTGTTCACTCCATGCACCGACACTCATCCCGATCACACCTGCGAGCATAATCCCAAGATTATAAGGCATGGTATGAAACAAAAGCCCCGCAATGACCGAAGCCAGAGCGGCAAGAATATGTGGCAGGCTGCGAAGCAAAGGGGCCAGCAGGGCAATAAATGTCAGCGGGGTTGCAAAGTCCAAAGGGATATCCGTCGGAATGGATTGACCGACCAATGCCCCTAGAAAAGTGAGTAGGTACCAAACCGGAATTACAGAGGCTGCAACACCAAAGAAAAAGGTCAGTTTTTGCGGCATGGTCATTTCGGGGTTGTTTTCATATTGCAGAATGCTCGTGGCATAGCTTTGGTCAACCAGTGAATACGCCGCCGCCGCCCTTTGCCAAAATCCCGCAGTGCCCAAATGCGGTGTCAGCGAGGCCGAATAGAGCGCCATGCGCAAATTCAAAGCCAAAGCGGATAAAATTACAATCACGGTGGGGGTGTTATCTTGCATCAATTCCAGCGCGGTAAGCTGCGCTGCACCAGCCACCACCAGAACGCTGAAACTCAGCGTTTCAAAAATACTAAGACCCGCTTCAGTTGCGACCACGCCGAATAAAAACCCGAACGGCCCGATGACAAGCGAATGTGGGGCGCCGTTTAAAACACCTTGTATGAAAAAACCTGACGGTTCTGGGATTGACATATCTGATACCTAAAGTAGCACAATAGAGAGATGCAATTCGAAATTAGCCTTGGGGCAAATATTGATGACCAAACCGACCACTGAGTATCTGATTGCGCCGATGAGTGCTGCACGCGGCTTAACCGCTCAATTAACGGGTTTAGATCATCATGGCCAGCGCCAAGTGCTTGATGTTGTCGAAGAGCGGCCGTTGACGATTTTCCTCAATTCGCAGGAAATTGTCACAGCCATGACCATTGGCGATTATCCAGAGTATCTAGCGCTTGGGTTTTTGCGCAATCAGGGCATGCTGCAAGCTGATGATCAGATCACGGATATTTCATTTGATGAAGAGCTTGAAACCATCGTTGTGCGCACGGCGCGAACCACGGATTACGAATCAAAACTGCAAAAGAAAACCCGCACAAGCGGATGCGCCGTTGGAACTGTGTTTGGCGATATGATGGAAGGTCTTGAAAAGGTAAGATTGCCCCGCTCGGACATAAAAACATCCTGGCTCTATACACTCGCCGCCGCCATCAACCGTACGCCTTCACTTTATTTAAAAGCTGGTGCTATCCACGGGACGGTGCTGTGCCACCAAGATCAGCCACTGGTTTATATGGAAGATGTTGGGCGTCATAATGCCGTGGATAAAGTCGCGGGATGGATGCTGTCTGAATCGGTAACGGCAAGTGATAAAATACTTTATACTACGGGCCGATTGACATCGGAAATGGTGATCAAAACCGCTCATATGGGTATCCCCATCCTTGCTTCCCGTTCGGGGTTTACAGCGTGGGGGGTCGAGATTGCGAAGCAGGTAGGTCTTACCTTGATCGGACGACTGCGCGGCAAGCGGTTTGTGTGCCTTGCCGGTGAAGAGCGACTGATTTGGGATGCAGATATGGATAAAATTCCAGACGATCCAAAAGCAGCAGTGCGCAAAGGGTTAGAAGAATGAAGCAGCCGCTCGGCGTGATACTGGCGGGCGGTTTGGCCCGCCGCATGGGCGGCGGGGATAAAGGTCGTCTGTTGCTGCAGGGGCAATCGATGATGGCCCGGGTCGTTGAGCGGTTTGAGCCGCAGGTTGCACAGGTCGGATTGAATGCAAACGGAGACCCGGACAGGTTTTGCGATCTTGGACTGCCTGTTTTCCCCGACACTATCAACGGCTTTGCCGGCCCGCTTGCCGGGGTTCTAGCAGGTTTAGACTGGGCTTTTGGGCAGGGCGGTGATCACATCGTCACGGTTGCTGCGGATACGCCGTTTTTCCCCTGTGATCTTGTGCCCCAGCTCATCCTAGCCTCAGAAGGCATGGATGCGCCTTTGGCTCTTGCCGCTACAAAAGACCCAAATGGCGTGTCTATGCGCCAGCCTACCTTTGGTCTTTGGCCGGTTGCTTTAAGGGAAGACTTGCGCGGGCATCTGCAAAACGGGCTGCGCAAAATTGTACAATGGACAGAAATGCATAACGCGCGTGAGGCCCCGTTTTCATCGACACCGTTTGATCCGTTCTTTAATGTGAACACGCCGCAGGATTTGGAAACGGCAAATGCATTGCTAAAGGATCAAGTATGAAAATCTACGGCGTTACAGGATGGAAAAATTCGGGCAAAACGGGCCTGATGGAAAGATTGGTCAGTGAATTTGTCAAGCGGGGCTTTTCAGTATCCACAATTAAGCACGCCCATCACAGTTTTGATGTGGACCGCAGCGGCAAAGACAGTCATCGCCATAGAGTGGCGGGCGCAAGCGAGGTTTTACTGGCCTCGCGCAACCGCTTTGCGCTGATGCATGAGCTGCGCGCAGAAGATGAGCCAAGCCTTGAGGTGTTGCTTGCAAAGCTTTCGCCTGTTGATCTGGTTCTGATTGAAGGGTTTAAGCGCGACCGCCATGCAAAGATAGAAACCTTTCGTGCGGTCACAGGCACGGAGCTTATTGCCACAAATGACCCGACCATTCACGCGGTTGCAAGCGATGTTGCGATGGCTCTTGACCGACCCGTTTTTGATCTTGATGATACAGCAGCTATTGCAAATTTCATCCAATCAGAGGTGGCGCTGTGAGCATAGATACAATCATTGCTATCGACTGGTCTGCGCGCTCCAAGCCCTCCGCTAAAACTCCGGTGAAAGATGCGATTTATTTATGTGCGCAGCGACTTGGGTCTCCGGCCGCGCACCCGCAGTATTTTCGCACGCGGCACGCAGTCATGCAGCATCTTTATGAACTGCTAGAAATAGAAATGACGGCTGGCCGAAAAATATTTGTCGGATTTGATTTTTCCTTTGGCTATCCGCAAGGCTTTGCCCAAGCCCTGACCGGCAAGCCAGAGGCGCTGGCTATTTGGGACTGGTTAAAAGAGCGGATTGAAGATGGTCCAGATAACAGCAACAACCGATTTGAGGTGGCCTGCGAGATCAATAAAATCTTTGCGGGCCTTGGCCCCTTTTGGGGGGCACCTGCGCACCTTAAATTGCCGGGGCTGCCGCATAAATGCGCGGCGCGCCATTCCCATGGATTACCAGAGTATCGGCAAACTGATCTTGCGGCAAAGGCCCAAAGTTCTTGGAAGCTGTACACCACCGGCGCGGTGGGATCGCAATCTTTGCTGGGCTTGCCATACCTTGCAGGGCTACGCAATTGGCTTGGCAAACGCTGTCAGGTCTGGCCGATCGAGGGAAGCAAGCTTTTGCAGCGCGCATCTGTGGTGCTGGCCGAAATTTACCCAAGCATCCTGACCGCAAAAGAGATCGCAGCAGATTACATCAAGCACTGGCCGGATCAGCTCTATCAAATTCTGGATGCGCAGCAGGTCCGTGGCAGTTGTGACGAGTTGCAATGCATGTTTCAAACCGACCCCGTCTTTCAAAGCTTTATCCCTGCCGATATACCTGCAAATATTCGAATTGAAGAAGGATGGATTATGGGCAGCTCTTTTGTGCGGGGGCGCCAATGATTACACCGCCGCCTTTGCGTGATGATTGTTTTGCTTTGCCTGCAGGCGTGGACTGGATGCCTGTTGAAACGGCGCTCGCGCTTTTAAAAGAAAAACTGACGTGCCGGGTCGCTTCGACTGAGCTTCCGCTTCAGCAGGCGGTTGGGCGGTTTTTATCTAGCGATCTTTATGCACGGCGTAGCAGCCCGCCACACGCCAATAGTGCTGTAGATGGATACGGCTTTGATGGTACGCTGAGCGATCAGAGCGCTCCGCTGGTTCTGCCGCTGATCAAAGGCCGCGCAGCAGCGGGTCAGCCTTACCAAGGAAGCGTTCCAAAAGGATCGGCGATACAGGTCTTAACCGGGGCTGCCCTGCCCAAAGGGGTGGACACGATTATGCTCCAAGAAGATGTGGCCACTGATGGGAAAGAAGTTGCCTTTCACGGTCCTTTGCGCCAAGGAAAAAACACCCGGTTGATGGGCGAAGATATTCAAGCGGGCCAATGTGTTTTAAGCAAGGGCCGCAAGATTACTGTGGCCGATTTAGGGCTTTTGGCCTCTGTAGGCATCGCAGATGTACCTGTGTGTGAAAGCTTATGCGTCGGTGTTTTATCGACCGGCGATGAATTGATCGAAGCTTCACAATCAGCAGATTTCGGTCAAATTTATGATGCCAACCGCCCAATGCTCTTGGGGCTTTTGCGCCGGTTGGGATATGCAGCAGTGGATCTAGGGAAGGCGCCGGATGATCCCAAAAATCTGCGCGCGCAACTGGACAATGCAGCCAGTAAATGTGATGTGATTTTGACATCGGGGGGCGCGTCTGCAGGCGCAGAAGACCATATGTCAGCTTTGCTGAACAGCACCGGATCAATGGCGCTTTGGCGCGTCGCGGTTAAGCCGGGTCGGCCACTGGCTATGGGGCTTTGGCAGGGCGTGCCGGTGTTTGGACTGCCCGGAAATCCGGTTGCTGCGTTTGTGTGTACGGCCATTTTTGCGGCGCCGGCTTTGCAGCAGATGGCCGGTGGATGCTGGCCAGTCCCGCATGGTTTTAGCGTGCCAGCGGCATTCCATAAATCCAAAAAGCCCGGCCGTAGTGAATTTTTACGCGCACGGATAAGAGAAGGCCGCGTAGAGGCCTTTGGCTCGGAAGGATCTGGCCGTATTAGTGGGTTGAGTTGGGCCGAGGGTCTGGTCGAGCTTGGCCAAGAAGCCGCAACAATCAAACCCGGAGACAAGGTTCGATTTATACCCTTTAACGCACTGGGTCTGTGAGCCAAAGCCTGTAAAGCGTGGTCTTTTAACTAAAGGTGCCGGCCACCCGCCCCAAAAGCATAAAGGCTCGCGCCGTGCGTGTTTCAGAAAAAGCAGAGATTTCCGCATCACTTGCGGTTGGCTCAAATTTTGAAAAGCAAGTGTCAAAAACGCGTAGGAAATGATGTGCGGTATCGCGGAAAACAGCGTCTTGCTTCATCCGCCCGTTGCTTAAAGCCAAAGAGGAACGATCTTGTATGCCGCCCAATGCGGCAATCGCTCTGCCACGCTCGCCTTTTGCAAACTGCCGCCAGACATCTGGTCGTGCCATGTCTGGCCGCAGATCATCCATGTAAATACCGTCTTGGCTGAGCAATGTTAAAATATCCTGAGCGGCGCGGATCATTTGCGATGTCAGGTGATCCTTCATCGCGCGGTTCATGACCGCAAAGCCAATTCTATCGTCAGGGGTTTCGGGAAAGTTCAGTGCGCGGATAAAATCGGCGTTTGATAGGGGCGCTTTAAAACTCTCAAGCGGTGTCCCAAGTTCCAACACGGTTTGGTCGTTGGTTTCTTCTTGATGATTGGGATCACTGGCAGGGGGTGATTGCCCTGTTGCGCCATCGGTTCGTGTCGTGGGCAATTGGTTGAGCAGGCTTTGTATTTTACGTTGTTCTTCACCAATCTCGGTTAACTTGCGACTTATAGAGGCTTCAAAGCTTGCCTGACCATCGCTTTGATTTTGTTCGATAAAGGAATGGCGCAATGCTTCGACTGCAGTATGCAGCCTTTGGGTATCTTGTTGTAAAAGCCTTGATTTTTCCACCATCACGGCACAGACAGCAAGAAGAGCGGCTGGTAAAATTGCCGCTCCGATGAAAATCAAAACAGCATTTGTGTTCTGCGGGGGGGAATTCCAAAATACAAATCCGCAAAAAACAACCCATATCACGGCCAGAACGATCGTGCCGACGCTGATTGCACTGAGGGTTTGACGGCTTGCGCCTGTGGATATGCCGTTAGACGGCGCCCGTAGATGTTTTTGTTCAGTCATTTAAAACAATTGATTATGAATTGACGTCAGGAATATTTAATACTCAAGATTTCGTATGATTTTTCCCCTCCAGGGGTCTTTACTTCTACACTGTCGCCGTCTTCCTTGCCGATCAGTGCCCGCGCCAAAGGTGATTTGATATTTAATAGGCCGCGCTCAATGCTGGCTTCGTGCTCGCCTACAATCTGCCAGGTTTTCTCTTCGTCAGTGTCTTCATCCACCAGACATACAGTTGCCCCAAATTTAATCGAGCCTGTCATTTGCGAAGGATCAATCACCTCTGCAAGCGACAGAACACTTTCAAGCTCTTTGACGCGTCCTTCGATGAAACTCTGCTTTTCGCGGGCCGAGTGATATTCGGCGTTTTCTGATAGGTCACCATGTTCGCGTGCCTCCGCTATCGCTCTGATAATCGCTGGTCTCTCCACCGATTTCAGCTGCTTTAGCTCAGTCTCAAGCGCAGTGTATCCTGCGCGTGTCATTGGAATTTTTTCCATTTCAAATCCGCTTTGTCACAGGTCGCTAAAAACGACGATTTGCTCGTTTATAAAGAATATTTGGACTAAGGCCACCTGAGAATGCAAGAAAAACATATCAATGTTACAAGCTGTCTGCGACCTTATGCCCAAAACACAGCCGCAAAAGGTTAAATTACCGCCGCGTTTAGATTGACCTTGGGCTTTTGAGCAGGATATTCATGCTCACAATACAATGTGCATACCCCAATGAGGAAAGCAAATGTCTGATACCGAACGGGAAGCAATGGAATATGATGTGGTGATTGTCGGGGCGGGTCCTTCGGGCCTTTCGGCGGCCATACGGCTTAAGCAGCTTGACCCTGATCTTGAAATTGTAGTGTTGGAGAAAGGGTCCGAGGTGGGTGCGCATATTCTTTCTGGCGCGGTTCTGGACCCCTCTGGACTCACCCGTTTGATGCCCGATTGGAAAGAACGTGGCGCGCCGCTCACCGTACCGGTAAAAGAGGACAATTTTTATGTTTTAGGAGAAGCTGGTCAAATACGGCTTCCTAATTTGGTGATGCCACCTTTGATGAACAACCACGGGAATTATATTGTTTCAATGGGCAATGTGTGCCGCTGGATGGCAGAGCAGGCCGAAGAGTTAGGGGTCGAGATTTTCCCCGGTATGGCCTGTTCGGAATTGGTGTTTGGCGAGACAGGCGAAGTCAAAGGCGTTGTAGCCGGCGAGTTTGGCAAAAACCCAGACGGCACGCCCTCAGACGGGTATGAGCCCGGCATGGAATTGCACGGCAAATATGTATTTTTATCCGAAGGCGTGCGTGGATCATTGTCCAAGCAGGTGCTGGAAAAATATGACTTAGCGGCCCAATGCGATGTGCCAAAATTTGGCATCGGCATGAAGGAAATCTGGGAAGTGAAACCAGAAAACCATAATGAAGGCGAAGTCACCCACACCATGGGCTGGCCTTTGGGGTTCAAGAATTCCGGTGGCTCTTTCGTCTATCATCTGGATAATAATCAGGTTTACGTCGGCTATATTGTCGATCTGAATTATAAGAACCCGCATCTTTTTCCCTATATGGAATTTCAACGCTTTAAACACCACCCGAAGATTGCCGCGCTGCTTGAGGGCGCAAAGCGGGTGGCTTATGGCGCACGTGCGGTGACCAAGGGCGGCTTTCAATCCATCCCACAAGTGGCCTTTCCCGGCGGCGCCTTGCTGGGCTGTTCGGTCGGTCTTGTCAATTTGCCAAGGATCAAAGGCAATCATAATGCAATGCATTCAGGTATTGAAGCGGCCGAGGCTGCGTATCAAGCGATTAAATCGGGCCGCTCTGGCGATGTTCTTGAAGATTATGATGCTTCATTGCGCAAAGGACCCGTTGGCGAGGATCTAAAAAAGGTCCGAAATGTTGCGCCGCTAAACAGCCGTTTTGGCCCTCTTGGGGGGCTTACGCTCGGCGGATTTGACATGTGGTTTCAAACGATCTTTCGCTTTTCGCTGTTTGGCACTTTAAAGCATGGTAAAACCGATGCACAGGCCACAGAACCAGCGGCCAAACATCAGTACATTGACTACCCGAAGCCAGATGGAAAACTAAGCTTTGACCGCTTAACCAACGTGTCATTTTCAATGACAAACCATGAAGAGCATCAGCCCGCGCATTTGCAGCTTTCTGATGCTGATGTGCCTTTGACGGTGAACCTACCCACTTATGCCGAGCCGGCACAGCGCTATTGCCCGGCGGGTGTCTATGAGGTTGTGTCCGAGCAGGGAAAAGAGGACCGTTTTGTAATCAATTTTCAGAACTGTGTGCACTGCAAAACTTGTGATATCAAAGACCCAAGCCAGAATATTACTTGGGTCACACCGCAAGGCGGAGATGGCCCCAACTACCCCAATATGTAACGGGCAGTGACGTAATGGATGCCACTGATGCTCTGACTGGCATACGAAATAACACGGTTTTAATGCTTGCGGGGCATGCTCGCCATTGCTTTGGCCAGTTGTAAGCCCTAGTTTATAAGCACAAAACAACTTTATGAGACCGGCCTGTTGATTAAAAAACCGCTTTTACTTGCCCTTACTCTTGCTCTGATCGAACCAGCTGCAGCGGAACAAGGGCTTGCTGGACCATATTTGGCTGCTCGACATGCAAGTTTTGCACGGGATTTTCTGACGTCTTCTACATATCTGCAGCAAGTTGTCAGCCAAGACCTAAGCAATATTGATGCAATGGAGACCCTAATTCTTTCAAAAATCGCACTCGGTGTTTTTGAGGACGTTTTTCCAATTGCTGATCAGGTTGTTAATGCCGGTGCCGATAGTCAAGTCGCCCATGTTGCCTTGATAGCAAAAGCTGTTCAAAGGGAAGATTTTAATGGGCTTATTGGGCTACTGGATGCCGGAAAAGGTATCGGCCACCATGTTGTGGATGATTTGCTATTGGCATGGGCAAACGTAGGGGCAGGTGATGTCCAAGCGGCCCTTGCAAAGATGGATGCGTTAAAAGATCAAGAGCCATCTCGGGGGCTTGTGAGTTATCACAGGGCTTTGATGCATCATGTCATGGGGGATTTTGAGGCTGCCGAGACGATCTTTAAAGACATTGGACAAGACGCGGGCGCCCTGACGCGTCGTGCTATTATTGTAAGATTGCAATCTTTGATGGCGCAGGGCGAGTTTGATCACGCAGAAGCAGTTCTGGAGACCTATTTTGGAGAGAATTTAGATCCTGAACTGTTCCAAATGCGCGCCGATATTATAGCTAACCATATGCCGGATAAGCGACTTATCGGATCTGTTTCTGACGGCATAGCAGAGGTGTTTTATGCCATCGCAAAAGCGCTAGGCTCCGAGGCGCAGGATGAATATACTTTGATGCATGCCCGTGTTGCAGAGTTGCTATCACGCGAACATGTGGAAGCCATTTTGCTGACTGCGCAGGTCTTGGAAAATATGGGCCAATATGATTTGGCGACGAAAGTCTATCAGGAAATTTCCCCCGATAACCCGATTTTTCATCTTGCTGAATTGGGACGCGCCGAAGCCCTTCGGGACAGCGGCAATGTCGCGGGTGCTATTGAGGCCCTAAAAAACCTGACACGCAGCCACCCAACCATGGTTCGTGCCTATCGTACGCTGGGCAATATCCTGCGATATGAAGAACGATATCAAGACGCCATAGAGGTTTTTAATGACGCCATTGAACTGAGCAATTCAGAAGATAAATCCGCTTGGCGGCTTTTTTATGCCCGTGGAATAGCTTATGAACGCTTGAATGAATGGCCCAAAGCAGATCACGACTTTCGCGAAGCATTGCGGCTTAAACCGGATCAACCGCTGGTCCTGAATTACTTGGGATATTCGCTAGTTGAAAAGAAAGTTCAGCTTGATGAGGCTTTGGCGATGATTGAAAAGGCCGTTGATCTTCGGCCCAGCAGCGGGTTCATCGTAGACAGTCTTGGCTGGGTCTTGTTCCGCATGCAGCAGTATGAAGAAGCAGTTCCACATTTAGAGCGCGCTGCCGAGTTAGAGCCTGTCGATCCGATTGTAAACGACCATCTTGGTGATGTGTACTGGGCTGTGGGGCGCAAACGCGAGGCGCATTTTCAATGGCAAAGGGCGTTGTCTTTTGATCCAGAAGAAGCTGAAGCCGACCGCATTAGACGGAAGCTTGATGTGGGTTTGGATGTGGTGCTGCAAGAAGAAGGCGCGGATCCATTGACCGTTGCTCAAAGCAATGATTGACGAATTTGCACCTGCAAAAGTCAATTTGTGTTTACATGTGACAGGACAAAACAGCGATGGCTATCATTTGCTGGATTCACTGGTGCTTTTTACCGCTTTTGGAGATCGGCTTTCAGTATCCCCGCAAACCGATTGGGGATTGAAGCTGTCGGGTCCATATGCGCAAGATATCCCTCAAGGTGCTGACAACCTAGTTTTGCGTGCGGGCGAAATGACAAACCCCGGCGGCGGCGCTTTCATTCACCTAGAAAAAAACCTTCCGCCTGCTGCGGGGATTGGGGGCGGCTCTAGTGATGCAGCCGCAGCCATCCGGGCCCTTTCAAAACTCTATCCCAAGGCTTGCGCGCCAGAAACGGATCTGACGGGTTTGGGCGCAGATGTGCCCGTGTGTATGTGTGCTGATCTGACCCGCATGAGTGGAATAGGGGAACGGTTAACACGCATGGGGCCGCCGCCTTCGGTTCCTATTGTTTTGGTAAACCCCGGGGTGTCATTAAATACCGCTGACGTTTTTCAGTCCTTAGCGCAAAAAGAAAACCCGCCACTCCCTGCGGATATACCAAGCCCTAATGATCTGTCCAATTGGTTGATCTGGCTCACTGCGCAGCGCAATGATCTTGAGCGGCCAGCGCTCAAACTGCAGCCGGCCATTGGGGCTGTTTTAGCGGCTTTAAATGCCTTTGAAGGAACGAAACTGGCACGAATGTCCGGATCTGGTGCAACCTGTTTTGCCATTACCGAAACCGCCGAGCAGTGTGACAGTTTGGCGGCCTTGCTGAAACATCGCTATCCAAACTGGTGGGTTGTGGCAACCCAAAGCCTCACTGATAGCGGGGCTTAATTGATCCTATCCACCACATAAATTGCCAGCGAGTGAAGAATATCGCGAATATCATGTTCTGGCAGGAGCAAGATGGCGTCTTGTGCCCGTTTTGCCCAATGCAGCGCATCTTGGCGGGTTTCGTCGATTGCACCATGCAGGGAAAGAAGATCAAGAGCGCGCTCTAAATCGCCGTCTTTCTGCGCGCCTTTTGCAATTGTTCGTGACCAAAATTCCAGCTCTTCGGTATTGGCTTTTGAAATGGCTTTAATGAAGGGAAGCGTCAGTTTTCTTTCCCGAAAGTCATCCCCTACATTTTTTCCTGTGACGCTGCTATCGCCGGTGACATCAAGCAGATCATCAACAATTTGAAACGCAATTCCTAAAGCATCGCCATAATCATAAAGCGCCTTGCAATGCGTTTGGGGGGCGCCAGCAATGATGCCGCCCACTTCCGTTGAGGCGGAAAAAAGCGCTGCGGTCTTGCCGCGCACCACTTGCATATAAATCTCTTCGCTTGTGCTTAAATCACGCGCCGCGGTCAATTGCAGGACTTCGCCTTCGGCAATGGTCGCCGAGGCGTTTGACAAAATATCCAACACTTGTAGCGATCCGGTTTCCACCATCAGCTGAAAAGCACGTGAAAATAAATAATCGCCCACGAGGATCGAGGATTTATTATCCAACAATAAATTTGCGGTCGGACGGCCGCGGCGCTGTGTGCTTTCATCAACCACGTCATCATGCAAACGTGTTGCCGTGTGGATAAATTCAACGGTTGCCGCCAGATGAATGTCAAAGGGGCCTTTGTACCCGCACATCATGGCGCTGGCCAAAGTAAGCATGGGCCGCAAGCGTTTGCCACCAGCAGCAACAAGATGCGCGGTAAGCTCGGGAATGCGGGGCGCATGTTCAGAGGCCATGCGTTCGGAAATTAAGGAATTTACAGCCGCCAGTTTCGGCGCCAAAAGCGCAGCGAGACTATCATTTGGATGTGTCATTACTTCGACCGACATTCCGTGCTCTTTTTTCTGTCTGTCTCGACAATTCGCGACTGCCTGACTATTCTTGGGCTCATGAAAGAGTTGCTGCGCACAAATGATATAACCGTGATCGCCTATGCGCGGGCTGTTCTTGACGATGCAGGTATAGAAAGTTTTGAACTGGACGTAAATACAAGTGTTTTAGAGGGCTCCTTAGGCATATTGCCGCGCCGTCTGATGGTGATCGACCTGAATTGGGTAGAAGCCTCTAGTTTAATGCAAGACCACAAAATTCCCTGCGCATGACTGTTGCGTCATCAAACACCACCGCTGATGAATTTCTGGGCGGCAAATTGTTGATCAAACAGCCCCGTAATGGCTATCGGGCAGGTATCGACCCTGTTTTGCTAGCGGCATCGGTGAATGCCAAGGCAAAGCAGACAGTTTTGGAATTGGGTTGCGGCGTTGGCGTGGCATCGCTTTGCCTGGGATATCGAGTGCCTGATTTGCATCTCACTGGATTAGAAATTCAACCCGCTCTGGCTCAACTGGCGATGGAAAATGCCCAATACAACAATATACAAATGGATGTGGTTACAGGCGATTTAGCTGTTTTACCGCAGGGATTGAAAAGCTGCCAATTTGATCATGTTATTGCGAACCCGCCTTATTTTGATCGGTTAAAAACAACCCCTGCTGGCGATCCGTCCCGGGAAAGGTCGATGGGGGAACAGACACCGCTTACCTGCTGGACCTCGGTTGCTGCAAAACGCACAAAACCAAAAGGCTACGTCCATTTCATTTTTCGCAGCGAGCGCTTGCCTGAATTGCTGCACGCTCTTCCAAAAGAGCTTGGCAGCTTTCGGGTTCTACCGCTGAGCGCGCGCGTTGGCCGGGCCAGCGAATTATTGATTTTGCGGGCACGTAAATCAGGTCGCGCAGGGTTTTGCCTTGAGGCGCCGATTATAATGCACAAAGGCAAAGAGCACACCAAAGATGGCGATAGTTATACTGATTTATTGCGCCGAGTTTTGCGGGATGGCGCAAAACTTGACTAAAATTTGCTGATGATCTGCCAGATTTAATTCGAATTTAAGCAAGTATTCACCGTTTTATGCCTATTTCGCACATGCAGCGTGACAGGTCGGGAAAAATATGGTGACATGAAAATATTAAAAAAAAGGAGGTTTAATATGAGCGTCGTTGCGCATGTTCAAGAACTTAGAAAGAAACATGAAGCGTTATCACAGGCTGTTGAGCAGGCCCAAAAAAACACAGGTGCAGATACATTGCACATCGTCGATTTAAAGAAACAAAAGCTCCGAATAAAAGAAGAGATCATCAAACTCTCTTCCTAAATTCGTTTAATTAACTTGTGCCAGAGCACAGATTCCAAGACGTGTACATGCACGCCTAAGCTAGCAGATTTGCCCGTTCAAGAATACAAAACTGTCCATCTGCTCGTTCTGCTGCAAGAGCAAGTTCGTTGATGATAAATGGATCACTAAGCAGAGGATCAAGTGCCGGCTTAAGCGCGTTGATAATCTGCTCAGCCTCTGAATCATCAACGCGGCCCGTTAATGTGATGTGAAATCGAAATTCATCCATCACATAGGGGTATCCCCATCTTTGCAATAAATGATCTTGTGCAGGGGTCAAATTGGCTTTGCGCCGGCGCTCTAGCTCTTTGGTGGTTGCGGCCTTTCGAAATGGATCAAAACTTATCACGCATTGCTGTGCCAATTGATTTAGCCCGTGCAATGGAGGCGAGGGCCGTAAGGATAAAAACCCACCCCCGTGGCTGAATTTAAGCTGTCCTGCGCAGACTGGCTTTTGGGCTTTGCAAAAGCTTTTGAAAGAGGAAACAAGATCAGCTTCTTGCCGATCCTCAGCAAGGGCAAAGGGCGCTTTTAAAGTTGCATGCAGTCCGTATTTCCGCGCCGCTTTGGTCAGTATTTCGCGTGGGCGGGGCAAACCTTCTATAACCATCCTATCGGGTTGGGTTGCCGCGCCCACGTCCCATCCCAACCATTTTGCACCAAAGGCCCCGACCGCTCCGCCCGGCACAAAATAAATAGCATAGCGACACAAAGACATGGCATTTCCTAGTTCTTCACCTATGAGATGGCTATTTTAGGCACTCATATTGGCATGCAAGGGCCGTCAACCTCGAAGGGTAGATCCAAGGTTTAAGGTTGGTGACAGTTCAATAACCTTGTCACCATCATCAAAAGTGCCCTCGATACGGGCACAGATTATTTCGGCAGCGCGCCGGCCAATTTCACTGCGGCAGGCATCCATTGTTGCCAATTGCATCGGTAAACCTTCTAGCAGTTCCACACCATTAAAGCCGGCCAAGCCTATGTTTTGCGGGATATCAACACCTTTGCCTAAAAGATGTAAAAGCCCTCCGGCTCCGATCATATCATTTGAGTAGTATAAAAAATCCAAATCTGGAGAGCGCTTCAGAATTTCAATTGTCATATCGCGGCCCTTGGCCAGCGCCGATCCACCTGAATAAAATTCTTGATCACTGATTTCGATGCCAGATTTTGCCAAAGCCTCGGTAAACCCTTCGAATCGTTTGCGCGCCCGATGGTCCAGCGGCATTTTTGTGCCAAGAAACCCAATTCTCCGATAGCCTGCGGAAATAATTTCCTGCGCCATTTGCCGCCCTGCACGGCGGTGTGAAATGCCGACTGCACAATCAACCGGGCTGCCATCTGTATCCATAATCTCAACAATGGGAATGCCCGCAGCATGCAACATCTTCGAGCTGGCATCTGTGTGCTCCAGACCGGCAATAATGACACCAGAGGGCCGCCATGACAGCATCTGATACAGTACTTTTTCCTCTTGCTCTGGCAGATAATTCGTAATGCCAACAACGGGCTGTAAATCCGTTTTGCCCAAAATATCGTTTATGCCCATCATCACTTCAGGAAAAACCATATTGGACATCGAGGGGATAATAACAGCCACCAAATTGACCCGCTGACTGGCCAGAGCGCCGGCAATTTTATTGGGCACATAGCCCAGCTCTTTAGCCGCCAGAAGAACTTTTTCTCGTGTTGCATGGGATACATCCCCCCGTCCCCTTAGGACGCGGCTTACGGTCATGTCCGAAACCCCTGAGGCTTCTGAGACATCTCGAAGTGTCAAAGTGCGGGGCGGTATTTCGCGCAAAAGGGACGCTCCTAAAAAAGGGTTGCTAAGGCACGTTATCCCATTGTTCCAAAGAGTTTCAAGATGTTGCGTGCAATGCACTGGATTTAATAAAAAATCCTTGGCGGTGATGGGTATTACCAGATGACAAATCCCTAAAATAGGTCTAGATCAATTCTTAGGTCCCGTGGCTCAACTGGATAGAGCAGCCCCCTCCTAAGGGGCAGGTTACAGGTTCGAATCCTGTCGGGATCGCCACCCCGCATTTGTACCTTTGCTTCGCGCTAAAGCCGAATATTACGCCTTGCAACCTGATCCCTAATGGCGTTTGTTTTGCCCATGGATGGGCCGGACTTTACATTTGAAGAAAGTTTGATGGCGCAGGGATACCCCCTGATTGCCGGGGTGGATGAGGTTGGCCGCGGACCTTTGGCCGGACCTGTCACGGCTGTGGCGGTTATTCTTGATCCCTCAAATATCCCGCAGGGGCTAAACGATTCCAAAAAGTTATCCGCCAAACGCCGCGAAAATCTCTATGATCTGATCCTCAAAAGCGCGACAGTTTCTGTCGCGCATGTCTCGGTCGAAGAGATCGACAGGATCAATATTTTACAGGCAAGCCTTTTGGCAATGCGCAACGCAGTCGCCGCGCTGGCCCCGCAACCCGCCCACCTTTTGATCGATGGCAACCGGGTGCCAGACCCCATCAGCATCCCGGCTCAACCTATTGTAAAGGGCGATAGCAAATCGCTTTCAATCGCGGCCGCATCCATTGTCGCGAAAACGGTTCGTGACCGGTTAATGGCCGAACTGAGCCTGCAAAATCCCGGATATGGGTGGGAAAAAAATGCCGGTTATCCGTCTAAGCAGCATATTTTGGCGTTGCAGCGGCTAGGGGTGACCCCACACCATAGGCGTTCTTTCCGGCCAGTACACAATATCTTGTATCAAGAAAATAAATAACCCTTTGATTCAAAAAAGAAATTGACGCCGAATCATGTTTGACTCATTTTAGGGGCAAGCTAAGAGCGCAAAAACGCGCCGGTTCAAGAGGCAGACAATGAAGACTATGACGCACCCTAAGGAAGCCAAAGCGCTTCCTTTAAATACAATTATCAGCGGCGATTGCATCGCTGAAATGAACAAATTGCCAAGCAATTCGATCGATCTTATTTTTGCAGATCCACCCTATAACCTACAGCTCAAAGGCGATCTGCATCGGCCAGATAACAGCCGCGTGGATGCAGTGGATGATGCTTGGGATCAATTTTCATCCTTTGCGGCCTATGACCGGTTCACCAATGACTGGCTCAAAGCGGCGCGGCGTATCTTGAAGCCAAGCGGGGCGATATGGGTAATCGGTTCATATCATAATATTTTCCGGGTTGGTTCGGCGCTTCAAAACCATGGATATTGGATTTTAAACGATGTGGTTTGGCGCAAGTCCAATCCAATGCCGAATTTCCGCGGTAAGCGGTTTACCAATGCGCATGAAACCATGATTTGGGCGTCTAAATCCGAAGGTGCCAAATATACCTTTAACTATGAAGCACTTAAGGCATTGAACGAAGGCGTTCAGATGCGCAGCGACTGGGTATTGCCGATTTGCAACGGACATGAGCGGCTAAAGAATGACAAGGGCGACAAAGCCCATCCGACGCAAAAGCCCGAAAGCCTGTTGCACAGGGTCCTCGTGGGCTCGACCAATCCCGGCGATGTGGTGCTTGATCCGTTTTTTGGCACTGGCACCACCGGCGCGGTGGCCAAAATGCTTGGACGTGACTTTATCGGTATCGAACGTGAGGCTGCCTATCGCAAAGTGGCGCAAAAACGTATTGAAAACACACGAAAATTTGACCGCGAAGCGCTACAGGTTAGTGCCAGCAAACGGGCCGAGCCGCGCGTGCCTTTTGGCCAATTGGTCGAGCGCGGCATGCTGCGTCCGGGCGAAGAACTGCTGAGTATGAACGGCCGGCACAAAGCCAAAGTGCGCGCGGATGGCACGCTGATCGGGGATGAAGTCAAAGGCTCAATCCATCAGGTCGGCGCTGCGCTAGAGGGCGCGCCAAGCTGTAACGGATGGACCTATTGGTGTTTCCGCCGTGACGGAAAAACTGTACCGATTGATCTGCTGCGCCAGCAAATCCGCGCCGAGATGGTCGATACGATAAACTAGCATTTCAGGGATCGGTATCGCGTCGGTATTGCGGCTGTATTGCAGTGGTGCAATTTTCATCCCAGCGGCGCAATTATTTCACTGTAATATCTGTCTGCGCGCTGCCCGCGCAGACCACTTGGCTCTCACCCTAACCGGTGGGGGCTTTTTTACCGCGGCAGCGGATTTGTGCCTCTGTTGTAATCCGACCAGTCAAGAATTTCGGGATAATACATTTCGCGCCATTTGCGCACGCGTGGGTTCATCCGCGCCCGCCAAAGGCGCGGCACCATGGCGGCAAACGTCATGATCCCATACCCATAGGGAAGCTGCGGCGCTTCGCCGACAGAATAGGTTTGGAGTAACGGATAGCGGCGGTTGGGTTTGTAATGATGATCCGAATGGCGTTGCAGGTTGATCAAGAGCCAATTGGTGGCACGATGTGCGGCATTCCATGAATGGTGGGGTTTGACATGCTCATATTTTCCGTCGCCCAGATGTTTGCGCGTGAGCCCGTAATGCTCCACATAGTTCACCAGTTCCAGATGCCACATTGCAATCAGCGCCTGCCAGATGAACAGTCCAAGCCCAACCCAACCTGCAAGAATGAAGGCCAAGATTAACATCGCGCCTTGCAGGCCCCAATAGAGGAAAAACGGATTACTTGTATCATACCAGGGCAGATCTTTTTTTGCGAGTTTTGTGCGCTCTGCTGTGAATGCTGATGTCCAGCATTCGCCAAGAACGCGGATAAAGAAACGATAAAATCCTTCTCCGTATCGGGCTGTCACAGCATCGCGCGGCGTTCCGACATAGCGGTGATGCACCAAAAGATGTTCACTGCGAAAATGCGAATAAAGCACCATGGCCAGCAGCACGTCGGCGAGCATCCGCTCGCGGCGATCCGATTGGTGCATCAACTCATGCGAATAATTGATGCCGATGGCCCCGCTAATGATTCCCATGGAAAAAAACAAACCGATTTTTTCCCAGCCGGTCAGATCAGACACGGCGCTATACCAAAGCAACCCGAACAGGGTCACAAACTGCAGCGGCGCCCAAATCACAGTGACCAGCCGATACCAAAAAAGATCGGCATCTTCAGTGTCTGGATCGGCATTATCAAGATTTAATCCGGTGAGCACATCCAAAGCGGAAAACAAATACCACACCGCAAAGAATACCAATAAAAAACCCCAGCCGCCAAAGCCAGCAGCGATCCAGATTAATGGAATAAGTCCAACGGAACACCAAAATGGCACCGCGCTCCTGAATGAAAATTTTTCTAAATTTCTGGTCATGGAACATCATGTCCTGTTTTTAATATGGGCTGATGGTACCCGAATTCGGCTGAGTTCACCAGATCAAACACTTTGCGCATCACCGTTGGCAACTCGGCAGGCCGAAACTGGTGCCGGTCGATAAATGCGCCATGCTGCACCGGCTCTGACAGGCTCAGCTGCGCTGTTTTGATTGTCAGTTCGAGATGGAAATGGGTAAAGGTGTGGCGCACCTTTTGGGGCAGCGTGGTCCAAGTTGCCCGCACAGGCGGTGCGTCTTTTGGCGCGTCATCCCATGCGCTGCCCGGCCAGCCAAGCATACCCCCAAGTAATCCGCGATCCGGCCGGCGTTCAAGCAAAACTGCGCCGTCAGCGCGCTCAACGTAATAGACTATGCCATACCGGGTCGGCTTTTGCGGCTTGGGGCGCTTTTTGGGCAGCTCTGCTGTGATGCCCTGTGTAAGGGCCCCGCAATTGGCGCACCAGGGGCATATATCACAGCTTGGTTTTTTAGGGGTGCAAACCGTTGCGCCAAGATCCATGACCGCTTGCGCATAATCGCCGGGTCGGGCAGTGGGCGTGAGCCTAGCGGCTTTTTGGGTCAGCTCGATTTTGGCATCGGGAAGGGGGGTCTGCACCGCATGAAGCCGCGCCATCACCCGTTCGACATTGCCGTCTACCACTGTTGCGTCCTGCTGAAATGCAATTGCCGATATAGCGGCAGCTGTATAGGGCCCGATGCCGGGCAGTTTTAAAAGCGATGAAAGCTCTTGGGGAAACACGCCGTTATGGTCATCGGTCACGGCGCGGGCGCATTTTAACAGATTGCGAGCCCGCGCATAATAGCCCAGACCAGCCCAGGCCGCCATCACATCGGGATCCTGCGCAGATGCCAGCGCGCGCACGTCGGGCCAGCGCGAGGTGAATTTCAAAAAATAGGGTTTGACGGCTGCTACAGTGGTTTGCTGCAGCATAATTTCAGAAAGCCAGACCCGATAGGGATCGGGCAGGTGACCGCTTTTGCTGAGCGCGGGTGCTATCCGCCAAGGCAGCACGCGCGCGTTTTGATCATACCAGTTCAGCAGATCATCTGATCGCGGTCGGTCACACAAGTTTGAACTCACTTTTTCACATAGTGTCTGGAATGCTGTGATTAAACCAGTAAGATAGCGGCGAACGCAAGGATGCAAGTCATGTCTGGGCACCGGGGCAAAACAAATGGATTTAAGCGCACCTCGGTGCTGCTTGAGCGTCGCATAAAAGACGCGAGCCAAAACCGTGGCTTTGCCCAGTCGCGGGTATTGACCCATTGGTCTGAGATCGCGGGCGCTGATATCGCTGCAATTGCCCAGCCGACCAATGTTAGCTACGCCACTCAAGGGATGGGCGCCACCTTGACGCTGCTGGCCCGCAGCGGACATGGGCCAGAACTTGACATGCAAAAAGAAAAGCTGCGCGAACGGATCAACGCCGTCTATGGTTATAATGCCATCACCCGCATTAAAATATCGCATACTGCGGCCTCTGGTTTTGCCGAAGCGCAGACCGCGTTCAACCCCCGTCCGGTGGTGACGGCGCCGGCGTTAGACAATAAGATTGCAGATCAAGCGCGAAAAACCGCAAGCCCGGTAGAAGACCAAGATTTGCGCCGCGCTCTTGAACAATTGGGGCAGAACGTTCTAACTAACTCAAAACCAAAGACCACTTTTTGAAAGGTATTTTTATGTTGCGCAAATTGTCGTTTACTCTTGGCGCTGTTGCTGTGCTTATGGGCGCCGGTTTATGGCTTTCGTGGCCCTCTTCTATGACTACAGAAGCCGAATTCACTCTGCCCTTTGCGGCCACAGCCCAGACCGACGATTCCGAGCCCTCTGAGGTTGAGATTGTCAATATGGTTCAAGGCGATGAAAACGCGCCGATCACTGTGGTTGAATACGCATCCCTGACCTGCCCGCATTGCGCCAGTTTCCACAAAGAGGTCTATAAAGACCTGAAAACAAATTATATCGACAGCGGTAAAATTCGTTTTGAGTTTCGCGAAGTTTATTTCGATAAATATGGCATCTGGGCCTCGATGATTGCGCGCTGCACTGGACCGGATCGGTATTTTGGTGTGATTGACCTGATGATGAGCACGCAAAGCACATGGGCGCGCGCTGGTGATGATCTAGCAATTATTAGCGAGCTTAGAAAAATTGGCCGCTTAACAGGTCTGCAAGATGACCAATTGCAAAGTTGTTTGCAGGATGCAGATAAGCTGCGCGCGCTGGTCGCTTGGTATAAAGAAAACGCCACCCGCGATGGAATTCGCTCCACCCCTACGTTTTTGATCGACGGCGAAGTTTATAAAAATATGAACTACGACGATTTTGCCGCGGTGCTGGATGAAAAACTGGCGGAAAAATGACCACGCCGCTGACCGGTCTTAAAGTTGTTGAATTGGCGCGAATCCTTGCCGGTCCGTGGGCCGGGCAGACCTTGGCCGATCTTGGTGCGGATGTGATCAAAGTCGAAGCCCCTCGGGGCGATGACACCCGCCAATGGGGCCCGCCTTTTATTGAGCGGGAAGATGATAAAACCGCGGCGTATTTCCATTCGTGTAACCGCGGCAAATCCAGCGTCACGATTGACTTTCGCACCCCTGAGGGACAGCAGGAGTTGCACCGGCTGCTCAAAGACGCAGATATTTTGATTGAAAACTTCAAAGTCGGCGGATTGGCAAAATACGGGCTTGATTATCAAACCCTATCAGCGCGCTATCCAAAGCTGATCTATTGCTCGATCACCGGTTTTGGGCAAACAGGACCTTATGCGCATCGGGCCGGCTATGACTATATAATTCAGGGCATGTCCGGATTTATGTCGATCACCGGCGAGCCGGACGGGGCGCCGCAGCGCGCCGGTGTGGCCATAACCGATCTGTTTACCGGCATATATGCCAGCACCGCGATCCTGTCAGCATTGCATATGCGCAGCAGCACCGGACGCGGCCAGCATATTGATATGTCACTGCTGGACTGTGCGGTATCGGTGATGGCCAATCAGGCGATGAACTATCTGGCAACCGGAACCGCGCCAGAGCGCACTGGCAATTATCATCCCAACCTGACGCCTTATCAGGTCTTTGATTGCCGTGATGGCCATATTATCATCGCCACCGGAAATGACCCCCAATATCAGAGGCTGTGCGATATCTTGGGACTTGAATCCATGGCCAAGGACCCTCAGTTCCTGACCAATGCAGACCGCATTGCCAATCGAGAAAAGATGGTTGATGCCCTAAGCACCCAGACAAAAACCATGACAAAAGACCAGCTTCTTAAGGCGTGTGAAGACAAAGGCGTGCCAGCCGGTCCGATTAATTCCATGGATGAGGTCTTTGCCGATCCGCAAGTGATGCACCGGCAGATGCAGGTTGAATTGGAGGGCATCCCAAGCGTTCGATCCCCGTTTAAGTTTTCAGATGCAGAGCTGAGCTTGCAAAAGGCTTCACCAAAGCTGGGCGAAAACAACCTATAATATATCGGCTGAGATCGCCTTTTTGACCATTGTGGTGAATTGATCGGTATCTTGCACCTCTAGGCGCACGGGAAGCGTAATTACATCGCCTTGAAAGTCATCGGGCAGACGCGCGGCATCTTTTTCGGTGGTCACAAGCTGCGCCTGCTGCGCCTGCGCCTGTGCTTGCAATCTGCCCAAAAGGGTCGAGGACAGGCTTTGATGATCGCCCAGAGCTTCGCAATGCACAAGCTGTGCGCCAAGCCCGCGCAGCGTTGCAAAGAATTTTTCCGGATGGCCAATACCGGCGAACGCCAGATAGCGGCCGGTTGACCAGTCCATGCCCATGCTCAATGGCTTCAACTCGGCATCAAAATGCGGCAGGTGAAGGGCGCCGCCCCATTGCTTTTTAAAAGCGTGCTGCGCTTTTTGCGGCCCGATGGACACAATTGCATCCGCCCGCGCCAGACCAGCGCCAACAGGTTCGCGCAGGGGGCCCGCAGGAATGCACTTTGCATTTCCAAAACCGCGCTCAGCATCCACAATGACCAAAGACAGATCTTTTCGGATGGTCGGATCTTGAAAACCGTCATCCATGATAATCACATCAGCGCCAGCTTTTTCGGCAGCCTTCAGCGCTTTGATCCTGTCCTTGGCCACCCATGTGGTTGCAAAAGCCGCCAGCAAAAGCGGCTCGTCACCGGTTTGATCCGCGCTGTGGTACCTTGGATTAACCTCCAACGGGCCCTGTACATTGCCGCCATAGCCCTTGGTGATAACATGGGGCCGTTTGCCCAAAGCCAGCAGCAGCTGCACAAGCGCAATCACGGTTGGTGTTTTGCCTGTGCCGCCAGCATTTAGGTTTCCAACGCAAATCACGGGAGCCTGCGCGGTGACCGTTGCGTGCTGCGCTGTTCGCTGCGCGGTCGCATAAGCGTAAAGCTGACCAATTGGAGACAAAAGCCGTGCTGCAATATGCAGCTCGTCAGGTGGGGTAAACCAGAACCGTGGCGCTTGCATCTTTACACTCCAATCTCGTCCAGATGGCTAAGCACCCGGTCAATCACAGCATCGGTTAACTCTGCCCCATCTGAGGTCACCTGCCAAGCGGCAAAGGCCATTTGCGCCGCCACATCGGGGGCTGAAATCTGACCAACAGCGGCGCCTAGGGTGTCGCTGTCACGAATTTGGCGCGCAGCGCCGGCCTCGGCCAGTCTAAGATAACGATCTGAATAGTCTGAGGCCGAGGGACCATATAAAATAGCACAGCCACGTGTGGCTGCTGGATAGGGGTCAAGCGTGGGGCCTTGGGGCATCAGCGACTGACCTAAAAAGCAAACCGAGGCAAGATGATACCACAAATCCAATGGATCGGTTCCCTCTGGGATGAGGACATGGGTGTTGCCATCGGGGCCTTCGGCTTTTGAGGTAAGCAGCGCATTCAAACTGTTGTCCTGACAAAGGCGCAGCGCCTCAGCGCAATCTTCATGCTGCTGCGGCGCCAAAATCAGCAAGGTCCGGTGGGCGTGTCGCATCACCAAGCGCTGGGCGGATAAGACCGTTTCAATTTCCCCCGCCGATACCCCGGCAGCCAACCAAACCGGCCGCGTTGCCAAGTGCGCGTAGAGCGTATTTTCCGGCATATCTTCAGCCAAACTTGGGGGCAGGACACTTTGTTGCAGAGCGCCTTTCAACTGGATGCGGGAGGCAGAAATACCAAGTTTCGCAAGATGTTGGGCGGCTTGGGTGTCCACTGCGTAAAAGTCAGAAAACCAACGTAGCGCGCGGGCTTTCACATTTGGTAGAAACCGGAACCTTCGCGCGCTAAAGCCTTCGCTTGCCGCATCGATCAAGAGCATTTCAATGCCCTGAGCAGCCGCCATTTTAAGTAAGGGCGGGTGCAAATCGCCACCGGCCCACAAAAGATAGTTTGGCGCGAATTTTTTTAAAAACCGATCAATGGCATGGCTATCAAAGGGCATTTGATGCGTAAATATCCGCTCTTGTCCTGCAAGGGTGTGCCCCCGGTCGCCCGGTCCGGTCACAACAATATAAAGATCTGGGTGCGCCTGCAGCATGCGCAGGCATAAATACTCAATGCCTGCAAAATTCGCACACTCCGCTGCATGAACCCACACCAAAGGCACCGCGCTAAAGTCGAGGGCGTTCTCGGGTTTAGCCGCAACCATTGTCTACCATAATTCTGATGGGTTGATTTCTTGTGTCACCCCTCCAGTTCCTCGGTTTTCGACGTGGCGATTTCTTCGTCACGCAAACGATGCAGATGGGCGATAAAATAGCGCATATGCGCATTGTCTACGGTGCGCTGTGCTTCGGCTTTCCAGGCTGCATATGCGGTTTGGTAATCAGGGAAAATGCCAACAATATGCAGATCGTTCACATTTTTAAAAACGGTTTCGGTTGGGTCAATCAACTCGCCACCAAACACCAAGTGCAGTCGTTGCGCCATTCTATGGTCCTTTTGTTTTGATAGCCCCATGCTAAAAGAACTGGAGACGGGGGTAAAGCCTAACAGGTTGGCATTCGCCAGCAAGCCGCTGGTCTGCAAGCGGCATTCTTGGCCGCCAAACCACAAACGCCGCAGAGGTGATCTGCGGCGTTGATAGGCATATTGCGAAAGATATGTGCTTTAGAAGCCCAAGCCTTCGTATTTTTTCTTAAATTTGGAAACCCGGCCATCCGCGTCCAAAAGACGGGTGCCGCCACCGGTCCAAGCCGGGTGCGCAGAAGGGTCAATATCAAGCGACAGCGTGTCGCCATCTTTGCCCCAGGTTGAGCGCATTTTGACAATGGTTCCATCGGTCATTTTGACGTCGATGAAGTGGTAGTCTGGGTGTATCTCTTTTTTCATCTCGCCGCTCCTTAGCTTTCCGCACCGGCTTTGGGTGCCCGGTAATTGGCCTGCTCTGCGATCCGTGCAGATTTTCCGCGACGGGTGCGCAAATAGTAAAGTTTCGCGCGGCGCACGCGGCCGCGGCGAACCACGGTGATGCTTTCGATGTTGGTCGAATACAGCGGGAAAACACGTTCGACGCCTTCCCCGAACGAGATTTTGCGCACGGTGAACGATCCGGCAATACCTTTGCCGTTGTTACGTGCAATGCAAACGCCTTCGTAGTTCTGGATCCGCGAACGGGTGCCTTCGGTCACTTTGTAACCGACGCGCACTGTGTCTCCGGCTTTGAAATCGGGAATGTCTTTCCCAAGTGAGGCGATTTGCTCCGCCTCGAGCTGTGCGATTAAATCCATCGCTATCTCCTTTGCTTGCGGTTGTTCCGCAAAGTTTTGCGCGCCCCAGAGCTCTTGGTCTTTTATCGGGTCCCTACCTAATGATAAGCCCGCCAGAGGGTTCGGTCGTCATTGCTATTGCCATACGGCGATCAACTGGCGGCCATACGGGGGGGATCAAAGAAAATCCTCAACTCGCCAATCTGAGCGGCCTATATCAGTGCCTGCGCTAATATATCAAGCGGTTTTCGCAGGTTTTAATGGCTAAACTGCTTAATTGCCGGCTTTTTTAGCCTGATTACGAGTCTTTTTCCTTTTTGGACCGTTTCTCATAAAGATCAGGGCGGCGCGATTGGGTCAGCTGCTCGGCCATTTCGCGGCGCCATTTTTCAATATTGCCGTGATGGCCGGATTGCAGAACCTCGGGGATGGGCAGCCCGTTCCACATTGCCGGGCGGGTATATTGGGGGTGCTCTAGCAGCCCGTTTGAGTGGCTTTCATACTCGACCGAGGCTGCATTGCCCAAAACATCCGGTAACAGCCGGACCGCGGCATCCAGCATGGCCTGAGCGGCAATTTCACCCCCCGTCATCACGAAATCGCCCAGCGAGACCTCGGCAATCTGGTAATGGTCCAGCACCCTCTGATCGACGCCTTCAAAGCGCCCGCAGAGCAGCGTGATCCCATTTGCGCCGGCCCAGTCGCGGGCCATGGCCTGATCAAAGCGCGCCCCGCGCGGGGAAAGATAGACCATCGGCCGGTCCTTGGGCGCGGTGCGGCGGGTTTCATCAATGGCGGCGCCCAGTATATCGGCGCGCAGCACCATGCCGGCGCCGCCGCCGGCGGGCGTGTCGTCGACATTTTTATGCCTGCCCTCGCCAAAGCGGCGCAGATCGGTTGTATCAAGCGCCCATTTGCCGTCTTTTAGGGCTTTTCCGGTCAGGCTTTCGCCCAGTATTCCGGGAAAACACTGCGGGAAAAGCGTGATTACCTGCGCAGTCCAGACCCCTGCAAGCTTTGGATTTGCGCGCATTAGCTCTTGGGGCTTTAAACTGGCCGATATGGATTTGCGGCCATGGGATTTTGCTGGACCGGTCATGGCGCATCCGGCAGCAGACCCTCGGGCGGGTCGGCGATAATTTTTCCCGCCGCAAGATCAACGGTGGGCACCACGCTGCGGGTAAAGGGCAGCAGGACTGTGGTTTTTAGGTCTGGGCCGCCAATTTCCAATAAATCCGAAGCGCCGTGGTTTTGCACTGTGCGCACTTTTCCCAGCATGGCTCCGCCAGTGTCATAGACCGTCAGCCCTACAAGATCGGCATGATAAAATTCGTCGTCCGGCAGGCTTGGCAAACGATCGCGTGGAACAAATAATTCCGTGCCTTTCAGCGCATCGGCATCTTCTTTTGAAATGATCCCCGACATACGGGCGCTCAGCCCGTTTTTGACCCTGCCGGTCAGGACCAGATCAAACGTTCGCCCGCAATCTTCGGTATAAAGGGGGGCATAGTCTGCAATCGCCGTAGGCTCAGATGTATAGCTTTTCAGGCGCACTTCGCCTTGGACTCCATGGGCCCCGCCGATCGCGCCCACACAGATCAAGTCAGCCTTCATCGGTTACCTTTCGCACATCTCGTTGACATAACGTCCGCCTGCATCCTCGCAGCGTTCGGCCAGTGATTGTCGTTCATATATAATCCCGGCAACAAAGGCGATGCCAAGAAAAATCAACAATCTTATGGGGCGGAACAGCATCAAAATGCTCCGTAACGGAGTTTTGGTCTGTCTGTTTGTGGCATGCCACAGCGGCGCTTGGCGCGCCGCTGTGGGTTCAGCACGGTGAATTTAGACTGGAAAACTGGTGCAAAACTGCCCATTCCGAGCCCAAACCCCTTTATTTTTCTGCGTCTTCAGCTGCGGCGTCTTCGGCAGGCGCTTCTGCTTC
>ERZ1048872.481-NODE-481-length-43854-cov-11.987260_pt1 | contig 43854 bp, 43 predicted proteins | sample MGYA00383100_ERZ1048872 | MGnify/ENA primary metagenome ERZ1048872 (study PRJEB29581, sample SAMEA5548370) | metagenome | biome: marine; feature: coastal; material: water | depth 50 m | study: Short-term variability in the microbial, nano- and picoplankton...
GGCATGATGTAAATAAAGTTTTAACTCTATTCCTGTTGAAGTTCTAATCATATATGTGAAAGCCCGAATAGCAATATTCGGGCTTTTTATTAGTTGTTTATAAATATGATAACAACATTTTTCCTATCTTAATTATCTGTATTGCCTATCCTGCTTTTAGCTGACCAAGCGTTGGCCAGTGTTTCAGCAATATCAAGAACCAGTATTAAATTACGTTGCTAGTTACTCGAAAATTCGTTTTTTATTTCGACGCTTCCGATTTTGAACGATTTTATTGCTAGTCGCTTTGGTGATAATCCAATTTGGATCAATAGTAGAGAATGATTGACTACATTGTTATTTTGGGCGCTTACTATGAGCTAAGCATCACACTTCGTTTGTGCTCCTGATAAATTGCCTAAGGGCGGTTGATATCACTTAGAGCTTTTATTTTATCTGAAAATTTTACTTTCCGATTTAAGCGTGAAACCTAGCTAAATTATCTATACACAGCACCATTCCATCAAATTCATATTGTGCTATACCCCGAGTATTTCACTCCCGACAGTAATGCCATTTCTCGGTGCCAAGTCGCTAAATCTTTTTGGTTGAACTTATCAAAGGAATCGTGCCCACAAGCTCTTGACATCACTTCCATTAGCTCTGTAGAAGCCTCGAAAAAGTTTTTAAAATATTAGCTGACTTTTCAACATTTAGGCGTTGGCGTAAGGCTTTTTCTGAGTGGCAATGCCGGCAGGACAGTTATTAGTATTACACATTCGTGCAGCTACACATCCTATAGAATGCATACACTAGCTAACGTATAAATTTTAAGGTGACCCCGCCCCCAGTTTTTCGATGCCAGACATTACTAATATGTTAAATGCTTAAATAAACAAAACGTTGAGGTATTAGGACCTGCGTTTTGATGTCTTTGGTGTATAAAAGAGGGTATATTTAACACCCCCTTTATAAACCAAACTATCCATTAGAAGGAAATTGATGCGCCGAGGCTAACAGCACCATTTTTTATTTCTTCGTTTAGATGGCTAGTTGATGATATGGATGATATCTCGCCTGCTAAAGTAATTGACTCCAAAATAGGGTAATAAATACCTAAAGTTACTTTTTTATTTTCATCCACTAATGTATCTGGATCATCGTTAGCTCTTTTAATTTTTGAAATACCATAATTTAGCCCTAATTTAGTTTTACCAAATGTTCTTGTTGCTTGAACATACCAGCCAGAGGTAGTCCTTGCTTTACCAGTAAGGCTAGAGCCGTCAATAAGCAGGCCATAATACCCAAGTCCTTTGGCTTGATAACCACCAAACGAAAACTGTGTTGAACCGAATTGCATATTTGCCGCTATATCAAGACCTCGAGCAGTGTAATCTATATTGCTTTGATCGTTCGTGATACCCGAATTGTCTACATCTTGAGTAATAAAAGAGCTTGATATAAACCCATTAGAAAAATTATGTTTTATCTTGCCATGTATGCCTGGCCTTTTTGAGCCCGTGTCACCAGAGAAACCCAAGCCTCCAAAAGATAATGTATCGAGAGGCTGAAAAACCCCGATAACTGCTTCAGTATCCCCAAATGAATGGATGTATGTCATTTGAGATAATCTGTCAGGAAAGATATAACCATATCCTGCGCCACCTAGTTGTGTATTTAATGGTGATGCGGCTGAAACAGTGGCGCCAACACCTGCACCTGTCATATCAAGAATTAACGCATCGAAACCAAAAACACCGAAGTATCGTCCGACAATAACTTCGCCATTACTTTTATTTTTCACCTTAAAATAGGCTAAATCAGAAGGAGCGCTGTCATTTAAGCTAAAGGCTGCATTATCTGTAGTTCCTTCCTGAATTGATACGTAAGCTGAAATCTCATATCCATTTAGCACTTTTGAAACGCCAAACTCAAAGCTAGCAGGAGCGTATCCATTAGTGACAGCGCTTTTATTTTCTCCCGAGCACAAAAGTACGGTTCCATTAACATTGCCGGGGTTGTCGTCACAACTAACCAAGGTGACAAACGTATTGACGTGGCCATTAATATGGAAGTTCCAATTATTGCTGGCTTCTATTGTTAATCCGGCATTTACAAAAAATGATGTTAAACTAAATATCAATGTGGTGATTCGTAACATTTCAAACCTCTTTTAATTATATTTATTATCATGATCTAGATGCTGATAAAGTCGACAGTCGTTTTGGAAACGTACCAACAAGCATTCTTTCTAAGCATTATTTATCAATGATAATGTTTGATGAAATATCGTATTTTCACAGTAAGACTTCATTATTTTCAATAATTGAAGTCCTACTATTTGATTTTTTAAAATACGATTAAAGTAGACCATAATTATTTTATTTGTTGGTAATAACCAAATACTATTTTATTATTTTATTATTTTATTATTCAAAGCCACTAGCTTTAAGTATTTTGTAAGTGAATTAACTCTAATCAAAAGTAGGTGTTTAATATTTAAAGGGAGGATATACTATTATCCGAACGGAATTGGCTAGCTTATTCTGTGTTTTTAGTGCCGACTATTTTTTATTTTTGTAGTATTCACATGTTACCTAAAACACTGTGGCTTATGTTTGAATAATGTTTGGGTTTGTAATCAGCTATCCGCTGATTATTTATTTAACAGTAAATTATTTGGAGAAAAAAATGGCTAAAGTGCTTATGATAACGGGTGATTTTGTGGAAGACTACGAAAACATGGTTCCCTTTCAAGGATTAATGGCTATGGGGCACCAAGTTGATGCGGTTTGTCCAGAAAAGAAATCCGGAGAAACAATTTCAACAGCGATACACGATTTCGAGGGTGACCAAACCTATACTGAAAAACCTGGCCATAAATTTGAGCTCAACGCTTCTTTTGAAGATGTCAATGTGGCAGATTACGACGCTCTGTATTTACCAGGCGGTCGTGCACCTGAATATTTACGCCTAAATTCTAAGGTTATTGAAATTATTCAACACTTTGCAAATAGTAATAAGCCCATAGCATCGATTTGCCATGGTCCACAGTTACTTACCGCTGCTGGCGTAATTAATGGTAAAAAAGTATCGGCTTATCCTGCTTGCCAACCAGAAATTGAAATGGCCGGTGCTGAATATATTAATATACCTATGGATGGCGCTATTACCGATGGTCAATTAGTAACAGCTCCTGCATGGCCAGCTCACCCTGCCATGTTGAAACAATTTGTAGCACTGTTATCAAGTTAACCTAAATCGAGGAGTTGTTATGTGTCAACTTTTTATTAATGCCGACAGTGATTTATGGAACAGCAGAACCAAATCACTTCGAATTCAAGGAGTTGTTACATCTATTCGATTGGAAGCGTTTTTTTGGGATGTTCTAGAAGAGTTGTCATTTCGTGATAATATGACGGTGAATCAGGCGATTACAAAGCTGTATCTTGAATCGCTCGATGCTGGGCATGATATCGCGAACTTCACCTCTTTTTTACGAGTGTGTTGCTCTCGTTATTTATCGCTGATAGCTGATGGCGCTTTTTCCCGCGAAGTTGAATTGTCTTTAGGTGATGTCGATGCCAAACATATAATAGAGCAAGAGGCATTTCGTAGTAAACACCGTAAAGCACTTTTCAATTCATAAATTAATCACCTTTCTGAATTGAGGCCCTAGCGTTACAGCACATTGTTGTGAACCGTAATAAATAACAATTTACAAACTGATTAAAAGTCAATAAAGCATTGAGCATTAAGTTGTAAGGAAAGTTAAAATGACAACAATAGATCCGACATTAACGACTAAAAAGCAACAAAGCAATGATGACCCTGCGTCTGCACTTAACATTAGCGATAACAAAAAAGCCACATGTAAGTATGACTTAGAATTTTCTACAGGTATTCGTCAGCCTAAAAAAAAGCTGGATTTGAATACCACCGCTCACATATTAAGTGAATTTGAAACGGCGTTAAGTGTTACAAATATCAGTGCGGACCCACGCAAAAACGAACATTACCGAAAGGGTTGGCGTTCGGGTGGGGGGGCTGCACTTGCGGTCATTTTTCCACAAACACTCGAACACCTGTGGAATAGTATAAAAATTGCTGTCAGCAATAATCTTATTATTGTGATGCAAGCCGCGAATACCGGACTAACAGAAGGGTCAACACCAAATAAAGACAACTATGACCGACCCGTTGTTGTCATTAACACTTTAAGCCTAGATAAATTGCATATTATCAATCAAGGGCATCAAGTTATCAGTATGCCGGGTGCGACACTACACAAATTAGAAGAGTCACTTAATGCAATTAATCGGTCTCCACACTCCATTATTGGTTCCTCGACCCTCGGTGCCACGGTTGTTGGCGGCATTGCTAATAATTCTGGTGGTGCGCTTGTTAAAAGGGGCCCCGCCTACACCGAACTCTCCATATATGCGCAAATTAATCAACACGGTGAACTTGTGTTAGTAAATCACTTAGGCGTTTATTTGGGTGACACTGCCGATGATGTTATTCGTAATTTGCAGCAAGGAAACTTTGATGCCAGCAAACTTGAACAAGGTCAACGAAAAGCCAGCGACCAACAATACCAAGCTAGAATTAAAGATGTAGACGCCAGCACGCCAAGCCGTTTTAATGCTGATCCTCGCCGTTTATATGAGTCCAGTGGTTGCGCAGGTAAATTAGCCGTATTCGCTGTAAGAGTTGATACATACCCTGTAGTGGAAAAAGAACAAAGCTTTTATGTGGGCACAAATAACCCAGAAGACTTGTATGCCATTAGGCGACTGTTACTGACCGGTTTAGAGCAAATACCTGAAGTCGGTGAATACATGCATCGAGATGTTTTTGATGTCGCCGCTCAATACGGTAAAGATACATTCTTAAGTGTACTACATTTAGGGACCAAACGCTTACCTAAACTCTTTGCGATAAAAGGACGAGTAGATGCAACATTAAATAAAATTGGCTGGTTGCCACCTTTCTTAAGTGACCGTGCAATGCAGTTTTTTAGTCGCTTATTTCCTGAGCATTTGCCTAAACGTATGTTAACGTTTCGCGAACAATATGAACATCACCTAGTATTGAAATTAAGCGATGACGCTATAGAGCAAGGACGTCAAATACTCACAGATTATTTTGCTTCTTCAAGTGCAGGCAGTTTTTTTGAATGTACCCCAGATGAAGCAAAAAAGGCGTATTTGCATAGATTTGCTGCCGCTGGTGCTGCGATCCGCTACCAAACTATACATGAAAAAGAAGTGGGAGAAATCCTAGCTTTAGATATCGCATTAAAACGGAATGAACAAAACTGGGTCGAATCCTTCGGGCCTGAAATTGAGCAACATCTGGAGAAAAAACTCTACTATGGACATTTCTTCTGTTATGTATTCCATCAAGATTACATCCTAAAAAAAGGGGCTAATGCAATTGAGGTAAAAAAATTAATGTTATTACAACTTGACCAAAGAGGTGCCAAATATCCAGCAGAACATAATGTGGGGCATTTATACAAAGCAGACGATAATCTATCCACTTTTTATCGTTCTCTTGATCCAACAAATAGCTTCAACCCCGGCATAGGCAAGATGGAAAAAAATCAGCGAAACTGTAACTGCTGTTTATAATTTTCAATAATCAGATATAACGACCCTTAATAAGCTAGTTTTAGTGCAAACATAATAGTAGGTTTGTATTTAGAACATTGAACCGCTTCGTGAGATATGTGATTTAGACATAACATGGTGAATTTATATGTATAACAGAACAAACGACAAAAATTCATTCGTTCAATTGCAATTAAGGGCTTTGGTGCTCATAAGTATTTTACTGGGGCTGCTCCCTTTAGTTGCTTGGGTTGCTTCATCTGAAAGTTTGTTAATGATTTTGGGAATTGCAACACTTTCGCTATCAGCACTTTCCTTGTATGTTATTTCAACCATTAAGAAGAAAATTAGTGCTTTTGAATTTTACCCAATTGACTCTAATGCAGCACAGGTCGAAGATGCCATAAATGAGCAAAACGTTATTGATTTAACAAAAGAAAAGACTTCCCTTGGACTAAAATTTGGGACGTTAGTAGAACATTTACAAAATACAACAATGAAAATATCTTTAAATGCAGAATATTTACGAAAATATTCTCAAGAAGCCAGAGCCAGTTCAGAACAACAACAATCCAGTTCCTTAAAGATAGCCAAATCTATTCATCAAGCAGACTTAGCACTTGATAATGTATCAAGCAGAACTCACTCTATATCTGATAATAACGCCAAAAATACAGACATTGCTGAACAAACATTGGAGCAAACCTTACACCTTTATAAAAACGCAGAAAACATAGAGACGCAAATGAAGAGTTTTATTGAGCTAATTGATGACCTGTCTAATAATACTAAGCTTATTAGTAAGGTGGTAGACACTGTTCAATCTTTCTCGCAACAAACAAATTTGTTAGCGCTCAATGCCTCTATTGAAGCAGCCAGAGCAGGAGAAGCTGGAAGAGGCTTCGCGGTTGTAGCAGATGAAGTAAGAACATTGGCGATAAAGGTACAGTTAGCAACAGACGACATCAGTAATATATTAAAGAACGTTCAGACACCCGTTAACACTATTGCAGTTGAATCAAAAAATATTAGTAATGATATTAGCTTAGTGAGCAAAACATTAGAATCTATATCAATAAAATCAAAAGTGATTTTAAATGGGTCAGAATTAACTCAAAGTGAAATTCTTGGTATAAGGTCCTCAGTTGAAGAAATGGTGCTGTCAAACAAAGACAACCTTAAATACTCTAAAAACATCACTGAACTCAGTGAATTTACGCTAAAAAGTATGAAATCTTCAATTGATTTTTCTGAATCATTGAGAAAAGATACAGAAAAGACCCTTGAAATGTTGTCCCGGTACACGATAGGCCGCGGAAAGTTTGAAGAAATACTCAGCCAAATGCTGTCATACAAAATACAACTAGAAAAGATACTTGATAAGATGGCCAAGGCCGGTTATGACATGTTTGATCAAAACTATCAGCATTTTGACATATTATGCGAGCCAAAAAAGTATAACTGTAGTTACACCACCCAATTGGTGTCTGAAATACAGGACATTATAGATAGTTGGAAACAATCTATTTCTGGGTCATTGTATCTTTTAGCTATTGCTAAAGATGGTTATTTAACCGCTCACCACAGTGAATATTCTAAAAAACCGGTGGGCAATAAAGAGCAAGACTTGATATACAGCAGGCAGTGCCGATTTTACAAAGATAACGAAACTGAAATTAGAAGAACCAACAGCGTTGCCCCGTTTCTCCTGCAAACCTATATTAGAGACACGGGGGAAGTGTTATTTGACTTGTCAATCCCTATATTTCATGAGGGTAAGCACTGGGGTGCTATTATAAACGGATTGCAATTGGATGCATTGATGAGCAAAAAGAACTAGGTGTGTCAGTGATGTCTAGGCTCATTGTGCCCATTTGTGCTTATTTTACTTCACTCAAAGGTAAACCCACAGGCATTGAATTCATTGACTCTAAAACGTTAAAGGTGTGCCATAACATTCGCATACCAAAGCATAAAACCTTTGCTGGTGTTGCACGACGAGGTAAAGGTACGATGGGCTGGTTTTATGGGTTCAAGTTGCATTTATAAGGGTGAGATTGTTGCTGCTAAAGTCACCACTGGTAACGTGCATGATACCAAGCCAGTCGAAGAACTCGCGAAAGGTTTAACAGATAAACTTTACGGCGACAAAGGTTATTTAAGTAATGCGCTGAGGGACAATGTATTTGATAAAGGCGTCATATTTATCACAACGGTTCGCAAGAACATAAAAGCAAAAACGATGTCATTATGGGATCGGGCAATGCTGTTAAATGGATCCATTATCGAGACGATTAACGACTAATTAAAGAATATATCTTTCATTGAATACTCTTTTCATCTCAGTATTAATGGTTTTACGCTTAATTTAATAGCTGGACTGGTGGCTTATTGTCTCAAAGAAAATAAGCCCTTAATTTAACTGACGTTGAAAGGAATGCGATGGCTAACGCTTAAACTGAACTGGGGTTAACTAAGTCCCAAGGTTGTGTCAAAACTCTGAGAGTAAGCTTTTTATGCGGCGCTACGTTAATTAGCAAGTGGTTTACCTCAAACGTGTTACAGAATTTAATCTACGGAGCCTTTTCCCTATATTACCCAATTATAAAAGTTCGAAATAGTTTTCATACAGGCTGTCCCTTGAACAGCCGGGGTATAATGCGGGTCATGCCACTTAATGGATTTTTCTAACTAAATATCAGTTGGTTAAGTAGTAAGTAGTAGCATGATGTAGTAGATTTTAGCCTTAATCACTTTCTTAAAAAGCTATAAAATATTGATGTTATGGCTTTTTTGTTTCTTAAATTTGATGAAGCTTTATCATTTTAGGGGTATAAAGTGGGGTACGAAAAACATCCCATATGAATATTACTACAAAAACAAAACGATAAGTTATCAATGGGATGCATGAGCTGGGTTTGGTTGCGCATAGATTTTAAATCTATTACTTTAGCTCTAACCATTTAAAAAAGTCTGAATAGTGATATTCAGGCTTTTTTATTCGCTGCTTATCAATATCTAATAATACTTTTTATCTCTTAATTGTGGGCAAGCGAAAGCTATCTTCCAGTCGAACCTAATACTCACTAAGAAGTAGGAGTGGAAATTATAATAAGATAAAAAGTTAACATAGCCTGAATGCAGTCCTTATGGTTTTTTAGCATTATTCTTTCTATACTCAAGACAGAATCGACTATCACTTTTCCTAGAGGACATGATGATGAACGTTTTCAGCAACAAGCGGTTCCTTTGGCTATTTCTGACCACCACCTATTCACTATGTGTTCTCGGTATTGTGGGTTGCAGTGATGGATCTTATGATGAACCAATTATTACCGTAGATTGTGATAGCGGCTGGGTATGGGATGGGACGGTATGCTCACGCAGAACAGATGGCTTTAATGGGAGTGTTTATTCGATCGCCCCTGCACTGGATGTAAGCAACGATTTGTATGCTGCTGGCGCTTTTACACACTTTAAGAACGAGGCTGTCAACGATATAGTCCGCTTAAACAATAACGGTTCGCTTGACAAGGAATTTGTTTCCAATGAAGATTTTGTAGCTCTTCAGGTCGTCGTGCCAGCAAATGATGGCAGTAAGGTTTACGTAGGGGGGTATTTAAGTTATCACGGCCCTACCTTACCTACTCATGGAATTGCTCGCCTGCACTTGGACGGAACTACTGACAGGAGTTTCGACACGGATATAGGTATCGGTCTTGATGTTCACTGGATTGCTCCAGCTACCGATGGCAGCGGAGATGTTTATGTTAGCGGATACCCCGTAGGAGACTTAGGAGCTACCTTTGAAAGTTGGTTAATTCGCCTAAACAGCGATGGTTCGCTTGATACTGACTTTAATTCTTATTTCAAAATAGGCGAAAGTATTATTGACTTAGCTACTGACGGTAGTGGTGACCTCTATATATCAATAAATATCGCTCCGTACATTGTGCGTTTAAATGACGATGGCTCTATCAACATAGGTTTTGACACTGGTCCCACCGGTTTTGGCACGGGATCCTCAGGCTTTGAGCCTTGGGTGACAGCCATTAAGGTGACTGACGATGGAAGCGATGATGTTTATGTGGCAGGATATTTTAGTGAGTATAACAATATCAGTGCAAATGGCCTTGTTCGTCTAAACAGTGACGGTTCGTTAGATAGCGAGTTTATTGCAAATAGCAAGGTTTTCAATTTCCAGGCTGGTAGATTCATTGTCCCTACACTTGATGGGAGTGGTGACATTTATGTCACACATACCGACGGTCAAAATATCGTGCGCCTAAATAATGACGGAACAATCGATGCTGGATTCGGTATTAGCTCTGAGGGGGTTGATAACGATGGAACGTTAGGCACTCTCAATGATGTTGCGATTGCAAACGATGGAAGTGGCGACATCTATGTGGCAGGAAGTTTTACCCATTACAATGTAACACCGGTAGCAAATTTGGTTCGTTTCACTAGTTCAGGAGTTTTAGTCAAATGATGTGTAAAAGTTCATTGAAAACTTATTGTTCAATGAGCTAAAAGTCGAATTTTCCGTCGTAGAGAAGCAGTAAGATTTTCAGCCAACGGCTAATGATCGGTTTGTAGTGGGGGAGTTGTCATATGTGAAAAATAACTAGGGAAACTGTGTCGTCACAAAGTGAGCATCCTACGAAAACCTATTAATGACCGCTACAGGCTCTGAACTGCCGTTAGTAACTCAAAAGCTAATGTCCGTAGTTGGCTAAAAGTCGTCCTTCGAGTTAGCTTTACTCCCTTGACACCATTCATTAAATAAAGAAATAGCCAAATCCGGCATCACTTGACTCCTGTTCTATAGCTAATATTTTGTGATATCGAAATTTTTTATGAATACGACTTATATGATTGAATATAGCGTAAAAATTATTTAGCAGTCAACTAGAGGCCAATATATTGCAGACCCATTTAACAAGATATGTTTTCAACTTTACCGTTGATTATATGCCGAATTGAGTACTTTCATTAATAGCCAAATACTTGAATAAAAACGCGTAAATTAATTGACATGAGTAGGTGAAAGAAGAGCATGTTTGATTAAATGTAGCAAAATAATCAATATTAAAAGGGGAAAAACTTCTAAATTGGCATTCAAACTTATTACGTTACAATTACTGTTTTAACGTTTATTTATCTTTCTTTATTAAGGGGCTCTTTGTTATTTTAATAATGAAGAAAGTGCTGCTAGTTGTATTTCGGCATGAAAGAGTATTTCTTGTGTTGGTAAAACACAAGTACATACGTGTGTCACATACTCTGAATTTTTATCATCAGACTTTTGTGGTGGACCCACCAATATATTTAAAGAGTGGTTACTTTTCAAAGTTTGTAAAACGTTTTTATTAATAGATAGATTATGAGATATGTAAATCATGGGTTCTTTAATCAGATCCTGCCCAACTGCTTGTGCTCGCTCTAATAATGCAGATGATAATAAACTCAACGGGTACATCTCAGGAAAGCTTACTTTATCAATGAATTCATCTATATATTCTGATTGTTCGGCAAAAGAGCTAGTTAAAAAATTTTTAGCGTTACCTACAATCATGTATTTACGTTTTACAAAATATTGCTTGGGTGTGATAAAACTTCGATCAGGGCTATTCAAAATTTTAGAATACTCGGGAAGTGGTGCAATTCCCTTTATCATATGTTCACTGGTTTGACGTTTATAGCCTAGTAATACGGTTTTTCCATTAGCTTTAAGGGCAATACGATTAGAAAAACATTCGACACCTGAAATAGTTGAAAGGCGTCCATTACGCACTATAAGCGCAATACTGTCACCGGGCTTAACAGAGCCTGCAAAAGTAAATTCGTATTGACTAAAGTTCAGAGGTTTACTACTAATTTGTGGTGTTTCAGTATTATTTAGTTGTTGGTCGTAGTTTTTAGGTGAGCGATTTACTTGGTCTTCCACAAAGCAGCCTAATTGAAAGCCAAGCGCAACCGTCCCTTGAAAAGGGTTTCCCTTTATTTTATTCCAATGCTTTTTATCATGAAAAAGATTAAAGTCATCGGTGGAGTTGCGTGCTGCTTCAATGTGCATCTGACTAATTATATATTCAGGCATACTACTTTTTACTCCTTCTTTGATAGTCATTGTGATACATGATGTTATACCAATTATATTAAATTTATTGTCACCGCAGAGCTAGGTCAGAGAAGCTACAACAAATAATAGTTGGGATTTTTACATTATATAATAACAAAGAGAAATTGTTGTATTTTGATTTACAGTAACGACAAAGCTATTGGCTAAAGTGTTGATAATATTTATCTTCGTATCGTAACATTAGGATATAAAACATGCTAAAAGTTGAGTGTGTATAGCGTACTATAGTACAAGGCTTTGCCCATAAAAAACTCTCGCCCAAGCAGAGAAAGCAATGAATTGAAATAATGGTTATTGTTGTGATGAAATATTATTATCAAAAAAATTAACATTTCTTTACAATGAATAGACTGTATTCATGGTCTACTAAGTTATACCAAATATAAAAGGATATGCTTATGAAAACGTTAACCACAACCTTGTTATCTGTATTTACCGTTGTTTCACTGCAAAGTGTTGCTTATGCTGCAACATCTGAAGTTACTTGGACAGACTATAAGAAGTATCGTGACATTAGGTCAGGTGATGAAAGTCGCAAACACTTTCGCGAAAGAATCTTTAAAGACTTTGAAAAGCATTTTACCAAGCTAGCAGAACGCCTCCCAGAGGGGCAAGTATTGAAAATTGATGTAACTGATGTCGATTTAGCGGGTGATACTCATGCCGGAGGCATTGATCGTTTACGTATTGTTAAAGAAATATACTTCCCTAGGATGAATTTCTCTTATCAGCTTGTTAATGTCGATGGCAGTGTTGAAAAAGACGATACGGTCGTACTGAAAGATATGAGCTTTATGATGGGGGAGAATCTTAGATATCGTCACAAGTCTCTCGGTTATGAAAAGAAAATGCTTGATGATTGGTTCTTAGAAACGTTTAAACAGTTAATCGTAGAGAAGAAATAACTTAATCGCTTTATCTTTATTCACCTAACTATGAGTGTATAGTTAGGTGAATCTCTTGTAGCAAACCTTGTCTATCACCTCAAGGTCCTCAAATATAACGTCACGAGGATCTCGGGTGAATAATTACATCTCTTTTTTCATTGTTTGAGTAACATCATTGTCAATTACTCGTGACAAACCATTAGCTTAAGCGCTATGAGTTTGTTCAAACCCTGCCAGCACAGTAAATAATTGTTCAATTTTTTTCACTAAAGGAATTAACAGTTTTTGCTGCTCTTTGTTAGCCTGCCAGTGGAGTAGATCGTCAGCAATTTCTTCTACATAAGGCTGAAAATTATTTGCTGAGCAGTTAAAGCCAGCATCTTTTTTGAAAATAGCCTCAAAACCTGCTTTTTTATGTTCACGTAAATCGGCTAAGGTTGCATCTGCGGTGAGTGATTTTTTCAAAATAACGGAAATGTTTTCGATCAATTGTTGTTCTATCGCTTTGGTCATGTTGCGTTCTTTGTTTTAAAAGTTTTGATAATTATGTCAGATTTATTGGCGTTTTGTTAGCTTCGCCAGCAATTTCCCGTACTAGCTTTGGCATTAAAAAACCGGGTAATGTCGCCAGCATTTCTTTAGCGATACAGAGCGCTTTTTCTTCACTGACATCAAAATGTGCTGCACCTTGTACCCGATCGAATAGATGAAGGTAATAGGGGATAATGCCACTATCAAACATTTTTTCGCTCAACTCGATTAACGCTTCTGCATTATCATTAACACCTTTAAGTAATACGCTTTGGTTAAAAATCGGGATGCGGGCGTCGAGCAAAGGCTCAAGTGCTTTAACAAAGTCATCGGCAATTTCATTGGCGTGATTAATATGTAGCACTATAGAGGCTTTTAATCGACTATTTTTCAGTAGGGAGACTAGATTACGGGTAATTCGATTCGGAATTACCACAGGCAGCCTTGAATGAATGCGTAGTCGTTTAACATGAGATATTTGCTCAATTTGTTCAACTAACCAAGCTAAGTGATCATCGCTCGCCATTAACGGGTCGCCACCGCTGAAAATAACCTCTGAAACTGTCTTATGCTTGGCAATATAATCTAATGCTTGTCGCCAACGTTCTTTGTTAGGACTATTTTCTTGGTAAGGAAAATGACGGCGAAAGCAGTAGCGACAATTTATTGCGCAGCCGGGTTTTACTATCATTAATACGCGATTTTTATACTTGTGTAACAGTCCTTCAACAGTGCTTGTCTGTTCTTGTAATGGATCTTGGCTAAAGCCTTCAGTAACAACAAACTCTTTGTTTAAAGGCATTACCTGCTTGAGTAAAGGATCGTTTATGTCACCTTTTTTCATGCGCTTTATAAAAGATTTGGGCACACGAACAGGAAACAACTGTCGCGCTTTAAAATGTTGTTTATAGTCTTCAGGTGCAATATTTAGCATCTTTAACAGTTTTTCTGGCTCCGTTATGACTTCGCGCAAATCTTTTTGCCAACGGGTATGCAAATCAGCGTGGATTTGGGGTATTATCTGCGTCAATTCTATTTTCAATGGTTAACCTCTACATAGTTATATCACTATTTTAAAGGTTATCCGCAAACAAAAAAAGAGCACAACTATGGCTAATTTCAGTACTAACCAGTTTAAAGCTGGACTTAAAATCATGCTTGATGGCGAACCTTGTAATATTCTTGAAAACGAATTGGTTAAGCCGGGTAAAGGTCAGGCCTTTAATCGCGTTAAAATTCGTAAACTAGTCTCAGGTAAAGTGTTAGAGAAAACGTTTAAATCTGGTGAGTCAGTTGAAGGGGCAGATGTAATGGATGTTGAGTTAGCATACCTTTATGCTGACGGTGAGTTTTGGCATTTCATGAATAATGAGACTTTTGAGCAAATTGCTGCTGATGATAAAGCGGTTGCCGATACGGTAAAATGGTTGGTTGAAGGTGATATTTGTACTATTACCTTATGGAACAACTCGCCTATTTCGGTAACACCACCAAACTTTGTTGAAATTGATATCACCGAAACCGATCCAGGTTTAAAAGGGGATACCGCAGGAACAGGTGGTAAACCCGCTACGCTAGCAACAGGCGCTGTAATTCGTGTACCTTTGTTTGTGCAAATAGGTGAAAAAGTGAAAATTGATACTCGCTCTGGTGAATATGTTTCACGTGCAGCAAAGTAATCCTGCCACATAAGTTATTAGCTAAAAAGCCTAAGCTTTCTAATAAGACTTAGGCTTTTTTATATTCTATTGCCGCAGAGAAAGCGATCAAATTGTAATAGTAGCACTATACTTAATCACTATACATGAGTCATATTGTGGGGTATGTTCTTGTTATTAATGACCTTGTTTGGGATTTATCTAAGTGAAAGAAAAAGCGACCTCTTTTGATATTGCCTATCAAGCCGGAGTTTCTCAGTCAACGGTATCTAGAGCGCTGCGTAATAGCCCGTTAGTTAACGAAGAAACCCGACAAAAAATTCAAGCTATTGCCAAAGAGTTAAATTATAAAGTTGATAAAAACGCTAGTAATTTACGTTCACAACATTGTGATACTATTGCCTTGTTGTTATTTGAAGATCCCACTAATGATGATTCTGCCATCAATCCATTTTCCTTTCTATGTTGGGTAGCATAACCAGAGCTTGTGCCGATAAGGGCTATGATTTATTAGTGTCGTTTCACCAAGCAAGTAATGATTGGCATGCAGACTTTGAAGACAGCAACAAAGCCGATGGTCTGATTTTATTAGGCTATGGTGATTATGTTGATTATGTTGATTATGAAGAGAAGCTAGTTAAGTTAAATGAACAAGGTATAAATTTTGTGCGTTAGGGCGCTGAAGTCAAAGGTTTGCCTATTGTTTCCATTGGCTGTGATAATTTTCTTGGTGGTAAAGAAATTACCGAGCATGTTATTAAACAAGGCCGTAAGCATTTTGCTTTTTTAGGCAGTGCTTCAACGCATGCACCACAGTTTTTTGATCGTTATAAAGGGTATTGCCAAGCATTAAAAAATCATAACCTAGTTATCAATGAAAATGCTCAGTTCAATGTTTTTTATACCGAAGAAGCGGGTTATGATGCTGCCGTTAAATTAATTGAAAGTGGCGAAAAGTTTGATGCCATTTTCGCGGCTAGTGACTTAATTGCCATTGCTAGCTTTACTTTTCCTCCATTAACAACGGTTAAGCAAGATACCCAATTAGCAGGTGAATTATTAGTGAGCACTCTACTTGAATCTATCAATGGTAAAGAAACTTCAACTACCTTAATTTCCCCTGAACTGGTTATTAGAAAATCCTGTGGTAATTAAAAGGGTGATGAGCTTTTAGTTTCTAGTAAAACAAAAGGACGCTTTTAAAGCGCCCCTTTTAGTAATTTCGTTTGTGTGATGATTAACCGTTAGTTAAGTTGCTACTTCACCACTGCTAGGTAGTGACCTTTCTTCAACGCCATCTTTAACAAAAAATACTGACAATGCCGCTAAAATCATTGAACCACCCGCTAGCATAATGATGTAAATAGCTTGGTTATCAAATACCGCAGTTAATATCCAACCGGCAAAAATACCTGACACAATTTGCGGCGCAGCAATGGTAAAGTTAAATATCCCCATATAAACACCGGTTTGTTTGACAGGTAAAGAGCCTGCCAATATTGCATATGGCAAGGCTAAAATAGCCGCCCATGCTATGCCAATACCCACCATAGGTAAGAATAATGATACAGCACCTTGAGGTACTTCTATTTGAGTGATACCTAAGTTGACTAGTGTTAATTCAGGGTTTTGCATCAGCATAATGCTCAAATAACCAATCCCCCCAGCCAATAGCGATAAAGAGTAAGTTAGCTTACGACCAATTTTATTAGCCACTTTGGCCATAAATAATGACGCAATAGCCGCAAATAACGAGTAGACCGCGAAGATAATGCCAACCCAATCGCCAGCACTGCCTTTCGCTTTGGCAATATGTTCAGGAATGGTACCTACAGATTCTAAATAATGCGGGTCAAACCATTTAGCCTCAATATCCCAAATGTGTTGGGTGATAGCAGGCATGGTATAAACCCACATAATAAATAGCGCAAACCAAGAGAAAAACTGCACAATGGCTAGTTGTTTCATCGTGGTTGGCATAGTTTTCATTAAACCAAAAAATGCTGATGATTTTTCGCCAAGTGAGCGCTCAGTGTCGCTTATTTCTAATAGCGCTAAACCATTAGTACCGGGTGAATATTCTTTGGTTCTAAATACTGTCCATAATACTGAGCCTAACATTACTGAGGCACCAATATAAAATGCCCAAATAACTGACGGGGCAACTGAGCCTGCACTAGCGGTATTTTCTAAGCCGATCACATTGGTTAATACGAAAGGTAAAATAGACCCAAATACGGCGCCGATATTAATTAAAAACGATTGGATAGAATAACCGACATTGCGCTGCTCGGCTGGTACCATATCTGATACTAAAGCGCGGAAGGGTTGAAAGGCTAAATTAAAAGAGGCATCCATTAAAGCCAGCATCATAGCGCCAAAAAATAATGGCGTTATAAAGCTAGCTAAAGTGGCGGAGTTTGGCATCAATAACATACCAATGGCGGCTGCAAATCCGCCGGCTAAAATATAAGGATTACGGCGTCCTAAACGGTTCCAAGTTCTGTCTGAGGCCGAACCAACTAAAGGCTGAATTAACAAGCCCATAATAGGTGCAACCAACCAAAAAAGTGATAATGAATGAAGATCAGCGCCTAAGTCAGATAAAATTCGACTAGCATTGGCGTTTTGCAGGGCAAAGCCAAATTGAACGCCTAGAAAACCAAAGCTGACGTTCCATATTTGCCAAAAGTTAAGGCGAGGTTTTTGTTGGTTTGTGCTGGTCTTGCTTGTGGTCATTTAGCGGGACTCTTATATTAATCATGCCAAGTCTGAGAAAAAAGCATGTTATTTTTTACTGGATAAAGGCAGTGAAAATTAACATGCTTACAGCCAAAATGATCTTAGCTAATATCAAACAACGGGTGTATTGAAAACCTATGAGTATCTTCAATCATCTCAATATACCGATAATGGCTATCAACAGCTATGCATTACATACGTATTCAATGAATTCCCAATGGGCTAAGTTATAAAAAAGGCGGTTAATTTTACAATTAACCGCCTTTATTATTTGTATCATTGCTTTTATTGTTGTTGAAATAAAAATGCCGCAGCGCCGAGTAAGCCCGGTTGCTGCTCAGTAATAACATAAGTCGGTGTTTGTACGGTAATATGTGATAAGCGCCCTTTAGTTTCAAAGCGCGCTCTAAAGCCACTGTTTTTAAAGTATTCAACAAATCTTGGCACTATGCCGCCCGCGATATATACACCACCTTGGCTGTTCATTGTTAGCGCTAGATTGCCTGCAAAACTACCTAATATTTTACAAAATTGTGCTAAAGCTTGTGCGCAAGTAGGGCAGCTACCATCAAGGGCATTAGTACTGATATCCTTAGCGTTAAGTAATTTGGTATCGTGTTGATGGATGGCACTTAGCGCTTGATATATTTGCTCTAAACCATAGCCAGATAGCAGTTGTTCATAAGAGACTCGTTGCTTAATATTTCGTAAAAATTGCAGTATTTGAATATCAAGCTCATCGACGGCAGCAAAATCAGTATGACCCCCTTCACCACTAAAGCAATGCCACTGACCATTTACAGGGACTAAGTTGGCAACACCAAGACCAGTACCAGGGCCGCATACGGCAATGGGTTTGTCAGCAACTGTTTCGCCACCACCAATTTTAACTTTTTGATCATCGTTTAATAACGGTATTGCCATGGCGATAGCGGTATAATCATTGATCATGGTCAGGTTATTTAAGCCTAGTGTTTTGATTAACGTTTTTTGTGAAAACTGCCAAGGCAAGTTGGTCATTGAAATAATATCGTCATCAACAGGGCAGGCTATCGCTAGGCAAGCATTAATGGTAGCGCTTTTGAGCTGTTTATTCTTGATATATATGGAAATAACATCCGCTAGGCTGTCAAATTTGGCACATTGGTAAGTTTCAATATTGGTATATTTGCTCTCGCTTTGTTCATCTGCCTGAGCAAGACGAATATTTGTGCCACCAATATCGGCAATTAGATTAATGATATTTTTTTCTGCTGTATTCATTGTTAGGACTCGCTCTTTTACGGTGTCTTTTACTGAACATCTAGGGTTAAATCTTGGTGCTGCCAATCAAATTTAACGGTTAAGGCTTGTGTTTTATTATCCCAACTTATGTTCTTGTTTTGTTTTTTACCTACCATGACTTTTGTTGGTTGGTGCGGCCAATTATGGATGACTATTGTCATTTGCCTGTTTTTCGGCATGCCAACATACAGGTTATCATTTCTTGATAATTGAATACTCAATTTGCCACTTTGTTGGTTGCCTTTAAAGGATAGTAACTCAAACAAACCTTGAGCGTTAGCCTGAAACATTTCACCATCATCTTCATACATTTCACCAACACTATTTTTAACTGACTCGTCGGCATAATAATGTAGGGTTAGTTTGCTGTTGTCATAATCTTGGGTTGATTGAATATCTTCAATCATAGGGATAAATGAACCAGCACGAACGAGTACTGGCAGTGTTTTTAGGCTAGTCGGAATATTAACGGTCTGGTTGCCTTGATGTTTATCATCCGTGAAATAATCAAACCAAACTCCTTTAAGTAAGGGGACTGATATTGACTTTATATCAGCGTCAACTACAGGGGTTACTAAAAAGGCATCCCCCCAAAGGTAACTTTTGGCGTTATCCATTAAGCTGAGATCTTGTTCATTTTCAAAGAAAATAGGACGCATTAATGGCATACAGGTATTGCTATTTTGATAAGCTAAGGTGTAGTTGTATGGCAATAAGTTGTATCTGCGCTTGATGAATTTTCGTAAAATATCTTGGCTTTCTTTATCGTTAAATACTACTTCAGGGGCGATATTATCTTGTGCATGTGGGCGGTAGATAGGTTGAAAAACACCTTATTGTAACCAACGGATATACATTTCTTTATCAAATTCTTCACCGCCAGCAAAGCCACCTAAATCAGAATGAGTATACCCCATACCTAATACGCCCATTTGCAAGCTAAGCTCTACTTGAGGCTTTAATCCGCCCCAAGTACGATTTACATCACCCGTCCAAGGGATCATGCCATAGCGCTGTGAGCCAGCAAAACCTGAACGCATTAATATAAAAGGACGCTTTTTAGGCGCAAGACTTAACTGATTCTCATAAACCATTTTTGCCCACTGGTGGTCATAAACATTATGGATGGCATCACCATTAACTAGCTTGCCATTTTCAAGGGTATGTAGGGTATCGCTAGGGTGTACTTCTGGCATACCTAAATCGCCCCACCAACCTGTAACGCCTTGCAGGTATAAGGTTTTATAAATATCATTAAACCAGTGTTGACCTTTGTTATTGAAAACATCTATCAAACTAGTATTGCCAAAATAAAAATCGAAGCGTTTTGGTTTGCCATCAGCATCTTTTGCCAATACTTGGTTTTTTTCAGCATCTGAGAATTTCTTTGAACTTGTTAGCACAAAAGGCTCGGTGATCAGTATGGTATTCACCCCTTGGGCTTTGATATCAGCCATCATTTTTATCGGCGTTGGAAATACCTCTTTATCCCAGTCTAAGTTACCCATATGGCCTTTGATATCTTTACCAAACCAGTAAAGATGTAAGATTAGCGCATCAAGAGGGAAGTCTAATTCGATGAATTTATTCACCGTATATCGTACCTCGATCTCGCTTCTATAGCCAAATCGATAGGCATAATTACCTAATGCCCAACGTGGTGGCATTGGCTGCTTACACGTAACGTCAACATAGTTATTGAGCAATTCTGGGTAGGTATCGCCGGTAAAAACTAGGTAAGCCATGCGACCTGATACCGCTTCAAATTACATGATGTTTTGCTCAGACTTACTTAAATCCATCCAAATTTGGCGGAGTTATCAAATAACAGTATGTACTTATTACTTGATAGAACCGCAGGTAAGCTGAAGTTCATTTGATTAGATTGGGTTTCATAACCGTAGTGGGCTCGGTTATATAAAGGCATACGATGACCACGTCTATCCATGCCTAAAACTCGCTCACCACCAGCAGAGAAAGACAAGGATAACTGGCCGTTAATTAAAGCAGTGCTTAAAGGTCATCAAGGCCGAGATCAGATCGCCGCTAAGTATATTCAATTTAGCGCCAGCGTTTTTGAAGAGATGCTCGCACTGCGTATGAGTTCGCCACTATTCAGGTTAACTACAGGCGATGCGATTAATACTAAAGTGAGATTTTTGAACACAGATAACTCAACATTAGGTTTATTGGTCATAAAGCTTGATGATACGCAAGGTAAACCAGTAGATGAAAAGGTAAAAAGCTTGATGGTTATCTTTAATACCAGCACTAAGGCACAAACATTTGCTTATGCCAAGGCGAGTGAATATCAACTTTATCCCATTCAACAAAGCGGTGTTGATGAGGTGGTAAAAACGAGTAAAGCAGATAAAAATGGCTTCACCGTACCGGCGTTGTCTAGTGCTGTATTTATTAAGCTAAGCTCAGATTAAGTGCTATAGTGCAGGTGATAAATGTAGAAAATAGCCCTTACCAGCAAAAGTCAGCTGGTAAGTGGCATCGTTATTTGAATTTGCAGTTGCCTTCTCTAACAAACCTTTTTCTATTAATAGCGTTAGCATATTGTTTGATAACTCAGCCAATTTAGCTTTAGCATTAATTTCCATTTTAGTGGCGACCCCTTTAAAAGAATATAGCGCTCGAATGATGGCGGCTTCAGATTCAGATATTGAAGGTAATTGCCCAATATAGGACGGATATTGATCTTTAGGAAATTTTCCATTAATGCTTTTATATGATGCTTGCATTGCCTGGATGTCATTGTCTTTATTACCTGTTAATTGAAAGGTGTGAAACACGCCTGTTTCTTTGTTTAGATAATCAACTTTGGCGAGAAAAATAGGTAAATCACATCCTTGGGCTACATGGTAAAAACCCGTTTTCCATTTGCTCACCGCACCTCGAGTGCCTTCAGGGGTAAATAAAAAGAATACTCGATTGCCTTTTTGTGAATCAATGAATGCTTTTATTTGCTCTACTTGCCCTTGTCCTTTTGATGAGCGATCTATTGGCATTGCGCCTAACCACATTAACCAAGTACCTAAAACAGGCACTTTGCATAGGCTATCTTTGATGGAAAAGTATATTTTCACATCTTGTAAAATTGCTGCGCCAAGGGCATAGATAAAATCCCAGTTTGAAGTATGTGGTGCGGCAATAGCAACGCCAGCACCTTCAGGAGAAGGTTCACATACCTTCCAGCCAGCTAATTTAAACCATAAAGAGAATAGAAATTTTAAAAAATATTTGGTAAATACGCCATCAAAGATGGTTTTTTCGCGAATGGAAAGTATTCTTTTAGTCATGAGTCACATCAAAAAAAAGGATGTATAGGAAAATAGTGGTGTCGATTATAGCACAATTGTATTGAAGATTTGTCTACATTCGTCAAGGTCTCGGCCGATGTTAAATTTATTCTATTTAATCACGCGCTTTTGTAGTTGAAATCTTAATTAATAGCACCATATATTCTTTCCTTGTCGTTGATTGTTTTTTATTCGCTAATCCTTAAAGGTAAAACCATGACTAATGCATTAGAAACTTATGCTTTGCAAATAAGCTCACTTGCAAAAACTTACAAAGGCGGTTTTCAAGCCCTTAAAGGTATTGATTTAACCGTTCAACAAGGTGATTTTTTTGCTTTGCTTGGTCCTAATGGCGCGGGAAAATCTACCACGATTGGTGTTATCACTTCTTTAGTAAATAAAACCCAAGGGCAGGTGAAAGTGTATGGTTATGATATTGATAGTGATTTAGAAAAAGCAAAATCTTTTATTGGTTTAGTGCCGCAAGAGTTTAACTTTAATCAGTTCGAACCCTTGATGAACATTTTAGTCAATCAAGCCGGTTATTATGGCGTTGATAGAAAAACTGCCCTAGGGCGTGCTGAAAAATATTTAAAACAATTAGAGCTATGGGATAAGCGTAATTCTGCTGCTAGAGAATTATCTGGTGGTATGAAACGTCGCTTAATGATAGCGCGTGCTTTAATGCATGAGCCACAAATGCTGATCTTAGATGAACCAACGGCGGGTGTTGATATTGAGATTCGTCGCGGTATGTGGGACTTTTTACAAGCATTGAATGCACAAGGTATTACCATTATTTTAACAACGCATTATTTAGAAGAAGCAGAATCCCTGTGTCGCAATATTGCTATTATTGATGGCGGTAAAATTGTCGAAAACACCAGTATGAAAGGTTTGTTAGCACAGCTAGATGGCGAAACCTTTGTGTTAGATTTATCACCTTTTCAGGGTGAAATTAAGTTAAATGATATTGCCTATAGAGTCATTGATGACCATACTCTCGAGGTTGATTTACAAAAAGCACAAAGCTTAAATTCAGTGTTTGAACAATTGTCCGCTCAAGGGGTCGAAGTGCTAAGTATGCGTAATAAAAGTAATCGTTTAGAGGCATTATTTGTTAACTTAATTGCGAATAAAGAGGAGGCTAAATAATATGAATAATTCTATTGCCTTAAAAAGTATTTTAACTAAAGAAATTCAACGATTTATGCGTATTTGGGTGCAAACCTTAGTGCCGCCAGCCATCACTATTAGTTTGTATTTTGTTATTTTTGGCTCACTTATAGGCTCTCGTATTGGTGAAATGGGTGGTTTTGATTACATGTCGTTTATTGTGCCTGGGCTGATCATGATGAGTGTTATTACTAACTCATACTCTAATGTGGCATCGTCCTTTTTTAGCGCAAAATGGCAACGAAATGTTGAAGAGATGTTAGTCGCCCCTGTGCCTAACTGGGTCATTGTTGCCGGTTATATTGGTGGTGGTATGGCGCGCGGTATATTAGTAGGTTTGATTGTTACCTTAGTATCGCTATTGTTTGTTGATATTCAAATTCATAATATTTGGGTGATCATAGCTACTGTGTCGTTAACTTCTGCCACCTTTGCTTTAGGTGGCTTGATCAATGCTATTTTTGCTGGCAGCTTTGATGATATCTCTATTATCCCTACCTTTGTGTTAACACCACTTACCTATCTTGGCGGAGTGTTTTATTCCATCAGTTTGTTACCTGAGTTCTGGCAAGGTGTTTCGCAAATCAATCCAATCGTTTATATGGTAAATGCCTTTCGTTATGGCTTTTTAGGTATTTCTGATGTCAGTATCACTACCGCTTTTACCGTGATTGGTTTTTTTATTATTACCTTATTTACCATTGCGATGACATTGATCAGCAAAGGTATAGGCCTTAGAAGTTAAATAGAGCGAAGCTAATGACTACAGAGATAACAGGCGATTCAAAAGCCATTATTACTAATCAAAATGGCATACACGAAAAACTTGATGAGGTGGTGCAAAAGCATTTATCACACCCGTTTCAAAAGCCTTTTCAAGCTCATACAGAGCAAGCTTTTGCACAAATGGATGCGCTTGTACAAGCATTTTTGCAGGCAAATCCTCAGGGTGATGTGATCTTAGATGCTTGTTGCGGTGTTGGGCAAAGTACACGTATTTTAGCCCAGCAAAATCCACAAGCAATAGTCATCGGTGTTGATAAGTCAGCTCATCGCATCAGCCGCAATGTGGAAGGTTTTTCTGAAAATGATGATTTGCAAACACAAAACTATCACTTAGTACGTGCTGATTTGAATGATTTTTATCGCTTAGTCAAAGCGGCTAATTGGCCTGTTAGTAAGCATTATATTTTGTACCCCAACCCTTGGCCAAAATCAAAACACTTACAGCGTCGTTGGCATGGCAGTGCGGTATTTCCACAAATGACCAGTATCGGTGAAACACTTATTTTACGTAGTAATTGGCCGCTGTATTTACAAGAATTTCAGCAAGCGGCGAAGCAAGTACAACTCTTGGGTGAGCTGTGTGAGTTGCCAGTTTCTGAGCTAGCTTTAACGCCTTTTGAGGCTAAGTATCAAGCTAGTGGTCAAGTTTGTTGGCAACTATCGCTTAAACGTTAATTTATCTAAACTTACTATTTTGTGGTTATATTCGCCACTTTTAATCATGCTACTCAAAGTGCCAAGCTATTAACTTGTAATAAATCAAAAGGTTAATGGTTTGGCATGGCTATTGATTGTATTTAGACATAATCGTTATGTTTAAAGGAAATAATCATGAAAGCAGTAAAAAGTAAAATATTGATGGTAGTCGTCTCTTTAGTTATGTGCTCTCAGGCAGGATTAATTTACGCGAGTTCTTTTATCAATTAATTCGCTGATAGCTGTTATAAACAAAAGTAGGAGACATTTGCCGCTTTTTTTATTAAAGTGCCACACTTAAATGGTTATTACTTTAGTGGTTGTTAATATTAGCTATGACGCAGAGCAAACGTACAGCACAAGCAACAAATGAGTCTTTACATCGAATTTTTACTATTGCCGAAGCGCCTGATTCAACGTTAGGACGTATCGAGCAGGAGATGTCTCAAAACCTTGCTGGCTTTCTTAATAATCATATTGTTGCCAGTAAAAACGCGTTAACCGATATTGAACAAGATTTTGTTTGCCCTCGTATACCAGAGCAACCTGAGTTTGTTTCTGATCATATGCACCACTTGTTAGATAAATTAGTCGCGCAATCGGTACACACAGCAAGCCCTAGCTTTATTGGCCACATGACCTCTGCTTTACCTTCTTTTATTTTACCTTTATCTAAGTTGATGGTGGGTTTAAACCAAAACTTAGTCAAAGTAGAAACCTCTAAAGCCTTTACGCCCTTAGAGCGACAAGTCTTAGGCATGATGCATAACTTGGTTTATCAAGAAGATGAAAGCTTTTATCAAGCCTGGATGCACAGTGCTGAGCATTCTTTAGGTGCTTTTTGCTCAGGTGGCACGGTTGCCAATATTACTGCCCTTTGGGTAGCGCGTAATAAATTACTTAAAGCAGATGGTAACTTTAACGGTATTAGCCGATCGGGTTTATTTTTGGCTATGCAGCATTATGGTTATCAAGGTTTAGCCATATTGGTTTCTGAGCGTGGTCATTATTCTTTGAAAAAGTCGGCTGATATCTTAGGTATTGGCCAAGACAGTGTTATTGCAATTGAAACCGACGAAAATAATAAAATTGATTGTCAAAAATTAGCGCAAAAGTGTCAGCAACTTAACGAGCAAAATATTAAAGTGTTAGCCATTGTGGGGGTGGCTGGTACCACGGAAACGGGTAATGTCGATCCCCTTGATAAAATGGCTGAAATTGCTGAGCAATATCAATGTCATTTTCATGTTGATGCGGCGTGGGGTGGGGCAACTTTACTGTCGAATAAGTACCGTGGCTTATTAGCTGGCATAGAGCGAGCAGACTCTGTCACTATTGATGCCCATAAACAAATGTATGTCCCGATGGGCGCTGGGGTGGTGTTATTTAAAGATCCTTCTTCTGTGGCAGATATTGAACATCATGCGGAATATATCTTGCGAAAAGGCTCGAAAGATTTAGGTAGCCACACCTTAGAGGGCTCGCGCCCAGGCATGGCGATGTTAGTGTATGCCAGTTTGCATATTATCAGCCGCCCTGGTTATGAAATGCTGATTAACCAAGCCATCGAAAAGGCGGAATACTTTGCTGAACTTATCAGTCAGCATGAAGATTTCGAGCTAGTTACTCAACCTGAACTTTGTTTATTAACCTACCGATATGTGCCTAAATCAGTTCAAGTCTTATTAACACAAGCTAGAAATGAGCAGCAAGCTGAGTTAAATACGCTGTTAGGGAAGTTGACTAAATTTATTCAAAAACGCCAACGAGAAGACGGCCGATCTTTTGTTTCTCGTACTCGCATCAAAGTAGGGCGTTATGGCGGAGAAAAAGTTATCGTTTTTAGAGTCGTTTTAGCAAATCCTCTAACTAGTAAAGAAAATTTACAAGATATCTTGGCTGAGCAATGTCTATTAGCCCAAGAAAGTGAAAATTTCTTGCCGCAGTTGTTAGCTGCAGCAAAAACTGAATGACTTGAGGTTGATATGCCTGATAATCACCCTAAAGCGATAGCATCGCTCACCTGCCCTTTATGCAAGCAAAATAATGCCTGTGCTAATTTATCGAGTGCTGAACAAGGTCAAGCTTGTTGGTGCGCCAAGCCTACAATTAGCTTTCCTAAAGGCCTATTAGAAAAGCTCCCTGAGGAAGGCAGAGGTCAAGCATGTATTTGTCAGGCATGTGCTTTGGCCTACCAGAATGAAGAGTCGTGAGTTTTATGAGATCAACCTACAAACTCACTGGCAAGTTATCAATCAACCTTGCTTTACCTAAGTAAGCGGCGGCGAGAATAACGATTTCTTTATCATTTGGCTCTGCTGGCGCTAAGGTTTGAGCATGGCAAAGATTGATGTAATCTGTTTTGAGACCTGCCTGTTCAATTTGCTCACAGGCTTGCATTACCAGTGCCGCATAATCTCTAGGTTGATGGCTTTCTTGTAATTGTTCGCTTAACCATTGCAAGGTTTTATAAAGCGCAGGCGCTATCGCTAACTCCTCTGGGGTTAAGTAACCGTTGCGAGAGCTCATCGCTAGGCCTGATTTTTCACGAATAATTTCTACCGGAATAATATCCACAGGCATAGATAAGTCTTCAACCATGGTTTGAATAACTTGCAGTTGTTGATAATCTTTGGAGCCAAAACAAGCCACATCTGGTTGTACTAGGTTAAAGAGTTTACAGACTACGGTGGCGACACCGCGAAAATGCCCGGGACGACTAGCACCACAGTGTAAATCTGAAATGTTGGGCACTTCAACATAGCTATTTTCCCCAAAGCCTTTCGGGTAGATCACATCAGCTGTTGGTGTGAACAATAAGTCAGTATCGACAGTTATTAAGCTTGCTTTGTCTTGTGCTAAAGTTCTTGGGTAATTATCAATATCTTCACTTAAACCAAATTGCATCGGATTAATAAAAATACTGACAATGACTTTATCCGCATAACGATGTGCCGCTTTCACTAAGGCTAAGTGACCATCATGTAAATTGCCCATTGTTGGTACAAAAGCAATGGTTAACCTTTGCATGCGCCATGCTTTAACTTGTGCGCGTAAATCTTTTATATTTTCAATCGTATTCATGATGTATTTCTTTATTTAAAAATATGGTCTTCGCCAGGGAAGTAGCCTTTTGATACTTCACTGATATAAAGCTCAATGGCTTTTTTAATATCGCCGGTTTCTTTGATAAAATTTCGTGAAAACTTAGGCATATAACTACATGAAATCCCTAAAGCATCATGCATAACCAATATTTGTCCGTCAGTATACTTACCGGCACCAATGCCAATGGTTGGAATTGATATTGCTTCAGAAATAGCTTTGCCAAGTGGCTCAGGAATACACTCTAGTACCAGTAATTGTGCACCTGCCGCTTCTAATGCTTGTGCATCTTTGATCATTTGCCCTGCTTGCGCATCTTCGCGGCCTTGTACTTTAAAACCACCAAAAACATTGACTGATTGTGGCGTTAAGCCTAAATGGGCACAGACAGGAATGCCGCGTTCAACTAATGATTTAATGGTATCAACTAGCCAAGCACCGCCTTCCATTTTTACCATACTAGCACCCGCTTGCATTAATTTAGCGGCATTAGTGAGCGCTTGCTCAGTGGTAGCATAAGACATAAATGGCATATCGCCGATAATCAGCGTATTTTCAACGCCACGTTTGACACATTGAGTATGATAAGCCATATCGTCAATAGATACGGGTAGCGTGTCGTCTTGACCCTGAAGTACCATGCCTAGCGAGTCGCCAATTAAGATGGCGTGGATACCTGCTTGATCAAATAGCTTGGCAAAGCTAGCGTCATAAGCCGTGATGGTTGAAATTTTTTCCCCTTGTTGTTTCATCTTTAACAAGGTTGATGTCGTTATGTTGGCCATACAGTTCTCAATACATTTGTTGAGTTAATTGGGTAAGTTGAGTAATTACTCAGCGGGGTACTTTCGCATAAATTTTTTTCAACTGCAATATGCTTGCTTAGTGGCTTAGTTTCACCATGGCGTTATTAGCAATATTTTGGCTCAATAGTTTTATACTTTCGCCATTAGGTAAGCTAAGCTCAGGGACTATTTCAGCCAAAGGTAGTAAAACAAACTCACGCTCGCACATGCCGTAATGAGGTATTGTCAGACGCTCAGTATTGAGCACCTCATTGCCAAATAAAATAATATCAAGGTCTAAAATACGTGCACCCCAGCGGTTTTCTTTGCGTACTCTACCGGCTTTATTTTCAATCGCTTGTAATGCGTCAAGCAGCTCAACAGCAGATAATGAGGTTTCAATGGCTACCACAGCATTAATGAAGTCATCCTGATCCTGTGGCCCCATGGGTTTACTCAAATAAAGTGAAGATACCTTAGCTATTTGGCTTTGAGGAATTTTCTCAATTTCTGATACAGCTGATTGTACTTGCTTGATTGGCTCAGATAAATTACTCCCTAAGCCAATATAGGCGATAGTTTGGGGAACTGTCATACTAAGGTTACTCAGCCGTAGATGTTGTTGTCGGTTTACGGCGTTTTCTTGGTGTACGTCGGCGGCCTTGCTCACCTTTAATACTTTTTACCATTTGCAGTTGTGCGTCTGGTGAAACATTTTGAAAATCTGTCCACCATTTAGCAAGCTCTGCTAATTTGGGGTTATTTGACTCTATTTGGCTACGTAGTAGTAAAAAGTCATAACCAGCACGAAATTTAGGGTGTTCAAAAGCTTTAAAGGCTTTTTTACCTTCTCGACGTGCCAACTTATCTTGTAAGATCCATATATCTTTCATGACTCCTTGAAAGCGTTTAGGGATAGCAATACTACGTTGTTGCTCTGGCATTATCTCATTAAGCGCGGCAAAAAAAGCATCTTGTGGTGGCAATGAACTATTGGTGTTGATTTGTTTGATGTAGTTTTGCAGCGGATACCAAAGCATGGCCGCAAACAAGAAAGCAGGCGTTACCCGTTGGTCATTGTTAATGCGCTTATCGGTATTGGCCATAGCTAGCATAATAAAGCGTTGAATATGCTCGTCATGGGCATCTAGCGCTTGATCTACAACAGGGAAGAAGAACTTAAACAAATGGTAGTCACGTAACTGCTCAAAGTTAGCAACAGCTTTGCCAGAAATGAACATTTTCAAAAACTCTTCAAACATACGAGCGGCAGGAATATTAGCCATCAATGGCGCCAATGCTTTGATGGGTGCTTTGGTTTGAGCTTCTATCTCCATATCTAATTTGGTTGCAAAGCGAATGGCGCGCAGCATACGGACAGGATCTTCTCTGTAGCGAGTTTCAACATCACCAATCAAGCGAACAACTCTGTCTTCAACGTCTTTAACGCCATTGGCAAAATCATACACTTTAAAGTCTTTGGTTGAGTAATAAAGGGCATTGATAGTGAAATCGCGACGCTCGGCATCTTCTTCTATACTGCCGTAGATATTATCACGCAAAAGCATGCCATGTTCACTTTGCTTAGAGGTTTTTTTATCTTGCTGATCTTTTTCGCTCGCGCTGTCATGGTGACCACGAAACGTTGCCACTTCAATAATTTCACGGCCGAAGACAATATGTGCTAAACGAAATCGACGGCCAATTAAGCGACAATTACGAAACAGTGCTTTGATTTGTTCAGGAGTGGCATTGGTGGCAATATCAAAATCTTTTGGTTTTAGTCCCAGTAAAATATCACGAACACCACCGCCGACAAGATAAGCATCGTAACCACCTTTATTGAGGCGATATAAAACCTTTAAGGCGCTTGAGCTAATAAATTGGCGGGAAATAGGGTGCTGATCACGAGATAGCACTATAGGATCTTTAAGTGTTGTAACTATTTTGCTGGTTTTATTTGCTTTTGAGCCTAAAACTCTTTTACATAGGTTGATAACGCGTTTGATGATGCAGACCTTTTTGGCTGAAAATTTATCGAAAATGATTGCGCGATCATACAGTAATCAAGCAAGAAAGAGAATGAAAAAGCAGCGATATTTACTTATACGAAGTGGCATTGTCACTGCTTTAGAAATAGTCACTAAAATTTACAGGCTACCAAGGTAATACTTCGCCATTAGAGTGTCTAAAGGTGCCAGACTCAACCATGGTTAATTCACTTATTAAGTCTAATAGCCGTTGTGCTGAAACTTCTGCGCTAATATCGCCACCATGATTCACCATATCAGTTTGCACATAACCGGGATGGTAAATACCAATAGCTATTTGCTGGTCTGCTAAGTCTTTAGCAAGTGACATAGCGCCAATATTAAGTGCCGCTTTTGACATTCTATAGCCATAGCGACCACCAGAGCTATTATCGGCTATTGAGCCCATTCTTGAGGTGATGAAGGTGATTTTACTGCCTGCGCTAAAGTTTGCTAATAGTGCTTGTGTTAACGAAAGCGGTGCTAGCGCGTTAACAGCAAACTGCTCTGTGATGGTGGTTTTATTGAAGTCTTGCAAGCTTTCATCGCGCAAAATACCGGCATTATTAATTAACAAGTCAATCTTTGTGCTGGCAAGGGCAGATTTTGCTTTTGCAATGCCTAAATCTGTTGAAATATCGACCTTGTCGATAATAGTGACGCCAAGAGAGTCAAGCTGTGGTGAGCTTTGTCGACACAATGCATAAACCTTATCACTGTTTTGTCGACAAATTTTAGCCATTGCCAAGCCTATACCACGGTTAGCACCTGTTATTACGATTGTTTTAGGCATGATATTTCCTCTGTTTTGTAGGGGCTTAAAAGTTATCTGGGTCTGACAATGCTAAAAGGCTCTTTAATGGCGGCATACTCACCACCTCCAAGGCGAGCTAAAGGTTTTATCCTCTCGGCATGCACGTTAACTCTTTGTTTTTCATCAATGTCAGCTACTTCGTCATTGATATATACCTGTTTAACTTCAACAAAAATTAAACTTTGTGGTACATCACCAAGCTCTTTTATCTCATAGAGTTCACAACCATAGGCGATATTACACTGTGCTAGCCTCGGCAGAGCAAAGTCAGCAAACTCAGTGGTGGCTATATTAGCATTGGTTAGTTCAGACTCACCATGGTCTAATGTTTGTGCAGTTTGTGTTACTAATTCAGCATCTTGCTCTGAGGCAATGTGAATAACCATTTTTTTATTATTGATGATATTCACCAAGGTATCTTTGCTATCACCATTTGGTTTTTTACCAACAGAAAGCATAAGTATTGGTGGTGCGCTCGATACGGCAGTAAAATAAGAAAAGGGCGCTAAATTAAAAGAGCCATTACTTGAATCAGTCAACGCCCAAGCAATCGGGCGGGGAATGATGGTTTGCGTCATTAAATGATAACGCTGGTTAGCGGAAAAGTCAGATAATTTTAAGTTCATAATTTATCTCTTGTTTTTTAGGTACTTTGTTTCTAGACCAATGTTCAATGGCCCAAGTTATAATGTCATCAACACTCTTATGGATTAGTTCTGCTGGCGGTACTTGTCCTAAAAATTTAAGTGCCGCGATTAACGCCGGTTGTGGGTTATTATTATCAATAGCTGGCGCTTTATTTTGTTTGCTGAGCTTATAACCTTCTTTAGTGATGGCTAATGGAACATGACCATACTTAGGTGCTTGCTGGTTGAGTGTTGCGAATAAAGTTAGCTGTCTAGCTGTTGGCTCCAGTAAATCACAACCGCGGATCACATGAGTAATATTTTGATAAATATCATCATGAACTACAGCTAACTGATAGGCGAACAAGCCATCTTTACGATGAATGATAAAATCTTCTTCTGCTAAGTTTTTATCACAAATTACTTGCCCCTGAAAGATATCATTAAACTGATGAATACCTTGTTGGTTTATAAGTCGGGTGGCAGCATTTTGTGGCGCTTGATTTAAAGCGCGACAATGGCCTTGATAGATACCACCAAGGACTTTAATTTTAGCGCGTGTACAGTGGCAATAATAACTGAGGTTTTGTTGCTGGAGCTCATTAAGTAGGTGTTTGTAGCGCTCGGATTGTTGGCTTTGATAAAGCACTTGCTCATCCCAATGTAAGCCAAAAGCCTCAAGGGTAGCTAAAATATCAGCGCTAGCGCCTGCTTGTTCGCGGGGGGGATCAATGTCTTCAAGTCGAACTAGCCATTTGCCGCAATCTCCGCTGACATCAATATGTGCTTTGGCATCTAAAAAGCTCGCAATAGCAGCAATTAATGAACCAAAATGGAGTAAGCCAGAAGGAGAGGGAGCAAAGCGACCACGATAGCTCTGCCTGTTACTTGAGTCGGGCCGCTTATTTTGCTGTGCTTTTATTTGAAAGGTATTAGTGTTCAATGGCTTAGCCAGCCATTTGACGCTCTTTAATTTCAGCTAAAGTTTTGCATTCAATACAAAGATCGGCTGTAGGACGCGCTTCTAAACGGCGAATACCAATTTCAATGCCACAAGATTTACAGAAGCCAAACTCGTCTTCTTCAATTAATTGTAACGTTTTCTCAATTTTCTTAATAAGCTTACGTTCACGATCTCGAGTACGAAGCTCAAGACTGAATTCTTCTTCTTGGGCTGCTCTGTCAACTGGATCTGGAAAGTTTGCCGCTTCATCTTGCATGTGAGTTACAGTGCGATCAACTTCTTCGCGCAGTTGTACACGCCAAGCATCTAAAATCTTTTTAAAATGCTCTTGCTGTGGGATGCCCATATACTCTTCATTAGCTTTTTCTACATATGGCTCTACGCCAGCTAATGCCATTACACCTAATGCTTTATTTTTACTTGTTGGCATGCTTTATCTCCTAATGCTACAAAGTCCAAGGCTGTTTGATGAATATATCAATTAACTTTTTCTTGGATGTAAGTGCCAATATAATCTCGCTGAAACTGTATCTTTAAGTGGAGCGAGTATATTCATAATAGACCTAAAATATCAGGTCTATATTGTATTACCTTTAACAAAAAACAAGGTTTCTGGTAAAATAATTATGAAATAAATTATAATTACAATTTAATCAAATGGTTATTATGGTCATTCTATCTTAATTTTTAATTAATTTTGTTACCTTTTTTTAAAGGCAAGCTTTTTTAGCAAGCTTTGTTAGGGTTCGTCAATCATTATCTTGTAAAAGTAGACTAAATAATGAGTTTCACTGCTTGGTTTATCGTTATTTCTGTTAATTCATCGTTAAGTTGTGTTTCTGCTTTATAGGCTATAACTTCAACGCCAGCGGCTTGTGCTTCTATAATTAAGTCATTATATTTTTTATCAATATGCTTGGCGATTTTCACTGAGTTAATGCCAGAGTGTAATACCGCAAAAAGTAAAATAGCGCGTTGACCTTGCTGAGTTACTTCTATTAGTTCGCGCAGGTGCTTTTGCCCACGTGTGGTAACAGCGTCAGGAAAATAGCCTTGTTCACCTGCCAATAAAGTAACACTTTTAACTTCAAGGTAAGCATCGGTTTTTTCTGGGCTAGATAGGAAAAAGTCAATTTTACTGTTTTCACTACCGTATTTTACTTCTCGCTTTATTGTGGAGTAGCCAGCGAGCTCGGTGATGACATTGGCATGCAATGCCTCCTCAACTAATTGGTTGGCTCTGATGGTATTAACACAAATCAAGTGCTTGTTAGCTGTTTGGGTCATCTCCCAGCTGTAAGGGTATTTACGCTTTGGATTGGCGGATGTGCTATACCATACTGTATCGTTTGGCTCTGCACAGCCAGTCATGGCACCAGTATTTGATACATGAAGAGTTGTGGTTGCTCCATCTTCTAGTATTACATCAGCAAGAAAACGTTTGTAGCGTTTAATGAGGGTAGCTTTTTTGAGGTTAAGTTTCATTGAGTAATAAGAGTCATGACGTTTTGAGCATTTTACATTGCGAGTAAATTATTGCTATGTAGAAAGTAATTAAATCAATGACTATTTTAATCTGAAGTATTTGACCATTACTTCGACGAGCAACCAGTAACGTCAATAGCTCCTTTGATCAATTAAAGCATTCTGAGGGCATAAGTTAGCCTCTATGCTTACAGACAACTAAGCCACCACAGCGCCGGTTCTACTGAGTTTATTTTGGGAGCAAAATAAAGGGCGAGCCTCAAGTAGTGCTCAAAAGTTATCGGTTTTATACAGAAATCTTTACCATCTGATTTAGGAAGGGTAAAGAAGCCTACGGTACTAGTTTACCAATCACTAGAAACAAAAAAACACCAATCACTACAATTGATGTTTTCTAGAAAAAACAGTTTTAAATTATTAAGATTGTTTCTTAAACCGACGAGATGCTAAACCAATCATGCCTAATGCAAAGATAGCTAGTGTTGAAGGCTCTGGTACCTTAGTACCATAAAATTCAATTTCGCCTAATTGATGTTGATTACCGTTATTTACAACAGAAAATGATTGATAACGGAAAATACTATATGCGGTATTAATGTTATAGTCATCACCGTTTGAAAATTTAACCACTTGATGACGTTGATTCCAGATAGAAACCCTATTTACATCATAAGAAAACAGAGCTGTGTAATTAATACCATCATTTGAACCTAATATACTCCATTTATCTGAATCTCTGTAAGCAGCGTCATTTGCTGAAGATAATGTAAACATGTCGAGAATATAACGGTCGGTGCCAAAATCGGCTTCTACCCATACGTTACCAGCATCACAACACCATTTACCATTACCACTAGTCAATAGGTTGTCAAATACATTAAATGCGCCTTCATGATAATTAAAGCCTGATTCAACACTCGCACGGAAAGTTGCATTATAGTTAATATAGTCACTAGGGTTACCGTCATTTTCTGGATCAGTTAAATCACCACCAATTAATGATCCAGTACCTGTCCCAAGAATTAAACTTGCATTAGCTGTTGAAGTTAGAAAAGGCAGAGCCATTACTACTAATATATAAAAAAACTTAAATTTCATTTGATATTCCTTTTAATCCCTAACCATGGTATCTGGAAGGTAAATGCTAAAAGTGAAACTTCATCACTTTGATATCGTCATAAGCAAAAAAAACACCAAAAAAATAATATCTTTTTATTTTAGTGTGTTGGCAAAAGAGTATCCCTGTTTAAATTTCAAACTGTAAAGTAACTTGACATAACTCGACTTATCAACCAGTTGAATTTATTACATAACTTAAACAACTATAAAAGTTTGACGATTTAACTTTAAAAAGTGTATTAGATCAATAGATTAATATAAAAACCAAGTGTAAATCATAAAAATTAGAAATACAAATGTGTTAAAAAACACCTTTCACCACCAAGCAACTGCTTTGTAATTAGTTGGCTTGATATGATATCCGTCATTATAGTTAAACCTTCAATACATTGAATTTAATATAAGTATTATAATTTATTATCAGTGGTAGAAATATGAATATCCTAACTAACCGAGTATTCATCTATTACTAGCGAAAGTCAGGTATTTTCAAAGAGATATCTAATTCAATAAACAAACTTTTTAAGTACATATTCAACGTTAAAAATAGATCTCCACAGTCGGCTTTGAGCTTTAATGAGGTATCTGATCTTTCATTAACTTACATTAATCATACACAATACTGCATGGTTTTAGGTGTCACTTATTCAGTCACTATTGCGCTTCAGTGTTAGCTACATGTAGAGTGGTTTCTGTACCGTCAGCTAAAATTATATCAGCAAGAAAGCGCTTGTAGCGCTTAATCAGAGTAGCTTTTTGTAAAGGCGGAATGAATTGCATTTGCTACTTATTCAACAGGCTTGATTTATACGAAATTGTAACGCTGTCAGGTTAATTTATCACTGCTTTTTAACAACTTTACACGCATTGGTTATGCTCTTCTATAAAACTGTCTAACCAGTTTTTAGCATTGCTTGAATCACTGAAAAAATGGAATTGAATCTGACAACTTTGATAAATACGTTGTAACTGCATTTGTAGCACATCGGCGTAGGCGGTGTCATTAATTACTGCCGCAACAGCTATCATGCCATTTTTCACTCTGTAATGTGTAGTATCAATTAAACTTTGCTCGACATCAGGGGTAAATACACCGCTACCTCGGTATAAAATAAGGGATCCCCACGGGCTACCGCTCATTTTTTGAGTGAAATCTTCAATGTCTTGATGGTATTTCTTGGCGGTAATATCGTTAAAAGGTCCTTGAGCATCAACCAATAGGATGTTTTCTTCTTGTTTAATGCTATAACTTCCGTTTGTTGAATGTTGCATGCTTGCCCCTACTTTCTTTTAACTTTTAAGAAATTTACCGAGCAACATTTTTAGCAAATTTTTAATTGTTTGCCAAGTAAGCATAATTTATTTTATTTGCAAGTTTATTTATTATTAATTTTATGAGGCTACAGCTTGATGCTACCCTAAGGGGATGAAGGGGGCTTAAATCTGCCAAGTCTTAACGGCGGAGTAAACAACGCCATCATCACTTGGTTTAGAGAGGTATAAGCTAAAGCTTTTAATGTGAATCCTAATGTTAATGTTGCTTGGTTCAGAAACTAATTGGTTAGCTTTTCGATAGAGACTAACATGCGGTATGTAGGGGGTGTCATCCATAGGTATCGCTAGTTTTATTGTGGTACTAGTTAGGTGTTGTGCTAGTGTTGTTAACCAACGAGGGGGTAAACAAGTGGTCAAATATAGAACTTTAGGTTTTTTGAACCAGGCAAGTTGATCAAGCGTTAGTACTCTATCGCTAGAATTATTTGTTATTGGGACAATAAATTGCTGAGATATGAGCGAAGATTGGGCGACTAAAAAATTGTATTGCTGCTTGGTGAGACTACCTAAAAAAGCCAAGGTAATATGATAATTGTTTTTTGGTATCGCTTTGAAGTTTTTGATAATTTTTTGTTTAGCGAGTGTGTTCAGGCACCAGTTTTTTATGCGAACCCTATCTTGTGTTCCAATATCAAGCGCTAAGAAAAAACGACTCATTTTTAGCTAAACTTTTATTTAAAGTCTTGATCCTGTTGTTTAGCGCTGTCTTTCGCATGCATAGCAACCCCCATTATTCTTAATTAATCATTATTATAGACAAGATGTACTGCTTAGCTATTATTAGCCAATAGTAATTAAAAATTGTTACTATGTAGCCACTCGCTTTTACTATTCTGTTTTTATGTCAGCTATTGCGCCATTGCCCATTGAGGCTATCCAGTCACAGTTTTGCCAAACAATAACTCAGCACAATACGGTTATCTTATCGGCCCCTCCTGGAGCAGGTAAGTCAACGTGCTTGCCCTTGTGGCTGTTAACATTAGCAGAGTTTTCAGGGCAAAAAATTTATTTGCTACAACCGCGTCGACTCGCGGTGAAAAATATTGCCACTTACTTAGCGAGTCAGTTAAATGAAACAGTAGGCAATACGGTTGGTTACCGTTTAAGAAATGAAGTGAAAGTTTCTCAACATACCCGCTTGGAAGTGATCACTGAGGGAATTCTAACGCAAATAATACAGCACGATGTAGAGCTTAGCGGCTGTGCATTAGTGGTTTTTGATGAATTTCATGAACGCTCTTTGCATGGCGACCTTGCTTATGCTTTAACGAGAGATGTACAGCAAGGTTTGAGAGAAGAGTTAAAAATACTCTTGATGTCGGCAACTTTAGATATCGACTATTTGGCAAAGGCATTACCCGATGCCAAAGTATTAACGAGTGAAGGTCGATGCTTCCCCGTAGAGTTTACTTATATCGCTCCTGCTAACATTCAGCGTTGGCGAGACCATGCTATTAGTGTCATTAAACAGCAAATGATAAATCATCAGGGCTCTAGCTTAGTGTTTTTACCTGGAGTGGCAGATATTCGCCTTATTGATCAGGCCCTTAGTCAGAATTGTCCCGATGATATTTTGTTATGCCCTTTATTTGGTGAACTGACCCTAAAACAGCAACAACAAGCCATTAAGCCCTGTCAATCAGGTAAGCGAAAACTGGTACTTGCCACTAATATAGCTGAAACCTCTTTGACTATTGAAGGGGTTGATATGGTGATCGATTGTGGTTTAGAAAAAGTTGCCATTTATGACAATGCCAGCTTGATGAATAAGCTAACACAACAGCAAATTGCTAAGGCATCCGCGGTGCAACGGGCAGGCCGTGCCGGTCGAGTTATGGCAGGGAAGTGTATTCGTTTATATGCTAAAGACGATTTTGAACGTAGACCTGAGCAAAGTATTAATGATATTCAGCAAGCTGATTTACTGCCAACCTTGATCGAAGTTGCCCGTTGGGGAGTGACTAGTTTAGCAGAGCTCTCCTTGTTAGAGCTGCCTTCGAAAATAAAGGAGGGTCAAGCATGGGCTGAACTGCAAAGCTTGAAAATTGTCGATGAAGCTAACAGATTGACAGTACATGGTGAGCAAGTAGCATAACTTCCTTGTCATCCACGGTTTGCGCATATGCTTTTGCAGGCAAAAAAAATAAATACCAACATGGCGATCTTAGGCTGTATTTTAACGGCACTTCTAGAAGAAAGAGATATTTTTTCAAGGGATAGAGCCTCGTTTGATTGTAATTTAACTCATCGAGTTGAGCAGTTGATTTCTCTGTGGCATAAACCTTATGGCGCTATAACAAATATTATTAAGCAAGTTAAAGCGCTATTGAAAAGCTTGAAAATAAATCATCAAAAGGCTTTATCTTCACTGACATCTATAACCACTAATATGACAGGTTTTTTACTTGCTTATGCTTATCCTGAGCGTGTGGCTAAAACAAGACAAAAATCGGGTAATTTTATTTGTGCTAACGGCAAGGGCGTAAGTATAGGTGAGCAAGATGCACTGGCCAGTGAAAGTAATGTTGTCATTGCCGATCTGATGCAAATAAAAAATGTGCTGCGGGTGCGTTTAGCTGCGAGTATTGAATTAGCACAAATAGAGCAAATTTTTAGTCAAGATATTGTTGAAAAAGAGCTGGCACTGCTTGATGAAGCAAGTGGTAAAATTATTGTGCGAAAGCAAACCAAGCTTGCAGCGTTAAATTTATCTGAAAAAGTGTCAAACAAAGCGCTTAGCACTGAGGTTATTAGTCACATGTGGTGTGACTTTGTCACTAATAAAGGGGTAGATACTTTAAGCTGGCAAGCAAAAGATATTGCCTTAAAAGCAAGGTGGCAATGGTTGACTGGTTATTTGCCAGAATATAACTTCCCTGATATTTCAGAGCAAGCGCTATTGAGTAACTTAACACTTTGGTTTGCCCCGTTTGGTGGTGAAATAAAGTCAAAAGCGAAGTTAGCTAAGCTTGATCTGTCAGCCATGCTCTTGTCACAGTTGGATTATCAACAGCAACAAATATTAAAACAAGCTGCGCCCACTCACTATGTTGGCCCTACAGGTAGGCATTGCCCAATAACATACGGGCAAGAAAAATCTCCCAAAGTTTCATTACCTATGCAAGAGGTTTATGGTTTACAAGAAACTCCGATGGTGGGCCTTGCTAATGGTGCGCAGGCAAATAAGAGTTGTGGTATACCGCTTATTTTAGAGCTATTATCGCCAGCGCAAAGGCCTATTCAGATCACGCAAGATTTAGCACAATTTTGGACGGGAAGTTACAAAGCCGTGCAAAAAGATATGAAAAGTCGTTATCCGAAGCCTACATGCAATATGCATCATTGACTTGCTGCCTATGATTTAACGTCATTGACACTTTATGGCTAAGAATATCATTGAATAAGGGGAGTCTCTCATCCTAAATTTAGTTGATCTTCACACATATGGATTCAAAATCTGGTTCCCTCGGGAGTGTCGGTTCGACTCCGACTACTGGTTATGTTGATATCAAGGAGGAGGGATATTATGAAATTTGGTAGTAAATATTTTTATGTTTACATAATCTGGATGTGAACATAATTTCTGTTATGTGTCTGTGCATATAACAGAAAAAACGTAAGCGCGCAATTAAGCAGTGCGCTTAACTATAATCGAAGTCTAGCTGCACATTCCACGGCATTAAGTCGGTAAAATCATCATCGTCACTTTGACGTGCTGGCAATATTTTAAATAAATGCTGGAAGTAATAATATGGGTTGATGTCATTGGCTCGGCACGTCATGACGATACTATAAAGTGTTGCACTTGCCTGTGCACCATTAATCGATTTTGAGAATAACCAGTTTTTTCTGCCAGTTGTAAACGGCCGGATATCTCGTTCTGTAATATTGTTATCAATCCCTAAGTGACCATCTTCAACGTACCTAATAAGTTTATGCCACTGGTTTACATTGTATTTTATCGCTTTGCCAATGCTATAACCTGCAAGCTCAAATATGCAGCCAGTGGAGTTTCATCTCAGAACGCTAACTCTCGCTATTTTATAATTGTTGGTTAATCGCTTAGAACCAAAAGCATACAATAGTTAAAGCTGGATTGTTGAATCTGGGTGCTCTATAGTCGTTATGGTTCAATATCTTATTCTATGAACTATCTTTATTGCAGTTAAGGTAAACGCATGTCATGAATCTCAAAAACTTATCTGTTCAATATTACATTGTCTTCTTTTGTGTTTTATTGTCTTTATATACATCCCCTTTGTCAGCGAATGAATTACCCCAAACATATCGACATGCTCTTAATTTGTCTAATGAAGAAGTACACTATTTAGATTCCCACCCCGTTTTAAGAGTACAAAGTGAATATGACTACCCTCCTTTTAATTTTATCAAAAATGGAAAACCAATAGGATATAGTATTGATTATGTAAATTTATTGTCTGAAATATTGAATGTTGAAATTAATTTTGTGGCTGGCAAATCATGGAGTCAATATTTAACAATGTTAAAAAGAAATGAACTTGATTTTATGGTGAACATAATTCGCAGTGATGAGAGAGACGAATTTGCAATATTCTCTCAGCCCTATACTGAAATCACCAATTTTATAATAACTAGGGATTCAAGTGAACAAGACGTTTTATTAAAAAAAGGGACACCTAAACGTATTGCAATTGGTGAAAATTATGCAATTAATGAAGATTTATTCAAAAAATATCCGGATGCTCAATATATAAAAGTTTCCACGCCTTATGAGGCGTTAACTTCAGTTTTGTATGGTGAAGCTGATACGTACTTTGAAAGTGGTGTTGTAGCTGGTTTCTATATAGACAAGAGTTTTTTAAAAGGGTTAAAGATTAATCCTATTAATCGACATGTTAACATTCCAAATAATCCTTTGAGACTTGCCACTAATAAAAGCAACAAGATTTTACTCTCCATTCTCAAAAAAGCAATGGTTGCTATTCCGGAAAATAAGTTAATAAAATTACGAAAAAAATGGTCAATTAATTCGCCACAAAATATTTTGTCTCTTCTAAATAAATCAGAAAAAGAGTTGTTGTTAAATAATGATGGCCTTTTGATTGATGTACCAAACTTCAATTCTCCTTTAGCAGAGGTAACCAGTGAAAAAGCACAAGGTATAGTCATTGAAATTCTACAATTAATAGCAAAAAACCTGGATGTAAATTGGCATGTTGTGCCAAACTTTAATAAAAGTAGTATAACTTTAAAACATAAAAACTTTAAAGAATCAGAAGAAGAGGAACATTATACAAAGCCGATAATTTCAATGCCTGTAGTTGTATTAACTGCCAATTCTGATTTGGTTTATGTAGATGATTTAGCAAATATTGATTTAAAAAAAGCTGGTTACATTAATAATTCAAGTTTTTACCCCGAGCTAATCCAGGAGTATCCAAACTTAAATTTAAAATCTTATCAATCAATTTATAATGCTCTGTTTGCTGTTAATTCTGGAGAAGTAGATATTTTTTTATGTCCATTAATTCAATGTTCTTATCTGATTAATGAATACGGTTTTAATAATATTAAAATTATTGGTCAAACTAATTTACATGAAGAGCTGAGGATTAGTGTTGATAATGAATTAAAAGGCCTAGTAGAAATCATCAATAAAGCGATAACTAATATTCCCGTAGCAAAGAGAAATGATATTTTTAGACGTTGGAATAGTAAGCAAGATATCGTGGTAAAAACGGATTATACATTGGTCTGGATTTTGTTTTGTGTATCTTCAATAATTATTTTAGTTGTTTTGATTTCTCATAGAAGAATAAAATCATATTCTAAAATATTAGAAAATTTAAGTTATACAGATCAGTTAACGGGCATAAAAAACCGTCGATATTTTAGTGAAATTATTAATAGCGAGATAGAGTTTGTCAAAAGACAAAATGCGAAAAAACCCAAAGAGATTGTATCATTAGGGTTCTTGTTGATTGACATCGATAATTTCAAAGAAGTTAATGATACCTACGGGCATAATTCAGGAGACCTTTTGCTTAAGCAGTTCTCTGAGCAATTGAATACCTGTTGTAGAGCGTCCGATTTAGTTTTTCGTTGGGGTGGTGAAGAATTTTTGGTTTTAGCAAAATGCATAACAGAAGATGAATTAACGTTACTAGCCGAAAGAATAAGAGCTTCGGTGGAGAGTTTAGACTTTAAATTAGATCAGGAAATAATAAAGAAAACATGCTCTATTGGCGTTGCAAGTTATCCATTTATAAACAATGAAATAGAGTTATTTAGCCACAAACAAGTTTTAAATATTGCTGATGTTGCATTGTATACTGCAAAAAGGAGCAACAGGAATGCTTGGGTAAAGTTATATACTAATACCAAGAGCGCTAATCAAGAAGTTTATACTGGAATAATTGAGGAAACTGATCGACTAGTTAATGAAGGTATTCTTTTATTCGAATCTTCAATTGCTAACAAAGATTTGAAATTTTCTTAATGCTCTCACCTGTAGGAGGGATATCATTTGGCTGTTCAAAAAATTTTGTCGTAAGTTTCACTGTCTGAAAAATCTTAGATACCTAATGACCGCAATGTCGGATCACTTTTCGTTAGTTAACCCAAGGCTAACGTCCGGTTTCGTATCATTGAAGAAGGCGTCCATGCCTTCTGTCTAGGTTAAATATCGGTTGTTTCCGAAAGCTCAAGCGTATCATCTACTTCAACGCCAAGATAACGAACTGTACTCTGATAAGTCCCTAGTTCTCTAGACAGTTTTTAAGTTCTCAAAATACACTTTTTC
>ERZ1048872.491-NODE-491-length-43103-cov-6.609390_pt1 | contig 43103 bp, 33 predicted proteins | sample MGYA00383100_ERZ1048872 | MGnify/ENA primary metagenome ERZ1048872 (study PRJEB29581, sample SAMEA5548370) | metagenome | biome: marine; feature: coastal; material: water | depth 50 m | study: Short-term variability in the microbial, nano- and picoplankton...
TGAGATACTCAAGTGGCCAACGAGGGCAGACTGTAAATCTGCTGCGCAAGCTTCGGAGGTTCGAATCCTCCTCTCACCACAAAAAACTCAAACTTAATAGTTTGAGTTTTTTTTATAATTTCAGTTTAAAAATTTTGGTTGTATTTTTAGATTTATATATTTGTTAATAAATCGCATACTCTACTAATTAATATACTACAAAAAAACTGATGAAACGGATTTTTACTTTTATTTTATTGATTCTAAATGTTGCCTTAGGTTTATCGCAAAATATTGGAAAAGTTACAGGAAAAATAATTGATGCCCAATCTAGAGAGCCTATTTCTCTGGTAAATGTAATAATTTCAGGCACTGCAATTGGTACAACCACTAATGATATTGGTGAATTTAGTATTGAAAAAGTTCCTTTAGGTTATGTTAAAATTGAAGCTTCTACTTTAGGGTATCAATCGGTTATTTCACAAGATTATCTAGTTACTTATGAAAAAGCTCCCTTTATATTGGTTGAATTATTGCAAACTAATGAACAGTTAGATGAAGTTGTAATTCAAGGGAAACTTTTTAAAAAATCAGTCGAGAACCCATTATCTATTCAAACATTGGGTATTGCTGAAATTGAAAAAAATCCAGGAGGAAATCGTGACATTTTAAAAGTAATACAATCTTTACCAGGTGTAGCCTCTAATCCAAGTTTTCGAAACGATATTATTATTCGTGGAGGAGGACCTTCAGAAAATAAATTTTATTTAGATGGAATTGAAGTTCCTGTTATCAATCATTTTCAAACGCAAGGTTCTACAGGTGGTCCGGTAGGAATTATTAATGCTGATTTAATTAGAAAAGTTGATTTTTATTCAAGTGCTTTTTCAGCAAATAGAGGAAATTCATTAAGTTCCGTTATTGAGTTTACTCAAAAGAATGGAAATCCGAATAAATTGAATTCCAGAGCTACTATTGGAACATCTGATGCAGGAATTACCTTAGACGGGCCATTGGGTAAAAAAACTACTTTTATAGCTTCCGTACGTCAATCTTACTTACAGTTTTTGTTTAAGTTAATAAAACTTCCTTTTTTACCAACATACAACGATTTTCAGTTAAAAGTGAATCATCAATTATCAGAAGATAGTGAAATTTCCATTATAGGTCTAGGGGCGATTGATAATTTTGAGTTAAACCAGGAGGTTAATGATAATATAACAGATATTGATATTTTAAAAAGAAATGAGTATGCTTTAAGTAATATTCCAATTCAGGAGCAATGGAATTATACCATTGGGGCGTTGTATAAACATTACGGAGAAAGTTCAATGCAACAAATTGTTTTGAGCAGGAATGAATGGAGTAACAATGCTAAAAAGTACTTTAATAACACCAATAATCTATCAGATTTGTTGCTGGATTATACTTCAAAAGAAATTGAAAATAAATTTCGATTTGAAAATACTTCTACCTTAACCAACTATTATAAATTAAATATTGGTATTGGTTTGCAAAATGTGAATTACTCTAATAGTACGTTTCAACAAATTGCAAATTCGTCTGGTGTTGACGAAGTTAATTTTGCTTCGGAATTGACACTAACCAAGTATAGTTTGTTTTCTCAGTTATCAAAAAAATATTTCAATTCAACATTGGCGCTTTCATTAGGTTTTAGGCTAGATGGGATAGATTATAACAAAGAAATGAGTAATGTTTTTAATCAGTTTTCTCCACGTATGTCGTTAAGCTATAAGCTGAATAATAAGTTGAATTTTAATGCCGCATATGGGATCTATTATCAATTGCCAGCATATACCATTTTAGGGTATAGAGACTATTTAGGGAAATTAGCAAATAAAAATAATGGACTAAAATATATTGAAGCTACTCACTATGTTTCAGGATTAGACTTTAATTTAAATTCAACTTCAAAAATTACGTTTGAAGGTTTTTATAAAAAGTATGAAAACTATCCATTTTCTCTAAGAGATCAAATTAGTTTAGCCAATTTAGGTTCAGATTTTGGTGTTATTGGAAATGAAGAGGTTGTATCAACTTCCAAAGGACGAGCTTATGGCTTTGAATTGTTAGCTCAAAAAAAATCATATGATGGCTTGTATGGTATTTTCTCTTATACATTTGTAAAAAGTGAATTCAATGATTCGCTAAATAATGCGATTCCTTCATCTTGGGATAATAGACACTTATTAACAGTAACTGGTGGTAAAAAGCTATCAAAAAATTGGGAAATAGGAGGAAAGTTTAGGTTAGTTGGCGGTCAGCCATATACTCCATATGATTTTGAAGCATCATCAGTAATTGAAAATTATGATGTTGCAAATAGTGGAATTTTAGACTATGCAAAATTAAATTCTGAACGTTTTAATACGTATCACCAATTAGATGTTAGAGTTGATAAAACATGGTATTTTAAAAAAATGGCATTGAATTTTTATGTTGATATTCAAAATTTATATGCTAGCGAGGCAACTACACAGTCTTATTTAATTCCAATGGAGGATGGTAGTGGAAATAAAATTATCAATGCGTCTGATCCTACGAAATATAATTTAGAAGAAATTGAAAATACTTCAGGAAACATACTTCCCAGGTTTGGTGTAATTATAGATTTTTAATAATTATTCAATTGCAAAGTATCTAGTTTTAAGCGTTGTTTAAGCCATAGGTTTAATTGTTTTTGTTGCTTATAAGTATTGGGAACAGAGTCGTGCCATTTGGCATTAAAAACGGTTATAGTGTCTACTGAATTAAAATCTGTCTGAACCTGCTTAGCGTAGCTTATTTTTTCTAAACCTTCGTAATTTATTTTGGCTTCTAAACTAATTTGAACAAATGGAATTTCATTTACTTCATACTTTGTAAGTTGCTTGGTAAGCAATTTTATTTTTTCTTCCTTTTCTTTTACGGTCTCATCTCTAGATGAAATGATTTTTTGATTTTGACTGTAAAGTTCTGTCAAGTTTTTTACTTCACTTCTTAAATCAGAATCATCTAACCCTTGTTGAAAATGTAAAGTTGTTTCTTTTAAATGATAGTTAGGTAAGCGATTTTTCCATTTATTAATATCTTTTTCAGAGAGCTTATTTCCATAGACGATTAATTTTATAGAATTATTTTGATAATTAATGTTTTTTTCATTTTCGTCTATAATACTAATACCGTCTTTTTTAATATCATTTATTAAATTTTCAGCATTTTGTTTAAACTGATCAACTTTAAATAAGTTAAAAAACATATAAATACTGCCTGCTAAAACTAGCAAAGCCACAAAAGAAGCTGCTCTTGCAATACGCTTTCTTTTAGCAGAATCAATGTATTTAAGCATTGGGAATTGTAAAAACTTTACAATAACAAATGTTGCCAATGCTATAAAAATAGTGTTAATAGTAAACAAAAACATAGCTCCTCCAAAGTAACTGAAGTTTAAAGTTGCTAATCCGTAACCTGCTGTACAAAGAGGTGGCATTAAAGCTGTGGCAATCGCTACACCTGCAATGGTATTTGTTTGTTTACTTCTTCTGCTTAGTGCAATAATTAATGCTAAACCACCTGAAATAGCTATAAAAACATCACGAACATCGGGAGCGGTTCTAGCTAAAATTTCAGGAGTTTCATTTCTAAAAATAGGAATTAAAAAGAATAAAAATGAAGTTGTTAAACTTAAACCTACCATAACACCCAAATTAATTAGTGATCGTTTTAACGTATCAATATCATTAATCCCAATAGATAGCCCAACACCTAATATAGGCCCCATTAAGGGTGAAATAAGCATCGCGCCAATTACAACTGCAGCCGAACTTATATTTAATCCAATAGAGGCAATTAAAATAGAAAAAACCAATACCCAGGCATTGTGTCCTTTCATAGATATATTGTCTTTTATATCTTGAATAGTACCTTTTTTATCAGTACCTATTCTTATATTTAATAATTCTTTAATAAAATTATTTAAAGAAGCCCAAAATCCTTTTAAATCAGGTCGAGGGATATTGTTTGTTGAATTTTCAGTGGGTTGTGAACCATTGCCATTTTCCATAATTAAAATATTATTTTTCTATGAGTTCAACTTCAGCGTTTTGATTGAATAAATATAGTTTATTACTTTTAATTTCTAGACATTCAACTCGAGTTCTTCTTTTATTTCCCATTTGATAAACTTTGTTTTTGAAAACAAAATTGTTCCCAGTTTTGATTTCAAAAATATATTTTTTACCATTTTTTTGAGGATTGAATTTTAAAAGTGCTTTTGTTAAATATATGTCAGATCCAGAGCTAGCCTTTGGGTTTTTAAGGTGATTTGCTAAAAATGGGAGCAATTCATTTGGAAAAATTTCAGGATGTAAAAAGGGCAACATCAAATGTTGAAAATGCTGTTTCCATTCTAATCCGTGCGGTTTTACATTTTTAAATTGTTGATGCGTTTTATAATGTGCAATTTCGTGAATAAGCGTTAATAGAAACTGATATTCATTCAAACTATTATTTATGGTAATTTGATACTCTCCAGTTTTAGTTTTTTTAAAATCACCGTGTTTGGTGGTTCTATTGTTTACAATTTTAATTGAAATGGGATTATTTTTTAAAATGTCTTCAACTAAAGCAACAGAATTTAACGGAATAAATTTTGAGATAGCGTGAATCATTTTAGGGTGTAGTTGATGAAACCTGCAAAATTTTTCCGTTGTAAAATTGGTTTCCTGTTAATGCAAAATTATAAATATATTGCGCCATTTCATTGGCTGAAACCGGAGCTTTATAACCGGGAAAGGCTTCATCTAACATTTCGGTTTGAACTGCTCCTAATGCGAGCGCATTAAAGCTAATGCCTTTTTCCTTATATTCTTCTGCAAGTAATTCGGTAAGTGTTAATAATGCTCCTTTTGATGAACTGTAAGCGGCTAATCCGGGAAATTTCAAGCTTCCTTGAATACCACCAATACTGCTGATATTCACAACATGACTCCCTTTTTTAAAGAAAGGAATAAGTTGTTTGGTTAATTCGGCTATGGCAAACACATTAACTTTGTACACTTCTAAAAAGTGTGCTGAAGATAATTCATGAAATGGTTTATTAATTAATTTACCGGCATTATTAATTAATATGTCAACACTTTTCCAGTTATTAGCTACAAAATCTGTTACTTTTTTTAAATCCTTCTCATTAGATAAATCAACAGAAATACTAGTGATGTTTTTAAGTTTTAAAGAATTTAATGGTGCAGTATTTCGGGACAAAGCCAGCACACGATAGTTGTTTTTTGAAAATAATTGAGCCAATTCAAATCCAATACCTCTGCTTGTGCCAGTTATAATAATATTTTTCATTAGTTTTCTTCTTCAAAAATTATATGTTGATAAGCGCCAATATCAGCTGGGTTAGTTCTTGTAACTCCTAAAATATCAAGCGGACTTAAAAGTGTTCCCTCGAGTAACGATTTTCCAATTGCTTCTGAATTTTCACCAATAAAAAGTTCGTTATTTTCTGGAGCTTTAAAATGTGGTTCAGTATTAAAAATATTATTAGAATAATGCGTTAGATTATTAAAATTGTATTCTTCAATTTCGGTATATGTGTTGTTAAAATCGTTGAATCTAATTAGATTGTTTTTAAAGTTATAATTAAAATCAGAGCCTTCAATTTTTTCAACTAATAATTCAATATTTTTATTCCCATCAATAATGCAATTTGTAAAATTAGCTTCAACTAAGTTACGAGTTTCATAAATAATCATATTATTCTCTGAATATGTAAAAAAATTATTGATTAAAACACTAGGGTATTCGCGTAAGCTATTGTTCCAGTAATTTGTGAAAGTGCTATGGATGAAATTGTATTTACCACCAATAATACAAGCTAACGATGATTGGCCACTGTTATTAATAACAACATTTTCTCCGTAAATATTGGTTTCTCTTCCCAATAAACCAAAATTAGAGCTATTGTAAATTTGGGTGTTTTTTAAAGTTAGTGTAGGAGTGCTATTGCTTCCAATAGAATCTATTATAATTCCAGCGGAGGCATTTTTGATAATGGTATTATTTATAAAATTATTTTTACTACCTGCTCGTAGCCAAATGGCGCCCCACTGACCTGGAATTTCGCTAAAATTAGGTTCTAATCTGTCACCTTCAATTAAAACTTCGTTACCTAATTCGCCATTGCTAATAAGCGAAGCATTTTTTGCAACTATTAATCCTGAATTTGAGTGAAAATGGATATTTGCTCCGGCTTCAATAGTTAGTGTTTTGTTTTCAGGTACAGCGCAATATCCATAAATAACATAAGGTTTTTCATTTGTAAAAGTGGTGTATTCGGTTAAATAAAATCCGTTAACTAATAATTCTTTTCCTTCAGTAGTTACACCAATAGGGATGGTTTCAATAATACCTTCGGAGTTTTTTGATGGATATAAAAAATGTGCATCTTTAACCAATGTTATTAGGTTTACATCCTGTAAATTTTCTCCGCTATCAAAAACTATGGAGTCTGTATAAATAGGATCAACTACCTCATTATAATTTATGGTTGTTTCAATAAAAACATACATGCTGTCTTTTGCCAAAATTTCTACATTTTCAAAAGATTTACCAGGAACACCATCAACATTTAATCGATAAAACGAGTTTTCGCCTTTACCTAATGAAATTTTAGGAATTGATATGGCATTATTACTTCTATTAAAAACCTTTAAGTTATAAGTGCTTGATCCAATATTGGTAAAAATAGTGTCCAAATAAACAGTGTCTTTTGAGAATGTTAATTTCCCGGAACTTAGAATGGTGTCAAAATCTTTTCTACAAGAAGAAAAAACAATGATTAAAACAATAAATATGCTGGTTAAATTTAATCGCATTAAGTAGTTTTTGTAAATGTAAAATAAATTATTGAATATTATTTTTTAATTAATTCAATTTCGTACAATTTGCTCCAGTGTTTTCCTGTAACATAGATTCGATTATTTTCTTTGTCGAAGGCAATTCCATTTAAAACTTCATCCATTTCATCTAATTTTTGAGTTTTAAGAATTTCATTTTTAAGTGAATTTAAATTTACAACTCCTTCCACCTTCCCAGATATTGGATTGATAATGACAATAGAATTTTTTTGCCATTTATTGGCGTAAATCAATCCATTTATATATTCCAATTCATTTAATTCTTCCACCTTTTGTTTGTTGGTATAGGCCTCAATATAGTTTTCTTCTACAAGTGTTTCAGGATTCAAAAACCAAATGCGCTCTGTGCCGTCAGATTTTAGAATTTTTTCTCCATTGTTTGTTAGCCCCCAGCCTTCCCGACTTTTGGTATATTTAAACTCTTTTTCTTTTTCAAAAGATTCTAAATCGTACACAAATCCAATACCACTTCTCCAAGTTAATTGATAAATTTTATTGTTGAGAATGGTAATTCCTTCGCCAAAATAAGCTTTATCTAAATCTGTTTTTTGAAGAACTTTTCCTGTTTTTAATTCTACTTTTCTTATTGATGATGTTCCGTTTCTTCCAGTTCCCTCATACAAATACCCTTTCTTATATTCTAATCCCTGTGTGTAAGCTTTAGAATCATGTGGATACGAATTAATAATTTTAAAGTTATAGATGTCGGGAGCTGAGTCAGCCATAAAGTAAACAGGTTTGTTAACTTTTTTGGTTTTATTTGTATAAAAAACAATCGCATTTATTTGATGTTTCCCTAATTTGAAATCACTAATTTTTATAGATGCAGAATTGCCATCTCCTTTAATTTTTTTTGAGTCTATTGAAAACTGTACTGAATCAATTGGTTTATTGTCTTTTTCAGCAATTGAAAATGTCAATGTTTGGTTTATTTGAAGTTTTTTAGGTGAATTTAAAATAAATTTATATTCGTTATCACAGGAGCTTAAAATCAGTGAAATAGCAAAAAATCCAATTATTGTTTTGTTTAGCATAACTTTAATAGCTTTTTTTAAATATTTATGTAAATAAAATAAATTATTTGTTTGAAGTTTCAAAAATATAGTTAAATTTGCAGTCTCAAAAATAAAAATAGATTTAAAACGAGTTAACGATGAAAAAAGGTATACATCCAGAAAATTATAGAATGGTAGCATTTAAAGATATGTCTAACGAAGATGTGTTTTTAACTCGTTCAACAGTAAATACTAAAGAAACTATTGATTTAGAAGGTGTTGAATATCCTTTAGTAAAATTAGAAATTTCAAGAACTTCACATCCTTTTTATACAGGTAAATCTAAATTAATAGATACTGCTGGACGTATTGATAAGTTCAAATCTAAATATGCTAAATTTAAAAAGTAATTTATTTAGATAAAAATATTTAAAATCCTCAACGAAAGTTGGGGATTTTTTGTTATTTCTAGGTTGGTAATGTAAAGCTTGTTAAGTAACATTCCTAAAAAATGGCTATATTGTATAAAAAAAGAATATGCCTATTTATATGGACCGCTTTGAAATTCCAAAAGAAAAATCTGCAGAGTATGTAGCTCAAATGCACAGAGAAGATTTAAGGGTAGAACACTTATATGGTTGTAAAGGAATTACCTATTGGTTCGATGAAAAAAAAAGAGTTGCTTTTTACTTGATTGAGGCCCCTGATAAAAAATCAATTCAAGAAATGCATAATCATAGTCGTGGCGAATTTCCTATCAGTATTATTGAGGTAGATACTACAAGGTTAGAATCCTTTTTAGGAAGGATTGAGAATATAGATAAAGCTAAAAATACAGAATTAAATAATATAAATAATTCGGCCTTTAGAATTATTGTAGTCATTGAGACAAGTAGTTATTTGAATAGATTAGAAGCAAACCAGTTTAGTTTATTTTCGCAAAAGTTTCACAATAGTGTTTCAAAATCAATAAAACATTTTAAGGGAAGTATTGTAAAAAAAGATAATAATAGCTACCTGGTGTCTTTCAAATCAATAAGCAACGCCCTTTGGTGTGCCCTAAAAATTCAATCGAATTTTAAATACATAACACCTAAATTTGATTTAAAAAATCGTAAAATGAAAATTGCGCTTTGTGCTGGATTTCCGGTTTCTGATAAAGAAAGTATTTTTGAAGATGTGATTGTTTTAGCTACACGAATGTGCGAAATAATTAAAGGGCAATTGATCATAACTAATGAGGTTAAAACTTTGTATCAAAGTGAAAACAGAAACTCAATTATTGATAACGAATTGGTTAGAGTTTTAAAACCCAATGAGGAAAAATTTCTGAGTCACTTAATGGATTATGTTCAAAAAGTATGGAATAATCCAAATATTAATGTTAATAGTTTTAGCAAAGATTTAGGGTTAAGTAAATCACAATTATATAGAAACTTAATAAGGTTAACGGGGAAGTCTCCAAATAATTTTCTTAGAGATTTTAGATTACATAAAGCGTTAAAACGACTTTATAATAAAGAAGGAAATATTTCTGAAATAGCATCTGAATCAGGATTTAATAGTCCGGCATATTTTTCTAAGTGTTTTATGAAAAAGTATGAGATTCTTCCATCTAAATACATTCAACAGCACATTGTTTAGTAGTTTTTTAAGTTATAAGTATAAAAAAACCCATTGCAAATGCAATGGGTTTCATATTTATTTCTATTGAAACTATGCTAACATAGTAACAGGATTTTCAATATATTGTTTTAATGTTTGTAAAAAAGCAGCACCAGTTGCCCCATCAACAGTTCTATGGTCACAAGCTAATGTTAATTTCATAGTATTTCCAACTACAATTTCTCCGTTTTTTACAACTGGTTTTTCTATTATAGCTCCAACCGATAAAATTGCTGAATTTGGTTGATTAATAATAGAAGTAAATTCTGAAATTCCAAACATTCCTAAGTTAGAAACCGTAAAAGTACTTCCTTCCATTTCAGCAGGAGTTAATTTTTTAGTTTTAGCTTTAGTTGCTTTGTCTTTTACTTCGGCTCCAATTTGAGTCATACTCTTTTGATCAGTAAAAGGAATTACAGGCACCAATAAGCCATCTTCTACTGCAACAGCAACACCAATATTAACATGATGGTTTACACGAGTTTTATCATCAAACCACTGTGAATTTACCTGAGGGTGCTTTTTTAATGCCATAGCACTTGCTTTTACAACAATATCATTAAACGATACTTTAGTGTCAGGTAACTCGTTAATCATTTTACGAGAAGCAATTGCATTATCCATATTAATTTCTAACATTAGATAATAATGTGGAGCTGAAAATTTAGATTCTGCCAAACGACGTGCAATGGTTTTGCGCATTTGAGAGTTTTTAGTTTCCTCAAAACTTTCTTCATTCATAGCAACCGAAGTAGCAATGGCTCCACTTGTGGCGGTAATCGGTACATAATTTTCAATATCGCGTTTTACAACTCTTCCTTTTTCGCCTGTACCAGCAACGTGTGCTAAATTGATTCCTTTTTCTTTAGCTATTTTTTTAGCTAACGGTGAAGCTACAATTTTACCCGTGTTAACAACTGGTTGTTGAGTAGCTGGATTAGCTACAACAGCAGGAGCTTCTTTTTTAGTTTCAGCAGTTTCAACTTTTTCTTCTTTTACTGGAGCAGGAGTTTCTTTTACATTCTCTTCTAATCCCTTAAAATTTTTAACTAAATCATCAACATTTTCTCCTTCTTCACCAATAATTGCTAAAAGTGAATCAACAGGTGCGCTTTCACCATCATTTAAACCTATATAAAGAAGAGTTCCTTCGTTAAAAGATTCAAATTCCATTGTAGCTTTATCGGTTTCAATTTCAGCTAAAATATCACCTTCATTTACTTTTTCTCCTACTTTTTTTAACCACTGAGCAACAACACCTTCAGTCATGGTGTCACTTAATCGTGGCATTGTAATAATTTCTGCCATTTTATCTATGCTTTAAAAAAGGATAATCTTCTTGTTCATATACCATGTCATATAAAAGTTGTTTGTCAGGGAATGGAGATTCCTCAGCAAACTTTTGACATTCTTCAACGTGATTTTTTACATTTTTGTCCCACGTTTTAATTTCTTCTTCAGATGCATATTTCTTTTTTCTAATTACATCTAAAACTTGAGAAATAGGATCAATTTTTTTGTATTCTTCTACTTCTTCTTTTGTTCTATATTTTTGAGCGTCACTCATTGAGTGTCCTCTATATCTATAGGTCTTAATATCGAGTAAAGTAGGTCCATCACCTCTTCTAGCTCTTTCAATAGCTTCATGCATTGCTTCAGCAACTTTTACTGGATCCATTCCATCAACTGGTCCACAGGGCATTTCATATCCTAAGCCCAATTTCCAAATATCCTCGTGATTTGCAGTTCTTTCAACAGATGTTCCCATTGCGTACCCATTATTCTCACAAATAAATACTACAGGAAGTTTCCAGTTGATAGCCATATTGAAGGTTTCGTGAAGAGAACCTTGACGTGCAGCGCCATCACCAAAATAAGTAAGTGTAACTCCATCTCTTTCAAAATATTTATCAGCAAATGCTAAACCAGCACCTAAAGGAATTTGACCACCTACAATACCATGGCCGCCATAAAAATTATGTTCAGGTGAAAAAATATGCATTGATCCTCCAAAACCTCGAGATGTACCGGTATCCTTACCTAATAATTCTGCCATTATTCTTTTAGGATCAACACCTAAGCCAATTGGCTGTACGTGATTACGGTATGCAGTAATCATTTTGTCATTTTCTTTCATAGCGTGCAATGCGCCCGCTAAAACTGCCTCCTGACCATTGTATAAATGAAGAAACCCTCTTACTTTTTGCTGTATATAAAGAGCTGCAAGTTTGTCTTCAAACTTTCTCCAGAATAGCATGTCTTTATACCAGTTAATGTAAGTGTCTTTTGTTATTTTTTTCATTATAAATAAAGAATATAAGTTTTACGTCGATTCGCAAAAATACCATTTTGGATTAAGGTATAAAAATATCAAATCATTTTTTTAACTAAAACGATTTCGTAATCTTTAAGTTTCAGGTCTGGTAACTGCTAATTATCGATGTTATATGTATTTTTTTGATATTTATAAAGTGTGAGCAAATCAGGGTAAATTTAAGAACTATGTGAATTTCAAAGTACTAAAAAATGAAAAAAAATCGATGATTATATAAAGCAGTTTATATATTAATAGTTGCCATTTGTATATTTTTTCTAGCAAATAATAAATTAGGTAATTTATTTATATATATAAACTTTAAATTAGTACTGAATTTAACTATCTGTTCCCCCGCCAGATAAAATTTATCCCAATCACCCACAAGTTATTTTTAGCCCCACAGAAATACAGTATTGTATTAATATATTTTTAATAATGTAGTTGTTAGTAATTTATACGGTTGTCATAATTGTATAATTTTCTAAAAACGTAAAGGTTAAGATTATGAAAAAAATTACTCAAGCTTATTTTAAAACAGTTCTAGTTTGTTTTTTAGCACTACTAGTTTCAGAAAATGTAATAGCTCAAATAGAAGAGGTAAACTCAGATGGGCTTATTAATCCGTTGGAGTTGTCAGAGCCGATTATTATCAAAACTTTTAAGGCAGGTTCTTTGGGTCCATTTACAGTAAATTTAAATGCTCAAAAAAATTTAAGTTCAAATGCAATTAATTCTCCTACATTACCAGGACAAGTTATACTCGAAAAAACAGCTACTTCTGTAGCTGGAAGCACAAATATATGGGAGGTAACGCTTCGAATAGAGGGTATGGATGTAACTAGAACATCAGATATAGTTTTGGTTATTGACCGTTCTGGTAGTATGAAAGGTGATCGAATTGCCAATGCGAAAACGGCTGCAAAAAACTTTGTTAATACTTTATTGGTGTCTGGAGGAAATACCAGAATAGCATTGGTTTCATTTGCAGGTGATGTTTCTGAAGATGAAATTTTTTATGAATTTTCAAATAGACAAGTATTACTAGATGAAATTGACGATATTACAGCGACGGGAGGAACACATACGCAGGCAGGAATGCGACAAGGACAAGAGTTATTATATGGTTCTTCTGCAGATTTAAAAAGTTTGGTGCTTCTTTCAGATGGTGACCCAACATATAGTTTTGCATTAAATAACCCTAGCGATCATTTAATCGATTATCCAGCAGAAGGAGCCCAGCAAACAGATTCTGGAGCGCTAGAAATTGAATACAATTATGGTGAAAATGTTGGTGAGGGTAATAATATGTGGACTAGGTACCACAATGAGCCTGGAAGTGCAAATGACGAGTACTACAATCATGGTCATAGTGCCGTAGCAGAAGCAGGTTATGCAAAAACCGAGGGATCTACAGTTTATACTATTGCTCTTGATGCACCAGTTTATGGAACACCTATATTAGAGGCTATGGCTTCGCCAAATCAGGCATATACTGGGACAAATGGTGAGTTAAATTCAATTTTTGAGGATATTGCAGGAAGTATTTATTCTGCAGCAAAAGAGATCTCGGTTGCAGACCCAATGGGACAAGGATTTACTATTCCTGGGACTGCTCAAAATTTAACGCCTTCACAAGGAACAGCAACTTTTAACTCGGCTGATAATACCATTACTTGGGATGTAGGAAATTTAACAAATCCGATTTCTTTAGGTTCAAATATAAAATATGCCGAATTAACGTATGAATTAAATATAACTGCTGACATTTTGGGTGAAGTTCCCGTGGATGGGGAATACCCTACTAATGGGGATGCTTCGGCATCTTATACAGATGTTGATGGTGAATCTCAAGAACTTTATTTCCCAGTGCCTTACGTAAATCCTGTTATAATAACTATTAAAAAATTATTGCACGATATAAATGGAGATGATATTGCTTCCGATCTTGATTTTACTATAGAATTTAATCATGATGATTTGAGTAACATTGAACTTGAGGTCGATGAAACTAAAATTATAATAGAAGGCTGCGCTCAAGGGGCTTATACCTTTACAGAAACAGCTGTTTCTTCGCCAGGAGTTTTAACAGACTATATTATTTCATATGAAGTAGATGATGTAGCAAATAATACATTTCAATTCTTTCCCAACTCGCCTGATCAAGTACTAGAGGTTATAAATACTATACGAACACCATCGATGACTGTAGCGAAGAGTTCAGCGACTACTTCAGTAACAGCAGCGGGTCAGCAAATCACGTATTCATATTTAGTAACCAATACAGGGAATGAGACTATAACAGGTATTAGTATTGAAGATGACAATGTAGATGCACAGCCAACAGGAGGTGCAACGACATTGGTACCAGGCGAAGACACGACATTTACAGCGGTTTATACAGTAACGCAGGCAGATATTGATGCGGGCGGAAATGTAACGAACACTGTAATAGTGAGTTCAGAGGAGGCATCAGATACTCCAGATAGTTTAGATATACCAGTTTCACAGGATCCATCGATGACTGTAGCGAAGAGTTCAGCGACTACTTCAGTAACAGCAGCGGGTCAGCAAATCACGTATTCATATTTAGTAACCAATACAGGGAATGAGACTATAACAGGTATTAGTATTGAAGATGACAATGTAGATGCACAGCCAACAGGAGGTGCAACGACATTGGTACCAGGCGAAGACACGACATTTACAGCGGTTTATACAGTAACGCAGGCAGATATTGATGCGGGCGGAAATGTAACGAACACTGTAATAGTGAGTTCAGAGGAGGCATCAGATACTCCAGATAGTTTAGATATACCTATTGATTTTTCAGGAGAAGATGCAGTATTTTCAGTGCAAAAAACAGCAGATTTAGCGAGTGTATCAACAGATGGTCAGGAGATTACCTATATGGTAACTGTTGAGAATATTGGCAGCTATGCTATCAATACGGTAACAGTCGAAGATCCACTGGCAACAGATATGGTTTATCTTTCAGGAGATGATGGAGATAACATTCTTCAAGTAGGAGAAACGTGGACATATATAGGAACTTATACGGTGACTCAAGCTGTTTTAGATGGTAATGGTGTGGATACTTCAGGAGCTATTGATAATGATGGAGATATCGACAATACTGTAACTATTAATGGGCAAGACCCAAGTGATAGTTCTGTACCAACAGCGACTGCTTCAGAGGTAGTTGAAATTGATTTTTCAGGAGAAGATGCAGTATTTTCAGTGCAAAAAACAGCAGATTTAGCGAGTGTATCAACAGATGGTCAGGAGATTACCTATATGGTAACTGTTGAGAATATTGGCAGCTATGCTATCAATACGGTAACAGTCGAAGATCCACTGGCAACAGATATGGTTTATCTTTCAGGAGATGATGGAGATAACATTCTTCAAGTAGGAGAAACGTGGACATATATAGGAACTTATACGGTGACTCAAGCTGTTTTAGATGGTAATGGTGTGGATACTTCAGGAGCTATTGATAATGATGGAGATATCGACAATACTGTAACTATTAATGGGCAAGACCCAAGTGATAGTTCTGTACCAACAGCGACTGCTTCAGAGGTAGTTGAAATTGATTACATTTCCGATGGACCTGCATATAGTGTTATAAAAGAAGCTGATAAAGAAGATGTACAGGCTATTGGTGATATTATTAATTATACAATCACAGTTACAAATGAAAGTAATTATGCAATATCTAATTTATATGTAATTGATGAGTTGGTTGATTTATCAATGACCAGTGGAGATGATAATTTTAATGACAGACTGGATGTTAATGAAGTCTGGACTTTCTTAGGAAGTTTTGAAGTTACTCAGCAAGTTATAGCTGGTTATGGTGTGGATGCTTATGGTGAATCAGATGGTGATGGAGATATTGACAATACAGTTACAGTTCAAGGAGAAGCTCCTAACGGAACTACTTTGGAACCTTTAATGGATAGCGCGATTGTAATTATATACATTCCTCCAATTGCTGAAGATGATACAGTTGATACAGAAGCAAATATAAGTATAGATATAAATATTTTAGATAATGATGATGAATATGAACTTTGGTTATATGCAGGGGGAATTCTAGATGAAAATTCAGTTAGTATTGTAGAAGGACCATCAAATGGGACAGTTGTTGTAAATAGTGATGGAACCGTAACATATACGCCTGCATTAGATTTTATTGGCGAAGATAGTTTTGTGTATGAAGTTTGCGATAATCATGGTCTTTGTGATACGGCTACAGTTACAATTAATGTTATTGGACAGCTAGGTGGAGATTTTGTTATACCAGAAGGATTCTCTCCTAATGAAGATGGTGTACACGATGTGTTCTATGTTGAAGGATTAGCTAATTTATTTCCAAATTTCAGCATGGTAATTTATAATAGATGGGGAATAGTTGTTTATGATTACACTCATGACGGTAATACAGATAAGTACTCTGTTAATTGGTGGGATGGATACGCAACAGGAAGGATGACTCTTGGAAAACAACGAGTACCAGTAGGTACATATTTCTATATATTACATTTTAATAAGAACAACTTAAAACCTAGATCTGGATTTTTATATCTAAATAGATAATGGTAATAAGTAGATTGATAATTTTATAAATAACAAGCTTATGAAAAGAGCAGCAATCATATTAGGGTTACTTTCATTATTGTCAGTAAGCTCCCTCTACAGTCAACAAGATCCGCAATACACTCAATATATGTATAATATGCATATTGTTAACCCGGCTTATGCAGGTTCACAAGGCACATTAAATATTGGATTATTGCATAGAACTCAATGGGTTGGTTTGGATGGATCACCAGAAACAACCGTATTTACTATAAATGCACCTATTAAAAAGAAGGTTGGTATGGGTGTTTCAGTATTTGCAGATAGAATAGGCCCTGTAAAGGAGCAGAATTTATTTGTAGATTTTTCTTACACCATAAAAACATCAGATTATGGAAACCTTGCATTTGGATTGAAAGGAGGTTTAAGTTTTATAGATGCAAATTTAGTAGACCTAGACCTGGGGCAAGATATTAACCATGGTGTTATTGATGATGACTTATTTATGGAGAATATTAATGATTCTTATGCCAATTTTGGAACAGGAGTATTTTATTACACTGATTTGTTTTATGTTGGATTATCTATGCCAAACATGCTTAATCAGTTACATTATAAGAGAAAAAGTGGAATTATTAGTGAAGCCTCTGAAAAAATGCATTACTTTTTAACAAGTGGTTATGTATTTGAATTATCTGATAAGTTAAAATTAAAACCATCTATTATGGCAAAAGGAGTTATTGGAGCTCCATTATCAATAGATTTATCAGGAAATATGTTATTAAATGATAAGCTAGAATTTGGTTTATCATGGAGGGTTGATGATTCAATAAGTGCATTAATGAATATTGCAATAAATCCATCCATAAGATTTGGATATGCTTATGACTATACGACCACTAATTTAAGTGATTTTAATTCAGGATCACATGAATTTATTTTACTATTTACAATAAGTAATTCACGAGCGGGATTATCGCCAAGATTTTTTTAAAAACAGAACTTAAAATTTAATATGATGAAAAAAGTTACCATAATTTTGTTTTTATTTTGTGTACACCTTACAATGGGTCAGGGAGAAGAATCAACCTACACAATTAAAAACATAGCAGCAAATAGTGTTATGTCCAATTTTGGAACCTCATTTTATGGCGATGATAAATTGGTGTTTTCATCTCCTGCTAAAAGAAATTACATTATTAGTAATGTATGGAAAGGAAATGGTCAGCCATTTTTACAATTGTACGTTGGTACAATTGTAGACGATGGAGAACTAAAAAATATAACTAAACTATCTAAAGAAATAAATACACGTTTTCACGAAGCCGATGTAACTTTTTCAAAAGATAAAAAAACAGTATATTTTACACGAAGTAATTTTTTTGAGGGTAAATATCGCAAGGATTCATTAGATATTAATCGTTTGAAAATATTCAAAGCAGTACAAGATAATTTAGGTAAATGGTCAAAAATATATGATTTACCATTTAATAATGACCATTATTCAGTAGGTCATCCTACATTAAGTGAAGATCAAAAAACATTGTATTTTGTGTCTGATATGCCTGGAACATTAGGTAAAACCGATATTTTTAAAGTAACAGTTAATGATGATGGAACTTATGGTGAACCTGTGAATTTAGGACCTGAAGTAAATACTGCAGAAAAAGAAATGTTTCCATATATATCAGGTAATAATGAATTATATTATTCAACTAACGGTAGAGATGGATTTGGAAATTTAGATGTTTATGTAACAATATTTAATGATGATTATACTTTTGAATCAACTAAAAATTTGGGGAATGAAATAAATTCTGAATATGATGATTTTGCATTTATAATAAATAATGAAACTTTAGAAGGGTATTTTTCTTCAAATCGCTTTGATAAAAGTGGAAAAGGAGATGATGATATTTATTTCTTTAAAGAAAACAGACCTGTTATTTGTGATCAATTTGTTGAAGGAATAGTGAAGGATAGTGAGACTGGATTGCCAATACCTGGTGCTAAAATTGAAGTTTATAAAAATAATGTTCAAGTTGATAGTTTAACAGTTTTAGTTCGGGAAATGGCCACTTTTGAACTTCCTTTAGAGTGCAATTCAACCTATAAATTTGTTGGAAACAAAGAAAATTATATTCAAAACAAAGTTACAATTACAACTACCGATGAAGATAGGAAAATTCATAAGGTTGAAATAATGTTAGAACCTGATAAAGAATTTGTAGTAGTTGGTGAAAGAGTTTTACTTAAATTAAATACAATATATTTTGATTTTGATAAGTCATTTATTAGGCCAGATGCTGAACTTGAACTTAAAAAGGCAATAAAAATTATGGAAAAATATCCTGAAATTATTGTAGAATTTGGAGCCCATTGTGATTCTAGAGGTGCAGATAGTTATAATGATAAATTATCAGCGAGAAGGGCAGATTCTACAGTAGAGTTTATGACTCAAAGAGGTATTTCAAAAGATAGGCTTACCGGACAAGGTTATGGTGAAAGAAAGTTAACAAATAAATGTTCAAATGGTGTGAAATGTACTGAACAGGAACATCAAAAAAATAGGAGAACCGAGTTTGTGATTTTGAATCCTGAAGTGATAAATAAATAACAGCACAAAAATTTTTAGCAGCCACAATTAAACTTAATTGATTTACTACCGTTGTGGGGGCGACATTTTCAATTTGTTTAATTTTGTGGTTGCTTTATTTTTATTTTGATAAAAATACTTGTAGTTACATTAATACTAAGGTTTTAGAACGACAAAGAAAAGTCTCGAGATTTTCTCGAGACTTTTTTAAATATAGGAACAAAACTTTTTAATCAATAAAATCTTTAATAGGACTGCAAGAACAAATTAAATTTCTGTCACCATAGGCATCATCTACTCGGCGAACAGAAGGCCAAAATTTATTTTCTTTTAAATAAGAAAGGGGATAAGCAGCGTCACTTCTCGAATAATCAAAATTCCACTCATTTGAAGTTAACATTTCTAATGTGTGAGGAGCATTTCTAATAATTGAATTTTCAACGTCAGTTATATTTTCAATTTCTTTTTTAATATTTATTAAGGCATTACAAAAACGGTCCAATTCAGCCTGATTTTCACTTTCAGTTGGTTCAATCATAAGTGTTCCTGCAACTGGAAATGAAACTGTAGGAGCGTGAAATCCATAATCCATTAAACGTTTGGCAATATCAACAACTTCAATACCTTTTTGTTTAAATTCTCTAAAATCTACAATCATTTCATGAGCAGCAAAACCTTGTTCTCCAGAGTATAAAATACGATAATGTTCTTGTAACCTAACTCTTAAATAATTTGCATTTAAAATAGCTTTGATAGTAGATTCTTTTAAACCTTGAGCACCTAACATTTTAATATAACTATAGGAAATTAACAGTACTAAAGCTGATCCCCAAGGGGCTGAAGAGATAGCTGAAATAGCTTTATTTCCACCTGTTGTTATAACAGGATTTGATGGTAAAAATGGAGCTAAATGTTTAACTACGCATATTGGACCAACTCCTGGGCCTCCACCTCCGTGTGGAATTGCAAAAGTTTTGTGTAAATTTAAATGACAAACATCGGCGCCAATGGTTGCTGGATTTGTTAATCCAACTTGTGCATTCATGTTGGCTCCGTCCATATAAACTTGCCCGCCATTATTATGAATTATTTCAGTAATTTCAATAATACTACTTTCAAAAACTCCATGAGTTGAAGGATATGTTACCATTAAAGCAGCTAAATTATCTTTGTGTAATTCAGCTTTTTCACGTAAATCATCAACATCTATATTGCCTTCTTCGGTAGCTTTAGTAACCACAACTTTCATGCCTGCCATAACAGCTGAAGCAGGATTGGTTCCATGTGCTGAAGAAGGAATTAAGCAAATATTTCTATGTCCTTCATTTTTTGATTCGTGGTAAGCTTTTATTACCATTAGACCTGCATATTCGCCTTGAGCTCCGGAGTTAGGCTGCAATGATGTAGCATAAAAGCCTGTAATTTCATTTAAGGCAGCCTCTAGTTCCTTAAATACAGTATGATACCCTTGGGCTTGTTCACACGGAACAAATGGGTGAATATTACCCCAAACAGGCCAACTTAAAGGTAGCATTTCAGTTGCTGCATTTAATTTCATTGTGCAGGATCCTAAAGAAATCATAGAATGATTTAAAGATAAATCCTTACGTTCTAGCTTTTTTATGTACCGCATCATTTCAGTTTCAGAATGGTATTTTTCAAAAACTTCATTGGTCATAAACGAACTGGTACGTTTTAGTTCTTCAAGTATTTGGTAGTTATTAATAGCAGTGAAAGAAATATTTTCTTTATTTTCAGCTTCAGCAAGGATTGATGTTATTTCTTGAATGTTTTCTAAAGTTGTAGTTTCATTAATTGCTATTCCGACTTTGTTTTCTGAAGGATAATAAAAGTTCACTTTTTTTTGTTCAGCAATTTTTTTAATTTTTTTACTACTATTTACTTCAATAATTAAAGTGTCGAAAAAAGTGGTGTTTAATTTTTTGTAACCTAATTCTGTTAATCCGTTATGTAGAGTGTTTGTTAAATTGTAAATTTTGCGAGCTATAAATTGAAGTCCTTTAGAACCATGATAAACTCCGTACATTCCAGCCATAACTGCTAATAAAACTTGTGCTGTACAAATATTTGAAGTGGCTTTTTCGCGTTTTATATGTTGTTCTCTTGTTTGGAGAGCCATTCTTAAGGCTCTTTTTCCATCTTTATCTTTGGTAACTCCAATTATTCTTCCCGGAATGTTTCGTTTATAACTTTCTTTGGTAGCAAAATAGGCTGCATGTGGTCCGCCATAACCCATGGGTATTCCAAAGCGTTGCGTTGTTCCAACAACAACATCAGCTCCCCATTCACCCGGCGGTTTTAATAGTGATAAGCTTAATAAATCGGCAGCAACAACAATTCTTGATTCGCTAATTTCAGCTTTTTTTACAAATTCGGAATAGTTGTAAATCTCTCCATTTTTTGCTGGGTATTGTACAATAGCACCAAAAATATTTTCGTCAAAATTAAACGAGTTATGATTTCCAATGATTAATTCAATGCCTAGCGGTAAGGCTCTTGTTTTAATTACTTCAATTGTTTGAGGGAATAATTCTTCAGAAACAAAAAATGAATTGGCATTGTTCTTTTTTTGTTTTCTTGAACGTGTGTTGTGAAGCATAATCATTGCTTCAGCAGCAGCAGAACCCTCATCTAATAATGAGGCATTTGCCAATTCCATTCCTGTTAAATCAGAAACCATTGTTTGAAAATTCAATAAAGCTTCCAATCGACCTTGGGAAATTTCAGCTTGATACGGAGTATAAGCAGTATACCATCCTGGGTTTTCTAAAATATTACGTTGAATAACTCCTGGTAAAATAGTTGGGTGATAACCTAAGCCAATGTAAGTTTTAAAAAGGCGATTTTGTTTTGAAACTTCTCTAATATGATGCATATATTGAAACTCACTCAAAGCTTCAGGTAAATTTAATTCCTTTTTTAATAATATATCATTAGGAATAGTTTTGTAAATAAGTTCATCAATGGATGCTAGCCCAATGGTTTTTAGCATATCTGTTACTTCATTTTTTCTAGGGCCTACATGTCTTAAAACAAAAGAATTTGTATTCATTAAATACTTAAATTAAATAGTTGAATAGTTAAATGTTGATAGCAAAATTACTGAAATTACTAAAACTAATTTAACCTAGATTTAGTTATTTATAATATTTTGTTAACCAAGAAAAACTTATTGTATTTATTTACATTTGCTCTATGTCCTTTTTGAAGAAAATTTTTGAATTTTATGTATTTAGCAATCTTCATGTTGCTGTTGCAGGATTTTGTTTGGTGAAAATATCACTTTTGAAATTTGGGCAAAAAGAGAGTTTTGTTCCTTTGTTTGTAGCACTTTCAATTGTGCTGTCTTATAATTTTATTCGATTTTATGAATTGAAAACGAAGCGACTTATTTGGTTAAAAAAATGGTTTAACAAGCATAAGTTAACATTGTTAATTCTATCTATAGTAGCGTTTTTAGGACTCTTTTCAATATTTTTTTTTACAAATTTCAATCAAATTTCAGTTTTTTGGATATTACCTTTTATTACAATAACTGTATTTTATGTAATACCAATATACAAATCCATAAAATTTGAATATTCTTTCAGAAATTTTCCGATAATTAAAATTTTTAGCATTGCAATTTCATGGGCTGGTATAACTGTTTTTTTTCCGTTAGTTGAAGCAGAATTCAAATTTAATATAGATGTTTATTTGGAGTTTTTTCAACGCTTTTTAATTTTGATTGCTATTACTTTGCCTTTTGATATTAGAGATTTAGAAAGTGATTCTAAAGAAATGAAGACTTTGCCGCAAATTTTTGGTGTAAAGAAATCAAAGAGTATAGGTTTGTTGTTATTAAGCCTGTTTGTATTGATTGAGTTTTTAAAAGAGGGTGGTGACATAATCAGTACAAATCTAATAGCAGTAATTGCAGGTTTTTTTCTGAAGTTTACAAATGAATATCAAACAAGATATTACACTGCTTTTTGGGTAGAATCTGTTCCGGTCTTTTGGTTAATTTTAATTATACTATTTTTATAATTATTATGAGCGATTACGAGAAATATTTTGAAATAAATAAAGATACTTGGAATAAAAAAGTGGCCATTCATTCTAAGTCAGATTTTTATAATATGACAGCTTTCGAGAAAGGAAAAACATCGTTGAATTCAATTGAGTTGGAGGAACTTGGTGATGTTTCAGGAAAGTCATTATTGCATTTGCAATGTCATTTTGGGCAAGACACTTTAAGTTGGAGTAGGCTGGGTGCTACTTGTACAGGAATTGACCTATCAAATGAAGGAATAAAAAAAGCAAAAGAAATAAATGAAGCATTAAATTTAAATGCAACTTTTATTGAGAGTAATTTATACGATGTTCCAAAAAATGTTCCAGCAAAGTTTGATATTGTTTTTACTTCATATGGTGTTGTTGGATGGTTGCCCGATTTGGTTACTTGGGGAAAAATTATTGCCGACAAATTAAAAAAAGGTGGTGTTTTTTATATGGTTGAATTTCATCCTATTGTTTGGATGTTTGATTATTTGCAGGAGCCCCCAAAAATGATGTACCCTTATTTAAAAACGGAAGCTATCTACGAAGAATATAAGGGAACTTATACTAATAATGAAGCAGAGATTATTAGTAAAGAATATGGATGGAATCACGGTTTGGGTGAAGTTGTTACTGCTTTATCAAATGCAGGACTACATATTGAATTTTTACATGAGTTTAATGAATCGCCATACAACTGTTTGCCAAATATGAAAAAAACTACTAATGGCATGTATGTGTTTGAAAAAGATAATGGTATGTTCCCACTTCTTTACTCTATTAAAGCTATAAAAAAATAAAGGCTTCCAATTGGAAGCCTTTATTTTTTTGAAACTTGATAAAACGGTTATTTTAACAGATTGTCAATTTTTTCTTTTTCTTCTTCAGCTAAAGCACCGTCAACTAAAATTCGACCACTGTATTCATCAGTAATAATTTTTTTTCTGCTTGCTATTTCCACTTGTTTTTGCGGTGGAATTGTGAAGAATGAACCTCCAGAAGCACCTCTTTGGATAGAAACTACTGCTAAACCATTTTTAACAGAAGATCTAATTCTATCATAAGCTTTTAATAGATGATCATCTATTAACTTACCATATTCTTTGGATTTATCTGATAGTAAAGTTTCTTCTTTTACTGTTTCTTCCATAATATCATTCAATTCGGCTGATTTATGTTTTAACAGATCTTCTTGTTTTTTTATAATTTCTTTTGTTGCAGCAATTACTTCGCTTTTTTGCTCAATCTTCGCTTTGAATTCGTTGATTCTTTTTTCAGCCAACTGAATTTCCAATTCTTGATATTCAACTTCTTTTGATAAAGAATTAAATTCTCTGTTATTTCTAACATTTTTTTGTTGTTCAGCGTATTTTTTCATTAAAGAATTTGCTTCTTCAATAACTATTTTTTTTGCTGAAATATCATTCTTTAATCCAGTTACATCATCGTTTAAGTTAGAAAGCCTTTTATTTAAACCAACTATCTCATCTTCTAAATCTTCAATCTCTAAAGGCAATTCACCTCTTACACTTTTAATCTCGTCAATTCTTGAATCAATTAATTGTAAATCGTACAGTGCTCTTAATTTTTCTTCAACCGTAACTTCTTTATTTTTAGCCATATTAAATGTAATAAATTGGATTTGTGTTTTTTTGTGATAAAATGATTGCAAAATTATGAAATTTTTTTGTAAGAATCTCAACTAAAAGGTTTTTTGTGAATTGTTCACTTTCATAATGACCAATATCAGCAATAACTAATTTATTTTCAGCCTTGTAAAACTCATGATATTTTACATCGGCGGTAATATACATGTCAGCACCAGCAGCAATGGCCTTTTCAATGGCAAAACTTCCCGAACCTCCTAAAACAGCAACTTTTTTAATGGGTTTTCCTAATAATTTTGAATGTCTGATTCCATTGGCATTCATTGTTGTTTTTACATATTGGAGAAAATCAACTTCATTTGTAGGAGTTTCTAATTCACCTATCATTCCCATACCAATTTCTTGATTTGTATTATCTAATGATACAATTTCATAAGCTACTTCCTCATAGGGATGAGCATCAAACAAGGATTTAAGAATATTTTTTTCTTTATGTTTTTCAAAAATTACACTAATTAATTCCTCTTTTTCTGAATGAAGTTCTCCTTTTTTTCCCATAGTAGGGTTTGAATCTTCATTACCTCTATAAGTTCCTTTCCCTTCTGCATTGAAGCTGCAATTATCATAATTTCCAATTGTGCCAGCTCCAGCTTTGAAAATTGAATTTCGAACTTTTTCAGAAAAATCTATAGGAATATAGGTTGTTAATTTTTTAATGGTATTTTTTTGTGGAATTAAAACTTGCTTGTTTTTTAGGTTTAATACTTCACAAATTTTTGAATTTACACCTTGAAATGAATTGTCCAAAGCGGTATGCATTGCGTAAATAGCGATGTCGTTTTTTATTGCTTTTAAAACAACACGTTCTACATAAGTGTTGCCATTTAACTTTTTTAAACCTGAGAATATAATAGGATGAAAACTTACAATTAGGTTACATTTTTTATTAATGGCTTCATCCACAATGTTTTCAAGAGTATCTAATACAACTAAAACTCCAGTAACTTGGGTTTGATAATTACCAACTAATAATCCAACATTATCAAAACCTTCGGCATAATTTAAAGGTGCGATTTCTTCAATACAATTTGTAATATCTTTTACTTTCATACGTAACTATTCTTTACAAATATAATTTAATCAGATAAAGTAACAGTATCTATACTTAAAAATTAGTATTAATTTGTAATTTCGCAAATGGTGAAAACATTACGAAAAATATTATATCCTGTTTCGATCATTTATGGTGCAATAATAAAAGTAAGAAATTATTTGTACAATAAGCAAATTTTTAAATCAACCAAATTTGAGATGTCAACAATTGTTGTTGGGAATTTAAGTGTTGGGGGAACTGGGAAAACACCTCAAATTGAGTATTTGATTCGTTTGTTGAGAGCTAGCTTTGAAGTGGCTGTTTTAAGTAGGGGTTATAAAAGAAAAAGTAAAGGTTTTGTGTTGGCAAATGAAACTGTGAATGCTGAAATAATTGGAGACGAACCGTATCAATATTATCAAAAATTTTCAACTATTAAAGTTGCTGTTGATGCTGACAGAGTTAACGGAATTGAGGAGTTAAGCCGTTTGGAGGAAAAACCTGAAGTAATATTATTAGATGACGCATATCAGCACAGAAAAGTTGAAGGTGGCTTTAATATTTTATTAACATCATATAATAATTTATATATTGATGATAAAATGTTGCCAACAGGTAATTTACGCGAGCAGGTTTCTAGTGCAAAAAGAGCTCAGGTAATACTTGTTACTAAATGCCCAAATAATTTAAGTGAAGATGCGCAATTGAATATTATTCAAAAATTGAAGCCAAAACATAATCAAACAGTATTTTTTACATGTATTGAATATGATGCTAAATTAAAAGGGAGTAGTGAATTATTGGTTGAGGATTTAAAAAGTTATGAAGTGTTGTTAATTACTGGAATTGCAAATCCTGTGCCTTTAACTCAATTTTTGCAAGATAAGAAAGTGAAGTTTGAGCATCTTGAATTTCCTGATCATTACTTTTTTACTGATGGTGATATCGCCGAAATTGAATTGAAATTCGGTAAGTTAATATCAAAAAATAAGATAATTTTAACGACAGAGAAAGATTATGTACGTATTTTTGAAAAGTTTAAAAATTTGCATTATTTGCCTATAAAAACAAAATTTATTAATCATAAAAAAGATTTTGACAATCAAATTTTAGAATATGTGGGAACAAGTTCAAGAAACAGCTAGTTATTTAAAAAATAAAGGAATAACAGCGCCTGATTACGGAATTATTTTAGGTACAGGTTTAGGAAATTTAGTCGAAAAAATTGAAGCTGACCTGGTAATTCCTTATGAAAAAATACCAAATTTTCCAGTTTCAACGGTTGAAGGTCACTCAGGAGAATTAATTTTTGGAAAAATTGGAAATAAAAAGGTGATTGCAATGCGTGGTCGCTTTCATTATTACGAAGGTTGGACAATGCAGCAAACAGTGTTTCCAGTGCGTGTGATGAAATATTTAGGTGTTGAGAAATTGATTGTTTCTAATGCTTCTGGAGGTGTAAATCCAAAATTTAAAGTTGGAGATATTATGTTAATTACCGATCATATAAATATGATGCCTGAGCATCCACTTCACGGTAAAAATGATGAACGATTTGGTCCACGTTTTGTTGATATGCACGAGCCATATAGTAAGCAAATGATAGCTGAGATGGAATTAATAGCAGAAAAACAGGAGGTGAAAGTTCATAAAGGGATATATTTAGCTTTACAAGGACCAACATTTGAAACGCCAGCAGAATACAAAATGGTGAAAATTTTAGGAGCCGATGCTGTTGGAATGTCTACAGTACCTGAAGTAATTGTTGCAAAGCATATGGGAATGATTTGTTTTGGAGTTTCTGTTATTACCGACCTAGGTGTTGAAGGTATAGTTGAAGCTGTCTCGCACGAAGAAGTGCAAGAAGTAGCAAAAAAGTCGGAGAAAATTGTAGGTAAATTGGTTGAGGAATTTGTGAAAAACTAAATATTGTTGTTGTAAAGACTTTTAATAATGCCGTCTGCCAAACCAATTTTAGGAACAAATATTTTATTAGCGCCGCTCCATTTCATAGCATTTAAGTATATTTTTGTAGCAGGAATAATAACATCAGCGCGATCCGGGTTTAAACCTATTTCTGAAATACGTTGTTCATAGGTCATTTGTTTTAAAAAAGATAAATGAGCCTTCATAAAAATTAACGAAAGTGGTTTACCTTCTTGTCTGCCTGAGAGTTTAAAAATTTTATTAATATTTCCTCCTGATCCAATTAATAATAATTTTTTTAAATTTTCAGTGTTTACTTTAATCCATTTTTCAATTTCATTCCAAATTTCTTTTGCTTCTGATTTACTATAATTTAAAAGTCTCACAGTTCCAATTTTAAAAGATTTTGAAGCAATAATTTTTCCTTTTGAAAATATGGTAAATTCAGTACTGCCGCCACCAACATCAACATATAAATAAGATTTTTCTTTATCTATAGTGTCGTTAATATCGGTTGAAAATATTATCGCTGCCTCTTTTTTTCCATCAATTATATTGATTTTTATTGAAGTTTTTTCTAAAATTTCTTGAACTACTTCTTCACAGTTTGAAGCTTCTCGCATTGCTGAAGTTGCACAAGCATAATGTTTTTTTACACCATGTACATCCATTAACAATTTAAATGCGTCCATTGCTTTTATCATTCTAATTTTATTCTCTTCAGAAATTTTCCCTTTGATAAAAGAATCTGCTCCAAGCCTAATTGGAACACGCACTAAAGCTGATTTTTTAAAACTAGGTTTTTTCCCTTTTTTTTCGGTAATTACATTACTTACTAGCAGTCTTACAGCATTTGAGCCAATATCAATTCCAGCATACTTTTCAATTTTCAAAATAATATTATTTATAGTGTTTTGGAAATTCAGTTAAAAGTGTTGTGCCAGATTTGATGTTTTTCCAATGATTAGTTTCAAATTTTATAGCTACTACTCCACAAGTAGGTACGTGAGGAATGTTTTTACTTCCAAATTTATTTACAAAAGTATTTATCCCGTGGTCATGGCTAAAAATTATTGCAGAATCAAAACTATCATCTAAAGCCTTTACTGTTTTAGTAAGGTAGCCGTCACTAAAACTATAAAGAGATTTACTAATTTTTAAATTAGCCAAAGGGTAATTAAAAGTATAGCTAAAAATCATTCCTGTATGAAGAGCTCTGTTTGCGCAACTTGATACAAAAACATCAGGGCGGGGAATTTTTTTTTGTAAAACACTTGAAATTAAGTAAGCATCTGTGATGCCTCTTTTTTTAAGAGGTCTGTCAATATCTTTAATGCCTTCGTATTCCCAAGATGATTTTGCGTGTCTTACAATATAAATTGTTTTCATAGATGCAACTTTGGTGTATTAGTTGGATTCAAATATAAAAAAATTAAGGTGCCAATCTATCAATTTTCCATTCAAAATTTTCTTGAAGTTCAAATCGTATTCTATCATGCATTCTGTTAGGTCTACCTTGCCAAAATTCTATACTTTGAGGTTTTACAATATAACCTCCCCAATGTTGAGGCCTATTAATTTCCTTTTTCGAGAATTTTTTCTCAAAATCAGCAAGTCTGTCATCTAAATATTTTCTTGAAGGAACAATGTTGCTTTGGTCTGATGCCCAAGCACCTAATTTACTTCCGTCGGGTCTTGATTCAAAATATCCGTCAGATAGGTTCTCTGAAATTTTTTCAGCAATACCCTTTATAATAACTTGGCGTTCCATTTTATGCCAAAAAAACGATAGGCAAACATTTGAATTTTTTTCTAACGATTTTCCTTTTTCACTATTATAATTTGTGTAAAAAATAAATCCTTCCCATGTGTATTTTTTTAATAAAACAACTCTGTTTTTAGGGAAACCATCAGTTCCAATAGTTGCAATTGTCATGGCATTTGCCTCATCGGTCCCTCCAAATTCTTCAACTTCATAAAACCATTTTTGAAATAATTCCATAGGATTATCAGAAACGTTCTTTTTAGAAAGCTCATTTTTTTGATATATTTTTCTGTAGTTACCTAAGTCGTTATTCATATTGTAAAAATAGTACCTTTTATGATTTTTTTTAAAAAATCAATCAATTTCTTTTTTAGTTTTTCTAATAAGCAGAAGCCCTATAAATGTAATTAAGCCATTCACTATTAATAATTCATAACCAAAAACATAGCCTTCAAATAGTAGCTTTGAATGGTCGTTTATAAAGTAAGTTGCAACTACTGAAAAAACAGCAATTACCCAAACTAACTTATCATGAATATCAAATTTAGTAAATATTCCAAAAGCAAATAATCCTAATAATGGACCGTAAGTGTAGGATGCAACTTGAAGTAAACTGCTAATAACATTATCTTCTAAAACATATTTAAAAACAATAATTACTACAACTAATAAAGCTGAAATAACAATGTGTGTTTTTTTTCTAATACTTTTTTGTTTGGATTTTTCACGATTTTCAATGTCTAAAAAATCTATGCAATAGGAGGTTGTTAATGAAGTTAAAGCACTATCGGCACTTGAATAAGCTGCGGCAATTAAACCTAAAATAAATACTACTCCAATTGAAATACCCAAGCCACCATTTAAAGCAATTTCAGGAAATAATAAATCGGTTTTAATATTACCGTCCACTACAGGTATTTTAATCCCAAATTTTTCAGCATATATAAATAGCAGAGCTCCTAATGTAAGAAATATAAAATTGACAAAAATTAATACAAATCCAAGTGAAATAACATTCCATTGAGCTTCTTTAGTGTTTTTACAAGTAAGATTTTTTTGCATCATGTCCTGATCCAAACCTGTCATTGCAATAGCAATAAACATACCTCCTAAAAATGATTTTAGTAAGTGTTTTTTATCATTAAAGTTATCAGTAAATAAAATTTGACTATAATTTTTAAATTCTGTTGATGAAAATACTTCAGCAACCGACCAATTTAGTTTGTTTAAAATAATTGAAATAGTTGTAAAAACAGCAAGTAGCATAAATAATGTTTGCAGAGTGTCTGTCCAAACAATGGTTTTAATTCCTCCCTTAAAAGTGTATATCCAAATAAGTAAAATAGAAAGTACAACTGTTATTTCAAAAGGGATATTCCAGGCGTTAAAAATAAAATATTGTAGCACTGAAGCTACTAAAAATAATCTAAAGGAAGCTCCTAAAACTCTTGATATGAAAAAGAAAAATGCACCGGTTTTATGAGAAACAACTCCAAATCTATGTTTCAAAAATTCGTAAATAGAGGTAACTTTTAAATTATAATAGATAGGAAGAAGTACATATGCAATGGTTAAATAACCAAATAAATATCCAATTACAATTTGCATATAACTAAATTGTGAGCTTTGTACCCAACCCGGCACCGAAATAAAAGTAACTCCTGATAGAGAAGCTCCAACCATTCCAAAAGCTACTATATACCAAGGCGATTTTTTATTGGCTTTAAAAAAAGTTTCATTGTTGTCATTTTTTCCTGTAAAATAAGCAATTGTAATCAACAGGCAAAAATAGGCGGCAATAAGTAATAAAATATAAATGGGCTGCATTTATAATGGTTTTTAGTTTCAACAACAAAGAAACTAAAATTATTGAGAATATCGATTGCGAATTGTACATTTGCGATATGAATTTTTCATCAAAACTTCTCGAAAATGCCGTAAATGAAGTTTCTCAACTACCAGGAATTGGTAAAAGAACATCACTTCGTCTAGTGCTTCATCTACTAAAACAGCCAAAACATCAAACTCATCAATTGGCTGACGCTTTAAGTAATTTAGTAGATGAAGTGAAACTGTGTAAAAGTTGTCATAATATATCAGATATTGAAGTTTGTGAAATTTGCGCTAATCCTTTAAGAAATGCTGGAATAATTTGTGTAGTTGAAGATATACGAGATGTTATGGCTATTGAAAATACGGGCCAGTTCAAAGGTTTGTACCACGTACTTGGTGGTAAAATTTCTCCTATTGAAGGAATTGGACCTCAAAACCTGACTATTGATAGTTTGAAAGAAAAAGTAAAGGCAGGTACAATAAAAGAAATCATTTTTGCGTTAAGCTCAACTATTGAAGGAGATACTACAAATTTTTACATTTTTAAACAATTAGAAGGATTGAACATTAAAACATCTACTATTGCACGAGGAATTTCAGTTGGTGATGAGTTAGAATATGCCGATGAAGTTACATTGGGAAGAAGTATTGTTAATCGAATTCCTTTTGAAAACTCACTTTAATTGATGGATATATCGGTTGTAATAGTTAACTTTAATGTGCGTTATTTTTTAGAACAGTGTATTCTAAGTGTTCGGGCTGCTTCAAAAAATCTACAAACAGAAATTATTGTTGTAGATAACAATTCTTCCGATGAAAGTTGTGAATTATTACAAAATAAATACCCTGAGGTTAAACTAATTTCAAATAAAAAAAATACTGGTTTTTCAAAAGCTAATAATCAGGGAGTTGAGATTGCTTTGGGGAAGTATGTGCTTATTTTAAATCCCGATACGGTAGTAGCAGAAGATGCTTTTGAGCAGTTGATGTCATTCGCTGAAGCTAAAATTAATTTGGGCATAGTTGGGGTGAAATTAATTGATGGGTCAGGAAATTTTTTGCCTGAAAGTAAACGTGGAATACCAACTCCAAAAGTTGCATTTAATAAATTATTTGGAATTTCAAGTAAGCAGACAGGTAAATATTACGCTACCCATTTGAATGAAAATGATACTGGGGTAGTTGATGTTTTGGTTGGAGCTTTTATGTTTTTGAAAAAGGAAGTATATCAAGAAGTTAATGGTTTTGACGAAGATTATTTTATGTATGGTGAAGACATTGATTTAAGTTATAAGGTGAAGATTCATGGATATCAGAATTTTTATTTTTCCAATACACAAGTCATACATTATAAAGGGGAAAGCACAAAAAAAGATTTAAAATATTTAAAGTACTTTTTAGGTGCAATGAAAATATTTTATAAAAAGCATTTCAAATTAAATTTGTTATATGATTTTATAATGAGTTTTGGAATTCAAATTTGGTATTTTTTAAAGTTTTTTAAGTTCAAGTTTTATACTGAAGGTAAATTTAAACAAAGTAACAATGTATTGCTGTTTAGTGAAAATGAGGAGATTATTCATTCTTTAAAGAAAAAATATCTGGTAATTTCTGAAAATTTAATTGATGATATTGCTAGAATTAAAAGTATTATTTCAAAGGAAAAAATTGATAAAGTTGTTTTTGATAATTGGGCTTTTTCAAACAAACAAATTATAGCTTGTTTGCAACAATTAAAAAATGAAAATGTTACATTTAAAATTAGGCCAGTAGGAACAAATTATATCATTGGAAGCACGTGCTCAGAAAAAAGGGGTGAAGTTGAATTTATTCAAACTTTGTAGTTTTTTCTATTCGTATTCTTGCGTCTACTGCCATTATCTCTTGTGAATTTCCTAATAATGGATTTAGATCTAATTCAGCAATTTCAGGTGCTATTTCAACTAATTTTGAAACTCTTGAAATAATTTCTGCAAAAATATCTTCGTTAATACTTTCTTGGTTTCTAATTCCCTGAAATATTTTATAAGATTTTAAGCTTTTAATCATATGGAGCGCTTCAGTTTTTGAAACCGGACATAAATTTGTTTGTATATCTTTTATAACTTCAATAAAAATCCCACCTAATCCACATAAAATCAGGTGTCCAAAATTGTCTTCTTTTTTTACTCCAATAAACAATTCAGTGCCTTTTTTCATTGGTTGAAGCAATGCTGATGTTGCTCCTTCAATTTTCATTATTTTTTCAAAAGAATTTAGTAGCTTTTCCTGTGATGAAATATTTAAAACAATACCTCCAACATCACTTTTATGAATAGGACCAACTACTTTTAACGCTAGCGGAAAGCCAATTTGTTTTGCAATTGATAAACAATCTTTTTTTGTGTAACAGATGATTTCATTTACAATTGGAATGTTAGCTGCAATTAGCAGTTCTTTTACTTTTGTTGGATGCAAATATCCATTTTCACAACTATCAATAACAGCGCGTATTATTTTTTCATTAGACGTTATATCTAGATCATTACTAACTATAATTTTTGGAGTGTTGTAAACTGTAGCTAGAGCATTTCCAAAAATCACTTCATCTGGGAAATTAATATTTCCATAGTTTATAAATTCGTCAATTTCGTTTTTAGCATTTTCAACCGAAGGAAGTATTGGATAAATAGGCTTTTTACATTCCTTCATTTTTTGGTTTAGTATTTTATATACTTCTGAAACATTAAACAATCCCGGACTTCCAAAAATAACCACCATTGCATCAATTTTGTTGAATTTGTATTCACAAAAATCAATAATAATTCCAAGTTGTTCAGCCGTACCAGTAGCTAAAAAATCAATAGGGTTTGAAACCGATGACCCTGCGAAAAGCTGGTTTAACAATGTTTTTTTTGCTGAATTTTTTATCTCAGGAACATTTAATCCGTTTTTTTCAAGAGTATCTGTAAGCATTACCGCCGGACCGCCGGCGTGAGTAATAATTGCAATATTAGCCCCTTTTAATTCAGGATATAACAAGATGGAAGCTACTGTTAAAAGTTCATTTTTACTATAACATCTAATAATTCCTGCTTTTTTAAAAAGTGCATTTACAGCTATGTCTGAGCTCACTAATGCGCCGGTATGAGAACTAGCAGCCCTACTTCCTGCTTTTGAAGTTCCTGCTTTAATTGCTGCAATTTTACATCCTTTTTTTATTAAGGATTTAGCATGTTTTAATAATTTTTGAGGATTATGAATACTTTCAATATAAAGTAATTTTACCTTTGAACTGGTTGATGCATCAAAAGTTTGGTCTAAATGTTCTAAGACTTCTTCCGCGCCAGTTTGAGCTGAATTTCCTACTGAATAAACACTTGAAAAAGTTAGGCCAGTTGCTATAGAGGCTTCCATTATAAAAACTGCAGTAGCTCCAGATCCGGAAATAAAATCAACTCCTTTTGGATTTAGTTTAGGAATTGGACTTGTAAATACACCAGCATAATTTTGATTGATAATACCAATGTTATTTGGACCTAAAAGTGTGCCGCCAACATTGTTTATTTCTTTCACAATTTTTTGTTCTAATAATTTTCCTTCAGGGCTAATTTCACTGTATCCGGCGGAAAAAATAATAAATCCTTTTGTGTTTTTTTGTTGTGCTAAAATTTGAACTGTTTCTAGAGTAAATTTTGCCGAAATAGCGATAATAGCAACATCAACATTTGGAATATTAGAAACATGTTGAAAGCATTTTACGTCTTGAACTATGGTTTCCTTGGGGTTAACAGGAAATAATTTACCTTTAAAATTGTGTGAAATGAGGTTTTTAATTACGCTGCCCCCTGGAGTGTGTATATTGTTAGAAGCTCCTATTACAGCAATACTTTTAGGGTTTATTAATTTTTGATGAAGCATTTAATGAGTTTTTATGAGACCAATGTAGATGCGATTTTTTTTCCGGTATCAAAAGCATTTATATTTTTATGTACTATTTTTTCACCTTTACGTTCAAATAAAATTTTAATAGCATTTTTTAAGCTTTCTTCATTCAAAGGAAGGATTGATGATGCAGCTCCCAATAACACAATATTTGTAGCTCGAGCATTTCCAATTTCTTTGGCAATTTTTTTAGCATCTATTAATATAGTGTTTGGGTGAGATTGAATTTCGGAATATAACTCTTCCAATTCTGGATAATTGGTAATATTTAAAAATGGGTTGGAATCTGTAATTAAATAACCATCATTTTTTAAGTAAGGCAAATAGCGCAGTAACTCCATAGGTTCAACTGAGATAATTACATCAGCTTTGCCTTTTGGGATTAAATCTGAAAAAATTTCTTTATCTGAAATTCGAACGTGTGATTGTACAGCTCCACCTCTTTGGCTCATTCCATGTACTTCAGATTGTTTAATGTTCAAGTTGCTATTTAAAGTTGCCGTGTCAATTATAGCGGCAATGGTTAAAATTCCTTGCCCTCCAACACCAGATAATATTATATTTGATTTCATTTTGTGTAAATTTTAGTAAGAAGCTTCTTTTTTAATTTCACGTAACTTTGCTTTCTTTTCCTTTGGAATTTGAATGCAAGGTCGCTGAGCTATAACTACTGAAACTCCTTTATAATTTAATTCTTGTCTAATAGTATTAATGTTTTCTTCTAAATTTTTGTGTAGAGGAGTAATTACTTTTAAATGATCTTCTTCAACACCAATACCCTCACAAATAGTAATTAATCTACCAGAGGCTGAAGAATCTTGAGCGCCAGTCATAGCAATTGCTGAATTATCTGAAATAATTATAGTTATTGGTGTTTTTTCAATTACTGCATCAAGCAATCCCGTCATTCCTGAGTGTGTAAAAGTTGAATCGCCAATAATTGCAATTGAAGGGTGAATTCCTGCATCAGCAGCTCCTTTAGCCATAGTAATTGAGGCGCCCATATCAATTAAAGTATTGATGCTTTGAAATGGTGGTAAAACACCTAAAGCAGAACATCCAATATCTCCAAAAACTTGTTGTGTGGATATTTCTTTACCTAATTCATTTATAGCATCAAATAAATCACGGTGCGCACAACCAACGCATAATTCAGGTGGGCGACCAGATACTATTTTAGGAATTTTTTTAGTATGTTTTTGCTCAAACCCTAGAGCTTCTCTAATATTGTCGGGGTCTAATTCTCCAATACGATTCAAATGCCCTGTAAGTCTTCCAATTACTTTTTGCTTCTCACCTAAAAAATCGCCAACTAATTCTTCAATAAAAGGGTAGCCATCTTCTAAAACCAATATTTTTTTACACTTATTAAATAGTTTTTTAATTAGTTTTTTTGGCATTGGGTATTGTGAAATTTTTAAAATAGGAAATGGGCATCCGTCATCTTCAAAGTTTTCCAATAAGTAATTATATGCAATTCCAGAAGCAATAATTCCCATTGAAGTGTTTGGTCCCTCAATGTATTTATTGAAAAAACTATTTTCTGAACTTTCTCTGTTATCGCTCTGAATATTGATTAAATGCTGATATCTTTTCCGTGCATAAAACGGAATTAATTGAAACTGGTGAGGGTTTTTTGGTAAGCTTATTTCTTTTTGTGTTTCTCTTTTAGAGGTAGTAATTCCTGCTCTCGAGTGTGATAATCTGGTAACCATCCTAATTAAAACGGGTAATCCCATTTGTTCAGAGAGATGAAAAGCATAGCGTGTAATTTCGTATGTTTCTTGTTGAGTAGAAGGTTCTAAAATTGGAATTAAGGCAAAGCGTCCGTAATATCTTGAATCCTGTTCGTTTTGCGATGAATGCATTGATGGATCATCGGCTACTACAACTACCAAACCTCCATTTATTCCCGAAACCGACATATTCATAAAAACATCGGCAGCAACATTAAGTCCAACATGTTTCATTACAGTCATAGCTCTTTTTCCAGCATACGACATGCCTAAAGCAGCTTCCATAGCTGTTTTCTCATTGACTGACCATTGTGAATGAATATTTAATTCTTTCGCTAATTTTGATTTTTGAATATATTCTGTTATTTCAGTAGAAGGTGTTCCGGGGTATGAGTAAACGCCTGATATTCCCGCATCTATGGCAGCTTGAGCCAATGCTTCATTTCCTAAAAAAAGATGTTTCATAATAATGTTTAAAATTTATTAGGTGTATTCTGAAATAAAAGTATGAATTTATAATGAAAAAAAATAATTTTAATCAACTTTTCCGTACTTAACATTCTGATAATCAGAATATTAAAAATACAATAAATGTATTGAATAATTATGAATTATAGCTATGAATCTGTTTTTTTGATTAAAAAAATACAGTATAATTAAAATATTATTAAGAATTTGATAAAAAACAGCTTGAAAAATAAGGTAAATTTACGGTTTAGTTATCCCAGCTTTTTTTCGCTCTGATATTTTTGTATAATTTAATTCCGAGCATCAGCAAAATAGAAATACCAACAATTCCAATTACACCATATATCCATCCTATCGAATTTTTTAAAACTACTAAAAATACGCAAGCAAATAAAATAATGGTTGCGACTTCATTCCAAATACGTAATGCGAAGGATGAATATTTTAAATATCCTTTTTCAATTTGATTATACATAACTTGACAGGTCCAATGGTATGCGTATAAGGCAGTTACGAATCCTAATTTAACAAGCATCCAATTAGTTTCTAGCCAAACTGGTTGTAAAATAAGTAACCAAATTGCAAAAATACTAGCTAAAACTGCTGAAGGCCAGGTAATAATATACCATAACCGTTTAATCATTAATTTGTATTGTTTTAGCAGAATATTTTTCTCTGTTTCAGGTTTTTCTTCCGCTTCTTTGTAATAAATAAATAGCCTAATTATGTAAAAAAGTCCTGCAAACCAAGTGGTAATAAATATTATGTGAAGTGATTTAATGTATAAATAAAGCATTTTAAAATTTATTTTGCCCAGTTATTAATCCATTTTGAAATTGTATTTGCCCAATCATCATTGTCATTTAAACAAGGAATTGTAGTAAATATTTTACCTCCATTTTCTTTAAATGACTCGTTTGCTTCCATTCCAATTTCTTCCAAGGTTTCTAAGCAATCAGAGACAAAAGCTGGAGTAACAACTGCTAAATTTTTAATGCCATTTTTTGGGAAATCGTCAATTGTTTTATCTGTATATGGCTGTAGCCAAGGATCTCTTCCCAGTCTGGATTGAAACGAAGTACTATAAGTTCCTTCTTTTAAATTTAAAAATGCAGCAACATTTTTTGTTGTTTGGAAGCACTGATGTCTGTAGCAAAATTCGTGTGATTTTGAAGGTGTGTTGCAGCAACTACCGTCAATTTTACAATGCGACTTTGTAATATCAGACTTTTTGATATGACGTTCGGGAACTCCGTGATACGAAAACAACAAGTGGTCAGGTTTATTTATGTCTAAATGAGTTTTTATTGAATTGCTTAATACTGAAATATAATCTTCTTTATTGTAAAATGCAGGTAGGCTGGTTAATTTAATTTCAGGGAAATGGGTTTTTGCCAACTTTTTAGCCAACACGTCAATAGTTTCAGTAGTTGCCATAGCAAATTGAGGGTATAGCGGAATTAAGAATATCTCTTTTACTCCTTGTGAAGCTAATTTTTCTATTCCTAATTTTATCGAAGGGTTACCGTATCGCATAGCAAGTTCTACTGGGATATTACTTTTTTTTGCGACTTTTTTATGAAGCCGTTCAGATAAAATAATTAGTGGAGAGCCTTCATCCCACCAAATTTTTCGATATGCTGCTGCTGATTTTTTTGGTCGTGTATTTAAAATAATTCCTTTAACTAAAATAGCTCTTAATAGATATGGAATATCAATAACTCTCTCATCCATTAAAAACTCATTTAAATACTTTTTTACGTCTTTAGTGCTAGTGCTATCAGGTGATCCTAAGTTAATAAGTAATGCTCCTTTCATTTAATTATGATTTTGAGAATTGTTTGGGTGTAATTCCAAATTTACGTTTGAATGCAGCTATAAAATGGCTAGAACTACTATATCCTAAATGTGTGGAAATTTCATTTACATTCAATTTGTTTTCTTGCAATAAATTTTTAGCTAACTCCATTTTATAATTTAATAGAAATGAAAAAACCGGAACACCATAAAATTCTTTAAAGTCGGATTTTAATTTTTTAATATTCAAGCCAACTTCTTTTGCTAAATCACTTAATGAAGGTGGATTGTTCATATTGCTAATAACAATCTCTTTAGCCATTTTTATTTTTCCAACAACTTCTTCGTTTGTAATAAAGGGACAGTAATCACTATTTTCTTCTGTAATGTTGCTGAAATAAACACTTAACAATTCGTAAATTTTACCTTTAATATATATTGGTTGTAAAGATTCGGTAATGTTTTTTGAAGTTAACTGGTTTAAAATTAACTTGCTAGTTGTATTTATTTCTTTAGGCTCAATAATTGGCTGACCTATTTTAAAATTACTAAAATTGAATAAAAAATTGCCTTCAGAGGAAAATAAAGAGTGAAAATATTCTATTGAAATAAGAACTGCAATTACTTCTGTTTTTGGAGAAATATTGAATAAAATATCCATTTGGTCATCCTTAAAATAAACCATACTCGAATTAGTTTCCAGCAATTCAATAGCACAGTGTTCCATATTAAAAGCAATTTTACATTTATTTGAAATGCAAAAATAAAGTTGAATATAATTTGTTTTTAGTGTGTACTTATAGTTAAAGGTTTCTTCATCTAAGTTCTTGAAATGGATAACTTTAAATGTGCTTTTTTCATTGAAAAGTAATTGTGAACTTTTGTCGATGTTTTTATATTTAGTAACAGGTACCTTCATAAAGTGTTTTTATGAAATTAAATTTAATTTTATTCAAAATTACAATAAAAAATTTGACTATAGTTTTTAAAAAATACGAAAAAACATGATAAATGTCACATTTTAAAAGTGCTGGATTTGCTGAGTGTAGCGTGAATATTGACTTTATAACGTTATTTAGAAAGAATCTAAATTAGATAGTGTAACTTATTCCGATAATTAAAGTACTTTTAGCGATATATTACTTTTATAGAAATTTGTACTTTTGACGATACTTATTATAATTTACTTTTTATAGGAATGGAAAATTTACCAACTAAATTATACAACATAGGTTTGAGTTATAAAAAAGCCGATGTTAAAGTAAGAAGTACCTTTAGTGTTTCAAAGAAGAATCAAAAATTACTATTATTAGAAGCTAAAGAAAATGGAATTGACGGAGTATTTATTTTGTCAACATGTAATAGAACAGAAATTACCGGTTTTGCAAAGCACCCATTTGAATTAATTAGCTTGTTAATAAAATATTCGAAGGGTAGTGTTGAGGATTTTATAAGCGTTTCAAATGTTTATAAAAATAAAGATGCAGTGAGTCATTTGTTTAAAATAGGCACAGGTTTGGAGAGTCAAATTTTAGGTGATTATGAAATTGTTGGTCAGCTAAAAGAGGCTTTTAAATTAGCAAAATCCTTAAATACAACCAATGCATTTATTGAGCGTATGATGAATTTGATTTTACAGGCTAGTAAAGAGGTGAAAAACAATACTCAACTTAGTTCTGGAACAACTTCAGTGGCTTATGCATCCGTTCAATATACTATTGATAATATTGAAGATAGCGAAAATAAAAAAATATTGGTTTACGGATTAGGTGAAATAGGTAAAAATACTTGTAAAAATTTGTTAGAATATACCAATAACCGAAACATTACTTTAATTAATCGCACTAAAGAAAAATCTTTAGAATTTCAAAAACAACACCCTGAGGTAAAAGTTGCTGAATTCAATTTTCTTTCTGAAGAAATAAACAGATCTGATATTTTAATTGTATCTACAGGAGCAAATAGTATTACTGTTTCTAAAGGTCATATTAAAAAAGAAAAGGAGTTGTTGATTTTAGATTTATCTATGCCTGAAAATGTTGAACTTGAAGTTGAAAATTTGAATGGTGTAAAATTGATAAATGTTGATGAACTTTCTAAAATAACTGATAAGACAATTGAAACCCGAAAGAATCAAATTCCAGCTGTTGAAAAAATTATTGAAAAATATAAATCAGAATTTAACGATTGGATTTCTAATAGAAAGTATATACCTGCTGTAAATGCCTTGAAAGAATCACTTCAGTTAATTCAGCAAGATGAGATTAATTTTCAATGTAAAAAAATTAAAGATTTTAATGTTGAACAAGCAGAAGTAATTACTTCACGAATGATACAAAAAATAACAACACAATTTGTAAAACATTTGAAAGACGAGCAAACTTCAGCAGATCAAAGTATAAGCGTGGTGAGTAAAATTTTCAATTCAGTTAAAGTAGAGATTTAAGAATGGATAGAGTTATAAGAATTGGAACTCGCTCAAGTGAATTGGCACTTTGGCAGGCAAATACCGTTGCTAAGCAATTAGAGCATTTAGACTGTAAAACAGAAATTGTAAAAATAGATTCAATAGGAGATGAGGTTTTAAATAAACCTCTTTATGAATTAGGAGTTACAGGAGTTTTTACTAAAAATTTAGACATTGCTTTATTGAATGAAAAAATTGATATAGCAGTGCACTCATTCAAAGATGTGCCAACAAGACTTCCTAATGGAATAGTACAAGCAGCAGTTTTAAAAAGAGGTGATTTTAATGATTTATTAGTAATCAAAGATGATGTTAATTTCTTTACGAATGATACAGCTGTAATTGCTACTGGTAGTTTACGTAGAAAAGCACAATGGTTATATCGTTATCCTAACCATACAATTGTTGGTTTGAGAGGGAATGTAAATACCCGATTGAAAAAACTGGAAGATAATGATTGGGATGGTGCTATTTTTGCAACAGCAGGTTTAAAAAGATTAAATTTATTACCAGAACACGAAAAAGGCTTAAAATTAGACTGGATGGTGCCAGCTCCTGCACAAGGTGCTGTAATGGTAGCAGCTTTAGAAAAAGATGAAGAATTATTAGAGATTTTAAAGCAAATTAATCACGAAGAAACATCTAAATGTGTGGCTATTGAGCGTGATTTTTTAAGAATTCTAGAAGGTGGTTGTACTGCTCCAATTGGCGCTTTAGCATTAGTTATTAAAGACGAATTAAAGTTTAGAGGAGTTCTATTTAGTCCTGACGGTAAACATAAATTAGAATATACAAAAGAAATTCCTTTTAGTAGCACTGATAAAATAGATGCTTTAGCCCATAAAGCTGCAAATTATATTTTAGATCGTGGAGGTAAAAAAATGATGCGTCCTGAAATTTCTATTGAAAAAGAAACAAATATATACGCTACTAAAACACTTTCACTAGATCAGTTAAAATTAGTTGACACTAAGTTAGGTGTTGAAATGAGTGATTTTATAACTACTCGCGAAAATAGATTAAAACCTGTGGTTGTTAAAAGTCCAATTAAAAATGTGGTTTTTACAAGCCAAAATGCAGTTGATTCTTTACTAAATAATTTCAGTCCTCTAGAATTAGATTTTAAAAATATATATTGTGTTGGCCGACGTACAAAGAGGTTAATTGAAAAGAAAATTGGAAAGGTAGCTCAGGTGGAAAATTCAGCTGAAAAATTAGCTAATTTTTTAGTAGAAAATATAGAATGTTACTTGATTTACGATTTTAATTTTTTTTTAACTTCAAAATCAAGCGGATGTAATTTTTCTACATAAATTGTTTTAATCCTTTGAATTGTAAGTCAGTCTTTTTCTTATGTCAAATCAGTTTT